>Ga0193729_1001084_pt1 | contig 14007 bp, 14 predicted proteins | sample U1c2metaG_FD_143036 | JGI IMG/M metagenome (GOLD analysis project Ga0193729, IMG submission 143036) | Soil microbial communities from a riparian zone of the East river system, Colorado, United States - U1c2 | ecosystem: Environmental > Terrestrial > Soil > Riparian zone | place: USA: East River... | reverse complement strand
GCTGGCTGTTCACAACAACCTCAAAATCGAAATCAGAACCGAAGTGGCGTGTTTGGAAATGGGCGGCGCTCGGGTTGGCGGTGCTCGTTTGGGGCTGGCAAGTCTGGCAGGAACAGCAGACGGCGCGGGTGAGCATCGTGCCGTTGAACGGCGGGACGGCGATTTATGTGGAGGCGCCGGGAATGCGGGATGGGTTTTTGGTGAATTGCGGATCGGCGGGGCCGGCGGGGTCCACGCTGAAACCGTTTTTGCGCGCGCAAGGGGTGAACCGGCTGGGCCGGCTGCTGCTGACGCACGGGGAGGCGCGCGAGACGGGCGGGGCGGAGCTGGCCGCCAGCCTTTTCCGCGCGCGGGAGGTTGCCGTCAGCCCGGTGCATTTCCGTTCGCCGCAATATCGCCAGGCGCTGGACGAGTTCAGCCGCACGCCGGGATTGCGGGTGCGAACCGTGAGCCGGAATGTGGAGCTCGGCCTCGGCGCGGGAACGGTGTCGGTGCAGGTGCTGCATCCGGAGGCGAATGACCATTTTGCGCAGGCGGACGATAACGCGGTGGTGCTCGCGGCGACGTTTTGGCAGATGCGGGTTTTGATGCTGTCGGATTTGGGGCGGGCCGGCCAGGAGGCGTTGCTGGCAAGAACGCCGGACCTGAAGCTGAAGGCGGACATCGTGGTGACGGGGATTCCGTCCGCATCAGGGCCAGGGTCCGGGAGCGAAGCGCTGGGGGACGATTTGCTCGCGGCGACTCAGCCGCGGTTGATCGTCGTGACGGATTCGGAATATCCGGCATCGGCGCGGGCCAGTGCGAAGCTGCGGGAGCGGCTGGAGCAGAAGGGGATCACGGTGCTCTATACGCGCTCGGCGGGGGCGGTGACGATTGAGATTGGAAAGGGAAGGTGGAAAGTGAAGACGATGAGTGGCGGGACTGATGGGGGAGTTAATTGGGTTAAATAAGTTAATTGAGTTAAATTAAGAAACGGGGACTTGAGCAGAAGGAAATGGAGGAACAGTGAACCCTCTGCGCGGACCTTTCCGGCAAGCGACTGGTCGCGAATCAACGGCCTTTATTTGGAATACTCGTCATGACGCTCCCACCACTCAAACGGCGGGGTTTGCGGCCACCCGGCAGGCGAGTCCTCCCAGGTTTCCTGCCGGCCCAACGGTGTCACATCGAGCAATGACCAGACGGTCCCCAGCGCCTCAATGCCCCGGCCATCCGTGAAGTAAGAACGGTAAATATGTTTGCCGTCGCGGAAGAAAACACTGAGGCCGAATTTCTCCTCTTCATCAGTGGTGCGTCCGAAATCCTTGTTGAAATCGGTTCCAGCCGATGAGACCCACGGCACAGTCCAGCCCATGCGTTTCTTATATTTCTTGATATTCGCCAAAGGCGCAATCGAGACCGCTACAAACGAGGTATCCCGAGCATGCAGGTGGGCAAGGTGGCCGATCTGGTCGATAACCAGTGAGCAGCCCGGACATCCTGCCGATGGCCACCCCGAAACCGCCGGGGAAAACATGAAATGATAAAGGATAAGCTGACGCCGCCCCTCGAACAGGTCGAGCAGGCTTACCTTGCCATCCGGGCCTTCGAAAACATATTTCTTGTCGATCAGGACCATCGGCAACCGGCGGCGCTCCGCGGAAAGAGCGCCGAGAGCGCGGGTCATCGCTTTCTCTTTCGCGAGTATTTTCTTTCGGGCGGCTTCCCACTCGCCCTGTGAAACTATTCGCGGAATTGCTTTGTTGCGCTTCGTGGTCATATTTTTAATTTTGCCTTTCATACGGGTTCATCAATCTGTCTCAACGGGTTTCCGTCCATTGGTATGACGAACCAGCGGCCATGGTTAGGACGCCAGACCGGAATTATTTTCAAGATTTCTTACGTGCCGAATTCGGCCCCGTTCGAAAGTAGCATCTCGGCCTCGTCGTTTGGAGTGGAAAAATCAGTTTTAACCACGGATGGGACCGGATGGACACGGATGAAGGCAGAGAAGGTTAAGACGTTGACTTGTTAACTGGTTAAAACGTTGAAATGCCTGCTGCCTTTGGAGAGGGCGCACATGCCGCCATCCGTTCTCGCCGCAAGCTCCGTAGGCAGCGCCATGCTTATAGCCAAACGCCTGCCCAGAAGTGCGCCTCCCTCTCCCCATCCGATGGGGAGAGGGTTGGGGTGAGGGGGATCAAGCGTTGAAAGTTGATTAACGGGGATTTTAATCCTCCCCTTGGGATCTTTGCGTCCTCGCGCGGCTACATCCGTAGTTCCTCCCTTTCGTCGTTCCCTCCGTTCCCTTAATTACCTTCTGTTCGAGGAGAAACTCAAGGCTTTGAATTCCCATCCATTTGCGTTCGCGCCCATTGCAGCGCCGCGGCTTCTCCGTAGAGCTTCATGCGATCGAAGTAACTGACCAGTTGGGGCTCGTTGGCCGTCGCCAGCCAATTGTTGGCCAATTTTGACTCTTCCAAAACCGCATTGCGATCGGCCCGCAATTGCGCCAGGCGTTCGCCAATGGGTTGTTGGAGAAAGTCGTACGCGCCGCCTGGGTCTAATCCCGTCAGGAAATCCCGTTCCAAAGAAGCGCCGAGCAACTGGGTCCCCAGGCTCCGGGCGCCGGCGTCAGTCACATTGGCGGCCAGGCCCAGCCCGAGCCTGGCAATCGCCGCGACCGAAGCGGAGTCGCCGGCGGCCGCGTATTGGCGTTCCATTTTCGACAGATCGTTAGCCAGCTTGCGCAATACGGGCAACGCGGGCTCCTGCACGCTCATCGTGGCCAGCGCCTTGGCCTCCGCCGTGGAATAACCCGAGGAGAGATAAAGCTCTTCCAGGCCTTGCATTCGATCGACGGTGTAATCATTAAAACCGCGCTTGGCCGACGCGTCGGCGATCTCTTGCAAGGCCTGCTGTGGTTGTTGCTTTTGCAGATAATCGCTGGCGGAAAGGTAATTGGGCAGCGGATTCTCACTCGGAACTTGCTTGAATCGATCGATCCATTCGCGGCGCTGGGCGGGAGAAATATCGTTGCCCAGCGCCGCCGCGAGCACAAAAGCGTTGCTCGGATAACGGCGCGCCGCCTCGCGCAAAAATTCCGGGTCGGCAGTGACATTGAACGCGGCCAGCAAGCTGTCCGCATTCTGCCTGTTCCTGGCCAGAAACGCCTCAATCTGTTCGGCGGAAAGTTTGAAGACATTCGTGTCGCCAACAGCGACCCGTCGCAGCACATTATTATCGACCGGGCTGATTTCGGCCGCCGGTAAAGCTCGAACTGGCTGGCGCGGGAGGGCGGGACCACCGCCCGGCGCCGGCTCGACGTCCGCGGGCTGCGCCACCGCCGATTCAAGCTCAGCGGAATGTTCGGCGCGAAAGTGACGGCAGAAGAAAATCGTAACCGCAACCAAACCGGCGAGGACGACAAGTGTTTTTTTCATTTTACCGAAATCGTGACGTTAAATTAAATGGCCCACATTCCGGTTATTAATAACGCCCAGCGCCGAAAAGGTTCATTTTCTTTTGCACTGGTTCAACTTCCGATCCGACCAGAACACCTGTTCCTTGAAAATGGAAAAAACCCGCAGAGAGGAAACGAAGGAGCGGCGAAGACTACGTAGTGACAAAGTTAACTTGCCTATATGTCGAAACTGTGGGCACCCTAGTCTGTGAAATACTTTGCAATTCTTTCCTGCCTCACAGCCGTGGGGAGCGTGTCTTTACTGACTGCGCAGGATTTCGGCCCGCTCGCGAATAGTTGCGCAAAAATGAAATGCGTTGTTGCTAAATTCACCGAGAACACGCCTCAGTTTACGGCAGTTTTGTCCTTTCAGGTGTTTGACGCCGAAAAAGTGCCCAAGTTGCAAATGCTGATGGACCTGATGGTGACGGAAAAAGATATGCGTGAGGACATCGTAGTTATGGCCATGGCACAAATCCCGTTAGAACACCGCACGGCGATGAAATCCCTTCAATTGGACAGAATGATTTTGATTACATGTCCCGACAAAAAGAAGATGTATCTTACATTTCCTCGGATAGAGGCGTTCCAGGAGTTTCCGATCAGCGACGACACTTTAAATGAAATGACCACGCGCTCCAAAGCAGTTAGTTTTCAGAAGACCGAGGTCGGCCAGGAAACCGTTAATGGATATGCCTGCACAAAAACAATCGTGGTGGTAACTGAAAGCAATCGCCCTCCTGAAAAGGCGATTATCTGGTTTGCATCCGACCTGAAGGAATTTCCTGTGAGGATAGCGATGGCAAATAACAAATTGCTTCAGGTAATTGAATTTAAGAATGTGCAGTTAGAAATTCCGAAACCAATTTTTTTTGAGGTTCCAACCAATTACAGTCGCCTCGAAGACACCGCATCGGTGTTCCGCGTTGCGAAGGAGCGACTTGAAGCAACGGGCGGGTCATTAGCGACACCACCCCACGACGCGAAATCGAGTGAATGATCCCAGCCCAGCAGCAGGAGTGAAACCGTTGTCGCCGTGATCAGAAGGGTGCGTCGGCATTTCATAAACGTCACGACGGAGGCGAACAGGTGTTGGGCGGCATACCGTTAGGCCCCAATTCTTGCAGCATAACCCAATAGAGTTTTAAGCTGGTCCGGGCTGAAAGCACGCTTGGGGATTGTAATCGCCGCGTTCCCTGCATCAATAAACAAGAACACGTAGGCGTCAGACTGAGCCCAGGAGCGAAAATGTGACCATCCCAGTTCAGAGCGAAAATCAGGAGCGGCGACGGCGATACCCGACTCGCCAAATGTGAGAGTCGTGGGAGCAGTAAGCCAAGGGTACTTGGTGAGAATTCTGCGCAGAACAAGATTAAGCCGGATTGGCACGAGAAGAGTAAAGCCGATGGCGAAGAGGCCAAAGTAAAAGAAAACGCCACGGCCGCCACTGGCGACCATAAGCAAAACCCCGCCAAGCAGCAAAAGAGCAAGGCGGATGAGGAAGCGTGAGCGCAGCATCTTTCTGCGAAATCCCGTTCTGAGGCTCTCTTCTAGGGACATCTGATAGTCTACTTGATTCATGCCGGGGTTGATGAGGAGGCTAACGCGCAGTTGAAATTAACCCGAGCCAGGAATATACATATCTGCTAATAAGGGCTACAATTCCTGCAGGAAAGGCGACGGTAACTGAGATTACTGGTGAAGGCGATTGAAGCGAGGGAGAGAGACTCACGTACCGTAAAGTGCTTTGTTAAGCTCAAGGAAGGATACACGCAACTTTAAGAAAGGCGCTGATTAACAGTCCGAGCAATCCCCTCCTTCGCTTCATAATTTTAATCGGCTCTCCGTAAGGCTGAATTCTTCCAGTTATGTCCTCTCCATTAAGACACTCAAGATTCACATGTTCGATGTCTTCGTGTTCTCCCAATTTACTCTTCCACATACCATTCTTTGACTGCAATGCCGCATGTGTCGGTGAAAGCGGGCGTGCATCAGGATTTCCTAACCTTGTGTAATAAAGCGCGACTTTTTCAAAGGCCGGTTCATACTTTGCAGCAGTCTGGATTTCCTTGTCACATTTTTTGTAGCCCAGTGATTCAAACATCTCGATGAAGGCCTCCACCGTTTCCTCTCGTGTAATCCCGGCTGGCCAATGATAAACGCCAGTATGATCCGGCCACCACCAGTTTTTATCGTCTCCAGCCGCAAAAGCGATGCAATTATAAGGAGGTACTACGTTGGCGTTGGAAAGCGGGGTCGGTTCGCTTTTGACTTCGTACAGGCTTCTGGTCAGATTTGGAAAGTGGCGCTCTAGATCGGGATGCAAGTGCCTCTTAATCGATGTTGCCATTTTTGCGTCCCCATTCCAGCCATGCTTCGGTCATTTTCTTAATGTTCCCAGCGTCCTCCGGTTTGACGGGAGAAAACTGTTTTGCTAATATTTTCAGCGCAATAAACCAATGATTCGGCTCCTTCTGAAGATCGCGCAAAATAAATGGAATCACCTTTTCGCCGTAGCTAATGATTTCCAAATAGGCCGGGTGCGTTACAATTCGGCTGACTGAGGACTGTGGACCCCTCGCCACCGCTTTCCAGGCGGTGGCGAGTCTGTCAAATTCAGTCTCCAGTAACTGAGGTTTTTCCTGAGGCGGAGTCCTCTTTGAACTACTCTCGACGGTTTTTGGAAGGTCAAGGTATGTCGTCGGTATCCTTGTTGCCCATTCTGACAAATTAGGAGACGTGAAGGGTTCCAGCTTCAATAAAAAGCAATAGTTTGTTACCGGAACCAAGGATTCGATCACAGACGCAGTGGGTATATTTTTTATCAACTCCGCAGTTTTCATTTTGCTTGTGGTCCTTGCCTTATTTGCCCCGCTAAATCTATAAAGTTCTGCAGCACATCACGAACAACCTTGGCCGTTTCAACAGACATGATGACTTCGACCTCAAACTGGCGCATCACGTTTGCGTCTGTGGGGAATTCGACCTTCGGTTCTTTCGCCAGCCAAAGCCCACTAGGCCCCAGCTCCTGAGTGAGGGAGACTGGCATTGGTGGCCGCTCATTAAAAAATGAAAGGTGAACATTTGCATAAGCACTGGCTGCCCCCCACACTCCGTCTGCGTGGACGGTTCTAAATTGTCCGGCTCTTTGGTGTAAAAACTTCACGGGCACCCCAGAAACTGGCGTTGGGGAAATGGATTCTGCTTTAGTTTCCTCGCTCATTTGAATAAAATAATTATCGCTGCCTATTAAAAAAGGTACCATCCAAACACCGAAAGTAAAGCTAATCAAGTGCCAAGAGTTGAAGTCAACAACCAACTATTCACAATCGTCTTTTGGTGCGATCTCGGCCACTTCAGCCGTCTCTGCGGACTCAATTTTGGAACTTGAATGAGGGAAACGGCGCCCACGGGAGTGACGCGCCCTACCGCCAATTGATTTGGGAAGACGTCGGGACCCGCCCGTTCCGAGACGGGCACTCCGCGGCTGATTTCTGTGACATTGGCAGCCAAACCTTTTTGATTCGATTCATCCGAGTCCGTAGATTCTTTGTAACCTTTTCGCGTCGGCGTCCATATATTGGTGAAATGATGACCGACGACATGAACCTGGTTCGTGAATATGCCCGGAACGGTTCCGAGCAGTCGTTCGCCCGGCTGGTATCGCGATATGTCAACCTGGTCTATTCGGTCGCCGTGCGCCAGGTTCATGACATTCACCTGGCGGAGGAAGTCACCCAGGCTGTTTTCATCATTCTGGCGCGCAAAGCTGGCTCGCTAAACTCGAAGACGATTCTCCCCGCCTGGCTTTGCCGCACCGCCCAATTCGCCGCCGCCGATGCCCTTAAAATCCAGCGCCGCCGCCAAAGGCGCGAACAGGAGCTATACATGGAATCCGTTTTGAACCCAAATGAATCCGAATCCCAGGACTGGACCGAAATCGCTCCCGTGCTGGACACGGCCATGGCCCAGCTTGGCAAAAAGGACCATTGCGCCATTGTGCTGCGGTTTTTTGAAGGCAAGGATTTGAAGCAAGTCGGGGCCGCGCTGGGAGTCAGCGAAAACACGGCCAAGACCCGCGTCAGCCGCGCAACGGACAAATTGCGCAAGTTTTTCTTGCGCCGGGGAATCACCCTCTCGGCTGCCGCAATCGCGGGCGCGATTTCTGCCAATTCAATTCAAGCTGCACCCATCGGGCTGGCGGCCTCCGTCACGGTCGCCGCCGTGAAAGGAACTGCCGTGACGGCCTCAACCTTAACCCTCATCAAAACCACATTGAAAATTATGACCTGGACAAAACTCAAAACCGTTGGCGGAGCCGGCGTGCTCGCATTATTGGTGGCCGGCACGACCACCATCGTGATTCACACGGTTAGCGCGCAAACGAACGGCGCGAACGCGCCCGCCAAAGCACCACCGTTGGCCTTCGCCGGCTACGCCACACCCGAAGCCGCGCTTGCATCGTTCATTTGGTCGGAGAGCACAGGAAACCTGGATAAACTCCTGGCCGCTTGCACTCCAGCGCAAGCGGCCCGGATGAGGACAAAAACAGCCGGCAAACCAGCGGACGAGATTCGAAGCCTCATGGTGGAGGAGGCCAGAAACCGAGCGAATTACAAAATCACAGAGAAAGAAGTCATATCCGATGATGAAGTCCGCCTGCACCTTCAGGTCCAGCCCTACCCTGGCCATCCCAGGATTGGCAACGATGTCCAGGTGATGCAGAAGATTGGCGTCGAGTGGAAATACGGCGGGAAATACGGCGTTGACGTGAAGGAAAATTGAAATCCAGCAGCTCCGCGAACAAATCGAAACAGCCGACTGACCTGGGTTCCGGATTATGAATGCAAAGCGTGGTTTCACACTGATCGAACTCCTGGTGGTCATTGCCATCATCGGAATCCTTGCCGCGCTCCTGCTTCCCGCGCTAAGCCAGGCGAAGGAGAGTGGGCGGCGGCTCGCCTGCACAAGTAATCTGCGACAAGTCAACCTGGCCATCAGGCTCTACGCGGATGATTGCGCGGATTCGCTGCCAATGTTGCCGGACCCTGCTCCTTATCCCAACGGCGTTGGCGCGTATTACAAACAACTGGTAAAGGGTTATCTGGGATTGACCGGCCCGGCGTCCCCGGACGAAAAGGTCTTCATCTGCCCATCGGATCCGACCTACCGCAAGCTGATCCAGCACGCGTTCACAAGTTATACCTTCAATGGGTATGAAACGGGTTCAAGTTCCATCCCTCGCGTCACGGGTCAGAAGTTAAGCAGCATAAAGAATCCGAGCAAGGCCGTGTTGGCGGGTGAAGTGCCGGCCTTTTTTGGGGGCGCATGGCACCCGCTCGTCAACCCGGACCATGCCGATTCAAAGAACGTCCTGAGCTTTGTTGATTCGCATGTGGGTTTTACGAAGATTTATTGGGATGGTGTCCCGGGTTCCAATCCCTGCAACTATGAACCACCCGGCCGTTACAACTATAATTGGGATGGGGATTGAGTGATTGAGTAGATCGAATCCGCGGAGCACTGCGGAGACGGAGTGTGAGCCAGGTCTGCGGGACTTAATCCCTCCGCGTACGGAGCGCCCGTCTCCGAACGGGCGAGTTCCCGGCGTTTTTCATTCGGCTTCTCGCGCGCCTGACTCCGCCCAAGCTCCGTACGGAGCGACATGTCTATAGCCAACCCAGCCCCCAAAAATTATTCTCCCTCTCCCCTTCCGAAGGGGACGAGGGATCAAGGGTGAGGGGTCATGGAAGGCAAGCCAGCTTGGTGGCTCACCCTTTCCCTTCTCGCCGTCTTGGTTTGTACTCAAGGCGTAACTACGACGCGGCCTTCATCGCCGAAGCGTTCGAGTTGATCAAGGGTGTCGTTGATGGCCTGGGCTTCCAGGGGCACGGTGCGGGTGATGACCGGGGCCAAATCCAATTTTCCAAGGGCGGCCCACTCGAGGAGGGTTGGGAGTTCCTGAGCGAGATGATCGGACACGCCAATGATCTCGGCTTCCTTGTTCAACAGTTCGTCGTAGGGCGATAGCTCGAAGGTTTCTTCGGTGATGCCCGCCAGGGCGGCGCGGCCCTTGATCGCAAGGGATTGCACGGCCTGCCGCATGGTGACGGGCAAGCCGATGAGTTCCAAAGCGACATCCACGCCGCGGCCAGCGGTCAGGCGTTTGATCTGGGCCACGGGGTCGTGTTCGGCGGCGTTAATCGGGGTGGCGCCAAAACGTGAGGCCAGCTCGAGTTTTCGAGGATTGAGGTCCACGGCTAATACCTGGCTGGCGCCAAAAGCGCGCGCAAGCTGGATGGCCGAGAGGCCGAGGCCTCCAATGCCGAAGACGGCGACCGATTCGGCGGAGCTGAGCCGCGCTTGTTTCAACGCGTGAAAAGAGGTGGCGGAGGAGCACATCATGATCGCGCCTTGCGCGAAGGGAATCTCATCGGGCAGGAGAAACAAGTTGCGGGCGGGAACGACGACGAACTCGGCGTAGCCGCCATCGCGGTGCTTGCCGAGCATCGCGCCGGTGGCGCAAAACTGTTCAGTGCCGCGCCGGCAATAAACGCAATGGCCGCAGGTGACGAGGTAATGCACGCACACGCGATCGCCTGGTCCGAAGCCGGCGACTTCGGCTCCAACACTTTCGACGACGCCCGCCACCTCATGTCCGAGGGTGCGCGGCAGAGGATGCACGCGTGAACGGCCGGCCCGGTAATGGGCGTCCGAATGGCAAATGCCCGCGGCCTTGACGCGCACCAGCGCGTCGCCGGGGCCGAGGGGCGGCGGCTCGATTTGGCACAGCTCCAAGGGATTCCCCGGGTGAATGAGTCGGATAGTTTTCATGAAAAATTTGCTGTTATTGGATGCTGATGCATGTTAGCCTGTGAGTAATAAGCCACAGTCAACCGAAGGACATAAGCCAATGATTCCAACCGGCACGATCTGCGAAATTCTGAATGACAAAGGGACAACCGTCTGGTCGATCGGCCCGGGGGCCATGGTCTTCGAGGCCATCCAAATGATGGCGGACAAAAACATCGGTGCGCTGCTGGTGATCGACCACGGCAAGCTGATTGGGATTGTCTCGGAACGCGATTACACGCGCAAGGTCGCGCTGAAAGGGAAATTTTCAAAGCAGACGCCGGTGAAAGAAATTCTTTCGGGGCAAATTTTCTGTGTGACGCCAGGCCACACGATCGAAGACTGCATGCGGCTGATGACGGAGCATCGGATTCGGCATCTGCCGGTTTTGGACGGCGAAAAGATCCTGGGGATAGTTTCGATTGGGGATTTGGTTAATTGGATCATTTCGGCGCAGACGACGACGATTAATCAGCTTCAGACTTACATCACAGGTTATCCGGGGTAACGGTAGGGCGCGTCACTCCGTGCGCGCCGCTCCCGAATCAAATTGACGGTAGGCGCGCCACTCCGTGTGCGCCGTTCAACCTCCGCTCCCGGTCTATTACCTTGGTTCGCGCTACGGGTTTTTTGGGGCGGGGTTGGATTCTTTTCCCAGGGCGAGCCAGAATCCGAAGACTGCTCCGGCCGCAATCATTATTAAGGTGAGCGGTTTAAGTTCGTGGACATGAGTAAGGAAGTAGCCGAAACCCGGGTCCGCAATGAAGGGGGCGAAACGCCACTCGGCGACGAGACCAAAAGCCAGCGCGAGCAGACCGCAGATGATTCCGCGCACGATGGATTTGTTGCGGACGAATAAGCCTCCGCCCATCCCGGCGGCAGCGCCCGGCAGGATGAGAGCATAAAAACCCTGTTTGGCAGCCCAAAAAAAGGCGAAATAACCCAGCAACCCTCCCGCCACCGCGCCGGCCAGGCCGATAATCAAATTCTTTGCTCGTGCCTGGTCGCTCACGGTTTTGTTTCCCCGGATTTTTCGCGCGCCTTAACTCATTCAACGCGGCGCCGGCCGTGCCTTCATCACGGCCACGGAAACATGATGCGCTTGCGGAAGGGCAAACTTCTTGAGTTCCACCGATACCGATTGGGGTTTGTATTTGGCCAGCACGTGGTCCGCGATGTTGGTGGCGACTTTCTCGATCAATTTCCAGCTCCGGCCCTGGCCAAATTTCAACATGTCCTGCGCCACCTCATGGTAATCGATGGTCTTTTCAATCCGGTCACTGACGGCGGCCGAAGAGAAATCCAAATTCATGTCCACCGTGAGCAGCAGGCGCTGCGGCTCCACGCGTTCCTGGTCGGGAACGCCCACGTGATAAAACACTTCCAAATCGACAATTGTAATTTTTGCCATGCTTCCTCGTTAGCTGATCAGCGCGCTGGTTTTCTTCGATTTTCGGACTTTCGCCCTGGCGGCGTTTTCATTTTTTGACGATTTCACAGGCACAGGCTTAAGGCTCGGGGCCGTTTCGGATTTCGCGACGGCCAGCAATAATTTGCGGGTGGGCTGGTTAATGGCCATTTCGAGGGCCTGCGCGACGGTGACCCAGCGGAATTCCCGCGCTTCGTCGTTCAGCTTCACCTCGTGGCCGCCCGCGCAGCGGCAGGTATAGTTCAGCAAAATAAAATGCGCGTCGCGATAAAATTCTTTCGAGTGGATGCAATCCTGCGCCAGGATGAATTGGATGCCGGTGATGTCCAGGTTCGTTTCCTCTTTAAGTTCCCGCCGGAGGGCGTCGGTCGAAGCCTCGCCCCATTTGATTTTCCCGCCCGGAATGCCCCAGAGATTCGACCATTTGTGAGTGCGCACCATGAGCACCTTGCCCGAGGCGTTGGCGATGAGGCCGCCGACGGTCACGACGGGAGCATGGGCTTCCTCGAATTTCTTTCCCTGGGGTTTAAGGTGCAGCTCGTTTTGCTCCAGGATTTCACGGAGTTCGCGCAAGTGTTCCACGATAAGATCCGGCTCGGCCACGCGAAGCTGCTCGAGCGTGTTGTAGCCGGTAAGCACGGCGCAGGAGTGGATGCCGCCGTGTTTCGCGGTTTCGATGTCGTGCTGCATATCGCCGATGAACAGGGTCTCGCGCGGTTTTAGCCCGTTTTCTTCCAGGATCTCGTGGATTTTTTTGCGTTTGTCCCAAACACCGAGGTAGGGCTTGTCTAAATATTTATCAAAGCCGATGCTGGCGCATTGCACCGCAAAATGGTCCCGATGCACCGTGCTCAGCAGAAAAGTGCGAAGCTGGCGGGCGCGGCAAAACTCGAGAAATTCGCGGGCGTGCGGCAGTTCGCACACCGAGTCCTGCACCTGCTTGAAGCGGCTGTGGAACCAGGTTTCCAATTGCGGCAGCATGATATGAGGGACGTGGCGCTCGTAAAAAATGGTGAAGGGCAGGCAAAACTCCGCCCGAAACTGTTCCAGGCTCATCTCCGCGCGCTGGCTTTGGGCCAGCACGTAGTTCGTGGCCTTCCACACCGCCGGCAAATCGTCCACCAGCGTGCCCGACCAGTCGAAGATGATGTTGCGAATCATGGCTTGAGTGTAACTGCGTTTAGGGTTGGAGCAATAGAATCACGATTTCGGGTAAGAAAGAGCGAAAGGGAGTTGAGCATGAATCCGCAGGAGAACCTCAAAGAAATTGTTGTTGCTTGAGAGCGGTCTGTTCAACCTTCGGCCGGCAGAGCCCCGGCGGGACCCGCCGCCGCGCCCTCGGGGACCTTTAGATGCCTGGCCAGATAAATGCACGCCAGGGCGCAGATTAAGGAAATGATCCCGATGACCGGAAAACGGGTGATCTGGCCTTGCGGGGTCAGGCCCATGATTTGTCCGCTCAGGTAAGCCGCGAGGCCGGCGGCAAATTGTTGCACGGAGGAGTTGATGCTCATGAACCCGCCGCGATAACGGGCTTCGATGCTCGCGGTCATCAAGGCCATTGCCGGAACCATGCGGCCCGACATGCAGATCATAAGCAGGGTGGAACTTGCCAGCGCGATCGCAAGTGGAACACGGGGAAGATTGGTCAGCGCCACGATTGGGATGATGGCGGACAACGATACGAGCGTGAATACCCGCAATTTGCCGGAGCGGTCCGACCACTTTCCGATCCAGTTCAAACTGAAGACCGTGCACAGTCCGCCGGCCAGGTAAATCAGCGGCAGTTGTTTCTCGGTCAGGCCGACATTCATGACCATGTAGTTCGCCATGTTCGGGAAAATGAGGAAGCCCGTGAACGTCAGCACCGCCATGAAGAGGAAGGCCATTTGATGGTCCGTGTGCGCCATCACCGCCAGAGTGCGGGCGACCGGATGTTCCTCGCCGGCCTTGAGCAAATGGCCGCGCAAGGATGGCATCACTCGCGCCGCCGCCGCGAGGACGACCACGCTTAAGCCGGCGAGCGCAAAGAAGGGCACGTGCCAGTTGATGTGCGACGCCAGCAGAAGGCCAATCGGCACGCCGCAAATCGAGGCTACGGAAAACGAAGACATCACCAGTCCCATGGCCGCGCCGCGCCGCTGTTCCGGCACGACGTCGCCGATGATGGCCAGGATCAACGCGCCCACGACGCCGCCGAACGCGCCCGCGACTGCGCGCGCGAGCACCAGCAAAGCATAGCTCGGAGCGACGGCGCAAAACAATGTCCCAATCGCAAAACCCA
>Ga0193729_1001083_pt1 | contig 14011 bp, 14 predicted proteins | sample U1c2metaG_FD_143036 | JGI IMG/M metagenome (GOLD analysis project Ga0193729, IMG submission 143036) | Soil microbial communities from a riparian zone of the East river system, Colorado, United States - U1c2 | ecosystem: Environmental > Terrestrial > Soil > Riparian zone | place: USA: East River... | reverse complement strand
CCGACAACGACATTCGCTATAACAAAGTGCGACTCGTGCTTTCGACCCATAGCAAGGGCGGACTGACCGAGCTCGATTTCGCGTTGGCCGAGCGGATCGATACACTTTCGGAATAGTGACCAGTGACCGGCCAAATGGCGGCACTTTGCGGTGGTGGATCGCGACGATCGCGGTAGTTCTGGTCGTGATCGCGGTCTGGAAATTTATCGATTACCGGATGCGACCACCCCCGCCGCCAAATAAGATCGTGATTCCTGTGCCAGCACCGAGTCCCTGATTTGGTGTAGCCGCGGCCCTGTGGGCCGCCCAAATGCGACGGTCATAGACCGCCGCTACAGTTTTAGTCCGGCGCCGGCTGGAACTTTTGATTCCCGACCAATAAGCGGCCTTCGTCGGCGTCGATGAAGGTAAACATCGTTTGAATCTCGGAGCGGCCGGCCATACCGGCTTCTTTCTTCCGGCGTTTGAGGATTTCGGAAAGCTCGTCGTTCCAGCCCCGTTTCCGCATAAATTCATTCCACACGTAAATCTCGTCTTCTGTCGGACAGTGCCCCATGCCGAAACACCATTGCAGGATCTCGTCGTCCGTGCCGCCTTGGTCCACTCGGTTTACCAGCCGGTTGTAATCGATCCGCAAAAATTTCGTGCAACTGGAATCAAAGCCGCGGCCAAGATTTGCCTGATAATCGGAAGGCAACTGTCCTTTTTGGTGTCGCCGAATTTTGTCGAGCATCCGCCCAAAGTAAACAATTCCGCCGACTCTCGCTGACGGACTACGCAGGCCTAACTCCCTCATGCGGCGGCGAGTCTGTCCTGTTCTTACGTAAGTTTCAAGCCTCCGCTAGGCCGCCCTAGAAACCGCTCACGCAAACCTCCCGCGTCAACTCTGCGGGCGGTCCGTAGAGTGCGCGATTTACCTCGTCGTCAGTCAATTCGAACACGAAGACCGAATAGCCGATTTGGGCGGCGGGAGCCTGATGACGCAAATAAGCACACAATCGCTCGAACCGGAGCCGCTCGAAGTCCTTGATCTTTTTGGCCCAGTTAAGCGCACCATCGTTTGTGATCATTGCCACACGCCTCGCCGGATCTGAAGCTGTATTGTGATAACGCCGTATCTCTGCCGCTGCGGCTTGGTAATACTGTTCGTAAGGCATGCACCACGGACCGAGCTCCAGAGTGTAAACACTTTGCAGGGTCGTCGCGCTAATGCAGTAAATGCCGCCGGTGAGCGGCGCAAACGCGCGATCGCCCGATGAGTGATTTTCGGGGAGCCGTCTGGCGTTAATTTCATACGAGCGCGGATCGGCCGTGCCGAAGTAAGCGAGATAGAGTGGCTTTCCATTGACAATCGCCGGGTGAGTATCGAGCCATGTTTTCAGCGCCGGCAAATCCTGGCCCCAATCAACCGAGCTGTCGGCCAAGTGCTTGTAACCGTCACTCGGTCCGCCGGCGACTTCGTTGAAGTAGGCGAGATAATTCGGCCTGATCGCAAAAGATTCCCCGATTTCCCAAGACAAAATGATCCCGACCGCGGTGGTGAGGATTGCCGTGCGATTCTTGCTGGCGAGATCAACTACCGCACCACAGCCAATGAAGAGCGCCGGATAAATGGGAAGAAGATGGCGATGCCCGATGTTTAGCTGACTCGTGATTGCAATTGCGCCGTAAATGAGAGCAAACATCGCCAATGGATTGAGATTTGAAATGCGCCAGGAATGACGCCGCGCGAGGGCGGCGTAGAACGCGAGCGCCAGCAATAACAAGAATGGGAGCGGTGTTTTGTAAATGAACGCTCGCGGGAAGAATGATCGAAATCCGACGATGCTCCATCGATTGTCAAGAAACGCAGGGCGATCGATCTCGTGTTTGTGAACGTAAGCGAAACCATACAAGTACGCTTCCGGTAAGAGACGATGATCGCGCGCGAACCTGACTGCGTTCTCGAACGCTCCCTGATCTTCGAGCAGATAATTCCAATGCCAGGTTGTTTGCTCATGAGATGACTCGTTGTTCGTCCAGGCTGAGTAACGAAACGAGAAGGACAACCAAATTGCGAAGAACACACTTGCGGCCAGCAGAAGCCAGGACCCTCCGATAGCGCAGGCTTTCTTCCACTTTTCCACTAGCTCAGTTTCAATGTGTCCGAGTCGCAACTTGGTATCGCGTCCAGAGAAAATTTGCAGGATGGACGTCGCGCCGAGCACTGGCAGAACAATCGGCGCTGAGAATTTTGTGAGAAACAGTCCGGCCAAACTGAGCGCAGCGATCGCGAACCTCATCGGCGAAATCTTTTGGAACAAACGCCAGCTGCTCCAAATTGCGGCCGTGAAAAAGAACGCGGCTGGAACGTCGGCTGACACGAGCGCGCTGTGCGCGAGAAAGTTTGGATCGAACGCAGCCACGGTTTCGGCGAGCAAACCGCCGCCAACTCCAAAGAATTCTCGGCCGCAGCGATAAATTAAAAGACAGAGGGCCGCGCCAAAGATCGACATCATCATTCGCGCTTGGCCGAGCGTCCAACCGGGATCGTTGCCGACCTCGTAGAAGAATTGGTGACCGGTGCGTCCTTCCTCGGCGCGTTGCCAGCCGCGGTCATTCAGCGGCACGAAATTCGGATGGCTCAATAGCAGCGGAAATGCCGCCCAGCGCGCCGGTAGGTTTCCGTTTTCGGGATCGAGCCGGAAATCGTTTGTTACCCAATAGCTGTAACCCGCGGTAAGGTGTTGGGGCTCGTCGAACGTCGGCGATTTTGTATTTACGGCGGTCACCGCCATCGCCGCGTGCAAGAGAGCGATCAGAATGGCAATCAGCCAGACCCGTTCCGAGGAGAACGCGGGCGTAGCTATTTCCTTGGAGAGTTCCATCCAGGCTCGTTACAGAGCACGCCGCATGCGAAAAGATTTAGAGATTTGGCGATTCGATGGTTAAATCGTTAACCGATGGACCGGATCGTCGGAATCGAAACCGAATACGGCTGCCTGATGAGCAGCGAAGAGTTGCGCTGCAACTCCGAGGTTTGGCCGGCCAAGGTGAAGAATTACCTCTTCAATAAAGCCCGCGCCGGCACGATCGATCTCCACTATCGCGATTACGAAGAACCGCCCGGCAACGGCGGTTTTCTTTTAAATGGCGGCCGGCTTTATCTCGATATGGGCCACATCGAGTACGCGTCACCTGAATGTTTGCACCTCCACGATCTAGTCACTTACGAAATGGCCGGCGACGAACTGTTGCGTAGCTCGCTCGTCGCGCTCGAAGCCAGCGATCGCGTTTCATTCATCAAGAACAATGTCGATCATCACACCGGCGCGACATTTGGTTGCCACGAAAATTATTTGATGAAACGCGAGGCGCAGTTCACGCCTTCGGTGCTCGGGACGTTGCTCACGTTTCTTGCGACGCGCCAAATTTTTACCGGCGCTGGGAGAGTGGGGCAGGCCAATCCGCTCGCATTCGATTTCGAGCCGCCGCAAGCCGAAACGCCGGTTGCGTTTCAGCTCAGTCAGCGCGCCGACCACATCGTGAACGACATCTATCAGTGGGTGCAATTCAACCGCGCCATCATCAACGCGCGTGACGAACCGCTGGCCGATTACCGAAAATATCGTCGGCTCCATTTGCTCATCGGCGATTCCAACATGAGCCCGTTTGCCAATGCGCTGAAGATCGGGACCACCGCCGCGGTGCTCTCGCTCCTCGAGCAACGCCAGTTGCCGCGCAATCTTGTTCTCAACGACGCCGTCCGCAGCACTCGGGACATCTCGCGCGATCCGACTCGCGAGTGGATTGTCGATCTTGAGAACGGTAAAACTATTGGCGCGCTCGATGTCCAATGGCAGTTCCACGATCTCGCCCAGCGCCATCTGCGAGAAAGAGATCCGGAGACCGATTGGTTACTCGAAACCTGGAGTTTTGTTCTCGAATCAATCGAGCAAAATCCGCAGGCGCTGATCGGCGGAGTCGATTGGATCACCAAGAAATGGTTGCTCGAAACTTTCATGGCCTCGGAAAAAGTCGGCTGGGAGGATCCCTGGCTGCAAAGTTTGGATCTCGAATATCACAACATCGATCCGACGCGCGGCTTGTTCTTCAGCGTCACGCCCGGCAAACGCGTCGCCGAATGGAACAACAGTTTCCAGCCGGCAAACGCGATTCGCGTTCCGCCCGCGAACACGCGTGCCTCAGGTCGCGCCCGCGCCGTCGCCTATTTTCAAGATCGACGTCAACCCTACGTCATCAACTGGGACTCGATCGCGCACGACAGCCGCGACTTCCTGGTCATGGGCGACCCGTTCGAAACCTATAACGAGGAGGTCGACAAGTTCCTCGCAAAGCCGCGCCCGGTCACGAATCAAGACGAGCACGAATGACGCGTAAAAGGAAACCGGCTCGCGGCGGCCTAACTGCCGCTCAGGAATCCCTGAGCCAACTTTGGGAAGAGCACGTGCGCCACGAGTTCGCGACCCATAACACTGAAGACACTCTCGCCACTATGGTCGAGGATGCCTACGTAAATCATATTCCTGTTTTAACGGGAGGCGTGGGTCGCGACGAACTGCGCGAGTTCTACTCGAAACGTTTCATTCCGCAAATGCCTCCGGACACTGAGATGGTTCCGATCTCGCGCACGATTGGCAACAATCAGCTAGTGGATGAAATGGTGTTCAAGTTCACTCATACCGTTCGAATGGATTGGATGCTGCCCGGCATTGCTCCAACTGGAAAGCGAGTGGAAGTGCCGCTGGTCGCGATTGTCCAATTTCGCGAGGGCAAGCTCGCGCACGAACATATTTACTGGGATCAAGCGTCCGTGCTTGTCCAACTCGGGCTGCTCAACGCCCAGAATCTTCCAGTTTCCGGTGTTGAAAGCGCGCGCAAAGCGCTCGACCCGAAATTACCATCAAATGCGCTAATGAACCGTGCGGAGCAGGCACAGTAAGTCCTCGGCGCGACTTCAGGATGCAGCCAAACATCTCTCGCTTGTTTAGAATCGCTCGCACCCCTGCGGGCCCGCAATAGAGATGGCTGAAGCCGAATCGGAAACGGTCTTACCGCAGAAAAATAAATTACTGCGGATTCTTGGTTTGGGTTTTGGATTGGCGGTGGTTGTTGGCGGAACGATCGGTGTCAGTATTTTCCGTTTGCCTGGTCCGACGGCTAACTTGCTCGGGAATACTTGGCTGATTCTTGTGATCTGGACCCTCGGCGGAGCGTTCACTCTGTTGAACGCAAATTATACGGCCGAGCTCGCGACAATGATACCGAAGGCGGGCGGTCCTTATGTTTATGCCCGGCATGCTTACGGTGATTTTGCCGGCTTCGTCGTTGGTTGGAGCGATTGGCTGGGCAACGTTGCCGCGGTTGCTTTTCTGCCGATCGCTTTTGCTGAATATGCGATCGGACTGTTTGCCCCATCTTTTGCCGGGGTCACAACGGTTGCCCTGGCGTTCCTTCTTTTGCTCACGTTCCTGAACTGGATCGGCCTGCGCGCGGGTAGCGGCACTCAGAAGCTGACGAGTTTTCTCAAGGCGATTGCGCTGCTTGCATTTGTTGTTGTCTGCTTTGCCCTAGGCGGGCACCACAGCTCAGTCGACGCGGGACAAACGACGCAGCCCGCGCCCGTTGGTCCTTTCGCCGCGCTGGTCGCGATCGTGTTGTCGTTTCAACTCATTCTCGGCGCTTACGGAGGTTGGAACTCTGTCATTTATTTTGCCGAAGAAGACGAAAATCCTGGCCGCAACATTCCGCGCTCGCTTCACGCTGGAGTCTCGTCGGTGATCGGAATCTATCTGCTCGTTAACGTCGCGCTGCTTTATGTCTTGCCGTTGTCTCAAATTGCAGCGTCAAAACTCGCTGCCGCTGACGCCATGCGAGTTGTTTTCGGAGCGCGAGGCGGACAAATCGTCACCGGACTCGCATTGCTTTCTATTATCGCCATCGTCAACGCGATTTTGATGTTCACACCGCGCACGCTTTATGCGCTCGGACGCGATGGTTTGTTTTCCGCAAGAGCGATTACGGTCAATCAAGGTGGTACGCCAGTCGTCGCTCTCGCTGTGACGGTCCTGGTGGCGGCGATTTTGATTATCTTCGGAACTTTCGAAAAGTTGATGGCGATCTACGCCTTTTACGCGGTGGCAAATAACATTGTGCTGATCAGCGCGTTGTTTGTGCTCAGGAAGCGCTCGCCCGATTTGCCGCGTCCGTTCCGGACCTGGGCTTACCCCTTTGCGCCGCTTGCTGTGCTGTTAATAAGCGTTGCACTCGTTGCCGGATTCATCTTAAGCGATCGGAGAGACAGCCTCTACGCTCTGGCATTGCTGGCACTGAGTTATCCCATCTATCGTTGGATAAACAGGGAGTCAGTGCCATCAGAAGGAGCGGGTGCGAATTGGAAATTGAGAAAATGACACCAGTCGACGGATATTTCGTAATCCGGCCGGAAGATCTCGACTGGCGACCATCGAACTTGATGAAAATTCCGAACGCGGATTTTCTGGAGCGAACCCGCAGCGAGATTTTGGGCGCGAGACTTTGGCGGTTGCCGTCGAAAAGCGCAAACACGCTCCATAAACATCCCAAGGCTGAGGAATTTTATTTTGTGATCGAGGGCACGGGACGAATGCGTGTTGGTGACGAGACGTTAACCGTACCGAAATATGGTGGTGTCCTCGTCGGTCCCAAAATGTTGCGACAGGTGTTCAACGACACTGACACCGATGTGCTATGGCTGATTGTCGGCGCGCCCGACAAAGAATTCGAAGAAGGCGAACCGCATGATATGAAGGTGTATTATCCGGTCGATCCGAAACAGCTGCCGAAAGAGTTAGCTGGTGTGACGTGGCCGCCGCCGTAGAATTTCCTGTGTCGGAGTTCGTCACCGTTTTTGAGATCACACGGAATAGTAACGGCATCTTTGCCGACGTCGTTTTCCGGCTGCTGATCGGCGTCGCGTGCCTGATCGGGGGCTTATTCGTCGTTGCTCGTAAATGGCGGCGTGGCGACGGCGCCGCAAGTTGGATCGCGCCGCTGTTTCTGATTGTTTGGAGTTTGGCTTGGCTCTACCTGCACGATTTCCCTCATGTGTTCGGCCATATCAACAAATTGCTCAACGCATACGATAAGAAAAAGTATCAGGTCGTCGAAGGCCTAGTGGAAGTGCTTCACCAACAGCCAGCGACCGGACATACCAAAGGCGATATCGTCGTTGTGAACGGAAAGCAGTTTGAGGTGAACTATTTTTACGCCACACCTGCATATCACAATACACTCGCGCACGGTGGTGTTCTCGGCCGGGACGTTTACGCGCGCATTTACTATTACAACGGCGAAATTTTGCGGATTGACATCCGGGAGCGATAAAACCGACCGTCTGCTTCCGATTCCGATTTAATCAGACAGCAGTCCGCAGTGGGAGTTATGCGCCAAGGGTACTCAGACATTGACATTAGAGCCGGCTTTTCCGAAACGAATGTAATGAAGCGAATATTTCGAAACACGATTGTCATCGCCCCAATTGTATTTCTAACGACCGCCTTCGCGGCTGACCAATCTCAAGACGAATCCGCCATTCGCGCCTTGGAGGCGCGGCAACAGGAAGCTTGGAACCATCACGACGCGAAGGCGTACGCAAGCCTGTTTGCTGAAGATGGTGACTGCGTGAATGTGGTCGGCTGGTGGTGGAAAGGCCGGGCTGAGATCGAGAAAAAGCTAACTGACGCGTACGTCTACGTTTTCAAAGAGAGCACCCTTACGATTACAAACGTAGACATCAGGTTCGTAACGCTGGACGTTGCGGTCGCGCATGTCCGTTGGACGATGACCGGCGCGAGAACTCCGAGTGGACTTCCCGTCCCACAACAAGGCATCCAGACGCACTTGCTGCAAAGAGTCGGTGGCCAATGGCTGATTGCGGCCTTCCAGAATACTAATTCGTTGCCTGAAATGCCTTTTCCCAAAGGGCCGGTTGCGCCGAATGCCTCAGCAAAGCCGACGCCGTGAGTCCGAGCCGGACTGGCCTTGGATCGCGATGCGTGACAATCGTTGCGCAGAACCATGAGCGCAGCGGATAAAGTAATCGCTCAATGCCGCAAGCCGTCCGGCTTGTTTGGCCGGTTCATTTTGTGGGACATGAATCGGCACCATTCCAAATTGACCGATTGGGGACTAAGCCATGTCGCGATAAAAAGGACCGACCGAATTCTCGACATCGGGTGCGGCGGCGGTCGAACTATTAATAAACTCGCGGCGATCGCGAGCGCCGGAAAAGTTCACGGCATTGATTACTCTGAACAAAGTGTGGCCGCGGCGCGACGAACGAATGCGGTTTGGATCGACATCGGCCGGGTCGAGATCGATCACGGCTCGGTTTCACAACTGCCATTTGCCAATGAGAGCTTCGATCTCGTCACCGCAATCGAGACACATCTCTTCTGGCCGGATTTGCCGCGTGATGCGTGCGAAATATTTCGCGTATTAAAGCCCGCCGGCGCGCTCCTGATCGTCGCCGAGATCTACAAAGGCGGAAAACATCTCGAAGGCGTTCGGAAAGCGATTTTCGACAAACACCTCGCCGCGAACATGAATCTGCTCACTACGGACGAACATCGGGAGCTTTTAATGAAAGCCGGTTTTTCGGATGTCCAGATTCTTGAGGAACTCGACAAAGGTTGGATCTGCGCCATCGGCAAAAAGGCGCACTGACAGAAATACTAGATCAGACCAAGCGCATAAACGGTCGGTCCGTCGACTACGCCGTTAATTTCCAATCCCTCGTCCTGCTGGTAAGCGCTGATTGCTCGACAAGTTGCCGGACTGAGTGAACCGCTTATCGCGCCGGCATAGTAGCCAAATTCCTGGAGAGCGCGCTGGACATTCACGATCACCTGATCGGGCAAAAGATTTCCGTAGGTAAAAATGGGACCGTCGTAATCGTAAGCTTCGTAGTTCGGATTGTAACCCCAGGCAGGAAACCAGTATCCGGCGTCAAAATAATAATATCCGCCTCCAACCAGAACGAAGGTGGTGAAATGCCGTCTCCACCAAAAACGGGTGTGGCGTGCATGCTGATAACGACCGACAGCGTCAGAATAGGTCACGAAATTCGTCGGCCTTCGGGCTGGAACATTCGCCATCGGCGCTTGATGAGTTGACGGCCTAGGCGAAACATGAACTGCCCGGGGACTGCGAGGAGCCGGCGTACCGTTCCCCGGCGATGGATTTTGGGCCTTGATCACTGGCGCGAAGGCAATCCCAACACAAACGAGCGGGAGAAGGAATCGGTTCACGCTTTTTTGACAATGCACGGTTTCTTTTTGTTCGGAGATCTGATTTGCCAAAGCCAGGGTGAAATGGCAGGCAGGATCGGTATGGGCAACACCAGAGCGATAGTTATGGTCGTCGGTCTACTTGGGGCCGGGTGCAGCAGTTTGCAGCTAAAGTCGTCACCACCGAAACCGGTTGCCTCCAAGCCACCGGAGTCCGCAATTGTGCTCAGCGAACCGGTAACCGTTAATGACAAGGGCGCTGCCAATGTTTTTCCTGCCGGGAAATATCGACCGCTTTATGAGGATCGGGGTGGCTATTATTTTGAAGCTCCGGCTAAGGTCCTGGTCAACGATGTGGCGAGTTTCGGATACGACGGCGGACTCTACGTCGCGCGCGGGGCGACCGATCCAACACAATGGTACGTCATTGGCCCAGGCGGAAAGAAGATGGGTCGTTTTAAGAAAATCCCGCAACACACTCTCATTCACTGATTGCTGACGGGCTGCCCTTCGTGGCGCGATGAATTGAGGCCGTCTCCGCCTGCCGCGCCGTAGCCATGCAAAGGCGGGCGAGACAGCTCATGATTCAAACTGGCGTCTGGCACAAGCGCCCTACCATCGATGCAGCTTGCGTAGTTCGCCGGTTTGAGCAGCTTGCCTGGAAGAAATAACGATAACCAGATGAAGGCACTGATGTTTACGACTTTGCTATGGATTGGTTTGGCGGCGCCGGGCTTTGGTCGGGTCGGTGAGGACGAGAAACAGATCGAGGCCACGTACGGCAAACCGGGAAAGGACTTGGGCACTCGTGGAAATGTGCATGAACTGGGTTACATCTCTGGCGGATACATGATTTTGGTCGATTTCGTGAATGGAATCAGCCAGCGCGAAGGTTTTGCCAATCCGGACACGTCGCCGCTTTCACCAGAGAGTGTCGAAGAAATATTGCGTCTGAGCGCGCCGGAAGGAACAAGCTGGAAGGAAGCGCGGGCAAGCGGAGACGACAGATCATGGAGCCGCAGCGATGGCAATGTGGTAGCAATCTTTCCCGCGCTGAGAAAATTTCTTTTTGTCCAGGACGTGAGCTTCGTCCAACCGAAGCAGTAGCTCGGAAGAAAGTAAAAAATTAAAAAGTAGCAAGTAGAAAACTAGTCCAGGCGCTGGAGGGAAAGGATGCCGTAGTTTTCCTGCAGATCCGGCGCTTCAGCATCAATACTCTTGGCCTCGAGTTCGATTTGTTTGGGATCTTCTTCGGTTTCGATTTTGATGAAGCCCCCTTCAATCGGTTGTTTCACGGCCGCGGCGAGATCATTGAGCGATTTTATTTCCTGGCCGTTGACCTTAAGGACCGTCAGGTAAGAGAACTCGTCATAGCCGATAGTGTTGTTGGCCGGAAGCACCTGACTCAAAATCACGATCCGGCGATGTTCGCCGGGAAAAAGCTCCGATTGAAAGCGGTCGAGATAAACAAAACGCTGGGGCGCTTCTCGCTGCCAGTTCGGTCCCCATTCCTTAAGATACTGGCGGGATAATTCCTGAAAAATGAGACCGCCGAGCACCAGATACTTCGGCGCTTCATCGAGCGCATACGGCGGGCTGACGTAATCTTTTGCGTCGCGATGTTCGAGCGTGACCTTCAACTCCATTGGCTTTCCTTCACGCTGAATTTGAAACGGCAGGACGTCGCCCGCGTAGGAATGCGCGCTGATCAAATTCGTAAAATCAATCTTCCCGTAAAGCGGATCCACGTAGTTGCCGTTCTGGTCGATCTCGTGATTGCCGACAGCCAAGACAATATCGCCCACCTGCATGCCGGCTTTCATCGCGGGCATGTTTGGCTCGACGTTGGTGATATAAACACCCCCGGGTTTGCCGGTTTGTCCGGCGTACTTGCGCAACTGTGGGTCGCGCGTTGGAAAAAATGAAAAACCGACTCCAGGAAATCCGCGATAATTCTCGCCCTCGGCTTCCTTCAAGAAATGGGTGATGATCGGCGCAGGAATAGCGTCGATGAGCTGCGAGCGCGGATCGTAGCGCAAGAGCAAACCGGCAAGCTTGTTGTTTTTGACGAGCGGAATGGTGTAACTGTTTTCGCGATACTGCATCGGAATGCTAATGCGGTAGGTAAGAAACTGGCCGACATCGACCGGGTATTTTGTCATCTGGATGGTCGTGACCAATCCTTCGGTCGCGACCAGGGCACCGGTTGGTTCCAGTTGCCAGGCGGCGAGCCGGTCGCCAACCACGGTATCTCCGGCGATGTCGAGCGGCGCGATGCCATCGAGGAAATTTTTCTCACTCGGCTGAAGAAGCGCGAGGTTCGCTTCGTAATCGATCACTTCAACGTTGGCAGCCGTCTTTTCGCCCGATTCCGCGCGTTCAAGCTCAACGTAATTCTGGTTCGTCACCAAATCCGCGGTCACGAGGACCCGTCCTTTCGAGAGAACTGCGCCAAGCGCGCGCTTCGAGACGGGCGCTTTCTTTTGCCATGGTCGAAAATAATCATAGGGCTGGCCAGTCACGTTCACGCGCACCAGCGAAAGCGCCTTTTGTTTGACGTCCTTGTCCGGCGGCGGCGAGGACGCTTCTTTTTTCACAGCGGCACCGGCAGTGACGACCAAAGCGAAAACAACACTGATGAATAAGCTTCGCATTTTAAATTTTCGTCTGGAGATCGGGCGCCTTCGCGGTGGGCTGCTCCTGAAGATTTTGCTCGCGGACGACGTTGTAACGCATCTTGATTCGTTCCCGCGCGCCCTCAACTTGTTTCGGATCGAGCACCAGTGGCGGCCCGTCCCCAATCAGGTCGATCACCAATCGGTCGGCTGGCTCGGCCAAGGTCTGACTTAACTCGTCCATGGTGTGAATCTTTTTCCCGTTGATTGAATCGACAATACTGCCGCGATAGGGCGCGAGATAGGTGTTGATCGGGTCCGGCAAAATGTTCGTCAGCACAATCACATCAGGGTGCTCGAGATAAATTTCGTCGTTTACATAAAAATCGAAGAAATGGCGAAGCCGGAGATCTTGAGTCTGATAAGCTTCGAGCAAATCGAGACTGAGCGGTTGGAAGAGAAGTCCGCCATAGACCACGTAGCGCGGCCGAACATCGTACCGATGACTCTGCATCAAATAAGGTGGGACGTTGTCGAGCTGAACGCTTCCGCTAGTCGATTGTTTGTCGCGCCAAATGTCGAACTTCACATTGTCGCGCTTGAATTTGCGTTCGACCACCTCGGGCATCTCCACTCGCTCGCCTTCCAGCTCCACATTTCCGTCGCTCGCGATCGGATGATTATCGATGGAGAGCAAAACGTCGCCCGGCCGTAGAATTTTCGCGCATGGTCCTGCCGCGACTACGGTTTCAACCAGCACGCCGCGCCCGTCGTCTTTCAAACCAAGAAACTTCCGCTGCGCCGGGTTTTGTAATTTTCCGTAAGTGATTCCAAGATCGACATACCCGTCGTAGCGACCCTTGCTGACGTCCTTGAGGAAACGATTAATCACCGGCGTCGGCACCATGTAAGCGACGCCTTGCGCGACGTCGCCGCTGTAACCTTGAAACGCGACGCCGACAACCTTCGTGTTTTGCATCACGGGACCGCCACTGTTGCCCGGATTAATTTGGGCGCTGATTTGAATGGCGAGGTGCTGATCAATCGATGAGTGGGTGTAAAGTTGGAAATCGATCCGCGAAACAATGCCGGTAGTCACCGACATGCGTTCGCCGCCGATCGGATAACCGTAGGCCGAAACGGTCGATTCGAGCTCGGGAATACCGCCGAACTTGAGCGCCAACATGTTCTTGTAGAAATTTGGCGAATCGACCGTGATCAGCGCCAAGTCGCAATCGTGGGCGACGAAAAGCACTTTCGCCGGATACTTGTTCGGGTCGCCGTCGCGCTCGACTGTGAGGTAGCGACTGTTGCTGACCACGTGTGCGTTGGTCATGATGCGGTTGCCGTCGATCACGAAGCCGGCGCCGATGCCGCGCCCGAGCATGCCCGCATTCCATGGCGCGCGATAATCCGGCGCAACTTCGGTGGCGGTGATGCGGACCAAACTTTTCTGAATCGGGCCATTTGGCCGCGGGGGCGCCACCGGAACGGGAACGGCAACGATATTTTGCGCGGGCGTGCTTGCCCGTCCCCCGGGTGCAAGGTCGCGAGGTCTTGGCTCAATTGGAGAGCCTGAAGGCGGCGCTCCATTCGGCTGCTGCCCGTTCTGCTGCGGCGGCTGCTGCTGTTGCCCGTACGACGTCGATGTAACGAGCAATGCTACTGCGATCAAAATGGGAACACCCTTCATGCCGGAGAGTCTGGAAGATGAAACGAAGTGATTGAAAAGCAACCGCTCAAATTCCTGCCCGATCAAGCAGCGATTTCAAAACTTTCTCGGCCTCGAAGATTTCACGCGCGATTTGTCGGGCCGCGCCGGAGTGTTTCGGATAGTCAGCATTAATTTTTTTTACGGCATCGGCGATCTCGCCTAACGAGCGAAATGCGAGAAGACCGGCCTCGCCGCCGTAATTTTTCGTGAATCCGGTTTCCTGGGTGATGACCGGGCGTCCCGCGGCGAGGTAACAGGCGCTCCGATCGCTGAACCAGCCGGTGTTAAGCCTGACGTACTGATCTTTCGCGGCTGTAAACTCGCCTTTCGATTGCTGGATGTAATCGCGGTAATGCCAATAATCGATGCTCATCTGCAACGGTGAGACCAAACGCCAGCCGTTGCGTTCGAAT
>Ga0193729_1001082_pt1 | contig 14011 bp, 5 predicted proteins | sample U1c2metaG_FD_143036 | JGI IMG/M metagenome (GOLD analysis project Ga0193729, IMG submission 143036) | Soil microbial communities from a riparian zone of the East river system, Colorado, United States - U1c2 | ecosystem: Environmental > Terrestrial > Soil > Riparian zone | place: USA: East River... | reverse complement strand
CGGTATACAAAACGCGAACCGCACGGCGTGCCTCTTCCAGGTAATGAGCTTCACCGGTCAATCTACGCGCCAGAATCGCAGCCCACGCGTACAAGCCGCCCACGGCGTAGTTTGTGCCGGCCCCTTCCGCGCGCAGAGTCGCGACCTGGTAATAAATGGGGAAGAGATAGTTGTATTGTTGAGCCATTTTCTGCGCAATGCCGAAGGCCTCGAGAAAATGATCGGTGAGTTCTTTCGAACCTGAGAGCGAACCGATCATCGGATACTTGATGAGCCCGTTTTCGAACGGGTACCAGGAGTCGGCTCGCTCTTCGGACGAGTGCTTGAAATCATTGCTGATGCTGCGAGTCCCGGGATTATAAAAACCGGGAAGATCACTCAGAAGATCTTTGCACTCAACTTCGAAACCAGGAGAAGGATGCAGCCGCAGATAAAGCAGCGAGGGCCACAGCACATCCGCAAGCGTCATCAATTCAAAGTTGTCACCGGCTTGTTTCCAGATCTGCGAGCTTTCCTTTACGTAGGCGCGCAATCCGCGATGACCGTTGGCTTCGGCGACGGTGGCATCTTTATCCTGCAAATCGCGAACCGTCCCGGCGGCAAACTCCGCCCAGCTCGTGGCGCACGTGGGCCAGGAAAGTTTTTCTTCGAAGAGCGGAAGAAGCGCTTCCATCCAGCGACTGACCGCTTCCTGCTCGGTGATGAGGCGCGTGAACGGCCGCTGCAGCAGCCAGTAACTGAAATTAATTTCGCCGGCGGGCAGGACATTTCCGGTCGCCTGATCGGCCAGCAAGCCAATGCCTTGCCGCTGCGTGCCGTCTTTCTCGAAACGAGAAATGCTGGAGCAACGGTAAACCAGGAAGCGCGGCAAATTTTCAGCAGACATCCAGCCCATGTCGTCCATATCGAAAAACATCATGGTCTCGATGCCAAGATTCTGGTCCAACAGATACACCGCGGGAAGATCGTTGCCTGCAGTTCCCAGGGAATTCCGCGTGGGCTGGCTGAGCAGCACGCGTCGCCAACTGCCGGACTGTCCCTCCATCAAAGTAGAATTCGAACTTAGCCAGGTGATTATTTGAGGTTCGACTCCGCTTTTTTGCTGAAGCTTAAGTGGCATAGGTAGCCTGAGCGTTGTTCGAATGTGGATCCAGGGAAACGACTGTTCACCGGCTAAAGGACTGACCTCGGCATTCCAATCGTATTTCAGAGATTTTCCGTCAATGTCCTCGGCCTGGGCGCTTCCCTCGCATCGAACACTCGGTCCGCTGCGCTTTACGCGTTCGGTGAGCAGCGGAAACGACGCACCAGTAACAAACGGCACACCGGCCAGTGTCGCGGGCTTCCACTCGGAACCAACACGAAGAAAATTCTGGAAGGAAAGGGGCGCACCAATGGGCGCGATGCGCAGCTGCTGACTTCCCGCGTCAATATTTAAAGATGCGGAATCGTCTGTAGATTTAACGTGATCGCCGCCGGTGGCCGTAGTAGGAAAAGCAATTCGCTTGTGAAGAGCGGCGCAAGCCGGTGCTGCGCTTGCAGCACTGGCCAAAAGAGTCTTGACAAAGAATCGCCGATTGAGAGCACTCATGTGGCAAACCTGGAACGACAGTAACGTGACGCTAAAGGCCCGGCGAGATGCCGGGCCATAGGCTCTCTCAATACGCGATCTTCAAAGCAAACTGAATGGTTCGGGGTCCGCTGGCATTGGTGATAGAGCCGAATCCACAAGCAAATCGGTGCTTGGGAAATTCGCAACCTGGCGCTCCCAAGGGAATAAATGGACTGTCCAACTGTGGATTCCCAACGCTAGGTTGATAAATGTGACGGTTAAATATGTTGAAAAACTCCGCGCGGAAGTCGACGGTAGCTTTCTCGCCAAAAAGGTGGGTTTTCTTGCCCAGCGTGAAATCTTCGTTCTTTCCTGCGAAAGTGCGGGCACTGGCCAGCGAGCGCGGCTCGTTGCCAAAAGTGAAAGGAGCGGCGAGCGAGAACGCGGCAGGATTCCAGAACGGAGTAGTCTCCGGGTTGAAATTGGATTTGTTGGTCTGAGCGACGCCGGGAACGATGTTCACGCGAGCAGCACCGGTGAAATGGCAACCGGCAAACAAGACATTGCCAGCGGTCGGTCCGCACGGCCCATATACCTCGGTCGGAAGTCCGGAGTGATAATTTAAGATCCCCGAGACATACCAACCGCCCAGCACGCGATCCGTCACGCCGCCTTGGTTAGCGTAGCGCTTCCCCCGTCCCACGGGCAGCTCATAAAAAAAGCTGGCGACAAGGGTTTGCGGTGTATCCAGTTCGCTGACCGCTTTTTCCGCGGAACGATTGTAGGAATTCTGACCAATAAATTCATTGGTGCCGATGAAGCCAGCGACTCCGGGTCCGGAAGAATCGGCGTCAGTGAGGTTTTTCGAAACGGTGTAGGAGACCAGGAAACTCAAACCCGCTGCGAAGCGCTTGTTCGCCTGCAACTGCATCGCGTGGTAGGTGGAGTTGCCAGTGCGATCGGGAGTGAAGGAGTTATCTTCCTGGTTGAAGTCCCCGTACTGCGGAAAGGGACGCAGCGCCTGGTTAATCTGTCCTTTGAAGGTAGGGTACGGCAGCGTCACACCGGCTGCTGCGGCCGCCGGACAAGTGCCCGCCGCAAGGCAGGTAGCTTGCATATTCAGATCGTTTCCAAGCGCGAGGAAAGAGGGATTCACCTGATTGGGAATAATATTCAATGCCGGCAAGTGTGTCCCCTTCGAACCGACGTAGGCAATGCTAACCATCAAGTTAGAAGTGATCTGGCGTTGGATGTCCAGATTCCAAGTCTGCACGTCGGCAGGTCGTCCGCTATTCGCGGGAACCAGAATCACATTATTGCTGCCGTTTTGACCGTCGGGTGTAAACGGTCCGGAGTCTGGGAAAACCCGTGTAACGCCGTTGTCAATCTGGATGGGGCCACCGTTGGTGGGAGTAATCGTCTGCTTGTTAAAGAATCCCAAACCGTCCTGGTCGGCGAACGAACCTTCCTTGAGTGGCTCGTAGAAAATTCCATAGCCGCCGCGAATTACGGTCTTATCGTTGATGCTGTAGGCAAAGCCGACGCGCGGGCCGAACGCTTTCGTATAAATGTCCTGTGGACGGGTCTGTCCGTTGCGTCCTGTGCCGTTCCCAAAATAAGTGTAGGCCCCGGGGATACCGCCCGCGCCAGGATTCGGGAGCGTGGGATCAACCGCCGAAAAGCGATCGAAAGCTTCGGAAGCAGGCAAGTCGATGTCGTAGCGGAGGCCGTAATTCAAAGTCAGGCGCGGCCGAATTTTGTAGGTGTCCTGGGCATACAGCGAAAAGTCTTTGTAACGCACGCCACTGAAGGCGCCGTAATTCAGGGTTGAGGTGTTAACCAAGCCGAAGAGCGCGCTGGCTACCGCATTCCCATCCAGGCCATTCAGGCTGGTTTCCTGTGCGTTGAAATCGAATTCACCAGACGCCTGGGTGAGCCGGCGCACGTTGAACTGCAGCATCCGCACTTCCCCGCCAAACTTCAGGTTGTGCTTGCCTTTGACCCAGCTGACGGAATCGTTCAATTGATAGACGTTGTCCGCGAATTGCGAATCGCCGCAATTGTTCAGCAGCCCTTCATAAGGCGTGGAAGTAAACTTAACGCATGGAAATGTAGTCGCTTGCACTCCGGTGAGACCGATCTTTGATGGGAAATCCTTGCCGATGCTATTGGAGAGCTCAGCGCGGAAACGGCGGCTGAATCCGAATAGAAATTGATTCACCAGCGACGGAGTGAAAATGTAGTTGTCGCTGATGCGAGCATAGCGAGTGTTCTGCGAGGTGGTGGAACCGAACAGCGGGCCCAGATTGGAAGTGCCGCCGGTGCTGGTGTTGTCATAGTCGAAGCCACCGGAGATTCTGTGTTTTTCCGAGATGATATGGTCAATCTTGATATCGAATAGGTTTGCAGTGGTGCTCGAGACAGTGGTGTCAACCACGTTGTTGGTCAGCCCGCCATTGGTCTTGGGCAAGAGCGCAAAGATGTTGGTCACCACCTTGCTGGGCGTGAAATTAGGATCGTTGGTTAGAATGTTTCCCGGAATCGCAGCATGCGTGACCGGATCGTAAAGCTGGATGGGAAGCAAAGCGGAAAAATCCCCTGCTCGAAACGCTTCGTTAGGAACGCTTTGCAGCGAAGTGCCGCCGGTTCGAAAACGGAATCCCTCGTAGTCCACGAAGAAGAAAGTTTTGTCGCGTCCATTGTAGATGTGCGGAATTCGAATGGGGCCGCCAAGAGTAGCGCCGAAGTCATTCTGCGTATTGACCGACTTGGGCTGACCCGCAGTGTTGTTTACCCAGCTGTTGGCATCCAGCGCGCGATTGCGGTAAAAATCGTAAACAGAAAAATGCAGATCGTTGGTGCCTGATTTCATCGTCAGGCTTACGATTCCATCGCCTGATTCACCATATTCGGGGGAGAAGTTGCTCTGAAGAACCTTGAACTCCTGCACACCTTCGGTCGAGATGCCCTTATTCCACTGGGTATTAGGCGAAACCAGCGAAATGGAAACGCCGTCGACGAGTACGTCCGTACTGTTTTCCTGGCCGCCGTCGACCTTGAAGTCATCGGTAGAGTTGCTGCCCGGATTGTTCCCGACATTTCCGACGAATCCGGGAACCAGAGTAATGAACTGCACTGGGTTGCGCACCGTGCCAGAAACTTCCAGCGGCAAGTTCTGCACCAGGACCTGCTGGACGGTCGCGCCGATATCGGAAGTAGCTGTTTCGAGCTGGCTGGCGTCCGCCGAAACGGTGACGTTTTCCGAGACTCCGCCAAGCTGCATTTGAATATCGAGAGAGACCGTGCTGCCGGTCTGCACGGTTACGCCTTCGCGTACATAATTTTTCATACTGGGCCCTTCGACCGTGACCCTGTATCGGCCGGGGGGCAGGTTGGCGAGGGAGTAGAGGCCAGCATCGCTGGTCACGGTGGCGACGCTAAGACCTGTGTCCAGATTGCGACCGGTTACATTGACGCCGCCGACGGGCGCGCCGCTGGGGTCAGATACCGTTCCCTGAATACTGCCATTTGTAGTTTGAGCTCGAAGGCTTGCGGCCGGAAAGAGTAAGAAAAACGCGAGCGTGCACAAAAGTATCTTCAATGGATTCCCCTTGGCTGGTTCTGTCGTGATTTCACTCTGGTGAACGCGGACGCAGAAGTCGCGGAGTAAATGACCCAGAACCGAGCACCCCAAAATATGCCTGCCGTTGCTGATTAGATCACTGAGAAATACACGTGACCCATTCTGGTACGTTACATCCCTGATTCCGGACTGGTCCCAGCGAATTTTTAGGAATTATCGGGATCCATGCCCGCCGTTCGCAGTCCCGCCAGCTCCAGTGCCTGCAGTACAAATGAATTCCAGGCGAAAACCCGGTGGTAACCGTAGTAGGGGTTGGCCGGCTCTGTAGCGATATATTCCTGGCTGGTCGGAAACTCTGGAGCGATGTTCAACTCAGCCCACAGGCGATTTGCGATGGCCTCTTTCGCCGGGCTCCATCCATGAAGCATGCCCGCGGCGTATCCGCAAATCTCGATACGCATCCAGGAGCCCCCGTTGTAATAAATTCCGTCGGCGCTGTGGGTAGCATAAGTGGCAGCGAAGGAATCGCTAATCATGGGGTGCCACTTTTCGTCAAAATAGCTCCAGCTCTTACCGTTCTTATCGGGCTTGTCATTCTTATTAGGCTTATTGGGCTTTTTGGGCCCGCGAAGGCCGATAAGAATTGGGCGCACGGTGCCTTTGGCTTGGGGAAACGGACATTCCGCGCGGGGCATCATCACAGGTATGCGATCGAGATGATTGACCACCATCTCATCAGTGAGAAGTTTGCGATTGAAGAGCCAAAGAGAAACATACTCGGGGAAGATTTCGGCAAAACCGATGGCGTCGTCAATGTCCCGAGCCGGGCGAAGAAACTTCCTGGCCGGATCGTAATAGCTGCGATAAAGCTCTTCTGCGCGCGCAAGATGTGAGTCGTGAATTGTTTCGCTCACACCCGGAATTTGAAGTTCCTTGATCACCCGCAAAGTAACCGCCAATACTCCCTGGTTTTCGCAGATTACCGAGGTGCCTTCTGGATAGCGGATGACGTCCAGTTGGCCCATCACGAACTGGGCCCAACAAAGGCCGTCGCCGCGCGGGTCGTATGTTCTGAGGCAATATTCCGCAGCTCTACGCACTTTTTCGTCAGGCAACTTTGTGCCGAAGCGCCGCTTGTTCAGCAACGCCCACATTAACCACAGAGGAGTGGAGTCATTGGATTTGCGCTCTACGTTAGCCAGGTTTGGTTCGACTAATGTATTGATAGCGCCATCCTCTCCCTGATTTTCGGCCCATAGTTCGAACACGCCCTCATTCAATTCACGGTTATGAACGCCATTCAGCGCAAAAAAACTGTCGCGCATATACATTTCCCCGGCAGCCGAATACCAAATGCTCGGCGCCAGGATCGGACGAAAGCTCTCCGGGCTGGCAATCCAACAGAGCATCATCAGGTCCGCGTAAACGACCTTTTCCGTATCTCCACCTTTGAAGCCCAGACCGTCCGCAAGATAAATCTGGCTCGCCAGTCGATGGCCTCGAATGGTGTCCTGAACTTTGTCGTCGGCAAAAATGAAAACTGTTTTTTCACTGGCTTGGCCCATTTCCAGAAGGTGATACGGTTGGCTTTTGGTAGCGATGCGTCCAATCCGCAAATCCTGGATTTCGATTTTTGCCAAAGTTCCGGGCGCATCTGACGTCTTGCCTTGTTCCGATGGGGCAACGGAAATGAACAGGGCGCAGCGATTTCCTCGCAAGCCCGGGACGAAGACAGTAGTTTTAAAATTATTCCAGGCGTCCGGTGATGGAGGGAGTCCGTCGTTGTACAACGTGATGTCGCTAATCTTGCGCAATTGCTCGTCTACGTTCCAAAATTCAATCGCTACCGGCGCGTGCGAACGATATTGCACGTTGAGCGAATAAAGTTCGGGACTTTCCGCCGTGAATGGAATAATTAAACCGTTCTCGGAATTCTTGGTGGACAATGTCGTCACACTGCCAACTGTTTCTAAAACAACGTTGCCGTGTTTTTTCCAGGAAGAAATATCGGGCAGCGCGATTGCCGCACCGTTCACATCTCCAGGAACCTGCTCCAATAGTTCTCCAAACGTTTGCTGGATAAAAAAATCGCCACGCTCGCGTTGTTCGCGGCGCGCGGCGGAATATAGATGGACGTCGGGAATCCGTGCGGGCGCAGGTTTAACAGGCCGGCCGTCTCGTCGAATAATTCGCGTCCACTGATTGCGGTATCCGGAATCCGTCAGCAGGCCGACACATAATCCGTTCTTCGTGCGAAAGCCGGCCGCCGGAAAATATTCGCGCGACAATTCTCCCAGCCAGTCCAGTTGATCAAAGCTCCAGAATTTGGCGGGCTCCTCAGTAGCCTCCAACCGGTTACTCAATTGGTGGTGCAGCATAAACGTGTCGGCCTGCTGCAGCCGGATTTTCTTTCGAACCACGTGAGGCGTCACCACAGCGTAGTCCACCTGCGCGTACACCGTCGTATTCAAATTCTGTAGCTTACATTCGCCGCGAAGCGTGACGCGGATGGAATCCCCGCTCCACGAGGTGGCCTTCCAGGAGGTGACGCGATCTTCCACGCTCCGTTCCTCGTTCTGAAAATATGCGGAGAATTCGCCGCCCTGGTTATGCTGCGCGACGGCCCGGCCATCGTAGAGAACCGTGACGTAAAAGCCTTGTTTGGCATCACCCGTGACAGAAAGCGATAGCCCAGCGATACCGGTTGAACCAGCCGTCGGCCCAGCAGTCGCAAATCCAGAAGCCGAGGTAAGGCTGACTGCCAAGCCGCCCTTCAGCGACTTCTGGATGAAACGGCGTCGCGAAAACGTTTTGTCGGCCATGATTCGTAAGCTTCCTTTGTGAAATCGACGGGGTAAGTGGGTCGATTTTTTCTTTTTTAAGATAGGCGATAGTATGCGCCGAGACGAAAGGGCCTCACACGTGAAAAGGATGTGATTCACCGAAATTCAAGGTAGATTAAAATCCGTTAAGTGCCTCAAAAGTACTGTAAGACAAAGAGTTAGGTGCTTGACTTGAGGGGCGCGTGTGTTAGTATTCATGCATTCAATTCCTTAATTGAATGCATCGACACAGCATGGCTTCCCCGCAAACTACCGTTGCGCCACCGTTAAACGCCGACGACCTTCTTACCGACGAGCGCTGGCAGCTCGTTCAGCGGATCATCTCCAGCCCGCCCTTTCAAAAGGGCACGCGCTTGCGCGATTTGCTGCAATATGTCACCGAGCAGACCATTCGCGGGCATGCCCACGAACTAACCGAACAGCACATTGGCAACGCACTATTCCATAAACCGTCGGATTACAGTCCGCTGGAAGATAGCTCTGTCCGGGTGCACGCCAGACAATTGCGGCTCAAACTGCACGAGTATTTCAACGAAGATGGCCGCGACGAATCGCTGATACTTGAAATACCCAAGGGCGCTTACGCGCCGGCTTTCAGAAGAGTCCCTAAGACGATACCTCCACCGCCGGTCGACCTCACGCCAAAGGTAATTCCGGTGGAGTCCTGGCGAGGACGGGCGATGGTGCCCTGGGCCATTTGCGCGGCGCTGGCGGTTTTGTGCGTCGTCCTGGCTTACCGGACCGCGACAAGCGGCGGACTGGCGAGCACGGCGGTGGCCGCCGCTGCCGAGCCGTGGCCGTTTTCTCAACTGTTCGACGCGCGGCATCAAACGATCATTGTGGTGGCCGACAGCAATTATGGTATGTCTCGCATTCTGGCGAGCCAGTCAGGTTCGCTGGAGCAATACCTTCGCCGCGATTTCTTGCGCAGTGCGAGTGCCGGCAGGGACGGGCCAGCCGATTCGCGGCTAAGCGAGTACATTTCGAACTCCACGTTGACCTCCTTCGCGGACGTCGCTGACGTTGTTTCCCTGTACAAGATGGCTGGACCATTGCAGTCGCAGGTCTCCGTGCGTTATCCGCGAGACCTGCGCATGCGCGATCTCGATCACAACAACTACATTTTCATTGGAAGCCCTGCTTCCAATCCCTGGGTAGCATTGCTGCAGGACAAGCTGAATTTCCGCGAGAGCGAATCCGTCGTCGGCAAAAGTGTCAAAGTGTTCGTCAACAAAAATCCTTTGCCTGGGGAACAGCCGGAATACGAAGGTCTGCGGTGGACCGGAACGCAAGGGGAGGACTACGCAACGATTTCGATGCTTCCCAATGCCACTCACGACGGTAGCGTTTTGGCCCTGCAGGGACTTCAGCAGGAAGGCACGGAAGCAGCGGGCCGTTTTCTGGCCGACGAAGAAAATCGGCGCCAGCTGATGAGCGCTCTGGGAATTTCCGCCGCTCAAGGAGCTTCGCAAAATATCTGGTTCGAAGCCTTGATTCGCTCCCGCACGGTATCTGGAGCGCCTAATTCCACGACTCTTGTTGCCGTACGCCGGATTCAGTAGCGTCTCGGGCGTCGATTCCCGGTCACCAATTCCCCGCGCGTTGCGACGAGCGGAGTTCTTCCATCCATTCAAAGAAAAAATCGTCGCACGACGCGTGCGTTGCCCAAGTAGAATGGACAATGCTCCGTTGGACCTGAATTCTGTCATGCATCGTCTATCGGTTTCCGTCACTAAGTTTGCGCTTCGACTACTCATGGTGGGAGCACTAGCTCTCACGGCGTTCGCCGCCGCAGCTTTGAACCTCGCTGCGCAAACTGTCCCGCAACAACCTGCTTCGGACGCAGAGATGCAATCTCACTTTGCCGCGGCCCAGCAAGCTCAACGCCAAAAGGATTACGCGACGGCCGAGAAAGAATACAAAAGTGTCATTGCGCTCGCGCCGGCCTTCGCGGAAGTGCACATGAATCTCGGCTTGGTTTACCAGCTGCAGAATCGTTATCCCGAGGCCATGACAGAATTCCGCCGAGCTCTGAAATTAAAGCCGTCGCTTACCGGCGCTAATTTTTTCCTGGGAGTCGATTATTGCAAAATGGGCGAAGGGCCCAAGGCCATTCAATATTTAAAAACAGCGCTGAAAGCCTCGCCGAACCAGCCAGAAATATGGTTATGGCTGGCCACGGCTCAAGAATTATCCGGTGATATCGATGCCGAAGTCGCCACCATGCGACAAGCGCTGTCGTCGCAGCCCAAGGACGTAGATTTGCTTTACCTGCTCGGGCACGCGTATGAGCGGTTGGGAAAACAAGAAGTAGCGCGCATGGAAAAAGTAGCTCCGGAGTCTTTTCGAAAAGAGCAATTTCTTGCGGAAAGCTACGCTGCCAGCAATGAATGGCCATCCGCGGTAATTCATTTCCAAAATGCTCTGGCGGCTGCGCCGCACCAAACGGGACTTCATGTGGAGCTCGGGGAAGTATTGCTGCACGCTGGAAAAGTGAATCAGGCCGCGCGGGAATTTGCCGAGGAACTACAGCTCAATCCGCGATGTCTGCGCGCGCTGGTGCGGCACGGAGAAATCGAACTGATTCAGGAAAATATTGACGACGCACTGAACGATTGGACTCAAGCGATCGCCATTGATCAGATGCAAGTCGAACGGATCCTTGGTTTACGCGAAACCGGATTCGGCGATTCCTCCAGCGAGCAGCTGCCGAGCGCCATACTTGCAAAACTGGAACCTGTATCGACGGAGCTACGAAATAAAAATATTCCGGCCGCGCGCGTAGCGCTCGCATTTCTGGCGGCGCAAAGCGGGAATCCTTCTCAAATCGCCGGCGACGATACTCTCGCAGGATCGCAGGCGCACGAACCAACCGGCGAGAGTTGTTCTGAAGCCGATATGAATCGCCTGCTGACGCAAGATCACTTTTCCCAGATTGCATCGTGCGCGCAGGCCGGGCTGCCTCCCCGCACCTCTGCGGAACAGCGTATGCAAGTCGTGAACGCTCTGCTGCAAGCCGGAGAGTATGAAGCCGCTCTTCGCACACTCGATGCGCTGCCGGCGACAGACAGCAAATCGCTGGAAACCTCTTACTGGCGCGCGCGCTGTTACGAAAAATTGGCCACCGCTGCATATCTGAAGCTTTACCAGGCGGATCCGAACTCCTATCGCTGGCATCAACTGATGGGCGACATTGAAGCCGCAAAGGGGGACGACGGGAAAGCGATAGAAGAATATCGCGCGGCAGTTTTGTTGAAGCCCGGATTGCCAAACTTGCACTACAGCCTGGGTCATCTGCTCTGGAAGGATCTGAAAGTACCGGAAGCGCGAATCGAACTGGAGGCTGAACTGGCGTCAAATCCGCGTCACGCTGGAGCGCTGACTGATCTGGGCGATTCCTATCTGTTGGAGCACCAACCTGAGAAAGCTTTGCCTTATTTGACCAGCGCGCTCGCTGCAGATGCTGGAAATCCCGATGTGCATCGCGATTTGGGCACGGCGTATTCCGAACTTGGCGATTACCGGAAAGCTGAAGAAGAATTAAAAATTGCGATGACCGCCGATCACGACGGCTCGGTGCACTACAAACTCGCCAGAGCCTACCAGGCCTTGGGACGGAAAGATGAGGCCAGCCGTGAATTCGCGTTGTCGACATCGCTGAATCGCGAATCACACAGCAAGTTGGAAAAGCAAACGCAGCGGCTGGCGGCCATTACTAATTCAACTCAAGATCCCTAGCGCCGCCAAAAATTAAATGAAGCGATTCTTCCACCTTCTAATTCGAATCTTCCTTGGCTACCTCGCGATTTTAATTTTTGTTGGCAATGCAGATCTTCTACTTGCCTATTCTCTTGATAGGCCCGCAGCCCTGCAACTGAGCCAGGAAGAAGATCCATTTCAAAAGGGTCTCGCGGCGCTGAAAGAAAATCGCATGGATGACGCTCTCGCAGAACTCACCGAGGCAAAACGCGAACACCCCGAAGATGCGCGCATCCGCAATTTTCTCGGAATTGTGTTAGTCCGCCTTGGAAAAAACGAAGAAGCCGCGAGTGAGTATCGCGAGGCGATTCGCCTTGATCCACAAATGGAAGACGCGTACCGAAATCTCGGGTTTCTCAAATGGAACGAGCACGAACTTGAGCCCGCGCGCGAAGCTCTGGCCCGCGCTGTACAACTTTCTCCGAACGATTCGTTTGCTCATTACTATCTCGCGCGAGTGCTGCTTGATGAACAGTTTTATGCTTCGGCCATCCGCGAAATTGAATCATCCACTGTGCCGTTGCCGGCCGACACAAGTTTCTCGATCCAATTGGCGATCGCGCATATTGCCTTAGGTAATAAAGATCAGGCGCGCAAACTACTTCAGCAGCTTGCAACGGTCCCGCTCGACGATCCGCAAGCCATTCATGTGGCATCGCTTTTGCTGGCTGTTCGAGAGAATGACTCGGCGATTCGAATCATCGAGCAATTAAGCAAGGGCCCGCACACTCCTGAAAATCTCTGGCGCCAATTCGACTTGGCGCTGGCCTATCTACTTGCCGGAAATTACGGCAAAGCTATCGCCCAGGCTGATTTTTATCAACACTCTCTGACGCGCGGCGATGCCAACGCACATGAATCTGTCGAAGCCTGGACTATCCTCGGCGTTGCAGCAGCGCACTTGAAGCAAAATGAACGCTCACTCGACGCTTTTCGAAAGGCTGCAACCCATGCTCCCGGCAACGAAGAGAATTGGTTAAACCTGACACGCGAATTAATGGAGTTTAGCCGCTACTCGGACGCGATTTCGACAGTTCAAGATGGACTCGCGGCTAATCCAAAGTCTTACGCGTTACATTTGCGCCTGGGTGCAGCCCAGCTCGCTGCCGGACATTACGCCGAAGCAGAAAAAGTTTTTCGCGACCTGGTGTCCGCGGGCGATCCGCTGCCTACCGGGTACGTGGGATTGGCACAAGTGCTATTGAGAACGGGCCGCGCCGAGGAAGCGGCTGCCGAGCTTGCCGTCGCGCAGCAAAAGCTGGGACCGAATTTCCTGATCAGCTATTTTCGTGGCCTGGCATTCGATCGTATGGGTAAACCGGAGGAAGCCATCACAGCTTTTCAAGACGCGCTGAAGCTGGATCCCAACAACGCGGAAGCCCACTTAAGTCTGGGCAAAACGGAAATGAGTGCAGGCCGCCTGGACGTCGCGATTAGCGAGCTTCAGGAAGCGCTTCGGCTTAGCCCGAATAACGACCAGGCCCGGCGACTCCTGAGCAAAGCCTACACTCGGGCGGGCGATAAAAAACAAGCAGCCGCCGTTGCGGCTACCACTGCTGACACTCCTGAAAATGTCGACGCCGATCTACTCGGAGACTTTTTTGTTCCCCAATGGCAAATGCCGCCGGACGGTAGAAAATAGCAGGAGGCGGAACGACCGCTGTGACTAATAAAATTTAGAGAGGGCGTTTATCATGCGTTGTGATCGGCGTACGTTTGTTAATCGGTCTCTGGCGGTTGCGGGAGCGTTGATGACCGGAGCGGCGACTTCAGAAGCAGGTCCAAACATTGAAGTGCGAAACGGAGATCTCTTTTCGCGGATGAAGTGGATGAACGAACCCGTCTCGTACAAGAGAGTGGGCGAGACGATGGTCGTGCATAGCCGCGCAAAGACGGACTTTTGGAGGAAAACGTTTTACGGTTACATTACGGACAACGGACATTTCTTCTATTTGGAGACCGCCGGAGATTTTATGTTTCAAGCTAAGGTTAATGGCAAATACGCTGCGTTATATGACCAGGCGGGCCTGATGGTGCGGCTCGACGCTGAAAACTGGATGAAGTGCGGGACGGAATTCTTCGACGGACGGCGCCACGCGAGTGTAGTCTTTACCCGCGACTTCTCGGATTGGTCGACGATGCCGGACCTCTCCGACACGGCTGACGTCTGGTGGCGCGCTGTGCGAAAAAAGGATTCGATCGAGACACTGTGTTCTCTCGACGGGCAGAAATTCACGTCCGTTCGTCAAGGGTATTTTGTGCCCGGAGAAAAGG
>Ga0193729_1001079_pt1 | contig 14022 bp, 13 predicted proteins | sample U1c2metaG_FD_143036 | JGI IMG/M metagenome (GOLD analysis project Ga0193729, IMG submission 143036) | Soil microbial communities from a riparian zone of the East river system, Colorado, United States - U1c2 | ecosystem: Environmental > Terrestrial > Soil > Riparian zone | place: USA: East River... | reverse complement strand
CTCGTTTCCGCTCTCGCTACTGCTATCGTGGTCAACGCTTGCTGTGCTCGTCGCGGTCGCGGTACAAGTCACCGTTGCATTCACAAGGGCAACGCCGCCGCTAAACGAGGCTATAGCCTTTTGATCCACATCCAGCTTGACCTTGTTGGGATTATCACTGCGATGATTACACGCCCCATAGACAGCCTCAAGCTCTATGTCCGTCAACTCAACTTCCCCGGCAGGATTGGCTGGCAGCATGACCTGCTGCTCTGCTGAGAGGCCCTGGCGATATGCTTCATCTTTCCAAGCGCGTACAATGTTATTCATGTGAAAACATCCTTTCTTTTGTTCATGGTACTACAATTACTAATCTACGGTGTTCTAAACATAGCGTTAAGGTTTATAGCCACATGTTGTATTTTGAAAAATTACCTTATTTCACTCTGGTAGGATCACTTAAGATAATTTTTGTACAACATTTTTCTTTTTCATATCTTAACAGGAACACCTGATAATATTATACATAGACCTCAAAATCAACAAAATCCAATATTCATGAGTCTTAAGTAGCCATGAAGGAAGGGCTGAGACACAGGCCTACAAGGCCTCTGATGACTTCACAAGCAGCGCCAAAAGCCAAAAGAAGAAGAGGGGTAGGATACTCAGTGGTACCCTACCCCTCCTTCTTCTTCAAGGCCAAATTACCAAAACTTACCGAACTCCCTCTCTATCTCAGCCTCAAAGTCGGCATTGCTATCCACAGAACACCAAACTGTTGAGTCCGTGCTAGGGATGGCATCGCCAAACGTGGCTATGGGCTTGTAATCCTCCTCCCAGTCGATCTTGTTGATGAGCTTCTCTCTGCGACCAGATGCCCCATAGATAGTCTCAAGCTCTGCATCTGTCAACTCGATTTCGCCAACGGGATTAGTTGGCAACGCGACTAACTCCTCAGTCGAGAGACTCTGGCGATAGGTTTCATCTTTCCAAGCTCGTACAACGTTCATTTGAAAACGTCCTTTCTCTTGTTTATGGTCACACCAACTGTTAATTTATGGTGCCCAAAAGATAAAATTAAAGGTTATAGTTAAATACTGTATATAACGAATTACCATACTTTATCTTTATTAGATTATTAAGGTAATTCTAACGTAGTATTTAACTTTTAATTATCTAGAATAAACACCTAGCATTAGTATACTTTGTTCTTAAAATCATTAAAATCAAATATTTATGGGTATCAGCAACTATGAAAAAGGGGCTGAGACATAGGAAGATTGGGCTTGGCAAAACACGAAGAAAAAGTCAGAACCATTGAGGGATCTTAGAATGATCGGCCTCTGTAGATAGAAGAAGGGGCAGGATACTCAGCAGTACCCTTCCCCCTTGCCTTATAGGCAAAGCCTACACAAGCTTAGTTATTCCCCTGCCAATCGATCTCGGCATTCAGTTTGGCATCGTTGTCGGCTGTGCACCATACTGCCGAGAACTCGATCTCGTAGTTGCCATAGGTAGCTGCCGCCTTTTGATCCACATCTTGATCAATATCGTTGGTGGCTTCCTCTCCGCGATCACGCCCCCCAAAGATAACCGCGAGCTGCGCCTCTGTCAGCTCAATTTCTCCTGCAGGATTGGCTGGCAGCATCGCCTGCTCCTGTGTGGAGAGGCTCTGACGATACGTCTCATCTTTCCAAGCGCGTACAAGGTTACTCATCTGAAAATGTCCTTTCTTTTGTTCATGATACTACAACTGTTGATCTATGGTGTCCGAAAGGTTCCATCAAGGTTTATAATTAAATACTGTATCCTCCTGAATACCTTGACAGTATTTCTCATATCATACATTCCTTATTAGGTTCCTAATCGACTCACCTGATAATAGTATAGAGAGCCTCAAAATAAATAAACTCAAATCTTTCTAGGCTGAGAAAGCTCATACAGATGAGCTTTCTGCAGACAGAAGAAGGGGTAGGATACTCAGCAGTACCCTACCCCCGTTGCCTTACAAGCTAAGCTTACGTAAGCTTAGTCGTCACCGAATGACTTGATCTTGGCATTGAGTGTGGCATCGTTGTCAGCCTTACACCATACTGATGAGTACTCGATCTCCTTGTTGCCATAGGTGGCTACGGCCTTTTGGTCCGCATCCTGTTTGATTTCGTTGGTGGGCTCTTGGTCGCCATCAGATGCCCCATAGACAACTGCGAGCTGTGCATCTGTCAGCTCGATTTCTCCTGCGGGATTGGCAGGCAGTACCGCCTGCTCCTGTGTGGAGAGGCTCTGACGATACGTCTCATCTTTCCAAGCGCGTACAATGTTACTCATGTGAAAATGTCCTTTCTTTTGTTCATGATACTACAATTGTTGATCTACGGTGTCCGTAAGGACTTTCGACCCCCCCTACCCCTCATCATCCTCCAGGCAATGCTTACATAAGCTTAAGGAATCGTTAAGAAAGAACTTCCCGCGTTAAGGTCCTTTCCCCTTCTCAAGGAGGGACACATAACTCAAAGTTATTCTTTGACAAAACCCTTATACCAAGTTGCGTTCTGAAAGACAATTCTCCAATGAGATATGACAAAGCAAGACTGCCCACGTGAGATTTGTACCACTGCTCGCAACTTGGTATTAGAGCCTACCCGATTTACTATCCGAAGTTGCCCAAATTGGCAACTTAAACGAGTTATTCGGATAGGCTCTTAGTACAACTGATCATAACTATGTTCCAAGTTTCCTATGACCAATGACTTGACCATAAGAGGATCAACTCGGAACACACTTGTGGTAGCTTGTACTTAGTTGTTCTCCAATGGCTTGATCTTAGCATTGAGTGTGGCATCGTTGTCAGCTTTGCACCACACTGCTGAGTACTCGATCTCCTTGTTGCCATAGGTGGCTGCGGCCTTTTGATCCACCTTCTGGTCAATATCGTTGGTGGCTTCCTCTTCGTGACCATGTCCCCCAAAGACTGCCTCAAGCTGTGCATCTGTCAGCTCGATTGCTCCTGCGGGACTGGCTGGCAGCATCGCCTGCTCCTGTGTGGAGAGGCTCTGACGATACGTCTCATCTTTCCAAGCTCGTACAATGTTGCTCATCTGAAATTGTCCTTTCTTTTGTTCATGGTCCTACAATTGTTGATCTACGGTGTTCATAAGGTACTAACAAGGTTTATAATTATACGTACCTTTTTGCGATTTACCTTGTTTAGCCCTTTTTCATACCTACTATAGTATCTTTTACAATACCATCCTCTTCGGTCCCTAATTTTGATCACCTGGGATCAGTATACAAGGCTTCAAAATAAATAAAATCAAATCTTTCTACATTTAGAAAGGCTAGACCTAGCAAACCACGAAGAAAAAACCTGAACTATTGAGGAGTATACTGATGAACTTCTGCAGACAAAAGGAGGGGTAGGATACTCAACAGTACCCTTCCCCTCCTTGCCTTACAAGCTTAGCTTGCATAAGCTTACTACAACTGGTCATAAGTGTGTTCCGAGTTTGCTATGGCAAACGGCCTTACAGTGAGAGAATCAACTCGGAATGCACTCGAGCCCAGTTCTAGTCTTAGTTGTTATCCAACGACTTGATTTTGGCAGTGAGGTCCGCGTCATTCTTGGCTGTGCACCATACTGCTGAGTAATCGATCTCCTTGTTGCCATAGGTGGCTGCGGCCTTTTGATCCACCTTCTGGTCAATATCGTTGGTGGTTTCCTCTTCGTGATTATGTCCCCCAAAGACTGCCTCAAGCTGTGCATCTGTCAACTCAATTGCTCCTGCGGGACTGGCTGGCAGCATCGCCTGCTCCTGTGTGGAGAGGCTCTGACGATACGTCTCATCTTTCCAAGCTCGTACAATGTTGCTCATCTGAAATTGTCCTTTCTTTTGTTGTTCATGGTGTTACAACTGTTAATTTAAGGTATCTATAAGACTTTAACAAGGTTTATAATTAAAGATTGCATTTCTGCAAACTACCTTGTTTATTCTTACTTATACCCACTACAGTATTTTTACTAAAATACTGTAGTTTTCGGTTACCGTTTGGTCACCTGGGATTAGTATACAAGGCTTCAAAATAAATAAACTCAAATCTTTCTACATTTAGAAAGGCTGGCCTTGGCAAACCACGAAGAGAAAGCTTGAACTATTGAGGAGTACACTAATGAGCTTCTGAGGATAGAAGGGAGGGTAGGATACCCAATGGTACTCCACCCTCCTTACCTTACAGGCAAAGCTTACATAAGCTTACAGCGGCTCGCGGAAGTATTAGAATTATCATAGTGAGTGAACCAATGACATATATGCGGGTTTAATCCTCCTAACCACTGTAGTAGTCCTGGGGATAATAATCCTGCGGCGACTCAATCTTGGCGGTGAGGTCGGCGTCGTTCTTCGCAAAGCACCACACTGCTGAAAACTCAACGATCTTGTTGCCATAGGTGGCTGCAGCCTTTTGATCCACCTTCTGGTCAATATCGTCAGTAGGTTGCTCTTCGTGATCATGTCCCCCAAAGACAGTCTCAAGCTGTGCATCTGTCAGTTCAATTTCTCCTGCAGGATTGGCTGGCAGCATCGCCTGCTCCTGTGTGGAGAGGCTCTGACGATACGTCTCATCTTTCCAAGCGCGTACAATGTTACTCATGTGAAAATATCCTTTCTTTTGTTCATGGTCCTACAATTGTTAATCTACGGTGTTCCAAATAGAACATCAAGGTTTCATAATTATATGTTGCATTTTGAAGAATTCCATTTTTCACTCACCACTACTAACACTACTCCTTTTTTGGAAGTTCTTATACAACATTTTCCTTTTCAGTTTCTAGCCGGATCACCTAATATTATTATACAGCTCCTCGGAATAAATACAATCAAATGTTTATGCGTGTATAAAGATTGGGCTTAGCAAGACACGAAAATAGAGCCAAGACACTTGAGGGGACTTCCACAAGGGAGCTTCTGCATACAAAGAGGAAGGGGTAGGGTGCCGTTCGGCACCCTACCCCTTCCTCTTAATTCATTTGGTCTTTGCTCACGTTATTCAAGAGTGGTTTGATATTCACTGAAGAGCTTTTTGAGAGTTACGAAATACTCCTCCTGAAAATGGAGCTATGATTACCAGCTCGTCCTCAGTTTTAACGGTCTGCACTCAGGCTGCCACCTATAACATAGGTGATCGCTGAAGCTTCCGAAGCCAGAGATGAAAGAAGAGCTGGATCTACAGCCGCTTGTTGTTGCTGCTGTGGCTGTGGATTCACCTGCTGTACTACCTGTGGAGCCACCTGCTGCTGTATGGCTGGCCCCTGCCCTCCATAGATAGCCGCAAGCTCTGTATCTGTCAGTTCAATTCCCGTGGCAGAAAGGTCTTGTTGAGAAACTGCACCTTGCCAGGAATGTCTAACCTCAATTTGCATCGAAATTGCTCCTTTCGTTGTTTCAAAACTATGATAGTTGTCTGTCCACCTATAGCGACCTTTTGAAACATTGAACCGACATCCATGTCATTCGTTCACTTCCACTGAGAGTTCAATACTTCTGCTAGCCGCTAAGAGCTGGTACAAATAAACTCATCGGCACACTATTTGCTTTCCTATAGAGGTATTCTCTCTACCCAAGCACGACTGGTGTCAAATGTGTATGCAGCTACGATGTGAGTTGCTGCAAGCTCACGCGGGCCAGACCAGCCTTACTGCTACTTCGCTCCTGCAATTGTTGCTGGATGAGTTTGGCATAGTAGCCGTTGCGGTGTAGCAATTCGTCATGCCTACCCTGCTCTATGATCATTCCCTGGTCGAGCACCAGAATGACGTCCGCTTTGCGAATCGTGCTCAGGCGGTGGGCAATAATAATCTGGGTACAGGCAAAGGCTTCCAGATGTTCCGCCACACGCTGCTCGGTGACGACATCCAAACTACTGGTTGCCTCATCTAGTAATAGAATAACAGGGTTATGTGCCACAGCACGAGCAATGGCCATGCGCTGTCGCTGACCACCGGATAAAGCACTGCCACCCTCACCAACAAAGGTATTGTAGCCCATAGGCATCCTCATAATGTCCTCATGAATAGCAGCGATTTCGGCAGCATGCATAGCTTGTTCCCTATTCATCTTGGGACTGTTGAGCGTGAGATTTTCGAGGATTGTCCCGCTGAAAATCACCGTATCCTGCATCACCACCCCGAATTGACGACGTACTTCCTGGTATTTCATTCGCTGTAATGGGATACCATCGTAGCTGATGGTGCCACCGGTTGGCAGATAGAGTCCCAGCAATAATTTCCCGAGCGTACTTTTGCCAGAACCGGTACGTCCAACGATGGCAATCTTCTGTCCTGTCTTGATCGTCAGATTGATAGAATGTAGCACATCTGTACTATCAGGGCTATAGCGGAAACAGACATTTTCTAATTGAACGTGCCCACTCAACTTCGGTGGCGATTGCACTGCCTGCCGATGTTGCTCTGGTGAGGTTGCGGTAATATCAGTTAAGCGCTCTAGGTTGGCCTGTACAAGCTGTAATTGCTGTGTTCTGCCTACTACCCCAGAAAGTGGACCTAAGAAACTGCCAGCTAGCGTGTTCAATGCGAGCATGGTTCCCACACTCATTGAGCCATTGAGTACTTGGACGGCACCAACCCATAACAAGGCAACGGAAGAAAAGGCTTGCAGCGCAGACATTGCGGTCCCCGAGACCGAGGAAAGATAACTGCGACGTACTGAGATACTCAACTGGTCAAAGAAAAGGTTTGACCAGCGATTATAGACTTCTTGCTCAGCACCAGCCGCCTTGACTGTGGCAATACCGTTCAGGGCTTCAGCTAGATAGCCCTGTGATTTACCCTGCGCATTTAGCTCTTGGATTGCCAGCTCACGGATAGGACGATAGGTAGAGATGATAAGCAGTACTTGAACCAAACCGATCGCCAAGGTCAGCAGCGTAAAAGGCAATGATTGCCAGACCAGAATGAACAAATAGAGAACAACCATACTGCTATCCAGCATTGTTCCAATAAGATTACTGCTGAGTATATCTCGAATACTACTATTGCTTGCCATACGTGTCAGCAAGTCACCACTTGAACGCTGCTGGAAGAAGTTATAGGGTAGTGAGAGCAGATGCTCAAAAAAGCCGAGCATCATATGGATATCGATGCGAGCACGCAAGTACACCAGCAGCCACTCACGCAAAAGTGAGGTGATTCCCTGCGCTGAGAACAGGAGAATCATCCCCAGTCCCAGGACTGTCATCATATTACTGATCTTGAACGGGAGGATCTGGTCAATAATCACCTTGGTCAGAAAAGGCGTCACTAGTCCAAAGATCTGCAGGATGACCGAAGCAACAAGAATCTGCACCAATGCTCCCGGTGCCTGCTTGATACCTCGCACTATATAGGAACGCAGGGTTACAGGAGAGACGGGTGCATTCCGGTCAAAATTGGCACTTGGTTCGAGTATAATGAGAATGCCAGTAAACCCGGCATCAAACTCCTCGGCAGTCAGTCGCCGCCTCCTCCCTCCAGCTGGATCTACGACATAAACCCATTTTGGAGACCAACGCTCGATAATCAGAAAATGATCGAACTCCCAGTGTACAATGGCTGGCAGAAGAATATGGCGAAATTCAGTGTGCTGAAGTGAGAGGGCTCTCACACGCATACCCATACTACGTGCGGCTTTCACAATACCCAGAGCAGAGGTGCCATCGCGGCCAACGCCGAATCGTGTCCGTAGCTCCGAAATCGATGTCTTGCGACCATAATAGGTCAGTATCATAGCTAGACAAGTCAATCCGCACTCTACTTTGCTCATCTGAGCTAATGGATACACACGCCTTTGATGTGTTTTGCGCACCAGATTGGACAAAGAGAAGCGGCGTCCTTTTTGTGGACGGGCTTTTTGTGGTCGCATAGCTTTCATGAGCTTGGTTTCTTGATCGTACATGGGACGATCCGGCGGCATTCCCTTCCATGAAGGAGGGATGGCACCCCACTTTTTTTTCCCTAGACTGGATAAAGAGAAGCGGCGTCCTTTTTGTTGTGGAGCAGCCTTCACTGGCTTGGTTTTTTGATCGTGCACAGCTTTCATTTGCTTGATTTTTTGATGGCGCATAGAACAATCAGGCGCTATCTCCCCTTTAAAAGGGAATAGCGCCCCTCCTTACTTACGTAGCTACAATCAGAGTTTGCCAGGAGCAGAGATGTACAGGGTGTTAGGCAATCAGCTAAGCCTGCCTATCAAAAATGGGATTCATGCTCAAGAATCTCTGTCTAGATAAGCAAGATTTGAGTTTTCCTAACACCCTGATGTACTACTTCCCAAACAGACTACCGACTCCCAATACTGTATCCTTCTCTAAGAGTACCGCTTTTAGTGACCGAGAAGTGAGCTTGAAATTCTCGTTTCACAAAGTCAACCCTTAGCCAAAGATACATTACACGACTCCCGGTAAAAGCGAGATCAGGCTTTGTGATCCCACCTGTACATCAGCGGTCAATGTACTACCCGCATACGCTGTCGCAAAAGCAGGGTCTAGTTTGACCATGACAACTGCCGCAGGCTGAGTAATGAGAAGTGGGTAATTTTCGAGATGGAAAAGTGAACGTAGGATCACCGGACTCATAGCATCGGCCTCAATACCAGCAATTTGATTACTGAACTGCTTATCTGATGGTCCAACATGCAGACGAATGGGCATCCCCACATGCAGGTTATGCACCTGCGCAGGAGGGAAGAAGAAGATGGCCATAGCCATAGGCAGTATCGGCTTCCCGGTCGCAAGCACTGACTTGCCGATCGCAGGCACTGACTTGCCGATCGCAGGCACTGACTTGCCGGTCACAGGCACTGACTTGCCGGTCACAGGCACTGATTTCCCGGAGGGCTGAGTAGCAGACTCAACTACGACTACCCCCTGGGTTATCGCATATCTCGGTACTTGCTCGTTCCAGACCAACACTCCAGCTGCGATAAACAAAGCGAACAGCGTCCACAAAAGGATAGTGATAGGCAGGGAGATAAAGCGAGGGAATGTATGCTTTTCCCTACCCTGCATGTAGTGCTTCATAGCATTACTGCGAAATAGTGGTTGATTAGTTGCTGGCATAAGACATTTTCCATCAGTCAATATTGAAAACGACAAAAGTTCTACTACGTTCAGTATACGGGCTCTCGCAAATTGTTAAGGGCAATTGAGTAATCTCATCGGGAAATTCTATAAACCCACCCCACTCGGGCAGGCACATGAGCTGGTAAGGGCTCGATCTAAACACCAATGTATCAGAATATATGGCTTTAGCTGATGGCTATCATGGACCTAGAAATAACGCAAGTGACCTAGCTTAAAAAAAGCTGAACGGAAAACTTCACTTGTGGCGAACGTGAAAGAGCACTGAACATCTGTTCTTGTCGAGCGTGCCTCAAGGTCTCTTTTCCGTTCAGCAAAAAAACCGTCAGGGCAAAAGAGCCGTCTCACTGAGCGTGCAGGGAAACCTGAGACTCGTACTCATAGGACGGGAATTTTGCCTCCACGGAAAAAAGGTCATGTGCAAAGCATGTGAAAGCAGGCTTCCTTATGGGTTGCTCCCGACTATACATACAGAATTAAGGTAGACATCATGAATGAGAAACCACCGCATTCCAAGGCTAGCTCAGGTATTGTTGAACTACCGCATTCCAAGGCTAGGGTGGGTACTAAGAAACCACAACATGCCAAGGTTAGCGTAGGTATCGTTGAACCTCGCTATCCACAAATCAGTGTCGTTATTCCAGCACGCAATGAGGCTCAAAACCTTTTCCATGTCTTGCCATACATCCCATCGACCGTTGGGGAAGTCATACTGGTTGACGGACATTCTACGGATGACACTATCGCAATAGCACAGCAATTACTCCCCACCATCAAGATTATCAAACAGACAGGAAGGGGAAAAGGAGATGCCCTGAGACTAGGTTTTGCAGCTTGTTTAGGAGACATCGTCGTGATGCTTGATGCTGATGGTTCTGCTGATCCACGCGAGATCCCTCAATTTGTAGAAGCTCTTCTTCAAGGAAACGATTTCGCAAAGGGGTCTCGCTTTGTGGAGGGTGGTGGGAGTCACGATCTTACATGGCTTCGTCGTCTTGGCAACTGTGGATTGAGTACCATCGTAAACGTGCTTTTCGGGACGAAGTTCAGTGACCTGTGCTATGGCTACAATGCCTTCTGGAGGTACTGTCTTGACTACCTTGAGATTAATTGTGATGGTTTTGAAGTAGAAACCTTCCTTAATATACGTGCACATAAGGCTTGCTTTAAAATTGTCGAGGTTCCTAGCTTTGAACTGCCGCGTATTTATGGCGCAAGCAATCTCCGCACTTTCCACGATGGTTGGCGAGTGTTGAAAACGATTGTAAAAGAGCGTCGAACACATGTGCAGCCATCAGCACAAAGGAGGCTTCTATTTGGACAGATAAGTACAGAAAAGAGAGCAGTAAAGTGACACAGGATGTAGAGCAAATTTCCGTGATCATCTGTGCATACACTGAAGATCGGTTTCATGACCTCGTCGCAGCGGTGGAATCAGTAAAGAGACAAACTATTCCTCCCCTCGAGATTATTGTCATTATTGATCACAATGCGCGTTTGCTGGAACAAGTGCAGGCATACATACCTGATATCATAGCGATAGAAAATAGCGAGCCGCAAGGGTTATCCGGAGCACGCAATAGCGGTATGGCCATAGCACAAGGAGCACTTATTGCCTATCTTGATGATGATGCGATAGCAGAGCCAGATTGGTTGGCACACTTGATTCGCTGTTGTACGGACCCCAAAGTTCTGGGTGCAGGTGGGACAGTCGAGCCTCGGTGGTTAAGTAAGAAACCCTGCTGGTTTCCAGAAGAATTTTATTGGGTTGTTGGCTGTACTTACCGTGGCTTACCCGAGAAACGATCAGTGGTGCGCAACCCATATGGAGGCTGTACTTGTTTTCGACGAGAAGTGTTTGAGGCCATTGGAGGCTTTACAGATGGGATTGGACGAATAGGGACACGCCCAATGGGCAGTGAGGAAACTGAGTTATGCATTAGAGCCAAACAACATTGGCCTCAGAAAGTTTTTCTCTACGAGCCGCAAGCCCGAATTCACCACCTTATTCCCCCTAATCGAGCCCGTTTACGATATTTCTTCTTGCGCTGCTATTCAGAAGGTTTATCGAAGGCAATTGTGGCTCGATATGTAGGTGCAAAAGATGGTCTTGCATCTGAACGCACCTATATATTCCGGACCCTGCCGAGCGGGGTAGTTCATGGGGTAATAGATGTTTCCCTTCACCTCGACCCGACTGGCTTCCTGCGGTCAGGAACTATCGTGGCAGGGCTAATAGTAACAACAGTAGGCTACCTCGTGGGCACCTTTTCTCAGCGTTTAGGCTCCCGCAAAAGAACCGATGCTAAACACTACTCCAATTCTAAACAGCTGCTACATCAAGTAGTAAGCGTCGGTGAGCCAAAGAGATGACAAAGGAGATTTAGCTTATGAGAGCATTACTGTATCAGTGGGTCAAGGCTAACAGTGTCATCTTAGTCAATACCGGGTCATTAGTCGGGACATCGGCGATAACGTCGATTTTTGGCTTTGCTTATTGGTGGTTAGCAGCGCGACTATTCTCGCCGAAAACTGTAGGTCTTGCCTCCGCAGCCATCTCGGCTATGACATTCCTTGGATTTTTGGGCATATTAGGATTGGATACTCTGTTGGTCGGTGAGTTACCACGCCAACAAGGCAAAGAAGCTTCACTCATCAGTACGGCTTTGATCGTGGTTGGAGGAACGGGAGCAGGCTTGGGCATCGTGTTTGCAATTGTTGCGCCTTACTTATCAAGTGACCTTCAAGTCCTGAGAGCAAGCATTGGAAATATAGCAATATTCATGATGGGCGTCAGTCTCACCACCAGCACACTAGTCCTTGATCAGGCACTAATTGGACTATTACGGGGTAAGTTGCAACTTTGGCGCAACGCATTTTTTGCTGCGGTAAAACTTATTGTACTCTTTATGATGGGCCTTCTACTATCAAAGGGAACTGGGCTGACGATTTATGCAACGTGGGTTATCGGGAATATACTATCATTAGCGGTTCTGGGAGCATTCGCTATATTGAAGGGTGAGTGGTCGGGAAGAATTTATCTGCCACAATGGCGATTGCTACAGAAATTGGGACCTCAAGCTCTAAAGCATCATCTACTTAATTTGACGCTTCAGGCTCCACCTCTGATCTTACCCGTGTTGGTCACGATACTGCTTTCAGCGACGACGAATGCCTGGTTTTACATTTCCTGGAGCATAGCAAGCTTTGCAAACGTCAGTTCGTCTGCACTTACGCTAGTACTCTATGCCTCGAGTTCCGCTCAACCTACAGTACTAGCACGGAAGCTTCGGCTGACATTAAGCCTTGCGTTAGTGGCAACTGTTTCAGCAAATTGTGTATACCTTTTTGGCACCTATCAGATATTGAGACTATTCGGCCATACCTATGCAGAACAGGCCGTATGGAGCCTACGCATCTTGGGACTAGAATCTTTTCCTTTTATTATTAAGACCCACTATGTGGCTATATGTCGTATTCAGGGACGAATAGCACATGGCTCATTATCTACGATAGCTGGTGGCATTCTTGAATTATCTGCATCAGCATTAGGTGCTCATCTTGGAGGTTTATCTGGGTTGAGTCTCGGCTGGTTCATTGCAATATGTATTGAAGCAATGTTTATGTCTTGCACAGTATATAGAGCAGTGCGGTCCAAAGACACATCTTCACAGACATTCAAGGAACAGGATACTGTAGATGAATGTACATGGAACAGACTAGATTCTGAGCAACAGATACAACGCTGTTCCTCTAGAAGTGAAGCAAGCTCTCGAATTAGCAATACATCAATATAGAAAGGGACAAGACCAATGCCAACAGAAACAAATGTGCTTAGTGTGTTAATGGTAGCTCCGCGCTATTTTCCATATATAGGGGGTATAGAAACGCACGTCCATGAAGTCGGACGCCGTCTGGTCAGTAGCGGGATTAATCTGACAGTTCTGACAACCGTCCCGCATATTCCACATACCTCGCTTCCTAAAGAGGAGGTTATCGAGGGAATGCATGTCATCCGAGTTCCCGCTTGGCCACAGGAGCGTGACTATTACATTGCGCCTGAGATCTATTCCATCATTCGGCATGGCAAGTGGGATCTCATCCATTGCCAGGGCTGTCATACATTTGTTCCACCATTTACAATGCTCGCGGCTAAAAAAGCGAAGATTCCGTATGTTGTCACCTTTCACTCCGGAGGTCATTCATCGCGTTTTCGTACTAGTATACGGGGCATCCAATGGGAATTGCTTCGTCCGCTCTTGGCTCATGCGTCGAAGTTGATCGGCGTATCACGCTTCGAAGCTAACTACTTTCGCAAGGTATTACGCCTTCCGGCAGAGCAATTTTCTGTCGTTCCTAATGGCACCACGTTACTTCCATTGGCTCATCTCTCAGAGAGAACCTCGACTCAATCGCTTATCCTTTCAGTTGGGCGGCTAGAGCGATACAAAGGACACCACTATCTGATCACTGCTCTCCCGAAAATACGTGAGCAGTATCCCGATGCACAATTGCTGATTTTGGGAGTAGGTCCATATGAAGCTACTTTACGCGAACTAGCACGGAAAGTTGGTGTCGCGGACTATGTGGAAATCCGTTCCATTCCACCTAGTAATCGGCAGGAGATGGCAGAGATTATCTCACAAGCAGTACTCGTAGCATTGTTGAGCGAGCATGAAGGGCATCCTATAGCCGTGCTAGAGGCACTCTCACTCGGGCGCCCGGTATTGGTTGCGAATACTCCTGGCCTGCGAGAACTGGCGGAACAAGGTCTCGCTCGCGGAGTATCCCTGAAGAGCACCCCAGAGGAGATCGCTGCGGCAGCATTGCAACAGATCGAGGCACCCCTCGTTCCAGCAGAACTCGCTTTACCAACCTGGGATGACTGCTCTCGGCAGCTACAGTCAATCTACA
>Ga0193729_1001078_pt1 | contig 14033 bp, 14 predicted proteins | sample U1c2metaG_FD_143036 | JGI IMG/M metagenome (GOLD analysis project Ga0193729, IMG submission 143036) | Soil microbial communities from a riparian zone of the East river system, Colorado, United States - U1c2 | ecosystem: Environmental > Terrestrial > Soil > Riparian zone | place: USA: East River... | reverse complement strand
CGCTGAGCGGCACCATGCCGACGGACACCGATGAGGAACGCGCCGCGGCCGCGCAGATCGCCACCTTCGGGCAGTCCGGAAACGGCTACTACATCGAGATGGCCACCCGCCCGCAGACGATCGGCTACGCCCTGCTCGACTCCCCCGTCGCCCTGGCCGCCTGGATGATCGACCACGACACCGACGCCTACTACAAGATCTCCCACGCCTTCGTCGACGGAGAGCCCTCGGGCAACCTCACCCCCGACCACATCCTCGACAACATCACGCTGTACTGGCTTACCGGGACCGCGGCCTCGGCGGCACGGTCGTACTGGGAGGCCTACGGGCCGGACGCGCCGGCCGCGGGCGGCCAGCCTCTGCCGCCGCCGCCGATCCCGGTCGGCTTCACGACGTTCCCCGGCGAGATCTGGCGGACTCCGCGCAGCTGGGTCGAGAAGTCCTACCCCAACGTCATCTACTTCAACGAAGTCGACCGGGGCGGCCACTTCGCCGCGTGGGAAGAGCCGGAGCTCTTCTCAACCGAGGTGCGCGCGGCCTTCAAGTCACTGCGTTGATCGGCGTGCAAGCGGCGCGCACGAAGAGGTGCGCGCCGTTCGTGGCTTGCTTGCGGAGCGTCTTTGCTCTCTCGCCAACGGCTGCTTGCGGGCCGTTACACCGCAACCGCTCCACTGCGCCAGTGTTCGGGAATGGTCCCCCGAGGCGGTCAGTGTTTTCTGCGACTAAACCAGTTGCGGAGAAACCTGACGAGTGGCTCGGTGGTGCTCGGTTCCACGATTCGCCCAGTATTCGCCTCGCCTCGCCGGCGTCTCATGCTGCGTGAGACCCAGACCAGGTACAGAATGCTGGCGGTCGCGATCGCCGTTATGAACAGCGCCGGGCCGACGTACCGCATAACTGGAGACTAGACAGCTCGCTGCGCCAGTGTTCGGGAATGTCGCCAGACGAGGCTAGGGTTCGGGACGTGCGTCGGAAGCCGGTCGTGCTCTTTCATGTCTCGCCCGCTGTGAACCGCGAGTCGATTCTTAGCCAAGGTCTCGATGTTTCCCGAATGGGTTTGGCTACCGGGATCGCAGGGAGCCTCGAACCCGAAAAAGACGGAGTGCACCTCGTTGAGCGGCTCGATCTAGCCCTCTGGTACGCCAGCTTTCCACAGCACGCTGCCGTCGACATTTGGGAGGCGCGGGTCGACGGACTTCTATTGGTCGAGTTGAACGGCGAGTGGCTTTGCCGCGATCTCATCCCACCTGACCGGCTCTCGCTCGTGGAGGCAGCTACTGCTCCCAAGGACGCAGCGACGCGGCTAGAGCAAGACGCGCAAGGGCCGGCGCAGCTGGACACGTCAGGTGACGCTGATCTCCGCGGCGACCTGCGAGTCGTTTTCAAGCCGGTTGATCAGCAGGACGACGATACGCATTCGTGATCCGTCGTTGAGCTTTCGCGGAGGATCCCCGCGTGTGCGAGGGTCCTCTCGTCCGAACAGAGTCCTCTCGCCGAACAACGCAGAGACACAGCCCGACGCGCTTCTCTCGCTACTAAACCTAAAGGGACATTCCCGAACACTCGCGCAGCGCACGGACCTCGCCCGCCGTCTCCCGCGTATGGTCCGTAGTTGTGGTCTTCGCTGCCGGATTCCTCGCCGCGCTCTCGCTCGGGTTGTCGCAAGAACCAATGATCGGCGTGGCCTGCCCTGGACCAAACGTCACAACCTGCGGTCGAATCGGAATAGCGGTCTGGTTGAAGCAACCCGCTGCGGCTGTTAGCGCCGAACTCGCGGGCGTAGATGTCCGAATGCATGCAGGCGGATTCGGCGGGCGGGGCCCGACTTACTGGGAGGGTTACGCCCACATCAGCCGGGCACAGCTCCGCTTGCCAGTGCATTGGTATGGCACAAAGCCGGTCCGGGTCCTCAGGCTGCATCTCGCGATCCGCTATCCCGCGCGGGTAGCCAGCGGGACGATGGGCCTCATGCTTCGTCCCGGCTGGGGGTAGGCCGGCGCGTGTCCTAGAGGGGACATTCCCGAACGCTGGCGCAGGCCGCTGTTCTTGTCTGACACGACTGCCGATACTTCCGGAGCCGTGTCTCGCCTTCTTGCGTCCTGTTGCGTTGCCTTCGCCCTAACGGCGTGCACGACCGCGTGCAGGGGAAACCATCACGGCTCGAGCCAGCGCTCGGGAGACTTGACGGGAACGATCACGGCTGTTCTGAAGCAGACGCCAGGCGCTCGCGGTTTGCACATCTACGACGCTCGGCGGATGGCAAAGGCCACGGTGACAAGCGGTGGCATCGTCCGCTCGTCAATACGCGTCGTGCCTCTGTCGAGGCGGTACGCGACGCTCTATGTGGGCTTCAACCAAAGAGGACGAGCCCATTTCTGTCGTCTAACTCGTGCGCTCGCGCGACGCGGCGCCCGTCTTCACCGCCACCAATATTTCGTCATCGCCGCCGATAGCCGCGTCTTCTTCCGGCTGTGGGTCGACTACCAGAAGTTCCCGAGTGGTCTCTGCGGCGTCCCGGGATTCGAATCTGACCGTATGCCGATTCGGGCGGCACGAGCTTTGGCCAAGTTGATTCGCAACCGCTGACACGTTTTCGGGGGACATTCCCGAACACTGGCACAAGCGACCGTGGGGTCAGTGGAACAGCTCTCGCTGCTCGTCGAACTCAAGTCAGGAGTTAGGAACGCACCCGCGGCTCGTGTACAGGCCGCCGTACCCGCTGTGGTTGAGGAAGCCGAATGCGACCAGCTTCCGAGTCGCGTACGAACGAACGGCGATGGACGCGGCAGCAAACCCGTGGCGATCCCAGACAGCTCGCGCCCGGATGAGCAGTTGCCCACGCGCGATGCACGTGAACGAGTGTAGTTGGTCCGGCGGCCCCGGAAGCCCCGCGTGACTCAACGGCACAAAGCTGCTCGCGTGGCGACATCGATTTTGATCGACGAAGACGCCCTTCTCCTGGTTCCGGAATGTCGCAGACACGATCCAGGCCAATCCGGTCGTACCGAACCCGCCCTTACCGAGCGACACATTGAGCGAAGCTGGATAGGCGCCCGGCTCCGTGAAATGCGGGGTGTAGAAGAGCTGGAAATCGCTCTTCCCGTGCAGTGCCCCCGGGACCGTGCAGACGACGGTCGAGTCCTGAACGGTTTGCAAGAGGCTATTTCCCGCAAAGGCCGGGTCGCCTCCGACACGACCCACAAACGGGCTGCCAACGATGAGCAGGACGACCGCCGCAAGCAGGGAGGCAACCGTGACTCCGCCGAGAACACGCATTCGCACCTTCGCCCGTCCGACCACGTCCACTACATGACCAACCGCACCAGTCTACCCGGCGTTCTGCCGGGATATATGTCATCGCAAACGGGACGCTGCGGGCCGGAGCCGTCAAGGGACATTCCCGAACACTCGCGCACGCGGGTCTCCTCTAGGCGGACTTACGGAACTCGGAACGAACGCACTGCTGGCTGCTGAGGAAGGAAGACCCTCGCACGCGGCCCGACCAGGCTGTACTTGTACAAGCCCGGTCTCAGGCGAATCCTCCAAGTGGCGTTCGTTGGATGCTCTGGGATGGGCGTTGCAATCTGAGTGGGCGTTCGGCGGTTCAACCCTGGCCCAACCAGGTGAAACCCAAGCGCGTCGGTAGCGATCACGCTGACTCGATACGTCCCGGCTCGAAGATGCTTGACGAGGGGGCCGCGGAAGCCGATCGCCGAGAGGCCAAGCACCGGCGTGTGACACGAACAAGCCCACGCTTCGAGCTGACCGACTCGTGCGCCTTCCGAGCCACTGACCCCAACCACCGCTGCGGCAACAGCCGTCCAGACAGCGACAGAGGCTCGGATTCCTGCCAAACCGCACGAAAATTGTACCGCTGAATCACCCCATCGGAGTCGGGGGACATTCCCGACTGCTCACGGTACGGCAGAGCAGAGCAACCGGCTCGTAACAGAAGGGAGATCGCAATGAAGAAAGCACTCATGCTGAAGCGCGTTCTTGGACGCGGTAGGACTCGGCTCCTCGTCGCGGCGTCGATCGTCGTGCTGGGCGCGGCGGTAGTCGCCTCGGCGGCGCTCGGGACTGCAACGGCGTCCTCCCCGCGAAGCGGAGAGTTCCATGTGACCAAGGTCTGCGCCGGGACGTACTTCGGCAACGCCGGTGACTACTGCACGATCACGTGGTCGAACCTGAACGCGATCGAGGCCGGCGCGAAGGTCATCTACACCTCTGCACCCGGCGCCACCTCGTTGAACAGCGACATCATTCTTTACGACGGCCCCGGCAACAGCGCGTTCGGCTACGTCACGCTCGATTTCGCCACGCTGACCGGCGCGATCACGTTCTCGGGTGGGACAGGCCAGTTCGAACACTTCCACGCCAGCGTTGCCGTCACGGTAACCGACCCTGGGCTGCCGACCGAACTGTGGCACTGGGACGGGACGTACAGCTTCACTCCGCCCGGGCACGACGAGTAACGCTGCGCAACCGTAGCTTCGCCCATGAGGCTCGGGACGGGTCCGCCCGCCCCGAGCCTCTCCAATTCGCTGGTCGTTGTCGACCTCGACGACGATGGGCAGGACGAGGTCCAGCTCGCGCACCTCGCCGTCGATCGGCGGTCGACCGGGACGTCGGTGCGGGTGCGTCCAGCCCGGAGCCTGCGCGGATGATGTCGCGGTAGCGTCGGCCAGCCCGTCCTTTGGAGGTCTCTTCTTTAGCCATGTCGTTGCGCGGAGCGTCCCCGCGGTCATCGCCGCCGCAATCGTCCTGCCCTTCTCAGCTGTTCGCCGACGGCTACGAACCATCCAAAACGGCGATTTTCGACGGATTGCTTTCGCGCGTGAAGCCGTCGGGCAAAAGTTGGGCAAAAGTTTTCGTGCATTGCATCACCGAGGCAAACAAAAAGGCCCTGTTTCCAGGGCCTTTTTAATAGCGGGGGCAGGATTTGAACCTGCGACCTCCGGGTTATGAGCCCGGCGAGCTACCTGACTGCTCCACCCCGCGTCGCTGGAGCGAATTATAGCTCGCCGAGCGTGAGAGCCGCTAGCTCGCGGCTAGTCCAACGGCCGAGAGCCGGTCGTTACAGTCGAATCCATGCGCAGAGTCGCCGCGGTCGATCTGGGTACGAACTCCACACGTCTCCTCGTCGCGGACGTCGACGGCCACATCTCCGACCTCGCGCGCGAGACGCGCATCACACGGCTCGGCGAGGGCGTGGACGAGCGCAGACGCCTCCTCCCCGGGCCGATCGCGCGCGTGCGGAGCGTCCTCACAGACTTTCGCCGCACGGCAGAGTCGCTCGGCGCGGAGCGGACGCTCGCGATCGCGACGAGCGCCGTTCGAGACGCCGAGAACGGCGAAGCCTTCCTCGGCGAAGTCGAGTGGAGCTACGGGTTCGCGACCCGCTTGCTCTCGGGACACGACGAGGCGCTGATGACATTCCGCGGCGTGACATCGGAGCGAACGCTCGAACACGGGACCGTGATCGTGGACATCGGCGGCGGCTCGACCGAGCTCGTCGCCGCAGGAGAGGACGGCATCCGGTGGCACGACAGTCTCGACATCGGCTCCGCTCGCCTCACCGAGCGGTTCCTGCACTCCGATCCGTCGACGGAAGACGAACTCGTCCGCGCCGCGACCGCGGTACGCGCGCTGCTGGCGGAACGTGTGCCCGACGAGATCCGGAGAGACACCGCCGCTGCGATTGGTGTCGCGGGGACGCTCACGAGCCTCGGCGCGCTCGCCCTCAGCCTAGACGAGTACGACCGCAATCGAGTCCACGGATTCGAGCTGAGCGCAGCAGCGCTCCAAGAGCAGCTCCAGCGTCTTGCATCGGTGCCGCTCGAACAACGTCGCGGCATGCGTCCTCTCGACCCCGATCGCGCACCGGTGATCGTCGGAGGAGCGGTGATCGCTCGAGAGGTACTGACGTTCTTCAGCCTCGACGAACTGGAGATCAGCGAGCGCGACATCCTCGACGGCGCCGCTCTGGCAGCGGCGGAATTGCCGCGAGAGGAAGAGGGCGCGGCGCCGCCCAGCGCGCACACCTGCTGCTGAGTCCGTCTCTAACGAACATCTTGTTGCCCAGCCCATAGGGGCTAGACAGGCTCTTCCGTTGTCGGCGGCTCGTCCTCGGCGAGGCGTCGCTGCAAGACGGTCCGCGACAGAATCCCGACGAGTCGGCCGTCCTCCACGACGGGAACGCGCTCGAAATCCTGTTCCTCCAGCGCGCGAAACGCCTCTTCGAGTCCCATCGACGCCTCGAGCGTGAACAGCGGCGGCTCGGCGATCTGCTGCAGCTTCGTGGTGCGTGGATCCAGGCCGGGCGCGACCACCTGCGAGACCAGCGTCTTGCGCGTGACCACGCCTACGAACTTGCCGTCGTCGCACACGAGCACGGCGCGTACCGCTGGATCGGATAGCCGCTCGCCGGCCTCCTGTGCGCTCGCGGTGACATCGAGCGCTCCGGGCTCCGGGACCATCGCGTCGCGAACGTGCTGATTCATCTCGCTCATCGGCCGCTTTGTGGTCGATGAGCAGTGGAAGGGGCGAAGGGGGAAACCGGGAGGTTTCCCCTCTTGTTCTCCTCGGCCCACGCGGCGATCTCAGCGGCGCGGGGGCTGAGGCGATCCCTGAAGAAGGGAGCTCGTGAGGGAAACATGGTTTCCCTCACGGGAGCGAGCCGCAGGCGAGCGACGCTCATGGATAGATCCCGCGGGCTTTGAGCGCAGCCGCGACCTCGTTGATGCCCGCGACGAGCGCAGCTTGTCGCAGTGAGATGCCCTTTTCTTCGGAGAGCGACCACACGCGGTCGAACGCATCGGCGAGCTTGTCGGCGAGGCGCGCGCGAATTTCATCACGCGTCCAGAAGAGCCGCCCGAGATCCTGCACCCACTCGAAGTACGAGACGGTGACACCGCCGGCGTTCGTGAGCACGTCGGGCAGGACGAGGATGCTGCGCTCAGCCAGGATCGCGTCACCCTCGATCGTCGTCGGCCCGTTCGCACCTTCGACGACGAGCTTCGTGTCGATGCGCGGCGCGTTCCGTGCGGTCAGCTGACCCTCGAGCGCTGCGAGGACCAGGATGTCGCACGGCAACTCCAGGAGCTCGGAGTTCGAGACGTGTTGGACATCCGGGTAACCGCCGAGCGTCCCGTGCGCCGCGATCCAGGCGCGAACGATGTCGAGATCGAGGCCCAGCGGCGAGTAGATCCCCCCGGAGATGTCGGAGACGGCGAGGATGGTCGCGCCCTTCGAGACGAGCTCTTGTGCGGCGATTCCGCCGACGTTTCCGAACCCCTGCACGACGCAGCCCTGCTCCGCCAGGTTCCAGCCGAGCCGCTGACAGGCACGTTCGATCACCATCACGACGCCTGCGCCCGTCGCCTCGTGGCGAAAGAGGGAGCCGCCGAGCGAGATGGGCTTGCCGGTGACGATCTCGGGCACGGCGTACCCCACCTGCATCGAGTACGTGTCCATGATCCACGCCATCGTTTGCTCGTTCGTGGCCATGTCCGGAGCGGGGATGTCCTCCTGTGGCCCGATCACCCCGCGCAGCTCGCTGGTGTAACGACGGGTCAGCCGCTCGAGCTCCCGCATCGACAGATCGCGCGGATTGCAGCGCACCCCGCCCTTCGCACCGCCGTAGGGCAGTCGAAGCAGAGCGCACTTCCACGTCATCCAGACGGCGAGCGCCGTACATTCGCCGAGAGTGACGTGCGGGTCGTAGCGGATGCCGCCCTTGGTCGGCCCGAGCACGCTCGAGTGCTGAACGCGATACGCCGGAAAGACGTCGACATGGCCCTCGTCGCGTCGAATCGGAACCGTCACCATCACGGCGCGCTCCGGATAGCGCAGCCGTTCCGCGATCGACTCGTTGACGTCTGCGTAGGGAATCGCCTGCTCGAACTGCGCCAGCGCAGTGCGAAAGAGCGGCGTATCCCATTCGAGCCGGGCTTCCTCCGCGGAAAGCTCTTCGACCTCGGTCACGGTCGGAGTCTAGGCTTGGGAGGACTCGCGCCCGCAGGCCCTCCGTCGGGGACGCCGATTATCGTCCTCGCCGCGCGTTCGGCGCGGGTGAGTGCGAGCGCAAGCGTCGGGCACGCGTCGACCGCGCGCCGAGCATGCGAGAGCAGCTCCGTCGGCACGGGTCGCCCCTCCACGATCGGGTAGCCCCAGTCGTCCAGCCGGATCAGCTCGGGGAGCAGCTCCGCGCAGAGGCCGTGCCCGTCACACGCGATCGGGTTGACGCGGAGCACCTCGCTCATCGCGCCGTTCCGGTCGGCAAGACGACCTGCCCGTCGCCGCTGCAGCGTCCCGCCGCGTGGAGCTCGACCTCGCGAGCGAACACGTCGAGCGCGCTTGCGACGAGCCGGACTGCTCCGTCGGGATGACGGCATGCACCACGGCCGCGGACTTGCTCGAGCCAACGCTCCAGCCGCGAGTGATCGGCGCGTTCCGGACGGGCGAGCTGTTCGAGACCGCCGGCGATCGCATCGAGCCCGTGCACGCACGGCCCGCATTGTCCGGCGCTCTCGCTCGCGAGGTAGCGGGCCAGGCGGGCTGTCTCGGCAATCCCGCAGACGCGCGCCGGTAGAACAAAGAGCGTGCGCGCACCGAGTGACGCACCGAGCGGCGTGAGCTGGGAGTCGAGCAGCGCGGCCCGCTCCGCGTCGACCGCAGCGACCCAGCTGCCGAAGTAGCCGCCGATCAGGTATGCGCTGACGGGCTCGGCCGTCCCGCCGGCCCATTCGATCAGCTCGCGGATCGGCATACCGAGCCCGACCTCGTACACGCCGGGACGCGAGACCGCGCCCGAGAGCGTGACCAAAGCCGAACCGGGCTCCTCGTCGGTACCGAGCTCGCGAAACCAGTCCGTCCCGTAGCGCGCGATGAGCGCGAGTTGCGCGAGTGTCTCGACGTTCTGCACGAGTGTCGGACGACCACGCATGCCGCGCTCGAACGGACGCGGTGGAACCAACGTCGGCTTCGCCGCGTGTCCGGAGAGCCAGGCGAGGAGCGCCGTTTCCTCGCCCACGATGAAACCGTCCGGCGCGGCGGCGACCTGGAAACGGACGCTGTCGAGACCGCGGCGGGTGCGCTCCGCGACCGCGTGCGTTAGCGCCGTGCGCTCGCGTACCGCTCCCCTGCCAACCGCCACGACGACCTCGTCCACGCCGACGGCGGTCGCTGCGAGTGCAGCTCCATCGAGCACGAGATGGGGCACGCAACCGAGCAACGCCTTGTCCTTGCGGCTGAGCGGCTCGCCTTCGGTGCCGTTGGCGACGACGAACTTCCGGCCGTGCCGCGCAGCGACCGCACGCAGCTTCGTCGCCGTCGGGAATCCGGCCCCGCCGCGGCCGGTGAGCCCGCTCGCCTCGACGAGGTCGATCAGCCGACCGCCCAGGTACACCGGCGGCGTGCCATAGACGCTGAGATGCTCGTCGAACGGGACCGGTGAACCATCCGCGCGGACGGCGGCGAGCAGACGCGGCAACTGCGCGCGCGGTGCGACTTCGGTCACTGCCATGCGGCTCACCCGTTCCCGCTTGCTGATGATGCGACCGCTCGGATGTCTCCGGCGACGGAACCGGACGCGGCGTCGATTCGCAGATCGAGGTCCAAGGTCAAGGGCCGCCCGGTGGAGTCACGCAGGGAGGCGACGACGCGCTGCCCGCTGAGCGCGACGATGCGCCCGGCGTACTCGGACGGCGCACTCGTCGGGCCGAATCTCACTCTGCTCGCCGTCATGGAGACGCCACCGCCGGCAAGCGGTTGGCCCCAGAGATCGAGATGGAGCTCGCCGTCGACCCCGCCGCGAGTCAGACCGGTGACGGCGACCGAGACGAGACCGTTCGCATCAGGCCCTGACTGTGCGAACCGCCCCTGGAGCGGCGCAGTGAAGGGCGCGGCGGGAAGCGTATTGGCGGAAACAACCGTCGTCGACGCAGTCCGTGCCGAAGCGAGCAGCGCCGTCGGCGTCCCGGCGCGCCTGGCCCAGCCCGCGCGATCCGGTCCGGCGCGGAACCAGACGAGAGCGCCAATCGCCAAGGCAATCGTCGCCACTCCCATCCCGACTCGAAGCGCGAGGCCTCCCTGTGCGGCCGTGGCGACGCGCCAGAGCGCAGCCGCAGCAACCGCAATCGTGCAAGCCGATGCGAGCAAGATCAGCCACGCCGAACGCGCGTCACTTCCGGTTCCGAGCGAGTGCAACAACGCGACCGGCCATGACGCGTACGCGAGCCAATGCACGGTACGCCAGGCGCGGAGACCAAGCCGGTTGCGAAGCAAACTGGTCACGATCAGCGCCAGGAGCAGATCGAAGGCGACCGCACCAAGTCCGAGCCAGACGGGGCGGTACGACGCGATGAACGGGATGAACGCGTCCCGCAGGCCGATCGGCGTATAACCGTCGAGAATCGTCGTCACGACGTGAACGACGACGAACGCGAGCGCAAGCAGCGTCACGTTCCTGTGCAGTCCCGAGACCGCAAAGCGTGGCAGCCGGATCGTGCGGAAGCCCGTCGGTCCCATCACGCCGAGCACGAGCCCTACGGTGAGCAACAACAGCGCGACCACACCGGTCCCGCGTGTGAGGTACCAGTAGGCGCTCGGCCCGCTCATTGGGCAGGCTCTGCCCAATGGGCGAGGGAAGGGGCAACGGGGGAAACCGTGCGGTTTCCCCACTTGTTCTCCTCGGCCCACGCGGCGATCTCAGCGGCGCGGGGGCGCAGGCGATCCCTGAAGAAGCGATCCCCGAGGAAGGGAGCTCGTGAAGGAAACATGGTTTCCCTCACGGGAGCGAGCCGAAGGCGACCGACGGTCATGCCGCGATCCCGGCATCGGCAGGCCAACCGCCGACGCAGACGACGTCACCCGTGACGCCAACGAGTCGGGCAGGCAGACGACGTTCGGCGAGCCACACCGGCGCGGCCTCACCGAGCAACACCGCGGCCGTGCTTGCAGTGTTCGCGTCGACACACGATGCGGCGGCGACACTGACCGTCTGCCAGCACGATTGCGCGGGGCGGCCCGTCCGCGGGTCGAGGATGTGGTGCAGCTCATCCTCCCCCACGTGCCAGCGACGCACCGTCACGCTCGAGGTCGCGAGCCCACCAGACTCGAGACTGACCACTGGCCCTAGACCGTCCAGGGACGCGCGATGATCGTCGGCGATCCGCACCGGCCACCCGCCGTTCGGTGCGGGCCCGGCGATGGCGATGTCGCCACCGAGCGAGACCAGAATGCCGGCGCCCGTTTTCTCCGCGGCGGCGAGCGCGGTGCGGTCCGCGGCAAGCGCCTTGGCCGTCGCCCCCAGGTCGAGCTCCACACCGGAGGGGATCCGGATCGAACGGCAATCCTCGTCCACCTCGACGAGTCGCCAACCTGCAGCGGGAGCGAATCGCACCGTGCCCTGGTCGCGGCGACCGATGATCGTGAACGTCCGGTCGTAGCCGGCGAGTCGAAGCCCGCGTCCGATGGTCGGGTCGACCAGGCCGCCGGTTGCCGCCGCGGCACGCAACGCGACCTGCACGGCCTCGAAGAGATAAGGACCGGCCGCGAACGGTTCGCCTTCTGCATGGTTCAGCTGCACCAGCTCGGAGTCGTCACGGAAGCGACTGCACGCGCGATCGACAGCCTCGAGCTCGCGCACGAGCTCCGCCGTGGCATCCGCCAGAGCGGCATCGTCGGTCGTCCAGAGCAGCGCGGTCGAGCCGAGCGCGGCGAGGTCAGCCCACGCCGCGGCCATTAAGAACCGCCCGAGGAAGCGACCGGCGGCGACGTTGATTGCGACGGCGCCTGCGACGGAGCCACGGGCACCGGGACTGCCGAACTCGGCGCCGGAGACGGCACGGCCGCCGGCACGGTTGTCACGGTCCGCAGCGCAGCGTGCGTTGCGACATGAGTCGCCTTGCGTACATGCGTCGATGCCGCGGCCAACCCAGCGAAGATGCCACTCAGGAGTGCGGCGCCGACCAACGCACCGCGGGTCAGATTGCGGATGCGAGCGACGCCCGCGTCGCGGGCGGCGGCGCCGGAGCCGAGCTCATTGGACACGTACGCAGTTCAGCAGCCGAAGATGAGTGCCTGATGAATGCTCCCTAAGAACGAGCTAAGAATCGGCCCCCTTTCCACTTGCAGCAGCGGCGGGCTCAGCCCGTCGCTGCCCGGGGAGCACCGGATCGGACTACGAGGAGGGGAAGGTGATGCTGGCGAGCACGCGGCCAGCGGCGTCACGAGCACGAAGACGATCGCCGTTACGAGGAAAGCTGGAGTTGAAGGCAAAGCCCGCCCCGGCAGGGACGACTCCGATACCGCTCTCGTGTCCCTGGGAGATCATCGTCACCGTCACGTCGCCTCTGACAAGCGCGAGAATGGAACGGGTCTTCAGCGGTGGCCCTCCAGGCGAACAGGGTGCGCAAGTGTCCGGGGCGAAAAAGACGATGACCGGCTTGGAGATCCTGCAGATCGTGGATCCGAGCGCAACTCCTCGCGCCACCGCGAAGCAGGTACGACCAGCTTTCGAGCGGCCGCCAATGAGCGCGAAGGCCTGGCCGTTCGCGAGTCCCGTGGCCGTGATGATGCGAACGGAGTCACGAGCGAACCCACGGTGAGCAAAGCTCGTTGCAACGACATCCCACTTTTCAGATGAGTAGAGACCCCAACTCGCCGAGGGCTTCGAGGGCGACGAGCGGCCCGCAGTAGCGGCGAATCCGCCACTCGCTGCGATTACGGCCGCACCGAGGGCAAGGATCTTCCAGGCGCGAGATGTCACCCAAAGGGCTTCGGCTCGGGTCGCAGGTCCCTTGATAGCTCCACCGTGAGCGATCGCCCACCTCGCGATCAGGCAAAGGGTTGGCGAACGTTTCGGAGCGCGGTCTCAGCTGACGGGGGAGCGGGGGGCCTGGCTTCCGTCGGGCGCGATCCCGGCACTCAACCAACGGGCATTCTCGGCGATCTCCTGCTCCGGATTTGCGCCCATATGACCGGCGGCGTCGTTGATCTTGACGATGCAGCCGGGAACGTTCCTGCCCAGCCACTCGCCGTGCGCGGGCGGGACAAACACGTCTGTCATCCCGTAGCGGATGAGCACCGGGACGGAGATATCCGAAGGATCGAACCCCCACGGCTGCATGAACGCAAGGCCGTCGTCGACCCAGCCGCCGACACCATTCACCGCCCACTCGAACGTCGATTCGCCGATGATCTGCATCATCTCGGGGCGGGCCATCTCCGCTCGATCCGACTCGCTCATATCGAAGTCCTGCAAGACGGTGGACGGGTCGACTCGCGCGCGTTCCTCGAGCTGCACCTGCAAGGCTTGCAGTTCGCGAGTGAGGACATCCTCGCCAGCTAGCGCCCAGCCGAACTCCTTGACATTCTCCGGGTCCATCCCAGCAAGCCACGCGTCCTTTTCGAGCCCAGGTGTGCCCAGCGGGGCAACACCGACATCGCAAATCGCGCGTACGACACGATCAGGCAGCAGCGCCACACACGCGAGCGCGTGCGGCCCTCCACCCGACCCGCCGTTGACGCCAAAGCGATCGAAGCCGAGCTCGTCGGCAAGCGAGCGTACGTCGGCGACCTCGTCGACCACACGACGGCCGTGATGGCGATCCGACCTCCCATACCCGGCGCGATCGTGTGTCACGAAGCACACGCCGAGCTCGACGTACAACTCCTCACGTGGCCACCGCCCAAGACGACAGCCAGGCGTGCCATGCAAGGCAAGGATCGGGAACCCTTCTGGATCACCCCAGACCGCGAACGCGAGCCTACGACCATCAGGCGTCCCAAACGTTCGCAGCGGCTCGCCCACCCAGCGAGCATAAGCGCTCAGGCTCGAGGGTTGCCAGCTTCACGATGGAAGGAGCAGGACCGCCGGAAAGCGATGCTCGACTGGGCCAGTGATGCTTCTATGTTTGTCAAGTGGCCGAGGGCGCTCCGTGTTCGAGTAGGCGGTAGAGGCTGCGGGCGAGGTAGCGCTTGAGGCAGCGGTTTGCTTCGCGTCGTGTTTTGCCTTCTTGGAGGCGTCG
>Ga0193729_1001077_pt1 | contig 14033 bp, 16 predicted proteins | sample U1c2metaG_FD_143036 | JGI IMG/M metagenome (GOLD analysis project Ga0193729, IMG submission 143036) | Soil microbial communities from a riparian zone of the East river system, Colorado, United States - U1c2 | ecosystem: Environmental > Terrestrial > Soil > Riparian zone | place: USA: East River... | reverse complement strand
GCGGCATGGTGCATTGCCGGAAGCAAATTGCCAACCGCGAAATTCTTTTGTAGCGGCCAGATAAATCTGCGTGAATCCGCGGCGAGTGCGGCGCATGATTCCCGAATATGCGCATCAGTGAGATGAATTGGATGATGGTGGAGGAATATTTGAAGCGGGACGACCGCTGCGTGTTGCCGCTTGGGAGCACCGAACAGCACGCCTATCTCAGTCTGAGCGTGGACAGTATTTTAGCGGAACGGCTCGCGACCGAAGTTGCCGCGCAGGTCGGCGTTCCGGTGTTTCCCGTTCTCGCCTACGGCATCACGCCATATTTCCGCGCGTTCCCGGGAACGATCACGTTGCGGGTGCAAACCTACATGTCGATCGTCCGCGACATTCTCGACGCGTTAGCCGAGCACAGGTTCAAACGCATTCTGATCGTCAACGGGCACGGCGGAAACACGCCGGCGCAGGGATTGGTTGGGGAATGGATCGCGGACCACCCCGGCATGCGAGTGAAATTTCACAATTGGTGGAACGCGCCAAAAACGTGGGCACAGGTGGAGGCGATCGATCCAGTGGCGTCGCACGCTTCCTGGATGGAGAATTTTCCGTGGACCCGACTGGAAAAAGTCACAATGCCATCGGAGCAAAAGCCGGAGGTTGATATGAATCACCTTCGTCAGCTCGATCCGAAAGAGTTGCGCACCTATTTGAAAGATGGAAACTGGGGCGGCGTCTATCAACGCAGCGACGAAGAGATGATGAAAATCTGGCGCGTGGCCGTCCAAGAGACGGTGGAGTTATTGAATAACGACTGGGCAAAATAGTCCGCTGATAAGACAATTCGAGTTGGAACACGAATTTGAGATATGAAATGTGTCAGACGACTTAGGGTAAAATGGTTCGTTTTGATGATGTCGATCGTCACGATCGGCACAGGGAGCGCGCAGGCCGAACCCGGTCCGTTCGAGAATTTCTTCCACAGATTGAGACGCACGTTGGGCGAGCCGGAGCACAAATCAGTCCGTCGAAGCAGTCGTAAACAAACTGACGAAACAACAAATCCTTCGAGCGAGAGATCGACTACTCCTGCTCCCGCCCCGACTGGCGATGCCGGGGCATCACCGAGCGAACGCAACACTCGAACGGCAACGCGAGCAACCTCAAAAAAGGGCGACGATTTGCCGTATGGAACTCCGGTGCCTGGCAAGAAAGGTTTTGTGACGAGTCCGTTCTCCCCAAACGCCGGTTACATCGACGTCCGGGGTTTTGCTCCCGGCACTCCGGCGAAAGATCCTTACACTGGCAAGATTTTTCTGACGCCCTGACTAGACAGAGGTCAGAAGTCAGAGGACAGAAGTCAGCGGCATGCCGAAATATCTCGTCGTCAGCACCAGTGGAAATCCCGACAGCAATAGCCGCCGAATGGGGCGGGTCGCGTTCGCGCATTTACAAAAACGGAAAGTCGATTGTACCTGGATGGATATCAGTGAGATGGATCTTCCACTGTGCGACGCGGACAAATGTTATCTCAATCAATCGGCGCAGAAGCTGAACAAGGCGGTTGAAACGGCGGACGGTATCCTGATTGCCGCGCCGGTTTACAATTATGATGTCGCGGCCTCCGCCAAAAACATGATCGAACTGACCGGCAGCTCGTGGGAAGAAAAGGTGGTTGGATTTCTATGCGCCGCCGGCGGAAACACCAGTTACATGGCGGTGATGGCTTACGCCAACAGTCTCATGCTCGATTTTCGAACGGTGATTATTCCGCGATTCGTTTATGCGACCAGTGATGCATTCAAAGGCGACCAAATCGTCGACAAAAAAGTAGTCACTCGGATCGAGCAAGCCGCAGACGAATTGGTTCGCTTCACCCAGGCTTTGCGCGGGTAAGCTCGGCGTTGCATTAGATCGCGTTGCTTTGCGCCGCCATGCTCGCCAGTTATTGCGTTGCGGGCGCGACAAAATGGCGTCGTGGAATCTTAGCTCGAGATCCCGGCGAGGCCGAGCCGCACGGCGTCTGCTTTGAGCGCGGCGATCACGTTGGTAATGACTTCGTCCAGCGGCATGCCGAGTTGTTCCGCGCCGCGCATGATCTCTTCTCGATTGACCGCGCGGGCGAAGGCTTTGTCCTTCATTTTCTTTTTCACTGCGGCGAGATCGACATCGTGAATGCTTTTCGTTGGCCTAACGAGCGCGACGGCGACGACGAAACTGCTCAGTTCGTCCACCGCGCGAAGGGTTTTCTCCAGCGGCGTCTCCGAAGAAACGCCGGAGTAATCCGCGTGCGACAAAATCGCGTGGCAAACTTCTTCGCTCCAGCCGTTCTCGCGCAGCCACGCTACGCCGACAAATGGATGGCCTTCGGTCGCGCTCCGTTCCAAATTCGGATGACGCTCATAATCCATGTCGTGCAACAAACCGACCGCTTCCCAAAGATCGGCAGCTTCACCGCGTAATTGCGCGAAGTGCTTCATCGAATCGGCAACCGCGTAACAATGCTTTCGCAGACTTTCGGATTTGACCCATTCCTGGAGAATAACGAGAGCGCGATCAGCCTGCGGCATGCGACAAGAAATTAAAAAGGAGGACAGGAAAGCAAAGCCTTAACTTTTCAACTGTCGAACGTTGCGGTAGTTTCTTCCACCATGTCTTGCGCAAAGATCGATCCGGCGCTGCACCAGGCGCATAAGCCTTCCTGGATCAAAGTCCGTTTGCCGTCGAATCCGGTTTTCTTCTCGACCAAAGCGCTCATTTCCGATCTGCGACTGCACACCGTCTGCGAAAGCGCGCAGTGCCCGAACCGCTGGGAATGCTGGAGCCAGGGCACAGCCACGTTCATGATCGCGGGGGACCGTTGCACACGCGCGTGTGGATTTTGCGCGGTGACAACCGCGAAACCGTTTGCCTTGGAGGAAGACGAGCCGCAACGCGTGGCCGAAGCGGTCATGCGAATGAAATTGAAACATGTCGTGATCACGGCCGTCGCTCGCGATGATTTGAAAGACGGCGGCGCCCATCATTTCGCCCGCGTGATCGCTACGATCCAAAAAATGGATTCGTCCATTATCATCGAAGTGCTCGTCCCTGATTTTCATGCCGATGATTCCTGCATTCAGACTGTGCTCGATGCCGGTCCCGACATTTACAATCACAATATGGAGACGGTAGAGCGGCTCACGCCGGTGGTGCGCTCGCGGGCGAAGTATCGGACGTCGCTGCAAGTGCTCCGACGCGCGAAAGAACTTTCGTTCCGCGGCCGCGGGATTGTCACGAAAAGTGGAATCATGCTCGGCCTCGGCGAAACCGAGCCGGAGATTTTTCAAACAATGGACGATTTGCGCGAAGTCGGCTGCCAGGTTCTGACGATGGGTCAGTATCTGCGTCCAACGCCAAATCATTTGCCAGTAGTCGAATTCGTCACGCCAGAACAATTCGATCTCTACGGCGAGATCGCGCGCAAAAAAGGATTCGAGCACGTCGCGTCCGGTCCGCTCGTGCGCAGCTCCTATCACGCGGTCGACTTTCATCCAGTTGTCCGCTGAGAATGGAGGCGTCGAAAACCGCGGCGGTCATTCCCGCTTATAACGAAGAGAAGCACATCGGCGACGTTGTCCGGCGAACCCGCCAGAAACTGGACGACGTTCTGGTGGTCGATGACGGCTCGCGAGATAAGACTGCAGATCGCGCGCGCGAAGCCGGCGCGAAAGTGATCGTTCATCCCCAAAATCGCGGCAAAGGCGAGACGATCAAAACCGGATTGCGCCACTGGTTCGAGCGACAAACCGATTTCATAATCATCCTCGACTCGGATGGCCAACATCGACCGGAAGAGATCGATCGTTTCGTTGCGGCCGCGCTTTCGGCGGACGAGCCGAAACTCATTCTTGGCAACCGGATGAACGACGTTTCGTCAATGCCGCGCCTGCGACGGATCGTTAATCGCTGGATGAGCGAACCGGATCAGCGCGGTTGCGGTCAGGAAATTCCGGACACGCAGTGTGGGTTTCGAATGTTACATCGACAATTAATTCCCGAATTGCTCGGCGGCGCGGCGCGTTTCGACTACGAAACCGAAATGCTGATCGTCGCCAGCCGGAAAGGTTTCCGGATCGACTCGGTGCCGATCAGCACGGTTTATTCGGATGAAGTGAGTAGCATTCATCCCATCCGCGACACCCTGCGTTTTTTCAAACTGATGCGGCGCTACAAAAAGGGTAGGGGCGATTGACCGTGCCAGTCCGGCTCGGACTCGCCCGTGAACGGCTACGGCTTTTTCGCCGGCAGTGGCTTAGTGCTCTTAATGATCTCGTCTTCCGGCGTGAGTTTGGGCGCTTTGCCGCTGAAAATCACACGGTTCGGTTTTTCGGCGAGTGAATCGATCAACGCTTTGGCGTGGGTAGTGACAACTTTCAGGTTCAGCAAGATCACGTGCAGCTCTTTCATCTGATCCTGAATCGACTTGTCGGTCGTGGTGATGAATGTGTCAGCGGTGCCGAAGAGGTGGTCGGCGCCTTTCGAAACGCTCTCCAGGTTCTTGATCACGTTCTGCAAATTATCGACGTCGATTTTTAATGAATCGGCCAGCGGCCCGAGCTTGGGCATGAAGTCGCCGAGATCGCCATGTAAATCAGTCACGGTCAGGTTGAGATTGTCCAACAGCTTGTTTGCGTTTTCGAAAAGCGGTCCGGCCGCGGCGGTGATTTGTTCGATTCCGTAAGCGGGATGTCCTTCGATCGCGGCGTTGTTGGCCAGCGTTTTCCCGCCCGGCGTGCCAGCGGAGAGCGCGACAAATTTCGGCGCGAGCAAAGTGTCTGCGCTCAGGGTCGCGGTTACATCGGCGGGCAACGGCGGGATCCGGTCATCGAGTTCCACGGTGATAATGACGGCGTCTTTTTTATTGCTCAATTTCGCGCGCTCGGCTGGAGTGAGATGACGCATCGCAATCACGCGTCCAGCCGGCGCGCCCGCGTAGCGAACTTCCGAATGGATTTTGATGCCGGTCACGTCTTCGTATTGGACTTGCAAGGTGCGCGTCGGTTTCTTCAAACGATAACCGGAAAGCGCAAACGTGAGCGCGGCGAGCAAGACGATGCTGCAAGCGATGACTGACAGCGCGACCAAGTAATCGGACAGATTCTTCTTCATTGAATAAAACGAGGAACGTCCAGGCTCGAATGGGAAATAACGAATGACGAATGACGAAACAACGACAAAGCTCGAATAACGGAAAGCGCGTCGCACTTGGTTCGAGCTTCAGGTTTGGTCATTCCTTCGGCATTCGATATTCGCGCTTCGTCATTCATATCATGCGGTCTTGCGATGAAATCGGTGTCGGGCGCCGATAAACGGTCGCGGCTTCACGTGTTGATGGTGTTCATGTTCGTCCTGGGAAAGATTTAATGGAATCGGCCCGTCGGCCTGGCCGTTGATGAACTGTTGCACTTCGGGATTCGGGCTGTTGCGAATTTCGTCCGGCGTACCTTGAGCGACAATCGAGCCGTGACCAAGCATGATCATTCGGGTTGCGATCCGAAAGGCGCTGGTCATGTCGTGCGTGACCACAACAGCGGTCATGTGTTCGCCGTGGGTGAGCTTGAGTGTGAGTTGATCGACCACCGCGGTCATAATCGGGTCAAGCCCGGAAGTGGGCTCATCGCTGAAGAGTAATTCGGGATCGAGCGCCAGGGCACGGGCCAGGCCGACGCGTTTTTTCATTCCACCGCTGATCTCGGCCGGTTTGAGATCTTCAAATCCACTGAGGCCGACCATTTGAAGTTTTTCCTCCACGATTTCTTCAATCTCACCAACTGAGTTGTCGGTGTGCTGCAAAAGCGGGAGCGCGACATTTTCGCCGACAGTAAGAGAAGCGAGCAATGCGCCCGATTGAAACAGCATTCCGAATCGCCGGCGAACGGAGGCGATTTCGCGCTCATTCATCGTGGTAATTTCCTCGCCAAAGATTTTTACCGAGCCGGAGGTCGGCTTCATCGAACCGATGATGTGGCGAAGCAACGTGCTTTTCCCGCAACCGCTCCCGCCCATGATCACGAGTGTCTCGCCGCGGCGAACATTGAAAGAAATGTCGTTGATCACCACGCGGTCTCCGAATTTTCGGACAAGATCGGTAACTTCGATTACTGGGGCATCAGTTGACATATCAAGAGTCAGAGATTAGCCCGCGAATCACGCGAATCATACGAATCAAAGAGCTTGTTGTTTATTTGCCTCAATTCGTGTGATTGGCGGGTTAACTTCCGAAAAAGAAAATTCCGGTGAGGATCGCGTTCGTAACGAGCATTGCGAGCAACGCTTGAACGACCGACGAGGTGGTGGCTTGTCCGACGCCTTCCGCGCCGCCTTCGACGTGCAGTCCGGCGTTGCACGCGATCGTGATTACGATCCAGGCAAAGACCACACTCTTGATCATTCCTGAATACAAATCCCAGGTGTCAGCGCTTTCGAGTGCACGCATAATGTAGCCGGCGGTGTTGAAATTAAGCGCGAATCGGCACACCGCCCAACCTCCGAGCACCCCGATGTAATTCCCGAAAATCGTCAACGCTGGGAGCATGACAAGCATGGCAAGAAAGCGCGGCACGACCAGATATTGGACCGGGTTGATTGCCATTACTTCCAACGCCTCAATTTCTTCGGAGACCTTCATCGTTCCAAGTTCCGCGGCGACGGCGGAACCGCTGCGACCAATCACTATGACCGCGATCAGAACCGGGCCCATCTCCCGCAAGATCGACAACATCACGAGATCGGGCACATAAATCTCCGCTCCCATTTGTTGAAGCGAATGCGCGGCCTGCATCGCGAGCGTCACGCCGATGCTGAAGGCCGTTAACGCCACCATCGATGTCGCGCGGACGCCGATGAAAACCATTTGCCGAAAAATCTGGGAGATACTGAAAAACTGGCCGGTGAACGGCGCGACCAACACCCAGTAAAGCAAACTGAGATTTAGGCGCAGATAATTTTTTAACATGCGGGCGCGCCAGAATGACAAGGCGCACGGAATGACGAAAGCCGAAAATCCGAGCGCTCCACGGCGCGTCTTCGACCGGGTTGGCTTTTAACAGAATTAGATCAGCCCGCGCTTGCGGAAATCGCCGATGTTGCCGCCGCTGGAGCGTTCGATCATGTCGATGGTGAACTTGAGCAGGCAAACTTCCCAGGCTTCGTCGACGCCTTGGATGATGGCGCTGAGCGGCTCGTCGCGATGCTGGACGTGCGATTTGGTGCGCGCGATCACCGACTCAATCGGGTCGCGAAACATTTGTTCGGTCACGTCGGTCTTCCGAAACTGAAATCCATAGCGGAGCACGGCGATGTTGTGCGCGTGCTCGCGCAGTTGGTCGGCGTAGCGCTGCGCTTTCTCGCCAAACCCTTCGAGGAGCAATCGGCTGAAATATTCGGGCGTCAGAATCTGGGGACGATCGGCGTGAATTTTTCCATCGCGCACCCGGACTTCGTTGACGCGATCCATCAGCTCCGAGATCAGATAAAAACGAAAGCTGGTCGTGCCGAAGGTGGCGATCTTCTGCTCGGGCGCGAGGATCACCTGCGTGTTTTCGATCGCGTACTGGAAATCGTCTTCCTTCATTGTCGCGGTGCAATTTAAGACAGCGCGCGTTTCTTTCAATCGAGGGCCGACGCTTCGAGTGCGCAGGTCGCGATCGCGCGAACGCGGCTGGAGCGCCAGCGCAGGACGGCTTCGCCGGTGAAAAGGGCGAGGGCGAGCCAGATCAAGACGAAAGTGATGAGATGCCCACGCGTAAATGGTTCATGATAAAGGAAAACGCCAAGAAAGAACGAACCGATCGGAGAAAGATACTGGAGGAAACCTACGGTGATCAGCCGGAGATGCCGTGTGGCGTAGCCGAACCAGAAGAGCGGAACGGCGGTCACGATCCCGGTGCTGATGAGCAACATCGACAACGACCAGCCGGCACGGGCAAACATCAGCGTGCCCGAGCGTTGAAGATAAATGAGAAAAACCAGAGCGAATGGAACGAGCAGGATCGTTTCGATGAACAGCCCGGGGATGGCGGCGGTGCCCGATTGTTTTCGGAGCAGTCCGTAAAGTCCGAACGTGACGCAGAGCAAGACGGCGATCCAGGGGAAGCGGCCATAACCGAAAGTGAGATTCAAAACTCCGAACGCGGCGAGCAAGACCGACACAAACTGCAAACGGGTGAGACGTTCGCGCAGAAAGATCGCACCGAAGAGAACGTTCATGAGCGGCGTCATGAAATAACCCAGAGCGGTTTCGACGACGCGGCCGGTGTTGACCGCGTAAATGAAAAAAAACCAATTCGACGCGATGGCTAGGCCGCCGGTCAGACAATAAATTCGCGCGCGGGGTGAACGCGCATCGGCGATTAGTTCAGGCCAGCGCCGCTGCCAACTCAGCACGATTGAGAGAAAAATTGTCGTCCAGACAAATCGATGCGCGAGGATCTCAATGGCCGGAATGGCGGCGAGCAGTTTCCAGTAAATGGGAATTAAACCCCAGGTCGTGAATGCGGCGATTCCGGCAATGAGGCCGGAAGTTTCGCGCGACTTCGTGGAATCCGTGCGCTCGCCACAGCGAGTCCGTCCGTTGGCGGACAAGATCGACATCGTCGAACTCTATCGGTTGTAGAGGCGTTCGCCATGGCGAACGCCTGTTTGTTTGCGCGCTACTTTGCCGCGACCTGCGTCACGAGCGAGAGAAATGCAGCGTAACCCTCATGCTGCATGCTGTCGGTCGGGACAAAGCGCAACGCCGCCGAATTGACCGCGTAACGTTGTCCGGTGGGCGATGTTGAATCGACAACCAGATGTCCAAGATGCGCATCGCTGTGCTTGGCGCGCACTTCGATGCGATGCATGTCGTAAGAATTATCGTCCTTTTCGACGATTGAATCTTTCGAAATCGGTTTTGAAAAAGTCGGACGTCCGGTGCCGCCGTCGAATTTGTCGACCGAACAGAAGAGCGGTTCGCCGGTGATAACGTCGACGTAGATCCCAGGTCGCACATTGTTCCAATACTCGTTTTGAAACGCCGTTTCGGTGCCGTTCTCACGGGTGACATGATACTGATCCGGCTTCAGGCGCGATCGCAGAACAGAATTGCTCGGGATGGGCCGATTGGGATCAAACCCCGTTTCGCTGGTCAGAGCATGCGACGCGAAAACCAGATACAGGACTCCCACAATTAAAACCACAGCCACGCCGAGGCCGACGCACATGCTGACTCGCGAAGTATCGTCGCCAGTAATTCGAACGCTGTCCATCTGGAGGCCTCTGGGCTCCAGTGAAACAAGAATTCACGCTTAAGTCACTCTTTTTTTTCGAATGGGTGGAGATATTCGGCGTAACCTTCGGCTTCCATTTTTTCTATTGGGACAAAACGCATCGCGGCGGAGTTGACGGCATAACGTTCGCCGGTGGGCGAAGCCGGGTCCTTGAAAAGATGGCCGAGGTGTGAATTGCTTAACTTGGCGCGGACTTCCGTCCGTTGCATGTCGTGAGAAGCGTCGGCTTGCTGAAAGACGGAATCCGGCGAGATCGGTTTGGTAAACGTTGGTCGTCCGGTTCCGCCATCGAATTTATCGAGCGAGCTAAAGAGCGGGTCGTTGGTGATAACGTCGACGTAGATGCCGGGACGATTGTTGTCCCAATATTCGTTTCGAAACGCGGTCTCGGTTTCGTTTTGCCGGGTGACGCGATACTGGTCCTCGGTCAATCTTGATTTCAGAACCGAATTGCTCGGAACCACTTTGAGATAATTGTAATTGCCGGTCTTCTTTTTCTCCGCCTGAATGCTGCTGTAATGAATAAACCCGGCCATGACGCCGATGGCCGCGAGCAGCCCGAGCCATAAGCTCAAGTGCGATGACCGCCTCGAAGGGTGATGGATCCGATGCATGCTGAAATTTCGTTGATTCGACTACGAACCATTGGATTGGACGAGCCGGAGCCCGCCAATCATCAAACTTTCTTAAGTGAATCGCAGCCGAATCCAAAGATGGTCTGACCGAAATGGCCAACCGCCGCGATTATTTCTTGTTTTCGAAAAGCGGCAAATACTGGCCGTAGCCTTCTTCTCTGAGTCTTTCGACCGGAACGAAACGAAGCGCGGCTGAGTTAATGCAATAGCGCTGGCCGGTCGGGGCAGGGCCGTCGTCAAAAACGTGACCCAGATGCGAGTCGCCCTTGCTGCTGCGGACTTCGGTCCGTTCCAGGCCGAGCGTGCGATCGGATTTTTGGGCAACGTTCTTGTTGTCGATTGGTTTGGTAAAGCTGGGCCAGCCGCTGCCGCTGTCGAATTTATCGAGCGACGTAAACAGCGGCTCCCCGCTGACAACATCGACATAAATTCCGGCGCGATGATTGTCCCAATACTCGTTGCGAAACGGCGGTTCGGTGCCGCACTGCTGGGTCACGTGATATTGCTCCGGCGTGAGCTTCTTTTTCAGCTCCTCGGAAGCCGGCTTGGTCGAAGTTTGATTGGTGGTGGATGATGGAGTTGTCATAACGGTGGATTGGGAAGCAGTTTCGTTCGGTTTTTGAGCGCGGGCGCGATTGAGAAAAATCAGGACCCCGAGCAGGGCCACGAAGACGACCGCGCAAAAAATCAGCATTCCGCGCGACGAGGGTGGCGGACGTTTCGGTAGCTGAATCACCCCCTAAGATACGCGACATGCGCCTCGTGCAAAAGAGAACTGGCACCGCCAAGGGTATCAAATCCCAAACTCCACGCTCCAAATCCCAGGCAAACTCCAAAGTCCTAAATTTCTAATTCGAAAACGCGTCGGGATTGCGTTTGAACATTCGACCTTTGGTGATTGTTGGCATTTCCTTGAGATTTGGGATTTGGAAAATTGGAGCTTCCGGCTCAGCCGGTTCGTCCAGCTTCGGGGACCTGGATGTAGCGGCGAAACACGAGCAAACCGATCGGGGCCACTGAGGCCGCGAGCGCGAAGATCAACCACAGGCTTCCCGCATGACATTCGCCATGTTCAGGACAGAACGCGGCAAGCAGCCATCCGCTTGTTCCGATGAGGAGTTTGCCGACAAGAAACGGAATGTAAGCAAGCGCGCCGTAGGACGCCTCCTGACCAGGCGGTGCGATCGCCGCCGCGTATTCATAAACGCGCGGCGAATAGAAAGCTTCGCCGACGGAAAAGATCGTTAGGTAGATCGCCGACATGATGTAGTACGGATGAACCGGGCCCGTGAGTTGCAAATAAACGTGGCCGAGCGCGTGTCCGAACGCGCTGTCTGCGGCCGGGGCGAACCAATCCGTCGGCAAAGCCATGACGAAAACTCCCACCGCGCAAATGATGCTGCCGATAATGACTATGCGATACGACGCGACGCGCTGGGTGAGGGCACCGATTACCGGAGCGAGCACAATAATAAGGATGGCGTTGATCCCGGCCAGTTTGCCTACCGGCGCGTGTAATCCCATCTCGCGATCGCCGAACTTCGGGAAGACGTAATCCATTTGCAGGAAAATCGCTTTCAGGAATCCGATGAAGAGAAAGAACACCAGCAAGCGGTAAAATCCGGATTGCCCGATCAGGCGACGAAAAAGCGTGAGCGTGTCGTTCGAGCTTTTTTGGACGGTTCGCGCAATTCCTGTCCAAAAGCCGGAGCGAGCGGCGTCCATTTTCGTCACGGCCTTGTCGCCCTGCGCGTCGCGTCGCAGAAAATAAATCGCCGGGAAGAGCAAGATCTCGAGTGCGAGGCTCACGCCGAAGAGTTGTTCGTGCGGAGTCGGCTGAAACCCTGAGATGCTCAGGTGGAGATCGAGCGACCGAATGAAATCAAAAACGTAACCGGCGACGAAGTAACCGACGTTCATCAGCGCGTAGATGATCGAGAACGCGATCGAACGTTGCGCGGTCGTGGAATAGATTCGCGTCGCCGCCAGCAAAACCGGCGTGCCGAGCGCTTCGCCAATGGCCAGCGGCAGTAAGCCGCAGACTAGCGCCAGCGTTGGATCCTTGGTCAGAATCATGACGCTGCGCGCGAATGTGCAAATCGCGACGCCGAGGAAAAAAGTCCGGCGCAGACCGATCGCGTCGGTGAGCGATCCGGCGAGCAGTGTGAAGATTGTCATCGCCGGCGCCCAAACCCAGCCGACCAACGCGCCGGCCGCTTGATCGCTGAAGCCGAGATCTTTCGACAGCCATAACACCATTGTTTTGTTCGTGACCGAATACGCCGTGTAGATCAGCAACTTGATCAGGAACGTGAGCCAGAGATTCCGCTGCGCGCCGCGCAACACGGTGAACTTCCCAATGAATCCCCGAATCACACCCGGAGCGACGTGATCCTCCGGCGCGATTATCTGTTTGATTACTTCGCCCACGATGTCGATCTTGCCTTACAACATTTCCGCTACAAATTCGCGCGCGTCGAACGGCGCGAAGTCGTCGATCTTTTCGCCGGTGCCGATGAAGCGCGTGGAAATTTTCAACTCATCCTGGATCGCAACCACGATTCCGCCTTTGCCGCTGCCGTCGAGTTTGGTCACGATCAGCCCCGTTAGCCCGAGCGCCTGATGAAATTCGCGCGCCTGACTGAGCGCGTTGCCGCCGGTGGTTGCGTCGACGACGAGAAGGATCTCGTGCGGCGCGGTCGGATCGTGTTTGGACAGGGTGCGTTTCACTTTTTGGAGCTCGGCCATCAAATTGCTCTTGGTGTGCAAACGGCCGGCGGTGTCGCAGAGCAAAAAATCAATCTTGTTGTTGGCCGCTTTCTGATACGCATCGTAACAAAGCGCAGCTGGATCCGCGCCGTATTGACCTTTCACCATTTCAAGGCCGAGGCGATCCGCCCAAACTTCAAGTTGTTCGATGGCGGCGGCCCGGAACGTATCGGCGGCGGCGAGCAGCACGGTATGTCGATGTTGTTTCAGATAATGCGCCAATTTGGCGACCGAAGTTGTCTTGCCGGTTCCATTGACGCCAGCAACGAGAATAACGTTTGGCTTTCCTGAAATCGGCTGAAGGGGTTTCGCTTTTGCCGGCAGGATTTTCGCAATCTCTTCGCGTGCGACTTTAATCACATCCTGGATTCCAAGCAGGGACCAGGCTTCGCGCTCCTGAAGTTTGGCAATAATTCGCGTCGTTAGCGCAACACCGAGGTCGGCGCGAATCAACGCGTGCTCCAACTCATCCCAGTCGATCGGTTTGCCGGCGAACTGTTGGGCAAGCGCTTCGAGAAATTTCACGGACTAGACAGAATTTACAGAATTCGCAGAATTCGAAAAACAGAGGCGGTCGATCTTGTCTTAATCCAACGTTATTCTGTTAATTCTGTCCTTCTTTCGGTGAAGATGAGACCGCTTCGCGCGACGGACGGGTCAGATCTTTTCGGACGCGATCGAGAATGCCGTTCACGAAGCCGCCGGATTCGGCGCCACCAAACGTTTTGGCCAATTCGATCGCTTCGTTGATTGAAACGACCGGCGGAATGTCGTCGCGATAAAGCATTTCGTAGATGGCAAGTCGCAACACGTTGCGATCGACTGCGGAGATGCGATTGAGATTGTAATTTTCACAGTAACGCTTGATGCGCTCGTCGATTTCCGGCAGGTGCGCAATCATTCCTTCGATCAGCGGCTGGGCAAATTCGCGCACGTTCGGTTTCATTGGACAAAATTCCCAAAAATCGTCCATCCGTTCGGGAGTCTCGCCATGCTGAAGATCGCGCCAGAAGTGATATTGGATGGCCGCTTCGCGCGCGCGTCGCCGTTTGCCCATATCACTTATTTGTGCGCAACTTTGAGATCACATTCGCGATCTCGACTGCAGCCCGGGCCGCCTCGGTGCCGCGATTGATTTCATTCTCGAGACAGCGCGCGCGGGCCTGGTTTTCGTCGTCGAAGCTCAGGACCGCGTTGATCACAGGGACGCCGTGGTCGATGGCAATTCGTTGCAGCGCGTCCGTCACCGACCGGCTCAAATTGTCCGCATGATTCGTTTCGCCTTTAAGGATCACGCCGACGGCGATAATGGCGTCGCCGCCGCGCTTTTGCA
>Ga0193729_1001075_pt1 | contig 14041 bp, 9 predicted proteins | sample U1c2metaG_FD_143036 | JGI IMG/M metagenome (GOLD analysis project Ga0193729, IMG submission 143036) | Soil microbial communities from a riparian zone of the East river system, Colorado, United States - U1c2 | ecosystem: Environmental > Terrestrial > Soil > Riparian zone | place: USA: East River... | reverse complement strand
CTTCGGTTTTTCTTCGGCCGCATGCGGCTCCGATATTTTGTTCCTGGAAGCGATGCTCGAGCGCGGAGCGGAAGTTTCAATCGTGTTGCCGTACAACGAAGAAGAATTTATTCGCGACAGCGTTGAGATTGGCCTCGATTCAAACAAGTGGCGTGCTCGCTTCGACAATATTCTCGCGCGCGCCGCTCGCATTATCACGGCGTCGAATCAGCGCCTCGAAATCGGCGGCGTTTCGTATGAGTTCTGTAATCAACTTCTTCTCGGTCTCGCCACAATCCGCTCCCGACAGCTGGAGACTAGGCTGATTCCGCTTGCGGTTTGGAACCAACAGCTCGGCGACGGACCCGGTGGTGCCGCAAGTGTCGTTCAGAATTGGCGCTCGTTGGGCCACAACCCGGAAATTGTTGATCTTGCAGAAATCGGTAGGCGAAGCGGTTCGCTTTCCACCGTTGCCGCGGCGGTCTCTAACCTTCGAAACCAAAGCTCCCATCATCACACACCAGCGTCAGAGAGTTTCCGCTCCCGCATCGTCGCGATTCTTTTCGCGGACGCCGTCGGCTTTAGCAAGCTGAGCGAACCGGAAGTGCCGCGATTCGTGCAGCATTTCTTTGGCGCTATTGCGCGTCTGATGGAGAAATTTTCCAAGTCGATCATCGCCAAGAATACCTGGGGTGATGGTTTGTATTTCGTGTTCTCCGAAATAGATCTTGCGGGCGACTTTGCGTTGCAGTTGGCGGAATTGGCCATGAAAACGGATTGGGCGGAAAAAGGTCTGCGTGCGGAGTTGAATTTGCGGATCGCGTTGCACGCCGGTCCCGTTTACGAGTTTGACGATCCAATAACACGCCGACGGAACTACAGCGGGACGCACGTGAGTCGCGCCGCGCGCATCGAACCGATCACGCCACCGGGGCAGGTTTACGCCAGTGAAGCCTTCGCCGCACTGGCCGTTGCTTGCGGCGCCAAAAATTTCATGTGCGATTACGTCGGCCAAACACCGATGGCCAAAGGTTACGGCACATTGCCGACCTACCACGTGCGACCGAATTGACTTGCTCGCGCTATTTTCCGGTAAAGCTGCGGGAGATTGCGGTCAGAGTTTCGTCACTTAGCGGCGTCGAGTTTTCCGGATAATTCAACCGCATTAGGTTTACCCCTCCTGTTGGCGCTCTTATTCCTTTCCAATAGAACCCGCCCACGCCACTTGCGTCGGTTCCGGAAACGACAAACCAAGAATCTTTCAGAAGCTTGTACTGCACGTGCCTATTTTTTTGGCCGGCGGCGACAATCTCTTCGGTTGCACAGCGCTCGTACTGCTGGGCCAGTGATCCGGCTATGTGCGAGAACTCGAGTGATGTCGAACCATCCGTCGATACCACGCGGTTCTCACCGTTGGTCAATTTCACAGCGTCTGGAAATATTTCGATCGGGACAGATACTGAGCAGTTCAATGACCTGATGTGAATCGAAACAAGCTTCGGTTCGATTTTTTCGCCGCCAGACCCTGCCGGCGTAGAGCCGGGTGAAGGGCTTGGATTCGTAGATGCTAGCGCGGCTTCTGTCTCGCCATTAAACGCGTGTGACATATCGGCTACCATCGATGCCGGTATTCGGCAGACCGCGCCGACATAATCGAGTTCCATGACAAACACATCGTCGCCGTGTCTTACACCTTTTACGTAGTACCCAGTTGTTTTCGAGCTTCCCGAAACGACGAACCATGTCTCCTTCATCACTTTGTAATCAATGGTCCTGTGGTCGGGAGCGGCTCGAAATTGGTTTACGTAATCATCGAATACTTTCCGAACGTCTTTCGTGTGGAGCACCGAAGGTTACAGTCGCGCATCCTTTTAGGGAATTAAGGCGGTCAGTGGCCCCGTCTGCCAACCGTGCTTCGGCATCTGGAAAAAGTTCCGCCGGTAGCATAGCCGAAAAGCCTTATTTTTTATCACTACCTTGGTCAATTTTGTCGGCTTAATCGGGCCGGGCGGCTCCATGTCTGGTGGCCGCGGCCCTTTACCGCGTCCGCTCTGACGTTGTAATCTTTTTTGATTGATGGCTACAATCTTTGGAACGCCGTCGATAATGTTCATGTCAAGAGTCGTTGCCATCTCGCCTTTGCTCCACTCCGCGGATTTGGTGTTCTCGGCGTATAAATTCAGTTTGAAGTCGGCCCGATATTGCTGATTTGGAACTTTCTCCTCTACGTGAATGTCACCGTCTATCGAGTCTCGTCGAGCCGGCCATTGTCCGTTGTACTTTTGAATATCACGCCGAATGTAATCCTGAGTTTTTCCGCGGTCGCCGAAGTAATCCACTTTGGGCGAGTAAAACGCCAGGGTCTTGTCGACGTCCTGCGTTTGATTCATGGAGACAAACTGCTTTACGAAATCTTCTATTTGCGCGGGCGAAACTTGAGCAGCTTGAGTTGGGGTCCCGGACGCGATTGGCTGCACTGCAGTGGGAGCTGGCTGGGCGGCCGCAGGTGCGCTAGCAACTGCTGGCGTCGACGTCGGCGCAGGTGACGGCGTCCTTTGCGCAATCGCAGGAGGCGATTGCTGGGAGACAGTCCATCCAACTGAACACCACGTGCCACTCCCAATCGATACCGTTTCACGGTGCTCCTGATTGCCGTTCTTATAAATTACCTGGGCGGATCCCAGGGCCAGAGAAACCACCGCGGGCGTCACACCACTGCGGTGATTTCCTTTGGCGTCAATCACTTCAAAATCTAATCCCCACGGAGTGCTATCGACGCGCAGCATGCCTTCTCTTGGTGCGGCCGGTGAAGGCGTCCCTTTAAGAATTGAAGAGACCGTAGGCGCCGCCGATTTATAGGCGACCGGTGGTGCTGAAACGCTTGGACTGGCGAGCGGCTGCGGAACGCGTGGTACCATTTGCTCGCGTGATTTCTCGGCAGTTTGAGTTTGAGTAGGTGTGTTGGATTTAGTTTTCTCGGCCAATTGTTCCGGACCAGTGAACGGTTTGGTCAGGAACTGTTCCCAATACCAAGTAGCTGCGACGACTATCGCGAGGAACACAAAGGCAAGAAAAAACCCGGCGATTTTCTTCCGATTCCAACTGGCGAAAGTTTTCTTTCGCAGCGGCCCGAATTCCTTAGGACGAAAATAATCCGCCATCACGCGGTCTTGCAGATGCGAAATTGATTTGCGGAAACGAACTGTCCACGATGGTCTGGCCGAGGCCTTCGGCGTTATCGGCGTTTGCGGTTTTCCTATCAGCTTTGGTAGTTCTGTCGGTGCTGTCGGCTGCGAGACTTTTTCACCCCCCGGCGCTTCAGACGCAGGGATTGGCGGCGGAGTTCTTTCGGGCGCTGCCGGTTCAGAAGGTTTTAGTGGCAGCGCTAGTGCGGCCGATGGACTAGCCTTGATAACGACTTCTGGTCTTGGTGGCTCGACTGATTTTTCCAGACTGGTTTCGGGTTTCGCCGGCGAAGTTTCCTCCCTTGGCGGCGCTTGCTGTCGCGCCGATTGATCCACCGGTGGAACTGGCGGCGGTGTCGTTAGAATTCGATTAATTGCTCCGACTAGACGCTCGGCATGATGATGAAAATCGATTCCAACATCGAGGCTGAGCCCATTTCGAAACGCAAGTGCTGCAATGTCTGTCGGAAGTTCCTCCGATCGCGGCATCTGCGTGTTGCTGACGAGGATCGGAATAATAGGAAGCCTGCGCTCCAATGCGTAGGCGATCTCGAGGCGCACAAAGTCAGTGGGCTCATCGATTCGACGGCCTCGGTGCTTGTGCTTTCCCATCCAGTTCGGACCGATTATTGCCACTAGAACTTTCGAACGATCGATCATCTGTCTGATGTGATCGCGAAAATCGACTCCGTAAGGAATGGAATCGAAATCCATAAAAACATTCCCTTTGCCGAACTCGGCTTGAAGCCGGTCGTAAAGCCGACCGGTGATTGGTAATGAATCTTCTCTGCGGTAAGAGATGGCGATCATTGGAGGGCTACGCGATTTTGAAACTCGACAGCGCTACTGTAAAGGACATTGGTTAGGCCGTCCTTTAGTTCACTCCCATTAAACCAAGGTCGCTCGACCAGCTCACCGTGTTCTTCATAAAGCGTTGAACAAACAGGATCATCTACGGTAGAACGTTCCAACCCCCAATGAAGTACTGGGCCTTCCTTAGCTACAGTCACACCGACAAGACGTGGGGTGACTGGTTGCACAAAGCGCTCGAGACTTATCGAGTCCCGCGGCGGTTAATCGGGAAAGAAACGCGTGATGGCAAAGTCCCCGAACGCGTTTACCCCGTTTTTCGTGATCGCGAAGAGCTTCCAGTTTCAGCGGATCTCGGTTCGAACATCGCAGAAGCACTGCAGGAGTCGCGTTATCTCATTGTGATTTGCTCGCCGCGCTCAGCGCAATCGCGCTGGGTCGGCGAAGAAATCAAAATGTTCAAGAAAATCGGGCACGAAGACCGCATTCTCGCGCTCATTGTCGATGGAGAGCCGAATGCAGGCGCCGGCAAGCCGGGATTCAGAGTCGAAGAGGAATGTTTTCATGAAGCGATGCGGTATCGCACGGTCGATGGGGAACTCTCCGATATTCGCACCGAGCCGATCGCTGCCGACGTGCGAGAAGACAAAGACGGCAAGACCAACGCGAAACTGAAACTCATCGCGGGTTTGCTCGGTGTAAATTACGACGACCTCAAACAACGCGAGCGCGAACGGCGGATTCGCCGCACACGATGGATTGCCATCGCGGCTGCCGTGTTGTTAACGAGTTTCGGCGGTTTGCTTATATGGGCAAAAATCGCGGGCGATCGTATTCGTGCTCAAAAGGTCGCCGACGATCTCAACCGCGCTCATGAAATGTTCGATCGCAGCAACGCCGCTGCGGCGATTCTGTATCTGGCGCGAGGGACGGAACTGGATAGGAGCAAGCATGGCGTGGCAGCCGATCGCCTCTGGTTTGCCTTAACGCAACGCGCCTGGCCGATTCCGTTGTCCTCGCCGATGCGACATCAGGACGCGATACTCAGCGCATGTTTTAGTCCCGATGGATTGAAGGTTGCAACCGCATCGCGTGATAAGACTGCGCGTCTTTGGGATGCGAAAACAGGCAGGCAACTCGGCAGTCCTTTGTCGCACCCATCTCTTGTTCGGCGCGCTATCTTTTCTCCGGACGGAAAATTCCTGGTCACAACCGGCTTTGATGGAATCGCTCGATTATGGGACGCGGCTTCGGGAGAATTGGTGCCGAAATGGCGGGTGGAGCACGAAAGTTCCATCAATTCGGTTGCGATCAGCCGAGCTGGAAAGACGATCGTAACCGGCTCGGCCGACGGGACGGTGCGCATCTCGGAAATGACCCTGGGAACACGGCTCGCCGAACTGCACGAGAAAGAAAACGTTCACACCATCGTATTCAATCCAACGGATCCGAACATTTTTCTGACGATTAGTGGAAAGATCGTCGCGATCTGGCAGCTGCCGGACGGCCTTCGCTTATTCGAGTTGACTCACGAAGAACAGGTCAATGCGGCGGACTTCAGTCCCGACGGCACGATGATTGTCACCGCCAGCGACGATCGGACATGCCGCATTTGGGATGCGGCGGTCGGACAGCCGATCACTGATTCGCTGACGCATGATGCCGAAGTGCGTAATGCATTCTTTAGTTCCGACGGCGCGTTTATCGCCGCACTTGTGGGTGACCAGGTAGTGTTGTGGAAAGTAGGAGCAGGGCCGGTTCGCGCTTACATGCTGCAACACGATCAGCGCGTCAGCTGCGCACGCTTCGCCTCCGATAACCTAGCGATCTTTACCGGAACAGAGGGAGGGTTCGTTCAAGAGTGGAGCCTCCTCAATGGGAAACCGATTGGTGAACCGATTCGCGAGAGTAGTGCAATCGTTAGTCTCGGCATTAACGCGGAACAGCGAAATTTGCTTGTCGCGACGGGAGATGGTGCAGCTCGTGTATGGCAGCCGCCCCCGCGCAATCCGCTCGCGCAGCGATTTGATCATCAAGCGCGGGTGCAATCGATCGACGTATCGCGCAGCGGCAAAATGTTGCTAACGACTTCGGACGATGGAACAGCCCGTTTGTGGAATCTGGATCGACAATCCATGGTGCCGAAAATTTTGCGACAAAGCGGGGCGATATTATGCGGCGCGCTTGATGATATTAGGCAGCGGGTTCTAACTGGTAGCTCTGATCAAACAGCCCGATTGTGGCGTAGTGATGGAGCAGCGATGAGCGAACCTCTCGCTCATCCAGCGGCCGTGTCCAAAGTGGCGTTCAGCAGGAATGGCAAATTTTTCGCCACGGCGACTGATAGTGGAGTAGCACAGTTGTGGAGCGCAGATACCCAACGCCCTATCGGGAAGTCATCCAATCATGGAGCGCGAATCAAATGTCTCGAGTTCAATCGCGACGGCACTTTATTTCTCACGGCCGGTTCGGACGGGAAAATGGAACTCTGGTCATGCAAGAACGGCAATCAGGTCGGCCCTCCATTGCGCACAGTAAAGGAGATAATGATCGCGTATTTTAGTCCTTCCCAGGATTTGGTCGCAGCCGGCGCCGGCGACGGAAACGTTTACGTCTGGTCGACTTCGTCGTTCAAAATTGTAAAAAATTTCGCGATCGGGCCTGCTGAAGTTTCCGCATTGGCGTTCAGTCACGACGGCCACCTATTGGCTGCTGCGTCTGGAGAAAGCGCTGCCGTTTGGAAGGTGGAAAACTGGCGCCGAATCGGTAATTCGCTTCAGCACAAAGCCACGGTAACGACAATTCAATTTAACGCGGACTCGAGCAAAATCGCGACCGGCGACAACGCTGGCACAGTGCGTTTATGGAACTGGGCCAAAGGGATGCCGCTCACTGAGACTTTGTCGCAGGACAACAAAAGCGTCCGCGAGGTGATGTTCGCAGCCGACGATACATTACTTTTTTCATCGAGCCGCAGTCTGACCGTTCAGGCATGGAATGTTACCGCTGTCGATAGACCGGACTTCGCTGGCCTGGCGCAATTGACACGGAGAATCTCGCCGTTGTCGATCGATGACGCAGGGCAATTGCAGCCGCGCCAGATTGAATCCGTCAATGATCTTTTGACGTCCTTGAAAGATGTTTCGGGAGCGGCGCGACGTTGCGCAAATTGGTTAGTCTCTTCATCGCCCGAAAGGACGCTTACGCCTGACAGTCACGTAACTCTCGCCGACTTTATTGAAGGCTTGGCCCAACAGGGCGGCGAAGACGCGCGCCGCGAAGCACTTTTCTTCGCCGACAGCGATAAAAGACTGCTTCAGCTTATCCCGCCGCTCGGTCCAACACCGAAAACTCAATTGCCACCCTGATATAATTTGTCGTTATCGCGATACGGAGCTGCCGCTGCCGCCAGCCAGTCCGGATCGGCTACTTCGGGACCGAACGGAGTGCGTGAGAGTTCGACTCGTGCTTGCAGGTAACCGAAAGCCTTTCGACTACCGCCGAGTCCATCGATCACTGCACTAGCCAGGCTCCGCGCCTGGGCATCTTCCGAACGAATGACATTGCGCAACGTCTCAAGGGACCGGTCGCCCAACAAAAGGAAGAAACGAACCGCCCAGCCCGCGTTCGACGGCTGGTTATCGGTTCTTAGATGCACCGCCGCGGCTTGCAAGACGTTCGGAGTGAAGATTCTCGCATATCGATCCAATTGTCCGCGCTTTTTCATCACCCAGGTCGTCGCCCAGAGGAGATACATATCGTGCGTCCGGTTACGGCTCTTGGAAATCGCTTCGGCCAGCAACGGTTCGAAAACGTCGAAGTGGTCGTGAACGAATCTCCAGTCCACGTCATTCGTGTCGGTTTCGACCATTTGCTCAATGAGATGTCGGGCGAGTCGATCGTCCGGCACGAATGATGGCTTCAATAACTTGAAGATTTCCTGGCGGCCTTGTCCGTCGGTTTTGGACAACTCATCGGCCAGCAGCGGTTGGATTTTATCGCCCTGTGTCTCTAGCCATTTTGACGCTTCCTCGGCGTTGTTGAGGATGTCATCCGATCGTAATAACTGGAGCGTCTGCCGGATAAACCGCTCGTCCGGTTGGAAGGAGGGCACGTTCCAAAGGATATGACAGATGGCGTCGCGGCCCTGCCAGTCGGTCTTATCAAGCTCGTCGACGAGATCGTTCTTGAGCTGCTCCCGATATTTAAAGAGCCATTCGGTGGCATGCTCGCAATTGTGCGGGATCTTGTCATCTCGCAAATCGAGAAAGGCGCGGCGTACCTGGTCCGCTGATTGCGCAAGCGATGCCGGCGCCGCCACCGCCATCATGAACGAGAAGGCCCCAAGTAAGGTTGCCTCTTTGAGGGCTCTGGCCACGACGTAATCGCAGTTCAACGCGGGCGAAGGGTCAAGCCAAAATCGATTTGCTTTTGCCTAACCGATTTGTTCGACTGGCCGGGTTTCCGATGACGAAATTGCTGATCGCCGCGCGTGCACGAGCAGCTTTGCTCGGCTTTCTCGCAATCGTGAGTATTCGAGCCTTCAGCGCGCAATCTTCGAGTTATCAGCAGGCCGATGCCTTCTTGAATCAAAGTTATCAGCAGCTCATGAGAGCGCTCCCGCCGCCGCGTCGCGAACAACTGCGAAAAGCGGAACGCGCCTGGCTCGAATTCGCAGCCCGCAACCGCGAGGCCTTGCGCGTTGCCGCGCCGCGTATCGGCGTAGCCACAGAACGATACCAAGATTTCGAAGAAGCGGAGTTGGAGAATCGAGCGCAGCAACTCTCCCGCATTCTTCGCCCTGATCCAGCGGAGGAGGCAGAATCAACCGCGAAAATGCGGCAAACGGACGAGCAATTGAACGTTGTCTATCAGCGATGTCTAGGGGCCGTTCCACCGGACGATGCGCTCAAATTGCGCGCAGCCCAACGCGCCTGGGTCGCATTTCGCGATGAAAATCGTGGCTTCGGGTCCACCGTCGTTTTTCAAATAACCGCGAACCGCATCACTCAGCTCAACAACTTCTATATCAAAGCCGGACAATACAGCGTGTTCCCGACACCGCCCGAACCGCCGCCGCCGCCACCGGCGGACAAAGCCGATCCAATGGTGCCGGACCCGTTCGAGCGCGCGCGGTGAGAGAAGAAGCGCCGCGCTTTTAGGTTCCTCTCTGCTAAGCCAGCATCGGATCGATCGGGACCAGCGGCCGGACGAGTTCGACGATGTCGGGAATGTCTTTGGTTTTGAATGGGCGGCCGTGGCGTATGAGTTTTGTTTTGTCCAGGTCGCTGACCCGCAGAATTTTTCCGTGCTTCCAAATCCAGGCGTCGGTGTTGTAGGGACCAACGCGGCGCGGATTGGTCCTGGTGTGGATCGACAAGAGGCGACCGTTGACGGCGGCGGCGATGTGCATCGGGCCGCTGTCGACGCTGATGACAAAACGCGCCACCCGGATGAGCCGAACGAGTTGCAAAAGCGAAGTTTGATTGGTGAGCTCGACACAATTTTCGGCGACGTCGATGTTGCGGTTTGTTTTTCCAACAACGACCACCCGCGTCGGCGCAAACGCGTGGCAAATATCCTCGATCACGCGGTTGGTCAATGATTTGCCGCCTCCCCGCGCGAACGGGTGCAGCAAAATAAACGGCGGAAATTCGTCGAACCGCGGCAACGGATCGCCGGTTGGTAGCGGACATCGCAACGCGTCGCCGATTTGGGCGCCGGCAAGTTCGGCCAGTTTGAGGTAGCGCTCGACCGCGTGTTCGCGCCGATTCACTTTGGCGGTGCGGCTGTAAAAGAAGCGCGAGCCTTCGCGGCCATCGCTCATTCCGTAAACTTGTTTCGCGCCGCTGACCCGCGCGATGAATGCGCTCCGGAGTAGTCCCTGAAAATCAAGCGCGAGATCGGGCCGCAGCTTTCTGGTTTCTTTGAGCCATGGCATCATACTGAGCGGCGCGCCGAGTCCGCTAAATTCACGACGCGGAAAAACATGGACGTGATTGACGTCGGAATTTCCCCGCAGCAGCGGCGTGAATTCCGGATTCATCACCCAGGTGATGGTCGCATGCGGATGAGCGTCGCGAATCGCCGCTACCGCCGGCAAGGTGTGAACGATGTCGCCGAGCGAACTTGGCTTGATGATGAGAATTGAGTTCACTGAAAAATTAGAAAGTAGGAATTAGAAAGTAGGAAACATTTCAGATTTCAACCTTTTCCAGCTCTCGGAACTATCTTCCAATGGCGAGGCGTTCCGCTAATAAACGGGGCAGGCCGGCGTCGATGATCTTTTTCTGCGCGGTGGCGAGATCGTATTTTACCCGGCGTTGTTCGACCACCGCGCCCTCGATGTGATAAATGCAATATGCCGCGTGCCAATCCGCGTCCCGCGGCTGCCCGACGCTGCCGGTGTTGATAAAATATTTTTTGCTCGGATCAATCCGCAGCTTGTCGATCCGTTGATGTTGGACGCCGTCGTCGCGCACAAATGCCATCGGCACGTGAGTGTGCCCGAAGAAGCAAACCGTCGTGTGCTGATAAGTGAAACTCGCGGCCGCGTCGAGGTTGTTGAAGACGTAGCCCCACTGCTCGGGCGTATCGAGGGTCGCGTGGACGATGGTGAAATCGCGCACTTGCCGCTGCAATTTCAGCGCCCGCAGCCATTCCTTGTCCGCGTCGCTCAAATGATCGCGCGTCCATTGAATTGCGGCCTCGGCCATCTCGTTGAAATCGCGGGACGATTCGACCAGCGAAGCCTGCTCATCATGATTGCCTTTGACGATCGGGCAATCCATCTCTCGGACGCGCGCGACGCACTCATGCGGGTTGGCGTTGTAACCGACCACGTCGCCGAGACAAACGAAGTCGGTGCACTTGTTCTCCCGCGCGTCGGCGAGCACGGCCTCGAGCGCTTCAAGGTTGGAATGAATGTCACTGAAAATCGCGAAGCGCATCGGGTCATTAACGAAGGTCTTCCACTGTAGCGGCCGCTGTCCTCAGCGGCAATCGATCTTCATTTTGGCCGCGCGCTCAGGCTCTGTTTTCCTCTCCTCCTCGACTGAGGAGAGGGCGGGGGTGGAGGAGTTGATGTTTGGCAAAGTGAAAGCTAATCCCCCTCATCCTCTCCCTTTGGTAAAGGGAGAGGAAACGCAGAACAAGTAGCGGCAATTCAACGTTCCTTGTCCGGAATGCGCTGCTCCGGCGGGACGCTTAGTTTCTCTTCCAGAAATTTCAGTCGCTTGATCAAAATCGGCAGGCGTTCCTTGTCGCCTTTATTGTAAAGCCCGTGTAAACACTCGTAGGCTTCGCGTTCACGTCCTTCGCAATACGAGAGCTCGTAGGCCGAAACGCGTTTGTCGTAACTCGCCGCCCCGGGCAAGGCTGATGCCTTTGCGAAATATTCGGACGCCTGAGCGTGATTGTTGTATTTGTCGCGATAAAGCCGGGCGAGCGCTTCATAGAGCTGCGGTTTGTCGGGATTATTTTTGACCCCGCGTTCCAAAAAATCTTTGCCGATGGCAAAATATTCGCGTTGCGCTTTCACCCGCAGCGCGAGCCGTGGCTGGGACGGATCGTTCATCGCCGCTGCGCTCGCGTTCCACGCCATATGCCATGCGGCCATATCCCAAAACAGCGGGACGTGCGGCTGTAAAGTCGTGACTTGTCTGAACAAAAACAGAACCCGTCCCCATTCGGTCCGTTCCCATGCGGCGTGCGCCTGAATAAAAAGAAAATCCGCCAGCATCGCACGAAAGCCGCTCAGCGCGGCGACGAACCCGAGTTGTCCGATTTTTTCGCGGAGATCAAGATTTACCACATCGACAACCTGTAATTGTCGATGTTGAAACGAGAGAGCGTGCTCGGCCGGAAGTTTCATCACGCCGAAAACGAGAAGCATCGCAAACGCGAAAAGAACGCGGCTCATAGTTCTTTGCCGTAGAAAACGAAGGTTGCCGCCAATGTGTAGATCGCGGCGTAAAAAAAGCCGAGCAACGCCGTTTTGGCGATGAGGGCGAGCGGAATCGCGACGCCGGCGACAATCTCATCGACCAGATTGAAGGCCTGAAGATCGGGAAAGATCAGCGCGATGATCGCGAGAAACGTGCGCGCAATCCAGCCGGCACTTTGTTGCTCCAGCCAATATTCGCGCGCGGTCGCCTGGAGGTGGCCGATGAAATACACGAACACCATCACGAGGACTGTGAAAATGTTTGTGGTCGCAAATGTTGAAACAAAAAGCGTCAATGCGGCGAGCAGGCACGCTTTTAGATAAATGACCGCGACGCCGGTGAGGATGTCGATGTTGAGTCCGGCGGCTCGAATAGTATTTACGGCAGCGTCTGACTGTTCGCCCGGCGCACGGCTCATCTGGCGCAGCGTTTCGTTGAGCACGGTCCGCTCGCGCACGTAAAGAACAACCACGAACAGCGCGCTCATCAGAGCGATGCTGATCGCTAGCAATAGCAACACGCCAAAAAGTTTGCCGAGCAAATATTCGAAGCGCGGGACCGGCTTTGCCAAAATGGTGTAAACGGTCCGGTCTTCGATGTCTTGCGGGATGAGACCCGCCGTTGCGACGATTGCCAGCAGCGAACTGAAGATCGACATCGCACCGAGCGAAATGTCTTTCAGGATTTGGAATTCCTGCTGAAAGGTGAATCGCGCCATGAAAACGGAGCAGCCGATGAGGAGCAGCGCGAAAATCAGAAGAACGTAAAAAACTTTTTGGCGAGTGAGTTCGGTCAGCGTGTTAATACTGATCGCGAAAATTCGCGCCGGCGAAAACCTGCGATGCAGTCGCTCGCTCATTTCAACAAAAGAGGAGTCCGCCAAATACGCGAAATGACACCAAAGGTTCAGAGTCCCATAAAATCTTTAGCGTCATTTGGCGTGGTTAGCGGATGATTCTGATTCTTGGGTCGCCTCCAGAAACAAACGCTCGAGTGTAGTGGTCGATTTTCGACGGTCGATCAGTTTCGCATTTGAATTGGCAGCGAGCTTTTCGATTTCCTTCACCAGCGCTTCGGACGCATTTTCCAGCACCAGCTCGCTCCGGTTCTCAATCGCGATCAATTCCTCGAGGTGGCCTTCACGAACCAGCACGCCACGCGCGAGAATTCCGACACGGTCGCAGATCTCCTGCACTTGGGTGAGCAGATGCGAAGACAAGAGGACGGTGATGCCGCGCTGTTTAAGATCGACAATCAGATTGCGAATGTCGCGTGAGCCGGCGGGATCGACGCCGGCAGTAGGCTCATCAAGCACGACCAGCTTCGGCTCGTTGATCAGCGCCTGAGCGAGACCAATCCGTTGCAGCATTCCTTTCGAGTAAGTGCTCAATCGTTGGTCGCGCGCATTCGTTAGGCCGACGAGCTCGAGCAATTCGCGGACGCGGCTTTTCAGCCGGGAACCGTTCACCCGGCAAAGTTTGCCGAAAAATCGGAGCGTCTCTTCGCCGGTGAGAAATTTGTAGAAATAAGGATTTTCCGGCAGGAAGCCAACGGCTGCGCGGCTTTCCACGAGCGAGCTGTCGCGTCCAAAGATTTTTGTTCGTCCGCGCGTCGGCGAAGCGAGACCAAGAATAATTTTCAACGTCGTGCTTTTGCCCGAGCCATTCGGTCCGAGCAGTCCGTAAACTTCGCCTGCTTCGACGCGGAGATTGAGATCGCGCACGGCCGTGATCGATTTTCGACGAAAGGGGACCGGAAAAACTTTCGTCAGTCCCTCAACCGCGATGGCTGCGCCCGCCTCCGCGCAAGGCCAGTCCGGCTCGGACCTACGTCGTGGCAGGTCATTCATGGTGAATGTCGAAGCCGCGCGCCTTCACCGGTTCGGCCAGCGCCGAGCGCGTTTGCTTATCGATGTGCGAACGCAATTCGCTCTCCATGATCGAATCCAGGAACGCAAAAACTTCGCTTTCGTCGCCGCCGACCTGAAGTTCGACACGGCCGTCCGGTAAGTTTCGCACCCAACCGATCACATCGAAACCCTTGGCGATCTGCCGGATGGTCCAACGGAATCCGACGCCCTGCACATTGCCTTCGTAAAAAACCTGAAGCGAGATCATGCCG
>Ga0193729_1001074_pt1 | contig 14055 bp, 10 predicted proteins | sample U1c2metaG_FD_143036 | JGI IMG/M metagenome (GOLD analysis project Ga0193729, IMG submission 143036) | Soil microbial communities from a riparian zone of the East river system, Colorado, United States - U1c2 | ecosystem: Environmental > Terrestrial > Soil > Riparian zone | place: USA: East River... | reverse complement strand
CGCACTCAGCGTTTTGTCGCCAAAATTCACGCCACGGGTAGATACTTGCGAGTGCAAGGCCAAAGGGAGCGCCACCCAATTCGTGCCACACGCGGACACTTGCGAATGCAAGGCTAAAGCCAATTAAGCCCGGTTGTTGGACGCTTGATGGCGGGCGGGCCTGTTACAAGCGCAACACATTGCAAGGCAGGTTTCTTGAGCGTCTGACTGACGGTACGACGTTGCGAAGTCAGAGGCCGCTGAATCCATTTTCATGCACAAATTGCTGCTCGCCGAGCCGCGCATCGGTTCGTATTCGGCATTATTACTATTGGGCCTCGTCGGAGGGTATTTGATCACTCGCTGGCGGGCTGTGCGGGCGGGTATGAAGGGTTCGCACATTGACAATCTGGCGCTGCTCGTCTCGGTGCTCAGTCTGTTCGGTGCGAGGCTGTTCAGTTGGTGGTTTTATTTTCCACCCGGCATCAGCCTTTGGCGAGCGCTGACGGACAGCGGCGGAGGAATGGTGTTCTATGGGGGCATGATTTTCGGCCTGCTGACGGTGATAGTTTACGCGCGGATAGCGCGGCTGGGTTTGGGCAATTTGTTGGATATATTTGCGCCTGGGCTGGCTTTGGGATTGGCGTTGGGGCGGGTTGGTTGTTTCATGGCCGGCTGCTGTTGGGGAGATTTATGTGTCGATCCGGGTGAATTAACGAAATTATCACCCGCGAGCCTGGCCTGGCAGGTGCGAACTATTCCGTTGATTTCAGGGGCTGGCTTTCCGCTGGCCGTGAGATTTCCGGAAGGAGCGGGCGCGTACGAGCAGCACCGGAAGCTGGGATTGATCGACGAACAGAGCGCGTTTTCGCGGGTGGTGCATCCGGTGCAACTTTACGAAGCGGCGCTGGCCCTTGGATTGTGCTTGTTCCTGCATCTGCGATTCGACCGCCGAAGGTGGCAAGGGCAGGTGGCTTGCCTGCTTGTTTTGAATTATGCGGTCATTCGGTTTGCGACGGAGTTTTTGAGAGCCGATAACGCGCCCATTTATTTTGGCTTCACGCTGTCGCAAGTGATCAGCCTGGCTTTAGGAACAGTTGCGACTTTTGTTTTGGCGAGCCGGCGCGGGGACATCATTTCAAATCGAGGACGGTACGCTTCCGCGGCAAAACCGGTGGTGCTTGAAGAAGTCGCGGGCCCGCAGGAGTTCTCCCGCAATCTCTAAGTTCGTTCCAACACGAAAGTGGTGAAAGCCCAGTTCCGCCAGAGAAGTGCCTGTTACGCCTCCAGAGCAGCAAACGCTTCCAGCAAATGCTCAATGCTGCCGCTGTCGAGGGTCGGGTTATTCTCAACGAACACTGCGAGCCAGGCTCCATCGCTTCGGGGAGCCAGGAAGATGCGCACGTGCTCGAAGGTCCAACTCAGCCGGCGCGGTTGCAGGCCGTGCTGATCGAGACTCTCCGTTGCGAGGGCCAGCCGGGTCAGGGTTTGTTCCAGACGCCCGGACGAGAGCCAATCGTTGTAGGCATGACTGAGCAAGGCGCGGTCAGCCAGGCGCGCGCTCCATCCCAAAACGCCGGGCAACGGCAGACGGCTCGCCAGGAAATCGTTCAAGGGTCCGCTCATGCGATCTCCGCGTTTGACCTTGCGCTACGCACGAATAAACGGCGGTCCGGCTGCACCTGGCAAACCACTCTGCCATCTCCGATCAGAATTTCCATGCGATCAAAACGACCCAGGGGCGCGAGGCTGCTCAACTGGGTGGCTTGCTGTTCGACTTGCTCAAGCAGCCGCAATCGATCGTCCAGAGCGGTGCATTGCAATTCGTAAAGCACCTCGCCTGAGCCTGAGCAGAGCAGGATTTCTTCGATACGGACCTCGTCTATGACCACCGGCGGCGGCGGGGCGGCAGCGGGTTCTGCCCGCTTCCACGTGAAGGTCGCAGCGTCGGGAATCGTAGCAGCAACCGGCTCGGTAGTGGCCCCCTCGAAGGGTTGAGCCGTAGCCGGCGCGGCCTTAAAGAACTGTGTCCCTTCGTCAGTTAACCGCGCCGCTTCCATCAGGAGAAATTCCCAGGACCCCTGGATGGTGCGGCGCGGCGGTTCGGTGAAGGGATGAAGATTAAATTCCCCATCCTGCAGGGCCAATAGTCCGTAGAGGGCAGTCTCACCTTGCAGCGCGCCGGAATCTGCATGCACAATGGTGCCCTCGCGAATGTAAATGCGGCCGCGTGTCTTCTGCGTAAAAATCTCCAATATGGATGATTTGCGGCCGAGACATTCCATCTGCAAAACCTCCTGCAAACCTACCTGCCGCATCATCCCGCGGAAGCCGGTTTGCCGATTCGCGCCCGCCAGGGCGTCGAGGGCTGAAAAGATTGTGTTATATCCCTCAGCCGTCACGGGCTTCTCCAGTAGGAGCGCCGCGCCGTTTTCGAGGCTGGCCTGGCGGCGCTCATCGCTAGCCTGACCAGTGAGCATGACGACTTGCTGCCCGGGGTGCGCGCGCACCACCAACCGCAGGAATTGGAAGCCGTCGAGCACGGGCATGCCGATGTCCAAAACCACCACTTCGACCCGCTCTTTCTGCAAGATATCGAGGGCCTGGGCATGATTTTCCGCCGTAAAAATCTCCCATGACTCGCGTCCCATCTCGGCGAAAAGCTCCGCAATCGTGGCTAGAAAACCGGCATCGTCGTCAACGAACAGAAATTTTTTCATGCCCATAAACCGGTCCTCATTCAGCCGCTGGCGGATTTGCGTTCTGCATTTGGTGCAGCGCGTGTTCGGCCGCGACGCGGACGCCCGGGTCGGCATCGCCGATGGCGCGCATCAATCCCGACTCAGATCGGGCGTCACCCAATTGACCGAGGGCCTGTGCCGCCGCCTGCCTTAAATCGCGGTCCAGATCGCACAGAATGGCGAGGAACAAACTGACCGCCAGTTTCCGGCGGCGTTCCATAGTGTCGTTGGACATGGTGTCTGGCACGGTCTTGCTAGCAGGCCCGGCCTCGGAGGCGCCGAGGCCAGCCAGCAAGTGGCCGACAAAGTGGCGCACTTCGGAATCTCCATCTTCCAGGGCTGGCCTGAGAGCTTCGAGCGCGGATTGGGCTTCGGGAGCCGAACTCCAATCCGGATCAATGCGGGAGAGGGCGGCGGCGGCGATCCTTCGGACGCCGCTGGTGGGATCTTTCAGAGTCATCACGAGCGGACCGAGCGCCCGGCGGTCCATCAACCTGCCGAGCGACAGTGCGGTGGCCTCACGCACATCCGCATCGGAGTCGCCGAGTGTTTGGGTGAGCGCCTCGACTGCGGCGGGGTCCTTCAATCGGCCCAGGGTTTCCGCGGCAGCCCGGCGCACGTCCCAGATGGGATCGTTCAACAGACTGCGGAGGGCCTCCAGAGAACCCGTGGCTCGCAGGCTGCCGGTGGCCTCGATGGCCGCCAGCCGCACCTGGGCGTTCTGGTGCCGAAACATGGCGCTAAGCGGCTCAATGGCTTGCTCTCCCCCCACCCTGGCCAGGGCGTCCACTGCCGCGACGCAGACGGCGGCATCGCCCGAATTGAGGGCGCGGAATAAGGGACGAAGGACTCGCTGGTCAGGGATCATTCCGAGCGCCTGGATCGCTCCGACGGACAGGCTGTAGGAGCCCGAGTCCAGGACCGCTTCGAGTGCCGGAATCGCGGCCGCGCCAAAAGCGGCCACGCGAGGGAATTGTCCCTTGGCTGCCCAAAACCAGATTTCATCGTCGCGGTTTGCTGGCCGCCAGCCAAGCAGTTGCAGCACCTGTGCGGCATGGCCTCGCACATCGGCATCCGCATCGCGCAACAGCGGGGCGAGGGAGGCGATGGCCTGATCGCCCGAAAACCGTTTGAGCGCAACAATCGCGGCTTTTTGTACGCCGGCGTCCGGATCGCGCAGAGCGGTCAGAAGAGGGTCAAGGCGTTCATCTTCGTCCAATTTTCCCAGGCCAGTCGCAGCGAGCCGCCGGACTTCCGCATCCTGGTCCCGCAACGCTTCCGCGAGGGCGCCAAGCGCCTTTGGGTTTGGAGTTTGGCAAAGAGACTGCGCCGCTTTGCGGCGCAAGGCGGGATTCCCGGACTTCAATTGACGTTGCGTGAGCCAAAGCGGCACGGTGAACTATTAAGCTAACCTATTGCCGGTGTCACGCTTGAACGACGAGCGCGGTGGTAATGATGCCGGCGGCGACGCCCCCGATGCTGGTTCTGGCGTTCTTTTCTACGGAATCTTAGTTATCCACGCCTCAGCATCAAAGCGCGGGCAATTGTAAAAAAACGAAGATCTGAACCGCTCGGCGGTGTTTCCTATCGTGACAAGTGGTCCAAAAAGCGTATCCTGCTGCAGTCATCTGATGTATATACGTTCCTTCCTGCTGGTTTATGCGCTCCCATTGTTTTTGCTAACTTCCTCGGCTGCGGTGCCATCACGGCCGATTTTTCCACGTGGTTATTTGTCCGCGCACGACCCTTCCACGATGATTCAGTGCAAAGATCGTTATTACATTTTTTCGACCGGCCAGGGCATTTTATCCAAGTCCTCGGCTGACCAGGTTTTCTGGTCGTCCGGATCGCCGGTTTTTACGAACCCGCCCGCATGGACGACGGCGGCAGTGCCGGGATTTGCGGGGGTCTTTTGGGCGCCGGACATTCTCTTTTTCAACAACAAATATTTTTTGTATTACGCGGTTTCCACTTTTGGCAGCCAGGTCTCGGCGATCGGGCTGGCCACCAACCCGACGCTGGATCCCACAGACCCGGCTTATCAGTGGAGCGATCAGGGACTCGTGATCCAATCCACCAACGGCTTGCCCTACAATGCGATTGATCCGAGCTTCACGACCGATTCGGCTGGAAACCTCTGGATGTCTTTTGGCTCTTATTGGAACGGAATCTATCTGGTGCAGTTAAGCACGACGACCGGGCTGCGCATCTCCGCGAACTCACCGACTTATCGGCTCGCTTTCAACACCTCGATCGAGGCTTCGTACATTCACCGGCGCGGGGGGTACTACTATTTGTTCGTGAACTGGGGCTCGTGCTGCTCGGGGGTGAACAGTTCCTATAACATTCGCGTTGGCCGCAGTGCCAACATCACGGGACCTTACCTGGATCGCAATGGCGTGAATATGGTTAACGGCGGAGGCACTTTATTCATGCAAGGCTCGGGCAAATGTACCGGTCCGGGCCATGTCGGGATTATTTCTGACGGTCCGAATGAATGGTTCACGTATCACTACTACGATGCGAATGCCTGGGCGCCCCAATACAATGCCTATGGCAATGCGGACTTTGATTTCGCGCCGCTCACCTGGTCGGCTGATGATTGGCCGGTGTTCACTAATGATTGGTCGGCGGATTACCGTTTTCAAGCCGATGCCGCGGATGATTATGGCCAATATTATGGATTGCTTGAGAATGGGGCCGCGATCCAGAACGACCAGGTTCATGGGCATGTTCTGAACTTAGATGGGACCAACCAATATGTCTGGCTCCCGCCGGGGGTGGCTTATGGGAAGACCTTCACTGCGGTCGTGAAATGGCGCGGCGGCCCTGCGTGGCAGCGCATTTTTGATTTCGGCTTCGATACCGGGAAAACCGTGATGCTGACCCCGGCATCGGGCGACAACGTGCTGCGCCTGGACATCAACCCTGGCGGCAATCTTCAGACCCTTCAATGGAACCAGCCCCTGCCCACCAACGTATGGACACACGTGGCAGTCACTCTCGATGGCACCCGGGGAGTCCTCTACGTAAATGGCAACCCGGTCGCAACCAACACTGGCATGAATCTGCTGCCGGTGAATGTCGCGCCCCAAACCAATCACCTGGGCCGGAGCAAGTTCAGCGCTGATCCCTACTTCAACGGACAATTTGCAAGATTCCAGGCTTATGGACGCGCGCTTTCCGCCCGGGAAATCGCCGCGCCGTTGCCGCGAATTTCAGCACCACTCGCCGGGGCGTCATGGTGGCCGGGTCAAACGATTATTTTTTCCGGGGAGGCGACGGATTTCGCCGATGTGCCGCTGCCGGCTACCAATCTGAACTGGCAGATAATTTATGCGCAGGACGGAGTAACCAACGTAGTCTCCGGGCCGATTCAGGGCGTCGTCAGTGGCTCCTACTCGATTCCTGCAAATATGGCGGGGAATGGCAGCTATATGATCATCCTTACTGCCACCGATAATCTAGGCCGTCAAAGTTCCACATCGGTCACTCTCGCTCCCGCCAATCGAGATTCCGAATGGTCCTCTTATTACCCGTTGCGCACTGATGCGAATGACGCCCTGGGCCGTTTTAATGGAACGCCTATTGGAGGGGCGTCATTCGTGAGCGATCCGGTCCGCGGGAACGTTTTGAATCTGTCCGGTACGGGGCAATATGTGAGTTTGCCGGCCGGCGTCGGGGCCATGCAAACCTTCATGGGCTGGGTTAAATGGAACGGGGGCACGGCGTGGCAAAGAATTTTTGATTTCGGCAATGATACGAATCATTACACGGTCCTGACCCCTTCGGCCGCGAGTGGAAAACTTCGCTTCAACATCAGCCTTAACAGCATTCCCGGCGAACAGATCGCGGAGGCCCCGGCCGCGTTGCCAGTCGGAATTTGGACCCACGTCGCGGTCGTGATGAATGGGGTGAGCGCGTTGCTTTACACCAATGGCATCCTCGTCGGTTCGAATAGTTTTGCGAACCTTGTTCCCGCCGAGTTGAAGGCGACCAATAACTTTTTTGGCAAAAGCAACTGGCCGGACCCATACTTTAATGGGCAATTAAGTTCCCTGCGGCTGTTTTCCCGCCCTCTGGCCGCGTGGGAGATCACTGCGCCGCAAATCAGCATAACCCAGCCGGCACAAGGCTCTGTTTATAATCCTGGCGACACTGTCAATTTTTCAGGATTCGCCAATGACTTCGATGATGCGTCCATCAGCCCGACGGGGCTGGCGTGGACGGTTTTTTTCATCAACGGAGCCACGACCAATAATGTCCTGGGCCCGATCTCCGGCTCCAGCACCGGCAGTTTCAGTATCCCCGGTTCAGGCGCCGCCGCGAGCAATGGATTTTATCAGATCCTGTTTTCGGCTACGGATGCGGTGGGTCATTCCGCCAGCAACAGTGTCCAGATATTTCCCGTGCCTGCGCCTGGCGCCGGCCAATGGTCCGCTTTTTATCCTTTTGATTCCGGAGCGCAGGACGCCAGCAACCTATTCAATGGTGTGCTGCTGGGCGGAGCGAGCATCCAGTCCGATGCGTCCCAGGGAAACGTGCTCAACCTTTCCGGAGCAAGCCAGTACGCGAGTCTCCCCGCCCCCGCCGGGAGCGCTCAAACTTTCGGCGCCTGGGTAAAATGGCGCGGCGGAAGTGCCTGGCAGCGGATCTTTGATTTCGGCCGCGACACGCAACATTGGTTCTTTCTGACCCCAAAAGACTCGTCCGGCCTGATTCAGAGCGCTATTACACCTGAGGCCTCGATTTACAATCAAGTCATCGAATCGCAAACCCCGTTCCCGCTCAACCAATGGTGCCATGTGGACGTCACGCTGGATGGCCGGGAGGGGATACTTTATCTTAATGGCAATGCCCTTGCTGTAAACAATAGCGTAAACCTGTTGCCGTCCGATCTGCTTCCGACCAAGGCATTTTTCGGAAAGAGTGAGTTCGCCGTCGATCCCTATTTGAACGCGGAACTCGACTCGGTGTATTTGAATTCCTCGCCGGCCTCATCCTTGCAGGTGAAACAGAGCTTTTTGCAACCTCAACTTCGAATTTTGCCAGGCGCAAGCCAGGTTGTTTTATCGTGGCCATCCTGGGCCGGGAGCATGCGACTTTTTAGCGCCACCGATCTTTCTTCCTGGTCTTCGGTGACCAACATTCCATTCAATTCCGGCAGCAACCTCAGCCTCACGCTCCCCGCAAGCGCCTCAGAAGCGTTCTTCCGTCTTCAATGGCCTTGAGGGGGGGTGGTTCCAGGAAAATTGGAATCAACCTGGCTTTTGCCTTTCCAGTTTGATTGCGGGCGGTTTTAATTCACGGCATGCGCGAACAATCGTTGAAATTTCTCCGCACCCTGGTCAACACGCCCAGCCCGGTAGGGCATGAGGTCCGCGGCCAACGGGTCTGGCTTGATTACGCCAAAGGGTTTGCCGATGAAACCTTTTCGGATGCCTACGGCAATTGCGTCGCGGTGCTGAACAAAGGCGGTTCTCCGCGATTGATGCTGTCCGGCCACGCCGACGAAATCGCAATGGCGGTCAATTACATCAACGAACAGGGGTTTATCTACGTGCGCAAAATGGGCGGCGTGGACGCGGCCATTACCAAAGCTCAGCGGGTGATCATCCACACACGAAACGGTCCGGTCCCGGGCGTGGTAGGCAACGTCGCGCCACATCTAATGCGCGAGGAGAAAGAGCCGAAGCCGCCGAAGATTTTCGATTTATTCATAGATATAGGTGCAGGCGATCGGGAACAAGCGGAGAAGCTCGTGCGGATCGGCGATCCGATTACCCTCACCGCCGAGTTTGATGTGTTGCGCGAAGACCTGGTGGTGGCGCGAGCATTTGACAATCGGATTGGGACCTTCGCGGTGGCGGAGACGCTGCGTCTGCTCGAAGAATCCAAGGTGAAGCTGCACGCGGAGGTATGCGCCGTTTCGAATGTTCAGGAAGAAGTGGGACTCCTGGGCGCGCGACAAATTGCATACTCACTCAAACCCGACATCGCCCTGGTTGTGGATGTCACGCACGCAACGGATTATCCAAATATCAACAAACCCCAGCACGGCGACATAAAGATCGGTTGCGGGCCCACCATCACCCATGGCGGGTGCAATCATCCTGAAGTAGTGATGCGGTTGGAAAGCCTCGCTCGGGCCAGGAAAATCCCGCTGCAGCACGAGGCCATGTCATCCACGAGCGGGACCGACACGGATGCCATCTTCTGGACCCGCGGGGGCATTGCCAGCGCGTTAATAAGTCTTCCCAACCGATACATGCATTCGCCGGTGGAGGTGGTGAGCCTGAAAGATTTGGAGAAAATTCCCGAGTTATTGGCCGCGTTCGCTAGCTCGCTCAAAAAAGGCGAGGAGTTTAAGGTGAAGATTTGATCCAACGCTGCAACGAATCAAAGGGCCACATCCTCGGGCCGGACCTCGAGGCATTCGTCCTGATCCTCCCAAACCACCGCCGGATAAAGATCGAGCAGTGCCCCGGCAAGTTTCCGGCCCGCCTGGCTTAGCAACCGCTCTGCATCCGCGGCGGCATTTTCGAAAGCGCGATCGTAATCGCCCGCGCTTTTGCGCTGCCGATCATCCCAGTGCGCCACGGCATGCACGGGCGCATATTGGGTCGCCCAGGTCTCCAATTCACTTCGCACGGCCGCGGGTATGTCTTCGAACGGCACCAGCGTGTCATTGCAGTGCTGGCAAATTAGACCCGCTTCATTCACGTCACGGGTAAGCAGCGGCAACATCGGGGCCCGGCAGCAATGAGACTCAGAATAAGCGGCCGGCGGATTGGCGAGTCGTTTGAGCCAAATCTGCCGGTCATGCGCCAGTTGCGCCCCCAAACGATATGCTCCGAGCAGCGGGTGCGAGAGCCGCCACGCCTTCCCTTGCAACTGCCCCAGGGTTTGCGCGAGCCACCGCGCCAGGGTCATATCATCGAAATCCTGAAATACGAGGCTGTACTCTTTCCACAGCACGTCGAGAGGTGATTCCGGGTTGGTGGCCATCGGCATTTGAGTGTTGCGCCTGCGTGGGCAAATGTCGAGTCACCTCTCCACGTCGTTTGAGAACGCAAGCGCAGAACGTCGGTGCGTGCGCGACTTTGAACTTTGGGGTTTGTCCGGCACCCGCTAAGCTGCAACCAATGAGCTCATCTGAAAACTCGTCAGCTTTTGGGGCCCCGGGAATCGAGCCTCGCTGGACCCGAAGCACGAAAGAAGGCATCGGCACCGCTTATCACACCGGCTGCCGCGTTTGGTTTACTCTGAGCCACGGCATCATCAACGAGATTTACTATCCCAATGTAGATTGCCCCAATACACGCGACCTGCAATTCCTCATCACTGATGGCGAAACGTTTTGCCATGAAGAAAGACGCGACCTTGACCATCAGCTCGAATATGTCGAGAAGAGCACGCTGTACTATCGGCTCACCAATTCCGATCCCGCCGGCCGTTACCGGATCATCAAGGATGTTGTCACCGATCCACATTCATCGGTCTTTTTGATGTCCACGCGAATCGAAATTTCAGACCAGGCGCTGCGCGGAAAGCTCCAGGTTTATGCCTTGCTCTCGCCACACATGAAAGGTTTGGGCCAGCACAACTCAGCTTGTTGGTACGAGCTGGATGGACGCCGGCTCTTCCATGTCGAACGCGACGGCAGCCATCTGGCGTTTGGCTGCACTCCGGGCTTCTTGCGCCGTTCAGTGGGCTATGTCGGATACAGCGACGGTTGGCAGGATTTGATGGATAATTTCAAAATGGACTGGGAATTTCAGCGGGCGCTGGATGGCAACATCGCGTTGACCGCAGAGATTGATTTGTCTCGCGGGCAGGAATTTGTGATCGGTGTGGCGTTCGGCAACAGCCCGCAAAGCGCCTCGACCCGATTGTTGCAATCGCTCGCGACGCCTTTCGAGCAGCAACTCAGCAATTATGTGCGGCAATGGAAGCGCACTCTGCCGACAGCGCAGAATGATCTCAGCAACCAGACCGGGGATAACGGCCACCTTTACCGGCTCAGCCGGCTGGTCCTTCTGGCCCATGAGGACAAAGTATATCCCGGAGCGTTGGTCGCTTCGATGAGTATTCCCTGGGGGGAAACGAAAGGGGATGCGGATCTGGGCGGTTATCACCTCGTCTGGCCGCGTGACCTCGTCAAGAGCGCCTCGGCGCTGCTGGCCAGCGGCCAAACCAGCACTCCCTTGCGCTCGCTCATCTGGCTCGCGTGTTTGCAGGACGCGGACGGCGCAGTGCCGCAAAATAGCTGGATTGACGGCGACGCCTATTGGCATGGCACCCAACTCGACGAGGTGGCCGCGCCCATTCTGCTGGCGTGGCGTTTGCAGGAGGCGAATGCGCTCGGCCTTTTCAATCCCTGGACCCTCGTCATGCGCGCGGCGAATTACTTGATTCTGCACGGGCCTGTCACTGGCCAGGACCGTTGGGAGGAAAATTCCGGTTATTCGCCTTCCACCCTGGCATCCAACATTGCCGCGCTGGTCGGCGCCGCACAGCTTGCGAGTCAGCGCTCAGGGGACAGGGCCTCGTCTTTCATACTTGAATACGCGGACTGGCTCGCGGCGCACGTCGAGGAATGGACCGTGACGAAGCGCGGGGAACTGGTTCCGGGCAAGCCGCGGCATTATATTCGCATCAACCCCGCCGACCCGAATCAACCCAGCGCTTATTCGGACCCGGACACGGCCATGATCCAAATTGCGAACGGCGGAGGCCTTCATCCAGCGAGGAACATTGTGAGCACTGAGTTCCTGGATTTGGTGCGTATGGGAATCCGCGACCCGCTTGATCCGTTAATCGTTGATTCCATCGCCGTGATCGATCAGGTCTTGAAATATGATTTGCCCCAGGGGCCCTGCTGGCGGCGGTACAACCACGACGGCTATGGCCAAAAAGACGACGGCAGCGCTTATGACGGCACGGGCACCGGCCGCTGCTGGCCTTTGTTGACCGGCGAACGAGCGCACTATGAATTGGCGGCCGGGCGCGACGTCGCACCGTTCATCAACGCGATGGAGAAATTCGCGAACGAAGGCGGCATGTTGCCGGAGCAGGTGTGGGACGGCGGGGATTTGCCGGAAGCTCGCATGAAACGCGGGGCGCCGACCGGCGCAGCGGTGCCGCTTTGCTGGGCGCATGCCGAGTATCTCACCCTGGTTCGCAGCCGCAAGGACGGGTCCGGGTTCGATTGCCTGCCGCAGGTGCGTCAACGTTATGCCCAAAACAAAACCCAAAGTGAAATCGAAATGTGGACCCTGGCCCATCAACCGCCCCGGATCCAAACGGGCAAGACTTTTCGAATCATTACCGGCGCTCCGGCGACCGTGCGTTGGAGTTTCGACAATTGGAAATCCGAGAACGACTCTGAAACACGGGAGAGCGGCATCGGCTGTTGGTTCGCGAATTTGCCCTCCGGCAAGCTCGCCTCCGGCGTCACAATCCGATTCACGATTCGCTGGCAGGATCGTTGGGAAGGGCGGGATTTCACGGTCGAAATTGTGGATGCGAAATAAAGGCAGTTTTTCGGCAGCCCGAACAATATTGGAAAAAACATCCGGAAGGTATAAGTTAACTTGAACCTTAGGCTGGGCGTATGGAAGTTGAAGAACTGATGACCCTGGTCAGCGTGGCGCTGGTTGTGGTGGGCGCAGGGGCCGGGCTTTTCGCGGTGCGCCTTTCTCGCGGGCAGCCCTGGCGTTTTCACAAACACGAAGATGCGTCGTGGTTGGGAACCGCTTTCGACACAAAGGAGGTCACCCACCGCATCCAGTTGGTGCGGAAGGATTACCTAACTGAACTCCATGTCCGCCGTCGCTCGCAAACGCATGCCCAGGGGTTAATTACCGCAGCGAGAAGAGTAATTGGACGCTTGTCTTACTTTCGCCGTTTCCGCGACGAGGAAAAGAAAGAACTCAACCATCGATAGGCCCTCTTGCCCTACCGGGACCCCGTTTTATCGGTTCCCTCGCGGATTCGGGATTCAATGCTTCGGACGCAGCAGGATGGCCTTTTTGTCAGTGCCTTCGACTTCGACGCTGTGGGTTTCGATGCCCGGGTCATCTTTGAGGGCCTGATGAATGATGCGGCGATCAAAAGCGCTCAGCGGCTCCATCTCTACCACGTCACCCCAGCGCCGGACCTTTTCAGCCGCATCCTGGGCCTTTTTAACCAACGCTTCGCGGGCCTGGGCACGGTACCCGCTCACATCCACCATTATCTTAGGCGCGGAGGGGTCTTGCTGAAAAAGAAGGCGGTTGGTGATGTATTGAAGATCCGACAAAGTCTGGCCCTGGCGGCCAATGAGCCGGCCGGAATCTTCTGTTTTCACATCGAGCAGAACACCTTCTTCCATCCGATGCTCTTCCACGGAAGCCGGAAAGCCCAGCAGTTCCAGGATCTTTTCCAGCGTGGCTTTGGGTTCAGCAGGCATGCGCGAGTGGAGGTTCAGGGTTAATACACGGTCTGGTCAGTCGTTTGGTCTGCTTCTGCCACAGGCGGTTTATTTAAGTTATTTAACTCGTTCGACCTGGTTAACTGAGTAACGTTTTAAGCTTTCCTCTTTTTTTGTGGCGCCGTCAATACCGGAGCTTTAACCGGGGCTGACGGCGTTGAGGGCGGGACGGTGTCTGGAATGGCGCGCGTGAGCTTGGTTTGCGCGATGGTCAGGAGGTTGTTGATCGTCCAGTAAAGGGTCATGGCGGCCGAGAAGTTGTACAGGCCGACCAGGAAAATGAGCGGCAGATATTTCATGATGGCCTGCTGCGTCGGGTCCATGCCGGGCGACGGAGGAGTAAGGCGGGCTTGCCACAGCATGGTTGCGCCCATGATGAGCGGCAACAGGTTGAAAGGCAGACCGACCCCGGGGATACCGATTCCGAAAGGAATGAAGCCTAAGCCAGGGATGAAGAAGAGGGTATCCGGTTTGGAGAGATCGCCGACCCACAGGAAGGGAGCGCCGCGGAGTTCAATCGCGCTGCGTATCATTTGCAGGAACCCGAAAAAGACCGGGATCTGCAGCAGCATCGGCAGACAACTTCCCATCGGGTTGACCTTGTTTTTCTTCCAAAATTCCCACTGTTTCTGGCTGAGCTTGGCCGGATCGTCTTTGTATTTTTCCTGGAGGAGCTTGATCTGTGGTTGCAGCGCCTGCATTCGTTTCATCGAGCGCGTGCTTGCGCGGGTCAAGGGCCAAAAAATGAGTTTGATCAGGACCGTGATCGTCACGATGGCCAGGCCATAAGAAAGTCTCAACGTTTCGTGCAGCCAGTTCATGCCCAGCAGCAAGGCTTTCGAAACGAACCCGGACCATCCG
>Ga0193729_1001073_pt1 | contig 14061 bp, 13 predicted proteins | sample U1c2metaG_FD_143036 | JGI IMG/M metagenome (GOLD analysis project Ga0193729, IMG submission 143036) | Soil microbial communities from a riparian zone of the East river system, Colorado, United States - U1c2 | ecosystem: Environmental > Terrestrial > Soil > Riparian zone | place: USA: East River... | reverse complement strand
TGAATTCGTTGTCGCGCATTCCTCCGAGTCTAGCCGAACAGCCCCATCACGGAAACCTGCCCTAGTATTGGGTCTCTACAAATTCTCGCTCAGAGCCGAACTTTCGAAGCTCTTCGTCGGTCAGCATTCTTGGCACAAAAGTCGATTGGTTTCGAGCAGCCAATGTGGAATCGGGCACATACGCGGAATAGCCCAGCCGCAACAAAAACCTGGAGAAGTGGCGGACGAGGGTGATCCGTTGCCGTTGGGTCCCCGCACTTTCGTGCGGTTTCTTTGCTAACCACTTCCGGGCGACGGATCGAGGTAATTCGTGAGTCGCTAATCCTTCCTGCACCAAAAAATCGTCGAGACGCCGCAAGATTCGAGTTGCCTCATGATAGTCGTACCCACAAGCGTGCTTTTCCTGAAGGAATTTCTCCATGAAAGCAGATAGAACGCTTTGGAACCCGTTGGATGGATCAGTTGGCATGATTCACCTCCTCGGGATCCAACGCCACACCCCGCAAGGCTTCTACATCCGCCTTCGCGTAGATACGTGTTGATTCCAAACTGGTGTGTCCTAAGATCTCCGCAATGGTTGTAAACGGCGTGCCTTTCTCTAGAAGCCGAGTCGCTAGAGTATGGCGAAGCGAATGGATGCCCCGCTTCTGTGAACTCCGAAAGGTAATCCCCGACAACAGGCGCCAATACGTGACAATGTGGTGCAGATTGTTTCCCGTGAAAGGATCAAACGGCGGTTTCACTTTGAGGAATACCTCTCGGTGTGTCGTTTGGGGACGACCTGACTTCAAGTAGTCGATCAGGGCCTCACCGACCTCTTTGATCAGAGGTAAACTCAACGGCGTACCCGTCTTCGCCTGCATGATTTCTATTGTCGAATCCTCCCAACGAAGGTTGTCCAGTTTCAGCGTGCGAATATCCCCAGCACGCAATCCCAACCGGCATGCCAGTAAGAGAATGGCGTAACCTCGTTTCCCTTTCGCAGAACTGCGATCGACGGCCCCGAGAAGTCTGACGATGAGTTCGTGATCCCAAACCGACGGGATAGTTGCATCCCTGGGTACACGGATTTTCGGCAGCTCCGCACTGAGATCTTTCTGCAGAATCCCGCGCATAGTAAGAAACCGGAGAAAAGAACGCACATCCGATACGACTCGCGCGACCGTCTTCGGCTGCAAGTGATCCCGACTCGACACGAACTCGGACAGATCCGCCGCCTGAATTTCGCCCAGTGCCCGCGCTTTCCTTGAACGGAGAAAATCCAGAAAGATCGTAAGTTCTGTTGTACGCAGGCGAAGGGTCGACGGTCGAAGGTGGAGCCGATCCTTGCAGTACTGTTCGTAATCGCGAAGTGTGTTCTGCATGGCGGGAAGAAGATGAATTGCCCGCACCTCTGTGAAGGCTCGTTCAATGCGCCCGTTTTTAGCGAAATCGGCAAGCACATTTACGCCGAATACCATATGCCGACGCCAGCCATCGCCCGGCCCACTCACCTGCCCGTCCCTGACGCAATACTCCTCTAGAAAGCGCGACGCCAAATCCGCGGAAAATTCGTCTCCCAGTTCCTTCCGGCGGGAAAATTCGATGAGCTGTTCCCAGATTGCTCGATACCGATTCTGTGATCTCCTGCTGTAACCCAACCGCTCGATTTCGACCAGCGCGTCAGTGACAAGGGGCCCCAGTTGCAAGTTTTCCGAAGTTGGACAATGAGTTTGTTCCATGACGAACCTCCTGTGAAATGCGGCGGTTCCGTGGCCGCCGAGGAGTGCATCATGAAATCTTATGTGCCGTGATCCAAGAGGAATGAACTGACTGGCAAGCACTTACTGCAGCAACTCCACATAACGCTCCACTGCGCACAATAGATGGTGGTCTCTCTTAGGCTGCTATGGCCCATCAGGATCTGAATGGTGCGGAGATCAGCACCCGCCTCGAGCAGATGAGTTCCGAAGCAATGCCGAAGCATGTGGGGATGGGCACCAATCTGGATTCCGGCTCTCTTGGCGGCGTTCTGGCACGCATGCCAAACGGTTTTCGTATTGATCGGCCGATCCGCGCTGTGGTGGTGGTTGCCCGGAAAGAGCCAGACCCTGGGTCTCTGCCCTACGCGGTACCAATGCTCACGAAGCTCCTCGAGCAACTTGAGACTAAGCATCACGTCCCGGTCCCGGCGTCCCTTGCCGCCTTTGATGTGAATGACCATGCGCTTGCTGTCGACGTCGCTGAACTTCAAGCGTGTCGACTCGGCGTTCCGGGCTCCGGTGGCATAGAGCGTCATCAGCAAAGTGCGATGGAAGGGAGTGGAGGCCGCATCGATGAGTTGAGCAACTTCTTCCTGACTGAGGATCGTTGGCAGACGATGGGTCCTTTTTGGATACGGAGTGTCTGCGATGCTCCAATTCCTTCTGAGAGTCTTGGTGTAGAAGAACCGCAGGGCCGCCAGACGGATCCCAACTGTGCCCGAAGACAACTTCCGTTTTTGGAACAGCTCGGCCTGATATTGACGAATGTGCTGAGGGCCCAAGCGGTCCGGGGGACACTTGAATCGTCGAGCAAAATCCTCGACGGCGTGCATGTAACTGCGTATAGTTTCGTGAGAGTAATTGCGACGCTGGAGTTCCTCCAGCATCAGTTTGCGTAGATGGGTCACAGGGACCTCCTTGTGGCCCATCCTTATATCTCAACCGACAGGCAACCACTGCTCCGCTACCTCACGCGTAGCGTCTGCCGCCGGGCGGCTACGTTCTAACGCGCTCCTCGTAGATGTGAAATCGGTCCGAAACCACTTCTCCGCGAACGCCACTTACAGGGAGTTGCCTTGTTGTTGAATCCCAGCGCACAACGAACAGGAATAATCGCCTCCCGGATTCTGTTCGCAATAACATGGAATCAACCGCTACGTAAACACCCTAGCAGTGCGCTCGCACTGGATTTAGACCACTTCTCGGCGTCTAGAGGCGAAACACGATGCACCGATTGCTCATCTTGGCGGCTGTTTTTGGCCTAGCCGTGATTGCCGCGGAAGCGCAGGCGCCAGCGGAGCCGCAAAAATCACCCAAAGAAGTCGTTGAGCAATTCTACAAGATGGAGACTGAAGGCAGGTGGCTGGGTCCGGAACGGTGGGGTGAGCTGCAGGATTTCCTTACCGACGTTAGTCCGTGGTTTCTCCCTGGGTCCATTTCCGTTCTAAGGAGCTACGCGGTCGGTGATGCGAGAAAGGACATCGGTTACGGAGGGGTGGTGGATTATCAAATTGAGGTGGATTACTTCGAGTGGGGTTCGATCGATTCCTTCCTCAACTTTACGAGAGCCCGAGGCCCACGAGGGGAAAGGCCTGCCGCAGGGGAGCCAGTTGAGCAGCGGAGGTACGAAACTCTAAATCTCTCGGACAGGTTCGTGAAGAAGCGTGCATCCGGAGACGAAGAAGCGAAAGGGGCCCTTCGGTGGAGACTCACTTGGTCCGCTTCACCGAGCGTAGATGTAGAGGCCGCTCTTCGCTGGGTGGCTCAGATGCGCGACCAATCAAACGACCCGGCCTTGAAGTACAACGCTGAGAGAACCAGCGCAATCCTGAGGAGTCTATCGGCTGGAACACCTTTGCCAGCGCAGCCCTTTAGTACTGCCCAGGAATCTCCGTCGAAGGTTGCCCAACGCTTTTTTGATCTGGAAAGTAAGGCAACGCCCGATCTGTGGAGTGAACTGGCGAAATTTTTCGTTGAGACTCCCAAACCACAGTGGAACAAGGTTCATATTGCTGATGTCGCGGGTATGGGTTCCGACACCAACGGTGATTCGACCGAAGTCGAGGTTTCCACGAACTCGTTAGGCGAACTTGATGCGTCACTGCGTCTTTCGAACTACCCTTCGATGAGGATGCCACTGGGTGGCGCAAATGCGTGCTCCGGCGATGACAGATTCGCGTTTAGCTTGTTGCTATCCGACAAGCAATGGGAAATCGGAACAGACGAAACAGTGAAGGAACTTTCTGGCCCGCTTGCATGGAGAATTGAAGACACTTCTTTCGAACCATTGATTACCTTAGATACGGCCATCCGGTACGTAAGGCAAGTGCACGACAAGACTGCCAACCGCGTTGTCAGGACGAATGCCGCTAGGACCCTGACCATCTTGAAGTACTACAAACGGGGCAAGCCCCTGCCCGACGAGCTGTCTTCTGGTGCCAGCGGCGTTTGCGGCTGATGGCCCCTTGTATCAAAGACCTTGACCTCATCCTGCTGCTGCGCTTTCGACTCTTGGTCACTGCCTGGTAACGTTCTCACAGCGAAATCAGAAACTAGCCTCAATGCAACTTCTGGCCGGCCTCGAGGCGCGAGTTTTGCATCCCGACGTCGTCGCCTACACGCTGAACCGGTTCGAAGAAGAGCTCGAGAAAGCACTCGCGACGAGAAGTCAGGGCGATGCGGATCTGCGCCGGCAAACCGGTGAGATCGAGCGCGGCATTGCGAACCAACTCCGCGCACTTCGCGACGGATATTCGCCGGCAATCACCGCGGACCTGGCGAAACTCGAACACCAGCTGGCCGGCGTTCAGGCGCGCCTGAAGACTTCGGATCCTCGAACCGTCAAGTTGCAAATTCGCGACACGCGGCGTTTTGTCGAATCGCGGCTCGAAGATTTGAGCGCATTATGGGACGGTGAGCCGCGAATCGCGCGCGAGGAGATCGCGAAACACGTCGGCAAAATCACGCTGAAACCGATCCTTCGCATGTACATCGCTACCGGAGTTTGGGATTGGCTCGGAGTACTGGGAACCGCGGCTGCTATGGTGGTGCCGGGGGCCAGAATCGAACTGGCTACGCCCGCCTTTTCAGGGCGGCGCTCTACCAATGAGCTACCCCGGCACAGGCGATTTACAAATTGTAGGGGTGATGCGGAGTTGTGTCAATTCGGTGAAAAACAGGACGCAAATCACTGTGAGGAATCGTCGAATTCTTTCATCCAGCTGCGGTTTTTCAGGACCTCGCGCGGTTTGGTGCCGTCGGGCGGACCGACGATGCCGTCCTTTTCCATAAGGTCGATCAGGCGTGCCGCGCGCCCGTAGCCAATTCGCAACCGGCGTTGCAACGTGGAAGTGGAAGCGCGGCCGGCATCGCAGACCACGCGAATCGCGTCCTGGTAGAGATCGTCGTCGACATCTTCGCCGCCATCGGGATCGCCGGCGGCCGCTCCTTCGGCCTTACCGCTCTCATCCTTCGGGGCCGCGAGTAACTCTTCCTGGTACTTCGCCTGGGCCTGCCCACGCCAGAAGTCGCAGACGGATGTGATTTCATCTTCCGTCACCAGCGGGCCGTGAATGCGATGCAGCCGGGCCGAGCCGGCAGGCAGATAGAGCATGTCGCCTTTTCCCAGCAGCGATTCCGAGCCGTTCGAATCGAGGATGGTGCGCGAGTCCACTTTGCTGGCAACCCGGAACGAAATGCGGGCAGGGAAGTTCGCCTTGATCAAACCGGTGATCACGTCCACGGAGGGCCGCTGCGTCGCGAGAATCAAGTGGATACCCACGGCGCGGGCCATTTGGGCAAGCCTGGTGATCGATTCTTCGACGTTGTTGGTGTCCACCATCATCAGGTCGGCCAACTCATCGATCACGATGATCAGGTAGGGAAGCGGCTTATGCTCGGTCTCTTCCAGATTGTCGAAGAGCGAGAGCGATTGCTCCTTCTTGAACGTGCGGTTGTACTGATCGATGTTTCGAACGCCGCGCTGCGCCAGCAGCTTCAGGCGGTTCTCCATTTCACGCGTCGCATTCCGCAGCACGTTGGACGCGATCTTCGGATCGGTCACCACCGGCGCGATCAAGTGGGGAATGTTCTCGTAAAGATTGAGTTCCAGTCGTTTCGGATCAACCAGTACCAGCTTCACTTCATCCGGACTCGCTTTGTACAGAATCGACATCATCAGCGAGTTGATGAACACGCTCTTTCCGGTACCGGTGGAACCGGCGATCAGCAAGTGCGGCATGGCCGCGAGGTCTGTCACGCGAATCCGGCCGTGCAAGTCACGCCCCATGGCTAGCGTCAGCTTGCTCGGGGAATTGATAAACTCCGGGGCCTCGATGATTTCCCGCAGCGCAATCGTCTGCCGCCTGTCGTTCGGAACTTCGATGCCAATGGTTGATTTGCCCGGGATGCGTTCGATCAAGATCGATTCCGCCTGCAGCGCCAAACACAGGTCCTCGGTAAGGCTGATGATTCGGCTGTACTTGATGCCCGCTTCCGGTTTGAATTCGAACGTCGTAACCACCGGTCCGGGATTGATTTGCGTCACGCGCCCTTGCACGTCAAATTCAAGGCATTTTGCTTCGATCGCGCGCGCGCGCAGTTTCAGCTCGTCTTCATCGAGCTTCTGGCTGCGCTCGCCCTCGCGCAGCAGGGAAGGGGACGGAAGCTTGTAATTCGGAGCGCCTTTCGTAATCTTGGGCTCGCCGGCTTTTCTAGCCGCGGCCTTCTCGGCTTCGCGATAGAGGCCGAAGATCGGCGTCTTGTGGGCCGCGTCCTTTGTCTCTTTCTCGTCCCCTTCTTCGGTTTCGCTCCTGCTCTTGAAAATGTCGCTCTCGTCGGCAATTCGAAGTGTTTTGGGAAGTTCATTCAATACTTCGGCTTTTCCAATTAATTGCGGCGGAACGGGTTTTCTTCCCGAGAGGCGGGACTCTTCCACACGACGGCGCATGCGGCGCTGCTCGCGCTCTTCGCGCCAGGCATGCCAGCGCGCCTGGGCCTTCTGCAGAATACCGAGCTTTTCCACTTTTCCAATCGGTCCATTCGGTCCGCTGGCCCAGGCATGCGCACCCGCAAAAGAAAATCGAGTCGTCATAAAAATCGCAACTACCAGCAAGGCCGGAGCGACTAGATATGCGCCCCGATTCAGGCTCGCCAGCAATCCGCTTGAAACCAGTGCTCCCACAAAGCCACCTGCGGGTATGGCTCCCCGGATGGCGGGAATGAAAGACAGAAGGGAAATTAGCGCAGGAAGGGAGAGGAGAAGCAATCCGTATCCGGCGAGCGTCGCCACCTGCGAATCAATCGCCCGGCTCCGGAACCAGCGCCAACCTAGAACGAGGATCGCCGCCGGCAGCAAAAATGCCGCAAACCCGAATATCTGGAAAAATATGTCCGCGCCATACGCGCCGACCGGGCCAATCCAGTTTTTTGCTGCGCCCCCGTCGGGTGGCGGCGCACTCACGTTAAACGCTGCATCTTTCGGGTTATATGTTAGCAGCGCGAGCGCCATCAGCAGCGCCACCGTCAAACACAAAAAACCTACCAGCTCATTGAGCCGTTTATTTCCAGTTGGAGTCAGAATACGCACAAAATCTCCTCAGCTTTTTGGGGAAGGCTGAGTGTCGCGGCGGGAGCTGGCGCTAGCGTAATCCCGCCTGGAGGAACTCCCGAACACCACAATGATACCAAACGGCAGCCCTTCGACAACAAATACTTTCAAAGTACGTGTTTGCAATTACCACGAGAGAACGAGGGTGAATGCCGTAGCCAGCTATCCCCCCAATCGCGATGCCCAATATAAAACCGCCGTGCCCAAAATAATTCGGTATAGCGCAAACGGCGCGAACCCGCGCCGCCTTACCCATCCCATGAACCATGCCACCGAGCCATAGGCCACGACGAACGAAACCACGAACCCGATCGCCAAAACCACCCATCCATGCGCGTCAATCTGCGACACGCCGACAGGATTCTCTCCCTTCCCGAGAAGCGACTTCAAAAGCGTATAACCCGTCGCCGCGACCATCGTGGGAAAAGACAAGAAGAACGAAAACTCCAGCGCCGATGCCCGGGACATTCCGGCCAGTTGGCCTCCTGCGATGGTCGACATTGATCGTGATGTCCCCGGAAAGACCGCCGAGAAAATCTGGCAGACGCCTATCCAGATCGCCTGGGCCATGCTCATGTCCTCCATGTGCCAGGTGTGAATGCGCGTTCCCGTAGCGCCCAATCCCGCTGTTTCCGACTCGGAGTTCAACTCGTCCACAATCCACATGACGATCCCGCCGATGAGCAGCGAGGTCCCGATAACATAAGGGCTTTCAAGGTGCTTACCGATGATCTTGATCAGCAATAGAGACGGGATAGAGGTCACAACGAAAGCTATCAGCACCAGGCTGAGTGGGTGAGTCAGGAAAGTGCGGTCGCCGCGTTCACCTCTCGGAAACGTAAACATGAGTTTGACGAAGCGCTGCCAGAAATAGATCGGCAGCGTGAGAATGGCGCCGAGCTGAATCACGACCGAGTACATTTTCCAGTAGCCGCTGGCAAGATCGATATGCAGCAGCGCTTCCGACAGCCGCAGATGTGCCGTCGAGCTCACGGGCAAAAATTCCGTCAGCCCTTCAACGATTCCTAACAGCAGGGACACAACGTAATCGTTCAATTCTTTTCTCCCGGATGCCTATCGGTTTTAGACGCGGGCGGCAGCAAGAGCTTGCGCATCTCGTAAGCGTCAAGGCGGCCCAGATAGTAGCGCTTCAGTTTCGCTTCGATACGATAGCCGTGGCGTTGCCAGAAGGCAACCGCCGCTTCGTTGTCGATGGCCGTCTCCAGCAAAACCGACCGCACTCCCCGCGCGGAAAGATTCCATTCCAGCTGTTGTAGCAGGGCGGTCCCGACACCGTTCCTCCTCTGCCGCTCGGCTACATCCAGCGTGATGATGTGTGCCAATGGCGGGTTCTCTTCCGACAGGACAAAACCAGCGATGTGAATTCCCTCGGCCGCTACGACGCAGTCCGCTGACGCCAGGGTCAAAAAGTAGCGCAACGTCGTCTTCGAGTAGGAAATTCCTGCCGGGAAGCACGCTTGGTCCAATTTATGCAGTGCGGCGAAATCGTGCGGCTCGTACGAACGGAGCGTGAACGGCATGGCGGGATTGTAGAACAGAACGCTCATTCGCAGGTCAGCCTGTGGGCTTGGAGAGGGCCTTCTCGAAATAGCGCCACCCTGCACTTCTAGTGGCTCGCTAGCGGCATGGTTCGCCCGAGCGCTTTCACGGTCACTTCATCGGGCGTGGGTTGTCCGTTTTGTTTCGTCACCACGCCGAAGCCGCCGCTGTAATCCCACATCGTCCAGCCGATGGAATATTTCTCCAGCGTCGTGCGTACGTCGGAAATCCATGCCACGCGATCCTGCGGATTGGCCGCTTTGCGATAGACGCCAAACTCGTTGCAGGTAACAGGCACCTTCCAGCGCTTGGCCCACGCGGCCACCTGGCCGATTTCGCCGTCGATGCGCGAGGCGTTCCAGCGGTCTAGCCCGTAATGAATTGCTTGCAAGCGATTCACCGCATCAGGCAGAAGCGCGGCGGCCTGCTGCACATTCTCGGGAGTCGAAGGATACGGCAGTTCTTTAAGATAGTGCACGTAATTCGTACTCCAGGTTGCGCCTTGGTGCGTGAAGATGTGCGGATCGTAGAAATGAAAGTTGTAGATGATGTTCGAATCTCGCAAAGGATCGAAAAACAACAGCTCATTCTCCGAAGACCAGTACGCTCCGGCAACAATAATCGTATGCTGCGGCGCCCCTTCGCGAATCGCCACCGCCAGCTTCGATTGAACGCCCTGCCACCGATAGCGATCGTGAAATTCCGGCTCGTTCAGAATCTCGAAGGAAACGAGGTCGGGATTCGTGGAAGAATAATGCCGTGCGAGCTGACGCCAATAATCCTCGAACTGTTCGACAAAGCTATCCTCCGCAACGAGTTTCTGTTTGAAATCACTTTCGGGATGAACGTCAATGATGACGGCCAGTCCATGGTCGAGGATCATCTGCACCGCACTGTCGAGATAACCCAAATAATCCGCAGGAATCCGATCAGCCTGTCCGTGCCGGAACATCGGCTGTGGATTCACGCTCAACCGCACATGGTCGAATCCCATCGACTTAATCAGCGCGATATCCTGCGCGGTGTTCCACGTTTTAAAGTGTTCCTTGGTGTAGCCCTTCTGGTCGTAAACCTGCGCAAACCACTCGCTCAAATTAATTCCATGGCGCAAATGTTGTGCGTGACGCTGCGCAATGCCCGACCCTGAATCGGATTGCCCATAACTGGCTTGCGCCACGAAAAAGTACGTTGCTGCCAGCGCTCCAGCAGCCGCAAGAAAACGCAGGGGCACTATAAATCGTGCCCCCGCGAATACGTCCAGTCCCGTTGGTTCGTTCATAGCTTGATGGTGACGGTCTTTACCTCGGTGTAATTCGCCAATCCATATTCGCCGAGCTCTCGCCCGATTCCGGACTGCTTGTAGCCGCCGAACGGCGCGCCCGCGTCGAACACGTCGTAGCAATTCACCCACACCGTTCCCGCTCGCACTCTGTCCGCGATGGCATGCGCCTTGGTGATGTCCTTGGTCCACACCGCCGCCGCGAGTCCATACATGGTCTTGTTGGCGCGCTCCACGACCTCGTCAAGGTCCTTGAACTTGAGAATGGTCATCACCGGACCGAAGATCTCTTCTTGCGCAATCTTCATGTTGTCTTGCACGTCGGCAAACACTGTGGGCTCGATGAAGTAGCCCTTATCGCCCACGCGGTTGCCGCCGGTCACCAGCTTGGCCTTCTCCTTCTTCCCGGCGTCAATGTAGCTCATCACTTTGTTGAACTGGTCTTGATCCACCTGCGGACCCTGTTCGGTGTTCTTGTCGAAGGGATTGCCGACGGTGCGCTTCTTCGCGCGGGCCACGCTCTTCTCCACAAACTCGTCGTAAACCTTCTCCTCGACGTACAGCCGCGACCCCGCGCAGCAGCACTGTCCCTGGTTGAAGAAAAGCGCAAAATGCGCGCCCTCGATGGCTTGGTCCATATCCGCGTCGGCAAACACGATGTTCGGGCTTTTTCCACCGAGTTCCAGCGTCACGCGCTTCAGGTTGGTATCGGCCGCGGCGCGCATGATCAAGTGGCCCACTTCCGTCGATCCCGTGAACGCCACTTTGTCCACGTCCATGTGCCGCGCTATTGCCGCACCGGCCGTTGGTCCATATCCGGGCAGCAAGTTCACCACGCCTTCAGGGAACCCCGCTTCCAGCATCAATTCGCCAACACGCAGCGCCGTCAGCGGTGTCTGCTCTGCCGGCTTCATCACCACGGTACAGCCGCAGGCCAGCGCCGGCCCAAGTTTCCACGCCTGCATCAGAAGTGGAAAATTCCACGGAATAATTTGCCCCACCACACCCACGGGCTCGTGCTTCGTGTAGGTGAAGTAATTGCCGCTAACGGGAATCGTCTTCCCTTGATTCTTGTCCGCCCATCCCGCGTAGTAGCGGTAGCACGCGATGGTCAGCGGAAGATCGGCTGCCCGCGCCACGTGGTACGGCTTGCCGTTGTCCAGCGACTCAAGCTGTGCCAGCTCGTCGGCGTGCTTCTCGATCAAATCCGCCAGCTTGTTCATCAATACGCCGCGCTGCGAAGCGCCCATCTTGCGCCACGAGCCCTTGTCGAACGCCGCGCGCGCTGCCACCACCGCCTTGTCTACATCCGCCGCGTCGGCCTCCGCCACTTGCGTGATCACTTCACCCGTCGACGGATTGATCGTCGGAAACGTTTTTCCTGAAGCGCTGCCCACCCATTTCCCGTTGATCAGAAGTTTTGTCGAGCCAATCTTGACATTCCGTTCCATCACTGTCGTTGCCGTAGCCATTTTGAACTCCTCCTTAGATGGTGCTCTGCCAGAAGGTGGGTACGGAGCAAGACCCCTCAAGCCCCGCCAGGCGCGAGCATACTGCGAGAAAGAAGCCTATACCCGCGGACGGATGGAGGCAAGGACGTCTACAGGGTTATTGCCGCTCCGTCCAGTAGCCCCGGCCGCCGATGTGCGTGGGAGCAAACATCTTCGTTGACAGACCTGTCATACCAACTGTACAGTTCAAATAGGTGAACTGGAGAGTTTATGCCAGCTTCGAGAATTGTAAGAAACAACGGCTTAGTGATTTCCGCCTTGCATGCCCGCTCAAACTTCGGCCAGCTCCTGCGCAGAGTCGCGAAAGACAGCCGCGGCCTGGTCATTGAGAAGCGTGGTACTCCCAGAGCCATTCTCCTCAGTATCAGGGACTATGTGCGCTTAGCCTCCCCCGAACCGGAAGTTCTAAGAACCCTCGGAAAAGAATCAAAGCAGAGAGGTACCGGCACCCTTAGGTCACGGCAGATTGACCGCATTATTAAGATGGCGCGTGCCCGGAAAACGAAATCCCGAAAGAGCAAGCCCCGGAAATAGAAGCTCAAGAATCAGGAGCGAATGCTTCCTCTTCGGCTTGTCCTCGACACCAATATCGTGATTTCCGCAGCGCTTAAGCCGGATGGTTTGCAACGCACCGTGCTGTTGCTCGCCATCACCAAGCCTGCTCGTCTCTACGTGTCGACCCCGATCTTTTCGGAATACCGGACCGTCTTGTCGCGCCCGGAACTCCGCGTACGTCGAGGACTCCGGCTTCAGTTCCTTCAACTCCTTAACAACCGCGCCCACGTCGTCTCTCCCTCGCAATCGCTTCAAATCACCACCGACCTCGCCGACAACATCTTCCTCGAATGCGCCGATGCCGCCCGGGCGGACTATCTCGTAACCGGCAACCAGCGCCACTTTCCCAGATTTTGGAAGAAAACCAAAATCATCACTGCGCGCGAGCTAATTGGCATCGTTGCCCCGCATTTGGTCCCGTGACGCCCGGCCAGTTTCTCCCGTGTGCGCTTTGGAGTGCGGCAGTCTTGCTGCCGCCGCTTCCGCGAGTGGCCCATGCGCTGACCTTGCGCGTGGCGATTCTCCCCTCGCTCCCCCCCGAATCCTTCTGCCACTCTCGAACAACCCCTTTGCCCTCAACGTGCGCCGCGTGCCGCACTCTACTAGCGGGGCAGGACGCCGTCCTGCCTTGGCCCCCTCCCCACTGCGTCTCGCGGAAGTGATATTCTCTTGTCATATATGAAGCCCGAGAACAAGATGGTTGCGGCGGTGGTGGTCCTTGGCGTCGTCATCGTAACGACAGCGGCCGTGGTGATGAATTCGCCCCGCTGGAGGCAAAAGGCCAAGGAGCAGCATCAGGAAAGTGTTCTCCAGGGCATGACTCCCGACAAAGCCACCGCCCTGTGCGGCCATCTCGTCCTGGACGAGACCCAGACCAACCAGCCCACGGTCACGAGGCGCTTGGTCATCAGGAATGACTATGCCTTGGCCGTCGAGCTGGATTTCGCAGCCTCCACCGCCGAACCCCAAAAGTGGCGGCTCACCGGAATTCAAGATCCCTCCGGCGAAATCAGGTATCAAACTCCTGCCAGCCGAATCGGCGTTCTGCCATGCCTTGACGCGAAACCAGCGAGCAAGCCCGATCAGAAGCCACAATAGAAATGGCGCCTTGCGTTATCCGTCCTGGAGCGGAACTTCATTACCAGAACTTTGGCCTCAGTTGGATACTAGGGGAAACACCTGACACCAAATTAGGGTAAACGCTCGATTGCGGCGACCCGAACCGTGATAGAGCATGCTCGCACATACGGGACAAGTCGGTCGCCTCCGTGACCAGGACTCCACCCCACCTACCCCGAACAACCGTTCGTCATGGCCCGGAGGCGGCCCGACCCCATCTTGTCGGGAACCCGGCATTTCTCGCTTTTTGTGGCGCAGCCAACCTCTTCTCCATCGCGTGCTCTTTGCGCGATGAATCCTGGCTGTGCGCCTCCAACAAGGGCAACTTGGGCCGATAGCCGCCTGGCAGACAGCTTCCTTTCGCCCTCTCGCCATCTCTCTCGTATCTAGATACATCCGGGTCGAAAAACCCTGGTCGCAAATAAAATCGTGCTGAAATCAAAGGAGTTAACGTCAATAACTCTGACTTGCCTGACATTGCGCAATTTTCATGAAGTTTCGCGGGCCGGAGGCCCTAAATGACATATACAAAAACATGGGGGTGGGGTCGTTATGGTTAACCCGACTTCCGCGGCCGAAGGTCATTTTTTCGCTTTTTAGACAGACAAGTCCTCTCGTTTCAGCCAAACCCTACTGGAAGTCGTAAATAGTGACGAATGTAAATTGTATTTCTCTTGACATGATTGT
>Ga0193729_1001072_pt1 | contig 14065 bp, 18 predicted proteins | sample U1c2metaG_FD_143036 | JGI IMG/M metagenome (GOLD analysis project Ga0193729, IMG submission 143036) | Soil microbial communities from a riparian zone of the East river system, Colorado, United States - U1c2 | ecosystem: Environmental > Terrestrial > Soil > Riparian zone | place: USA: East River... | reverse complement strand
GTCTGAGGAATTCCTCGTGCCGTCAGTTCCGGATACTCGCCCAGCGGGACCTGCCAGAGAATTTCGCCCCGGTTCAGATCGATGGCATTGAGTAATCCCCACGGAGGTTTGATGGCCGGATAGCCATTCTTATCGAGAAAGCGAAAGTATCCGGTGGGCTTGTAAGGCTCGTCGGTGCCCTCCTCCTGTTCGACCATCCGCGTGACGTTCGGCTGGTTGTTAGCATTCACATAGAGGATTCCCGTGGCCGGGTCGAAGCTGGCGCCGCTCCACGTCGCGCCGCCGTGGAATCCGGGAACGATGATCGTTCCGTTCGTGCTGGGAGGCACGAAGGCCGGCCCGGCGCGGTATGCCCGAAATTGGCGCAGCGCGGCAGCATGCGCTTCCGGTGAAATATCCGTAAGATCGGATTCCCCCACGAACTGCCGGCAGAACGGCCCAGGCTTCAACGGAAAAGGTTGCTTCTGCGCCGCCTGTTCGCCCGGCACATCAGAGCCCGGCACCGCCCGCTCCTCCACCGGAAACAGCGGTTCCCCGGTCAGGCGATCAAACAGAAAAACATAACCGGTCTTGGTCACTTGCGCCGCCGCGTCGCGCTTGCGTCCTTCGTGCATCACTGTGACCAGGTTCGGACAAGTAGGCAGGTCATGGTCCCAAAGGTCATGCCGGAGCGTCTGGAAATGCCAGAGCCGTTTCCCCGTTCGGGCATCAAGACAGATCGTGCAATTCGCGAACAGGTTATCTCCCTTGCGCCCGCCGCCATAAAAATCAGGCGACGCCGACCCGGTGCCGATAAAGACCAGCCCGCGCTCTTCATCGACGCTCGTTCCGCCCCAATTGTTTGCCGCGCCCGCATGTTGCCAGCCATCGCCTTCCCAGGTTTCGTGGCCGAATTCACCGGGTCGGGGGATCGTGTGAAAACGCCAGAGTTCTTTGCCGGTCCTCGCATCGAAGGCGCGCGGATCGCCCGGAGCCGGCCGGCCTCCCTCGGGACAGGAGAATCCCAGGATTACAATGTCCCGGTAAACCGACGGGGCTGAGGTCGGCCCGTAATTGATCCCGGTCAGGTCCACCTCCATCCCTTCGCGAAGGTCCAACGTTCCCGCCTTGCCGAAAGCGGGATCGGGCCGCCCGGTCTTTGCATCCAGCGAGATCAATCGCCCATCAGCTGCTCCCAGAAAAATTCGCGCCTGCTTTCCGTCCGTCCAATACGCCACCCCGCGGTTGACACCACCCGAGGCCTTCGGTTGAATGATCTTCACCTGTTCGTAAGGGTCATATCTCCAGCGCTCGGCTCCGGTCTCCGCATCCAGCGCGACCACCTTCGATGCCGCGGTGGTCACGAACATCAGGCCGCCGATCACGATGGGCGTGCATTCGATGGTCGTCTCCTTTCCGGAATCTCCTGCATGATAAGTCCAGGCGACCTCTAAAGTTTGGACATTCTGTCGCGTGATCTGATTGAGGGCAGAGTACCGCGAGCTACCCGCGTCGCCGCCCACCGCCGGCCAATCTTTCTCGGCTGCGCTGGAACTTGAGCCGCTCATCGCCAGGAAAAACACCGACAGGATAAGCGCGTGAAATTTTGGAACAGGCTTATCCATCTTTAAATTCTTAGTTGAACTCAGGCGAATTTTGGCATCGGGTGCCCATCATTTAAACCGCAGTGGCACGAGGAGTTCTCAGTGTCGCCAACTTTTCATAGGCGGCTGAGCCGTCGAAGCTGAAAGGAATGTCCTCGCGCGCGAGCCGCGGCAGGGCGTCTTCGGGCACAAGCATTTCGCCGGAAGACCAACTCTTAATCGAGTACTCCCCAACCACGGCCTCTAACGCCCTGCGCTTGCTGTCAGCGTCTGGGAAACGGATTAGAACCATGAGTTAATAGGTAATTTATCCCGGCCAGCGTGTAAAGAATTTGACCCGACCTTCCTGTTCGCGCCACCGCCGGCCAATCACGGCTGCGCCTTCTCCGGGCTTCCCTCTTGCTTGCTCCCTTCTGCGTTCTTCTTCCTCCGGCCCGATGGGGTTGGAATTTCCTCCGGCCGCGTCTTGGGCATCAGCTTTCTCAAATCGGCAATGGTTTTCGCGTAAGTCGAGGTTCGGGCCAGGTTCTGCCACTCCTGCGGGTCGGCAACTTCATCGTAGAGCTCGGTCCCCGCCGCGCCGCCGTCCCATTCCGTGTAACGCCAGCGCTCGGTGCGCACGCTGTAGCCCATGATCTGCTTGCCATCCTGGCTCCGCACTTCCTGGGTGATCGCCGGCGTCATCCAATGCGCTCTGGGGTTTTCCAGCAGTGGCCGCAGGCTTTTCCCCTCCAGGTTCGCCGGCGCCTTCAACCCGCACAACTCCGCCAGCGTCGGATAAAGATCGACCAGCTCGACCGTGCGTGGTGAAACACCTGTGGTCCTCGCGTTCGGCAGCGCGATCATCAAGGGCACCCGTGCCACTCCTTCGAACAGCGACCATCCATGATCGCCCAGGAGCACCACTATCGTGTCGTCGGTGAGCTTCAATCGCTCCAGCGCATCCAGCACCTTCCCCACCTGCGCGTCCACAAAACTGATGCTCGCAAAATACGCGCGCTTGAACCGGCGCAGCTTTTCTTCCTCGATCCCATAATTCAATGGCTTGGTCGTCAACGCGATCGCCGGGATGTTGGCAATGTGCTCCGGCGGCTCTTTCGGCAGTGTGATTTCCTCCAGCGGATACATCTCAAAATATTTCTTCGTCGCGATGTCCGGGACGTGCGGGCGGTAAAATCCCGCCGCGATGAAAAACGGCCTGTCCTTGTGCTCTTCGAGCATCCGAATCGTTTCGGCTGCCACCTTGCCGTCAGTCTGCTCCTCATCCTCGCCCTTGGCCTCCATCCAGCAGAGCGCCGCCCCCAATTGCCGGTGGGGCGTAAAATTGATTACGTCTGCCTCGTCGTCTTTGTCGCGCCCGCGAGGATTGACCACCTGGTCCCACGAAGGCGCATCGTCCAGTCCGCTCGTGCCGATCTGGTCCGGCACGCCATAGTGATAAATCTTGCCGACCCGGCCCGAGAAATAGCCGCTGTTCTTGAACAGTTGCGGCAGCGTCACAATATCCGGAAAGATTTTCCGGATCGGAATGCCATTCTCATAAATCCGCGACGTATCTGGCCGCAGGCCGCTCAGGAATGAAGAACGGCTCGGGTTGCACAGCGGATATTGGCAGTAAGCGTGCTCGAATCGGACCCCGCGCGCCGCTAGTTTGTCGATGTTCGGCGATTTAACCTGCGGATGGCCGTAACATCCCAGGGAGACGTTCAAATCATCCACCGCGATGAACAGGACGTTCAGCCGATGCGGGACCGCCGCGGCAACCGGCAGCGCCAGGGACAGGATCATCCCAAGGAACACCGATTGCCGGGTTGCTTTCATTTGGTCGCTTCTGGTTTGCCATGAATCCGCCCGAATGACCATGACATTATTGCCTCAAATATTTTTCAAGAAACCTGTTGCGCTCCCTAATCGCTTTGATACATTCCCTGTTCCGTTCCACCCGGTTCGGGTGCGGACAGCTTTAACCCGCGGAGCCGATAACTGACCACCCATCCGGGGGCAGGATTAATGGTTCTGCTCTCCAAGTGGCTGACTTGGTTGGTTGGGGAAACATTTTGATTTTATGCCAGTAAAGACATTTAGACCGCTGACGCCGTCCACGCGCTACATCGCGTATGCCGATTTCAGCGAGATCACCAAGTCCAAGCCGGAAAAGAAATTGGTCGAAATCCGCAAACGTTCCGGCGGGCGTAATCATTATGGCCGCTGCACCGCTCGAGGCATTGGCGGCGGGCACAAGCAGAAAATCCGCCTCGTTGACTTTAGGCGCACCAAGCATGGCGTCGAAGCCACCGTCTCGGCCATCGAGTACGATCCCGGCCGCAGCGCCCGGCTCGCTTTGCTCGAATACAAAGACGGCGTGAAAACCTACATCATCGCCCCCAGCGGCCTCCAGGTCGGCGCCAAAATCATGAGCGGCCCGTCCGCCCCGCCCGACCTCGGCAACTGTCTCCCTCTCCGCACCGTCCCCGTCGGCCTCCCCATTCACGCTATCGAATTGTTCCCTGGCCGCGGCGCCCAAATGGTCCGCTCCGCCGGGGGCGCTGCCACCCTGATGTCCCGCGATGAAGGCTACGCTCAGATCCGCCTTCCTTCCGGTGAAATCCGGCGCATCAACGAGAACTGTTACGCCACCATCGGCCAGGTCGGCAATACCGAGCATGAAAAAGTCGTGCTCGGCAAAGCCGGCCGTTCCCGCCACCGCGGCATCCGGCCCATTAACCGCGGCGTCGCGCGCAATCCAGTGGACCATCCCAACGGCGGAGGCGCGGGCAAATCCAAGTCCGGCGGCGGCTGGCAGCAGCTTACCTCGCCCTGGGGTTTGTTGGCGAAGGGCTACCGCACCCGCAACAAAAAGAAATATTCCAACCGCTTTATTCTCGTCCGCCGCGATGGCCGGCCAATGAAGCGCAAATAACAAACCAGAACATGAGAACGGGAGGATTCGATCAATGGAGCACGGCGAGCGTTGAACCGCGCCGCCTGCCGTCTGTTTTCCTTCGCTCCTTCTCTCCTTCTCTCCACCACTCCATTTCCTGACTTATGGGACGCTCCATCAAAAAAGGCCCTTTCGTGGATTTCCACCTTCTGGAAAAAATCCAGAAGGCCAAAGACAATAAATCCAAAACCCCGATCAAAACCTGGTCGCGGCGCTCGATGATCACCCCCGATTTCGTCGGCCTCACCTTCAGCGTTCATAACGGCAAGATTTTCGCCCCTGTTTTCGTGACCGAAAACATGGTCGGCCATCGGCTCGGCGAATTCTCGCCTACCCGTATCTTTAAGAAACACGGCGCGCACACTGCCAAAGCCGAAGCCAAATAGCCTTATGGAAGTTTTCGCCATTACCAAAAACGTCCGCATGTCCGCGCAGAAAATGCGCGAGGTCGTCCGCCAGATTCAGGGCTTGCCCGCTCCGCACGCGCAGGCTGTCCTCGCCGTCGTCCCGCGCAAAGGCGCTCGCATCGTGGCCAAAACCCTCAAGTCCGCCATTGCCAACGCCGAGGACCTCAAGACGCACAAGCCCGAATACAAGGAAATGGACACGGATCACCTGATTATCAAGGAGGCCGTCGCCCAGACCGCCTCCACCCTCCGCCGCTTCACCCCCAAAGCCCGCGGTTCCGCCGGTCCGATCCTCAAACGCAATTGCCACGTTAAAATTACTTTGTCCGATGAATAAGCTCACCACACCGCGCACTCCGTCACTCCAGTTTTAGCCTATGGGTCAGAAAACAAATCCAATCGGTTTCCGCATCGCCGTCAATCATGACTGGCGTTCCAAGTGGTACGCCGGCAAGAAAGAATTCGGCAAGCTCCTCACCGAAGATCGCAAAATCCGCGAACTGCTCTGCCTCCGTCCCACAGATTCTCATCGAACGCGCGGCCAGCCGCTGCCGCATCACCATCCTTACCGCCCGGCCCGGCATCGTCATCGGCCGCAAAGGCGCCGAAATTGACAAGCTCAAGGAAGAGCTCAGCCGCATGACCGGCAAAGAAATTTACGTGGACATCGTCGAGATCAAGACGCCCGAAACCGACGCCCAACTCGTGGCCGAAAACGTCGCGCTGCAACTCGAGCGCCGCGTCTCGTTTCGGCGCGCCATGAAAAAAGCGCTCCAGACCGCCAAAGACTTCGGCGCCGAAGGCATCAAGATCCGTTGCGCCGGCCGTCTCGGCGGCGCTGAACTGGCCCGGGTCGAGCAATACCACTGGGGCCGGGTCCCTTTGCACACCTTGCGCGCCAATATTGATTACGGCTTCGCCGAGGCCCTTACCGTTTACGGCAAACTCGGCATCAAATGCTGGGTCTGCAAAGGCGAAGGCCAAAGCGATAAAGTCCCCCGCCCCGAACAACGCCCCGAACCCACCCCCGCCTAACGATTTATGCCCCTGTCGCCCGCCAGAGTTAAATACCGCAAGATGCACCGCGGCAGCCGCGCCGGCCTGGCCACCCGCGGCCATACCGTCGCCTTTGGCGAGTACGGCCTGATGGCCCTCCAGCGATGCTGGCTCGATACCAAGCAAATCGAGGCCGCCCGCGTTGCCATCGCCCGCAATATGAAACGCCACGGCAAAATGTGGATTCGCGTCTTCCCCCAGAAATCTTTTACCAAGAAGCCGCTCGAAACCCGTATGGGCAAGGGCAAAGGCCCGCTCGAATCCTGGGTGGCCGTCATTCGCCCCGCCAACGTCTTGTTTGAAGTGGATGGTGTCACCGAAGCCGTTGCCCGCGAGTCCCTGCGTCTCGCCGCCACCAAGCTTCCCATCAAAACCAAATTCATTTCCCGCCACGTGATGGGCTAAGTCCATTTGTTATGAAGAAAACGCAACGCAAAGAAATTCAGGAAAAGACGCTCCCCGAGCTGCTCGCGGATGGCCGCAACATGCGCCAGGACATCTTTAACCTGCGCTTGCAGCAGGCCAGCGCCCAGCTCGAAAAGTCCGCTCGCCTCCGCACCTTGCGCCGCGACATCGCCCGCATCGAAACCCGCATCACCCAACTGCGCAAAAAAGCAGCGTGAAACTGAGACTCCCACCCCTTTATGTCTGATCCGACCACCACTACTGCTTCCTCCTCCGCCGAGACGGCGGCCACGGCCCGCGGCAAGCGCAAAGTGCGCATTGGCGAAGTCATTTCCAACAAAATGACCAAAACCATCACCGTCCAAGTCGAGCGCCGTTTCGCTCATCCCCGGTACAAGAAAGTCGTTACCGGCTACAAGAAGCTTTACGCCCATGACGAGAAAAGCGAAGCCAAAGTCGGCGACCGCGTTCGCATCGAAGAAACCCGGCCGCTTTCCAAAATGAAACGCTGGCGCCTGGTCGAAGTCGTCCACCGCAGTTCCGGCGTCACGCCGGTTGCCGTCTAACCCGCCCGCGGAATGCCAGCCATCAGCCACTAATCCAAATTTATGTTACAAATCCGCTCTATCCTGGACGTTGCTGATAACACCGGCGCCAAGCGCGCCGCTGCCATCGGCGTGCTTGGCCGAAATCAGCGTTACGCCGGCATCGGCGACATCATCAAAGCCCACATCAAAGAGGCCGCCCCCGACGGCACCGTCAAAAAAGGCGAAGTCGTGGACGCCGTGGTCGTCCGCACCCGCCAGGCGATCCGCCGCAACGATGGCTCGTACCTCCGCTTCGACAGCAACGCCATCGTCATCATTGACAAGGAATTGAATCCGCGCGGCACGCGCATCTTCGGCCCGGTCGCCCGCGAACTGCGCGACAAGAAATTCATGAAGATCGTTTCCCTCGCGCCCGAAGTCATTTAATTCACCCATTCACGCTTTTATGGTCAGATTTCACATTAAGAAAAACGACGAAGTCGTGGTTATCTCGGGTTCCCAAAAGGGCAAGCGCGGCCGCATCATCACCATCAACGCCAGGAAAGGCCGGGCCATTGTCGAAGGCGCGGCGATGATCAAGAAGCACATGCGCAAGAGCCAGCAGAACCCCCAGGGCGCGATCGTCGAGCGCGAAGGCTCCATCCACATCTCCAACCTGATGAAGGTTGACAAATTCGACGCCCGTGCTTCCAAACGCGCGCCCGCGACCGCCGCCGAACCCGCCGCCAGCTAGGGCGAACACAGCGGCGGGACGCCGCTGCCGCTATGGTCCGCCGTCGCCGAGCGGGTTTCAACAATACGAGGCACCCTTGATTTTGCGTGGGTTGATTTGATTTGGCTTGAGAGATCGGGGGTTGAAGAAATCCCAAGCTCCAAAGCCCAAACACCAAAAAAAAGTTCCCCCCGCCGCGCCGGGATTTGGGGTGAGCTTGTGACAAGCTGCATTTTGCCGAGGTTTTTGCATTTTTCAGCTTATGACAGAGCATATGCTGCCTTGCGACAAGAACACGGGGTGGAGTACCGGGGTTTTTACCCGTGAACCCCGTGACCCCCTGCGTAAAAGCGGCCGATTTTGCACTTGGAGCCCGTGAACCCCTTGTGAATACGAGCGCTTATTGATATCGCGACAGGGAAAATCGCGAATTACCAGGGAAATTGAGGCCGAGTTTTGAGGGAAACCCGTGAGTTGCCCGTGATGTGCCCGTGAGGAGGACGGTCGGGGGTTAATAATGGGGCTTCCCAAGCAAATTGGCGCGTAGTATAACGCCTTGGCTGTTTTTTGCAAAAAATTATATTGACAACCCTCATGGCCAGGTGTAAATACAAAGTAAATACATTGCATGGGCGTTCTATTTACAATTAGCTCGGTATGGAGTTCGATTGGAATAGTCCGCCTTTTAGCATTGATGGCTCTTTGACGCAACGGGAAATCGAGGAATCGTTTGAAGATCCCTTCGCCGTGCGGTTGTTGCCGGATTCGCCGCGGTTTTCGGTCCAGGCCAGGTTTTTTAACCTGGGCATGTCGGTGGCGGGGGTGGGCGTCTTCAGTGTGTATCGGACGAATGGAAAGCAAGTGCGGATCATTTTCGCGCGGCCATTCCAGCCGGAAGAACGGTTCTTTTACCAGCGAAAGATGGATCAAAATCTATCGCAATGAATAAAGTTTGGAGTTCACGCTTTGGCGGGTCCTTGGACGGCGTTGACTTGTGTTTGGTTTCAGGCGCTAAGGCGTGAACTCCGAACTTAAATATGCGAGCGATAGCAAACTGGGAAGACGTGCCGATCTTCGACAGCGAAGAGGCTGAGGCGGATTTCTGGGCCGAGACCAAGCCGGAGATACGCCTGATGGAATCGGCGGTGTCCGGCAGCAGCGAAGGCTCGGAGTCGGTGACGATAACGTTGCGCATCGATCCGCGCATGCTGGCGCGCATCAAGCGCCTGGCCCGGGCCAGGTATTTGAATTATCAGAGCATGATCAAACAATGGCTCAGTGAGCGGATGGAAGATGAACTAAGGGAACGCTAGGATTATGAAGAGAGCAGAGAGCAATGGCAGAGAGTTTGGCGTCGCGCGGATTTTCAATCTGCCGGCCCAGGGATTTTCAGTCTGCCCGCGCCGCCACATCCCGGCAGCGGGCGAACCTAATCGCGCCCTGCCGAATGGAATTCGGCGATACGGCAGATTGGAAATCTGCGTTACGCAAGCCCTGGCCTTCACGTTGATCGAGCTTCTGATCGTCATCGCGATCATCGCCATCCTGGCCGCGCTGATCATGCCGATTACCGGCGCCGTGAACCGCCAAAAAATTCGCAGTCTAACCAAAGCCGAACTCACTCAGATTGAAAGCGCCATCGAGAATTACAAATCCAAGCACAGCTTTTATCCACCGGACAATCCGGGTGATCCGAATTTTCTCAACCAGCTCTATTACGAGCTGTCGGGCACCACGCTAAAGAATGGCGTCTATACCACCCTGGATGGCAACGCCACTATCACCGCTGCGAGCCTGCCAGGGGCCTTCGGCCCGGCCGCTACGATGACCGGTTTCGTCAACAGCATGCAGGGAACCGGCGGCGATGAAGGGATTATCGCCCAGAATTTCCTCAAAGGCCTCAAGCCGAGTCAGATTGGGGACCTGAAGTTCGCAAAAATCCTGGTCGGGTCCGTGGGCTGGCCGGCCACAGGCCCTCAAATTATCCCGAGGCCGCCTGCCGTCAAACCCGGGCTGAACCCCTGGCGCTACGTATTAACCGGCGCGACCAATAATCCGACCAGGTTTGATTTGTGGATAGATGTGATGGTCGGGAGCAAGACCAACCGGATCTGTAACTGGAGTGATCAGCCGATTGTGCTGTAAACACGGGCAACCCATTTTAAAACTATGACTCTAATTCGTAAACCGCAGGCAAACGAGACGCTGGTGCCCATTGTTTGGCACGAGAGCTCGTGGGACGCGCGAATGGTGATTCGCGACCGTAGCGCCGAACTCCCATTTGTGCCGGCCCACTTGGCGCCGAACCGAAGAACCCGAGTTGACGTCGAGGGCCCGCGGTTGGGCAGTGAAGTCCGCACGGTAATCGGGCGTTCCGTGTGTCTTCGGAAAAAGAAATCTTCCGGCGCGCGCCGATCGTTGGGCGGGTTCACGCTGATCGAGCTGCTCGTCGTCATTGCCATCATCGCGATCCTGGCCGCTCTGCTTTTGCCCGCCCTTTCGCGGGCCAAACGCCAGGCGCAGATCAAAAATGCGCAGATCGATATCAGCCAGATTGTTAATGCGATCCAGAAGTACGAGGCCGATTACAACCGGCTGCCGGCCTCGACGGCCGCCATCAACGCTGCCGCGGCTAACGGCGAGGATTATACTTATGGCACCTTCAACGTTACCTGCGTCGGAGGGTTCAGCAGCGGCGGTTTCAAGACGCCGGCTGGGACTTTCGCACCTATCGCATCCCCGGGTCTGCCAGCCAGCGCCTACCAGACGAATAATGCCGAGCTGATGGCAATTCTAATGGATCTGGAAAAGTTTGGCGATGGCACCACGACGGTTAACGCCGGCCACGTCAAAAATCCTCAGCGCACAAAAATCCTCAACGCAAACGGGGTGAACGATACCAAGTCCCATGGCGTGGGCAACGATGGCGTCTATCGCGACCCGTGGGGCAACCCTTACATCATGACGCTGGATTTGAATAACGATGAAAAAGCGCGGGATGCGTTTTATCGCTCTAACACATTGTCTCAGAACAGCGGGCAAGCGGGCTTCAACGGCTTGTTTAATGCGAAAGATCCGGCCGGTAACAGCCCCTATTTTGAACTGAATCAGCAGGTGATGGTTTGGTCGGCCGGGCCGGATCAAATGATCGATTCGTCGGCGACGGCGAAGGCGAACATCGGCGCCAATAAAGACAATGTCCTGAGCTGGAAGCAATGAAGACGGAAATCAGAATGCAGAAGGCCGGGCCGGGACGTTTCACGTTTCACCACGTTTCACGCTCCAACTCAGTTAACTCAGTTAACTTATTTAACCCAATTAACTCAAAGGGCTTCACGCTCATCGAGTTGCTGGTGGTCATTTCGATCATCGGCATTTTGGCGGCGATCGCTCTGCCCACGTTGAACAGTTTCAAGCCCAACCCCCTGGCCGCCGCTTCGCGGCAGATGCTCGACGATTTGTCCTTTGCCCGCCATCGGGCGCTGGCGGATCACACCACGGTGTATGTAGTTTTCATGCCGGCCTGGGGCAATCTTGAACCTTCGATTGCGAGCAGCATCGATCCGGCCGATCAGCAACGGCTGCTCAAGGCCCAATACGCCGGTTACGCCATCTACGAGAAACGGGCCGTGGGCGATCAGCCCGGGCGGCCGACAGCGCATTACCTCACCGGCTGGAAGACCCTGCCGCAAGGCATCGCGATCGCACCCCAAAAGTTTGGCGGCACCGGGCCCACGCCCGTCAAAGGGCCGGTCGCCACCCCCGCGCCACCTGCACTGTGGTTCAATTATCCCAGTTTCGATTACGTCTATGCCGGCGAGATTTTTTCCAATCCTGAGAACAGGACGTACACCAACAGTCATTCACTTTTTCCCACCATCTCATTCGATTATCGCGGCAGTCTCGCTTCGCCCTGGGAGGGGTGGCGTTCGCCTTTTGCTACGAACAGCGCCGGTTTTGACTGCGTGATTCCGTTGACCCATGGAATTGTCCAGCGGCCCAAATTGGCCAACGGCGATTTTACTGCCATCTCGGCCACGTTCGCGGAAAACCCGGTCAACGGCTGGACTAACATTTACAACCATATCGTCATTGACGGCCCGACTGGCCGCGCGCGAGTGGATCGCCAGCAGATACAATGAAGATAAATCCCAACAGACCCCTCACCCTTGATCCCTCGCCCCATCGGATGGGGCGAGGGGAACGGGTTTCTAACAGGCGCTTGGCTATAAACATGGCGCTCCGTACGGAGCTTGGAGGCCAGACTGCGCGACGACGCTCGGGCTTCACGATGGTTGAGATCGCCATCAGCCTGGCGGTGATCGGTTTTGCCCTGGTTGCCATCATCGGGATTCTGCCCAGCGGCATGCAGGTGCAGAAGGAGAACCGCCAGGACACCATCATCAACCAGGACGCCGGGGTTTTCCTCGACCTCATCCGCAACGGCGCCCACGGGGCCGATGACATGACCAATTACGTGTATGCCATTACCAATTTCTGGACCGTGTTTTCGGCCAATGGCAAGCCGCTCTCCCACCACGACGCCTATACCTACACCAATTCCGAATCTGATGGCACCGCGATGAGCCTGCCGTTCCCGATCAACAGCGGCAATCGCATCGTCGGGCTGCTGAGCGTTCCGCGGTATATCAATCTTTCGTCGGGCAAAAACATCAGTTTTCGCAGCAATTATGTGGTGGCGTATGTCCGCTCGATGAGCGGCCCGGCCAGCGACAAGTCCCCCCAGATCAACCCGGACATCCAAAGCCTGGCCTTCAGCTACCGGCTCGTTCCTGAGATCGCCCCCTATGCCTATTATGATCCAAACTGGACGAATTACGGCGCATTTTCCGCCAATACCAACAGCCCCGAATACCAGGCGCGGCTCAACTACATGATGGTGGCCACCAACCTCCAGCAGAACCTGCACGATCTCCGGCTGACTTTCCGCTGGCCGCTGTTTCCCAATGGGAACGTCGGGCAGCAACGGCAGACCTTCCGCACGGTCGTCGGCGGCCATCTGACCGTGACCAACGAGAACACTTTTCCGGCGGCCCCGCCTTACTCCATTTATTTCTTCCAACCCAGAAATTACGTGAAAGCGCCGTGAAAAAGACATTGCCAGCAATAACAAGCGCATCTCCGCCAAGCTCCGTCAGGAGCGCCATGTCTATAGAATGTCGGCTGGTCGGAAGTTGTTCCCCCTCTCCCCATCCGATGGGGAGAGGGATCAAGGGTGAGGGGTCATTTTGCCGGCTCATGACGCTACGGACGAAGCTTGGATCGATTACAAGGCCGATGGGAACAAGGGGCTTCTCGTTGATTGAGATTCTGGTGACGGTGGCGCTGCTCACCGTCATCATTCTGGGGCTCCTGGCGATGTTCAACCAGACCCAAAAAGCGTTTCGTTCGAGCATGACGCAGGTGGACTTGCTCGAATCGGGCCGGGCGGTGACTGCCGTGGTCGCGGGGGAAATGGAGCAGATGATCCCCACCGAGCTGCCTTACAGTGGCGCGTATCTCTCGACCAATTTTTTCGCCGAGCTGTCGCCCGCTTTCAACCAGCCGTTGCTGCAAGGGCTGCCGGGCATGCCGACAGCGCCGAGCACGGCCAGCCAGCGCACGAATGTCGTCCAAACGATTTTCTTCGTCAGTAAGATGAACCAGGACTGGATCGGAACCGGATACCAGGTGCGGCCCGACTATGCCAATGCCGGCGTGGGCACCCTGTACCGCTTCAGCACCAACTTTACCAAGCCGAGTGCCATCCGGCTCAGCAGCAACTTTTGTTTCGCCGCCGCAACTCCCCTGACAGCGACACCGTCGGCGATGAACCGGATTGCCGATGGCGTGGTGCATTTCCGGGTGCGGGCGTTCGCCACCAACGGGTTCCCCATTTCCTACGGCACGATGGGCACCAACGGCGTATTTCGCACCAACGCTTTTTTTCCGAATTCGAATTACTACCGGGTGACGAACACAATCGTGGTGGCCAACAATATCGGCGGCGAGGCGAACTACTATTTTCTCAGCAACGCGCTGCCGGCATCACTGGAGCTGGAGGTCGGGTTTCTTGAGCCGCACATCCTCGACCGCTACCGGGGCATCGGTAATGCGAATGTCGCCGCCCAGCGCGCCTATCTTTCGAATCATGTGGCGCAGGTCCATATTTTCCGCCAGCGCATCCCGATCCGTAACGTTGATTTCTCCGCTTACCAATGAAACGCACAGATTTAACCTTAGCCAGTAAGAGCCCGCCGGCATCACCCCCTCGTCCTCGATCCGCGGGCCTCGTGCTCCCTCACGTTTCACGTTCTAACCCAGTTAACTCATTTAACTCATTTAACTCATTTAACTCTGTCTCCTCCCGCCGAAGTCAGACGAAGGCGGACGGTGTCGCCCTCGTCATCACG
>Ga0193729_1001071_pt1 | contig 14079 bp, 10 predicted proteins | sample U1c2metaG_FD_143036 | JGI IMG/M metagenome (GOLD analysis project Ga0193729, IMG submission 143036) | Soil microbial communities from a riparian zone of the East river system, Colorado, United States - U1c2 | ecosystem: Environmental > Terrestrial > Soil > Riparian zone | place: USA: East River... | reverse complement strand
GCAAGTGCAAACTTTTGGCCCGGCGAAAGAGTGATGCGTGTCGGCGAAGGGCCGCCTTCTACCTTTTCGGTCGAGTAAAGATGCCATCCCGTGTCTATCCGCGCGGTCAGCTCGACGTCGAATGCTCTGTTATCGTTGGCTGAGGCGCTCGCCTTAATGGACCACTTGATCGGATCCGGTTCCTGTCCCGAAACTGCCAGAGCCGATGCGGACAACGCCATCAGCAACACCACTCGAAATAGACGACGTCGAAACATCTTACTGCACGGCGGCGGTTGCTGAGGCAGTGGCTGCCGGGCTTAATTTGAGATACACCGTTTGCAGGACCTGCTTGGTCTTCATGTCCTGGACAAATGCGACGAGCGACAAATTATTCGGATCGATCTGATATTTCTTATCGAGGAACGTGAATGGATCGCCGCGATGTCCCTGCTGCTCATAGCCGTCCAGATATTTCTTTAACTGATCGCTCATCGCCTTCAGATCGAACGTCCACTCGATCGTCGTAGGACCCGAACCGGACAGACCAAATCCGTTCGCCTCTTTACCGCCCAAACTGCGCACGACCATGGGATGAAAGCGCACGCCGTTCTCGCCGGTATAGCGAACCTCATCTTCAGTCAGCGCGATTTGAAGTTTAAGATCAGGTGAAGGCGTTTTGATTTGATCGACGACAACGTTCGCCTTAACGATGTCACCGGTGATCGCGCCGGTCACCGCTATTTGTGCCTGGGCCGGTGATTCTAATTCTGATTCTATTTTTGGATTCACTCGATCGTAAAAACCCTTCGTCATCTCACGCGATCCGCCGGAGCTTGGCATACGGAATCCATCAACGACTGGAGTCGGCGTGCCGGGAACACCGTAGTATTTCCCGCGATCGACGGTCGCCGGGTTCGTCATCGGATCGGGCAGGGGAATGTGCAAATGATAAATGAGCACCACCAGGTCCTGGCGCTTATATCGTTCGAGCAGCCCATCGAAACCAAGGTCCGCTGCCACGCACGGACCGCAGCCCGAACCAGTAAACAACTCTGCCAGGGCCGTTCTGCTCGTGCGCTTGGTCGATGCCTGATAGTGATCGAAATGAAGCCCGGCGTTGAGCTTTCGATATTTACTGTCCAGCAAATCCTCGAGGCCCGTCAGCGAATCGTTATGCGTCGCGCGATAAGCAGTTTCCATTAGTTGCTTATCGGGTTTCTTCAGCGGCATTTTGACGGCAGCTGAGGTGAAATATTCAAGCGCGCTCTTATTATCTTTCTTCGCCGCCGCAATTTGACCAAGGGCTATCAGCGAGGTGGGTGTGTCCGGTTCGTTTACTAAAGCGAGTTTTAAGTTCTTCTCAGCTTCCTTCGTTTTACCTTGCTTCAGGTAAATGCGGCCAAGGGTATCGAGATATCGGGCTCGCTGGCGGCGCAGAGCTTTTGCGTTATCCTCCTCAAATTGACCTTGTCCTTTCTTTGTTAGTTCTTCAGCCCAATCTAAAAGGATGCCGGCCTCCATCAGCTTGCTGGCGACCGTCAGCTGAGGTGGCGGGCCAGTAATGAAGAATCCAGGCACCGGCTGCAGAGACCGCTCAGCTGCGGCGCGAATGCGATCCGTTTGCGTGGGAAAATTCTTGATCAAAGTATCAAGCACTTCGTTGCGTGCCTGCATAACGACAAAGCCTTGAAAATCTTTGATCACCTTTTCCAGCGCTTCGATCTTTTTTTCGGGCTCCTTGATACGGCGAGCTTCGTCATATGCCTTCTGCTCTGGTGGAGGCGTGGGTAAAGCCACAGCCGCCGGCGACTGCGTCGGCGAAGGTGAAGGCGAAGCAGTGGATTTTGCCGGTTGTGAACGAGCAATCGAAAACACCGACGCGATTAGGATCGAAGCAGATACAAATTTGATGGCATTGACCTTCATTGATTTCTCTTTCTGATTTTCAAAAGGATTCGCCGAATTTGCGGCCATTGTACACCTACTCTTTTGATCTGACACCAATCTTTGAGCAGGAGAAACGCGCAGAAAAATAAATTCCGAAAAAATAAAACACGCAAAAAATCATAAAAGTTTGACCCCAAAAAATGTTTTCGGTATAAGCATCAGTGTCACGAAGGTTACGGTCTTTGAGACCAGCTAAGGGATCGGCGAACGGAGTCGTGAGGCTCTGGGAGAGAGTAAAGGCAGAGCGGTTTGCACTTGCTATGACGCCCTTAGTTGAGGCCGAAAGGCTTGCTAGGAAGACCGAAAGGTATTCCGAGCGCCCGGATAAAAACGGGTAGCAACCACAAGAGAGGACCCGCTTGTGGAGAGCCATGTCGCTCGAAGAAATTCGAGCCTCGTTGCCGGGGACGTAACCGGCGGTGGAGGAAAGCCACCAAAAAAACAACCTATTGGCACCATGGAATCTCGCAAGGGAAGCCATGAGATTCGCGGAAACAGGTTTTGCGTCCCGCAAGGGAAGTGAGATTAACTGAAGCAGATCGCGTGCTGACCGGTAAGCATCGACCGCCGATTGCATGTCGGGATACAAATTGGCAGCCTGGTCTTGACGAAGTCAGGTTGCCATCTTACGAATCGCTTCGGTGATTCATAAGACTTCGGGATTGCGCTGCTAACATCTTCGGGTGAGAGCAGCGCGATTTCGTTTTTGGGCCCGGCATTTCTCATAACTGTTTACTCGCTAATCTCATAACGTTTAGAGGCGGACTACTGCCCGCCCTTGGTTTCATTTCTGGACGGCGGGCGGTAGCCCGCCTCTAAACGCTCAACAGAATTTACAACTCTTTACACATTCTTCACACTCACTGGCTAGAATTTTTCCGATCCTGCTGATAGAGTCTGAGGCCTCGCCATTATCGAAATTGTTTAGAGGCGGGCGGGTGACCGCCGTTAGTCTGGATCGGGCGGGCACTGGCCCGCTTTTAGACGGAAGTGAATAAGGAGAAACGTCATGAGCGATACCGCGACTCAAACACAAATGGACCATGCGCCAGGAAGTTTTTGCTGGATCGAACTAGCTACAACTGATGGGCCCGGGGCGAAGAAATTTTATGCTGAACTCTTCGGCTGGGAGGCGCAGGACAATGCCTTCAGCCCCGACATGGTTTATACAATGCTGAAACTCGACGGCAAAGATGTCGGCGCGCTTTACCAAAAGGGCGAGATGACGAAGCAGGTGCCGACGCATTGGGCGTCTTACATTAGTGTCACCAGCGCGGATGAGATCGCCGCAAAGGCGAAAGCGCTCGGCGGCACCATTGTGCAAGAGCCTTTTGACGTAATGGAAGTCGGCCGCATGGCGGTTATTGCCGATCCGACGGGTGCGGTTTTCTGCATTTGGCAACCGAAGGTACACAAAGGCGTCGGAGTGAAAGGCGAAACGAATTCGCTCTGCTGGAACGAGTTGCTCACGAATGACACGACCAAGGCGATCGATTTTTATACGAAGCTCTTTGGTTGGAAGACGAAGACCGACAGCGGCGCCACGGCTTATACCGAGATCATGAATGGCGATGATCACATCGGCGGAATAATGCAGATTCAACCGCAGATGGGACCGATTCCGCCAAACTGGGGGATTTATATCGCGGTTGCTGACTGTGATGGGACCGCCCAAAAAGCTACTTCGCTGGGCGGCCGTCAATATGTTCCGCCAACTGACATTCCGCACGTGGGTCGCTTCGCCGTGCTGAGCGATCCGCAGGGCGCCGTGTTCAATATAATCAAACTCGACCTGCAGCATCACGAGTAAGTAGAGGCAGACGTGACTGGAGCGCAACCGTCCCGGTTGCTGCTTTGAGATACGATGCAAGCGAGGACGCTTGCGCTCCAGTCCGTTCGCATGAATTACGCGCGGGCTTCTGACACTTTGACCTATCTATTTCCCTCACGTACAAATCACTAGATGAAAGCGCGCGTTGTCTGGCTGATCCTCTGCTGCATCTGGGGCTCGACCTGGCTCTTCATCAAACTTGGCCTTGCTGACCTTCGATTCCTGGTCGCTTCATTGATTCTCAGTGCGCTGATACTTGCGCGCGGTGTGCGCTGGCCGCGTTCACGGCGCGATTGGTACCTGATCGCAATCGTCGGTTTGCTTCAATTCACCTTGAATTACGGGTTGGTTTTCTGGGGCGAGCAATACATTCCGTCAGGTCTCGCGGCGGTTCTGCAATCCACTTTTCCGGCATTTGGATTGGTGATTGCGCACTTGTACCTGCCTTATGAGCGGCTAACGACCAGAAAAGTGTTTGGCGTGTTGATGGGCGTCGTGGGCGTGGCGATCATTTTTTCCGATCAACTTACGATTGCCGGACACCTGGCGCTGTTAGGAAGTGTGGCCCTCGTCGCCAGCGCGTTTTTTGGCGCATACAGCAACGTGCTGGTCAAAGCGTACGCCAGGGAGATCGATCCGCAGGTGCTGGCCGCCGGTCAGATGATCTTCGGTTTTCCGCCGCTGCTAATCATTGGAATCGTGACCGAAGGAAACCCTTTCCGCTTTCATTGGACCATGACGGCTGTGATCTCACTCGCATATCTCGTCGTAGTAGGTTCGGTGATTGCCTTCGCGCTCTACTACTGGTTAGTGCGGCACATGGAAGTTACTAAGACGATGCTGATTGCGCTGGTGACTCCGGTCGTCGCTGTCCTCCTCGGGATGATCGTGCTTCACGAGAAACTAAATTGGCGTTTATTCGTCGGTGCGGCCTGCATAATCTCTGGTATCGGTTTGATTGTGTTGCGGAACCGACAAAAGACTGTGTCAACGAGTGAAGGGGAAGCCGATCTGATACCGAAGCCGTAAGCGAAGCCTTATAATTTCCGCATGCCGATATCATCGATTAATCCTGCTACGGGTGAGGTTCTCAAAACATTTGAAGCGCTCAATGAACGTGAACTCGAAGAGAAGCTGAGTCGCGCTGCTGCCGTCTTTCGCGAACATCGCCGCACCACATTTCACGACCGCGCCGCGATGATGAACCGCGCGGCGGAGATTCTCGAAAGCGAAAAGAAGAGTTTTGCCCGCACGATGTCGCTCGAGATGGGCAAGCCAATCAACGCCGCGATTCAGGAGGCGGAAAAATGCGCCTGGGTTTGTCGTTATTACGCGGAGAATGCCGAGCGTCATCTCACCGACGAACATGTCGCGACTAATGCGACGAGAAGTTTCGTTTGCTTTCAGCCGCTGGGCGTCGTGCTGGCGGTCATGCCCTGGAACTTTCCGTTTTGGCAGGTCTTTCGCTTTGCCGCCCCTGCATTAATGGCCGCTAACACGGGACTGCTTAAGCACGCTTCAAATGTTCCGCAGTGCGCGCTGGCGATCGAGGAGATTTTCTCACGCGCCGGTTTTCCGGAAGGGGCATTTCAGACTCTGTTAATCGGTTCGGACGCAGTCCAGGGACTTCTGGAGGATCCGCGCGTAGCCGCCGCGACGTTAACTGGCAGTGAGCCGGCAGGACGCAGCGTTGCCAGCATTGCCGGACAACAGATCAAGAAGACTGTGCTGGAACTTGGCGGCAGCGATCCTTTCATCGTCATGCCTTCAGCCGATTTTGAAGCAGCCGTGAGCACCGCAGTCAAAGCGCGCACCATGAATAATGGCCAGTCCTGCATTGCCGCGAAACGATTCATCGTTCACGAAGAAATCTATGATCGCTTCGAAAGCGAATTTGTGGCGGCGATGAAGCTTCTGCGCGTCGGCAATCCATTGGTTGAATCGACGGACGTTGGCCCATTAGCCACGAAGCAAATTCTGGATGACCTGGACGAACAGGTGAAAGTGAGCGTCGCCGCCGGAGCAAAGATCCTGACCGGAGGCCGCCCGATCGAGTTCGCCGATGAACTGGCGGGCGGTAATTTTTATGAACCGACTGTGCTCGCCGACATTCCAAAGGACTCGCCGGCTTATCGGGATGAACTCTTCGGCCCGGTCGCTGCGCTCTTTCGCGTTAACAGCCTTAATCAAGCTATCGAACTTGCGAATGCGACTAACTTCGGACTTGGTTCCTCGGCGTGGACGAATGATGAGTCCGAACGTGAGCGATTCATCGATGAATTAGAAGCCGGCTCGGTATTCATCAACGGCATGGTCGCTTCCGACCCGCGTCTGCCATTCGGCGGCGTGAAGCATTCAGGCTATGGAAGGGAACTGAGTTACTTTGGTATTCGCGAGTTCGTGAATGTTAAGACGGTTTGGATTAAGTAGACAACTCACGGTCAGTGTGCGCCTCAAGTTCCGTGGCTTTGCCACAGCACATGGCGGTAAGCCTGGGGCTTACCGAGACTGAACCTTAAAGTTTTTCGAGGCTGCGCCTCGGATGGAGGCGTAGCCTCCGAGAATTGAATGAAAGACATACAAAGGCTCACCGCCATGTGCTGCGCCAAAGGCGGAAGTACTGATGCTTAGCCCTGGTGCTGCTCCCGCTCGCTTTGCAGCAACTTCTCTTTGCGTTCCAATCCCCAGCGATAACCACCCAGGCTCTTATCTCCACGAATCACGCGGTGACAGGGAATTACCAACGCCGCATGGTTGCCCGCACAAGCCCGCGCGACCGCGCGAACAGCTTTCGGTTTGCCGATCGCTTCGGCGATTTCCTGATACGAGCGAGTCGCGCCGAACGGGATTCGCCTCAGCTCCTCCCACACGCGCAATTGAAACGCAGTGGCCTGAAGATCAATTGGCAGATCGAGTCGCGGAATCTTTCCTTCGAGGTGTTCCAGAACGTCGTGCAACCAAAGATTCAAGGACGGGCTGATGCTCGTATCTTTCGAATCAATCGAAGCATTTGGGTATTCAGCAAATAGCGCCGACACGAGTTGCGCATCCGAATCTCCCAGGGCCACTGAACAGACCCCACGTTGAGTCGCAGCCACCAGCAGCCGCCCTAACTTACATTCCGCAGTCGTGTAGATGATTCGCATTCCTTTGCCCCCGCGGCCATAGGTCGCCGGCGTCATTCCCAGACGCGCCGCTGATTGTTCGTAAAGACTCCGGCTCGATCCGTATCCTGCCGAATACATCGCATCGGTGACCGAGGCGCCGTTCTTCACCTGAGATTTGAATTGATTCAAGCGCTTTGACTCTGCGTAGTGTCTCGGCGTGATGCCCATGACTTCTTTGAAAGTCCGTAGCAGACGATGAGCACTGACACCGGTCTGCTCGCTTAACTGCTTTAATGTCTGCGGTTCTTCATCGTGTTCGTCAATCGCGTGGCAAATGCGACGCACTAGTTCAATTCGCGAGTCATTTGATTGCACACGGCGCGGATGACACCGGCGGCAGGCGCGAAAGCCTTCGCGTTCGGCTGCTTCAGGAACCTGGAAAAAACTGACTTGCTCACGGCGCGGCCGGCGCGCCGGACAGGAAGGCCGGCAATAGATACCAGTCGATCGAACGGCGAAAACAAAACTGCCATCGCGCGAAGCATCGCGCGCGAGAACTGCGTTCCACATCTCCGGATTATTCATTAAGCTGGGCATTACCGCTGAAAGCTCTAACATTGATTTTACCTCACGTCTTTGATTTATCCGCCCGTTACCGCAAGCGAATCTGATCTGCTGTTTTGACCAGGTGATAATAGCCGCGTGAGAGAATTGGTTCTATCCGATGTTTGCGGTCAAACTTCAGCTTAGAGTATTGTGACGACCAATGCAGAACAGTCAGAAAAGGACGAAGGTTCGTGACGTCATGGAACTCTCAGGCAGCGAAAGATTCATGATGGGCGTCCGGATGTTCGAAGAATTTCGGAAAGAAATCATTGAGTCAATGCCGAAGGATCTGCCGCCCAGTGAATTCCAGCAGCAACTGTTCGAGCGCATTTACGGCGCCCCAATGGAAGACTTTCTTAATTGAGCACCCAATGAAAATCGCCCTCAAATATGGAATCGCGGTTACGCTTGTCATCGCCATCTGGGTAGCGGTGAAGCATTTCGTGCTGCACCTCGAGGGCCCCAGCGCGCAGTTTGCAGATGTAGCTATCTTTAACTTCAGCGCGATCGTCGGATTGATGCTTGGGATTAAAGAGAAGCGGCTGGCGAATGGTAACAAGCTGACGTTTGGCGATGGCTTTCTGACCGGCTTGGGAATCGCGATCACTTACGCGCTGCTGACCAGTTTGTATTTCGTTTTTCTGCTCGCGGTAGCTGGACCAGGAATAATGCAACAGGAAGGCGAAACGAGTTACGTCAAGGCGTTTGCGGGAGTGTCGATTGGCTTCGCGCTGTTCGGTGCGATCTTTTCGGCGATCATCGCGCTGGTTTTGAAAAAGAACTGACTGGAGCGCAACCGTCCCGGTTGCTGCGTATGCCCGAATACCGTTTACGGGCAAGCGAGGATGCTTGCGCTCCAGTCCGATACGCTAAGCGATCGTAAGCGCCTCATTCACCAACTTCTCCTGCTCCTTAACATGCACCGCGTAACTTCCGGTCGCGGGACTTGGTGACTGGGCTCGTCCGACATAGCGCGGCCGATCGCAATGCGGCAAAAGATTTTCCAGCCGCGATTCCATGAAACTCCAACCGCCCATGTTCTTCGGTTCTTCCTGGCACCAGACGAGTTCTTTCGCGTTCGGATATTTCGCGATCGTTTCTTTGATAACAGTCAATGGAAAAGGATAGAACTGCTCGATACGGATGATCGCAACTCGATCTGAGCCCTCCCTAACCGTCGGGCTACTGCCCCGTGCGTGGGTCAAATCGTAAAAGACCTTGCCGCTGCACAAAACAATTCGCGCGACGCTGCCCGGATCGCCAGCTTCTGAATCATCAATCAGAGGTTGAAAGCCGCCGCCGGTGAGTTCATCAATTGCCGAAGCCGCCGCCGGCAAGCGCAAGAGACTCTTTGGGGTCATCACGACCAGCGGCCGTTCGAACCCTTCGCGAATCTGCCGGCGCAACAAATGACAATACTGGGCCGGCGTGGTCGGATAACAAACACACAAATTATTTGCCGCGCAGAGTTGCAGAAAACGTTCGAGGCGCGCGCTGGAATGCTCCGGCCCCTGTCCCTCGTATCCGTGCGGCAGCAACATCGTCAGGCGCGAAGTCTGCTTCCATTTGTCTTCGCTCGCGGCGACATATTGATCGATGATCGATTGCGCGACGTTGTTGAAATCACCGAACTGCGCTTCCCACATCACCAGCGCATCATCCGCAACGACTGAGTACCCATATTCAAAACCGAGGACGCCCGCTTCGGAAAGGGAGCTGTCGAATACTTCAAAGCGCCCGCGCGGATTCTCTTCGGCGCGTAATTCAGCCAGTGGCGACCACGCCTGACCTGTCTGAGTGTCATAAAGCACGGCATGTCGCTGACTAAAAGTGCCGCGCCCGGAATCCTGGCCACTCAAGCGGACTCGCATGCCTTCGAGCGCGAGCGAGCCAAAAGCGATCGCTTCGGCAAACGCCCAGTCCATCGGCAGCGCGCCTTCGCCCATCTTCGCGCGCCGCGCGAGCTGACTGACCATTTTCGGATTCAAATGAAAGCCTTCAGGGACAACTGAAATCTGATGGGCGATCGTCTTGATCACCTCAGCACTCACGGCAGTATCTGCGACTTGTGAGCCATCCAATTCGGTAATGACCGGTTCGGCGGTTCCAATTGATTTCTGTTTCGCGGCCACTTCTTTCGCTCGGGCTTGCGCATCTTCGTAACGCCGGATGCGTTCGTCGATCAATTCCTTTACGCCGGCTTCGTCGATGACACCTTCCCGAACCAACTGCCTGGCATAGATCGTCCTGACACCTGTATGTTCCTTGACCCGTTGATACATCAACGGCTGGGTGTAGCTCGGCTCATCAGTTTCGTTGTGGCCCAGGCGCCGGAAGCCAACCACGTCGAGCACCACGTCTTTCTTGAACTGCTGTCGATAATCGAGCGCGATGCGCATCGTGCGAAATGCCGCTTCGGGATCGTCGCCGTTGATGTGAAAGATTGGTGATTGAGTCATGCGCGCAACGTCGGTTGAGTAAATCGAAGAGCGGCCCTCTTCAGGTGACGTCGTAAATCCAATCTGGTTATTAATGATGATGTGAATCGTGCCGCCCGTGCGATAGCCGCGCAGCTGCGCCAGTTGCAGCGTCTCCATCACGATGCCCTGGCCGGCAAACGCCGCATCGCCGTGCAGCAACAACGGCAATGCGCGCTTCATCACCTCGTCACGCGACAAACTCGCTTCATCCATTCCCGCGTCCTGGGTGGCGCGGGTCATTCCCTCGACCACCGGATCGACTGCTTCCAGGTGACTTGGATTTGGTGACAGCGTGATCTGAACTTTCTGGCCAGCCGCGGTTTCTCGCTCACCCTTCGCGCCCTGATGATACTTGACGTCGCCTTCGTCGGCGGGAAATGCAGGATGGACCGAGCCTTCGAACGAAGTGAAGATGCGTTCGCAGAAGTGGCCGATGACATTTGCCAGCACGTTCAGCCGTCCGCGATGGGCCATACCCATCGTGATGTCTTCAATGCCGAGGTCCCCCGCGCGTTCGATCAACTGATCGAGCAAAGGAATGATCGTCTCGCATCCTTCGATCGAAAATCTTTTCTGACCGAGATACTTCGTATTGAGAAATCGTTCGAATTGCTCAGCAGAAATCAATTTCCAGAGGATTCGTTTCTTAATCTCGGCGTCGATCGGTTTGGGATCGACAAACTCGCGACGAATCTGTTCGCGCAACCAAAGTTTTTCTTCTTTGCTTTGGATGTGACGGTATTCGGTGCCGACTTTGCCACAGTACGCGCGTTGCAGAATGTCGAGAATTTCGCGCAGCGTTGCGGTTTCAGTCCCGCCCAGTCCGCCAGTAATGAACAGTCGATCGAGATCCCAGATCGTGAGGCTGTACGTTTCGATGTCCAGCTCTGGATGATAAAGCAAAGGCAGCGCGTGCAGTGGGTCGACGTCTGCGATCAAATGCCCGCGCACGCGATAGGCGTTGATCAATTCCATCACCCGCGCTTGCCGGATCGATTGCTCATGCATTTGATCCGCGCCGAGAAAGAGCGGATTCCGATCTACGTTCCAACGCAGGGGCGCATGTGGGATTTCCAGATCCGCAAAAATCTGATCGTAGAATTTATGTTTGCCGAGCAATAGCTCGTGAACCCGCGCCAGGAAACCGCCGGACTCCGCGCCCTGGATGATCCGATGATCGTAAGTGCTGCTGATCGTAAGCGCTTTGCTGATGCCAAGCTGGGGCAGAATCGCCGGCGCGATCGATTGATACTCTGCCGGGTATTCGATTGCTCCGGTCGCGATGATCACTGACTGGCCGCTCATCAAACGCGGCGTGGAGGCCACAGTGCCAATCGTTCCGGGATTCGTAAGCGAGATCGTCGTGCCCTGGAAATCAGAAATCTGCAGCTTGCCTTCACGCGCGCGCGAAACGACATCATTATAAGCGGCAAGAAAATCCGCAAAGCCAAGGGTGTTTGCGTTCTTGATGTTTGGAACCAGCAGCGAGCGTGTGCCGTCCTTCTTTTCCAAATCGATCGCGATCCCGAGATTGACCGGCTCGCGCTTTACGCGCGCCGGCTGACCGTCGATGACCTCGAATCCGTCATTCATCTGCGGAAACTTCTCAAGCGCGCGCAGCAACGCGAACGCGATCAAGTGAGTATAAGAAGCTTTGTGACGAACGCGTTCTTCGAGATGGCGATTGATAAGGCGACGGTTCTCGTCAAGCAGTTTTACCGGGATTCGCCGCTGCGAAGTTGCCGTCGGAACCGCGAGGCTCGCTTCCATGTTCTCGACGATTTTGAGCGCGGCGCCGCGGATTACTTCTCTCTTAACCTCTGGCCCGCCCGCTACGGCAGGCGGTTCTGACCGCTTTGCTTCCTGCGTTTTCGCCGCCTTTGCCGCAGCGCCGTCGCCAGTTGGCTGTGGCTTCGCGACAATCCCGGTCTGAGCCTGCGGCGCCGCTGCAGCATCGCCGTTCGATCCGATCAATTCTTCAAAATAAGCGCGCCACGATTCGTCAACCAGCGCGGGATTGCTCTGCCAACGAGCGAGCAGAGTCTCGACATAAGTCGCGTTGGCGCCGAAGTTTTCGGCGATGATCTCAGAAAAGTCAGTCGTGATTTGCTCTTCAGCCAAAGGAAATTCACCGTTCGCGCTTGAACAGCTGCGCGTTAAATTTAATTATGATTAAGTCGTTCGTTTGAGTTAATAGGTTAGCATCTTCTTTTGACGTTTGCATCCGTGTGTCAGAAGCCCAACCGGGGGGTCTAATTTGAGGATGAGGTCAGTACCGGGAGCGGTAATGATCGGGTAATCATGTCTCACCCGGTCGCTCCCGCTCCCGGTACTGACTCCATAACCTCCTCCGTGTTATTGTATGCGGCCACGCCTTGTTGAGTTCACCAGGAATCGAAGTCACAGATGACCAGCGAAACGCCTGAACCGCGATCCAAGCTCAAAACCGCACTCGTCTTCTCGATGCTGTTTGCGATTCTTGGTGCGGTCGTTATCTTCGGCTACTTCACGACATTTCGACGGCCAGTGACCACCATAATTCTGATCAGACACGTCGAGAAAATCATCGATCCGAACAATCCGGATGTCGATCTGAGCGCTGCCGGTCAAGAGCGCGCCCAGGAGATTGCGCGAGTGTTTGGCGACGCGGGCATCAATGCGATCTACGCGACGCAGTACAAGCGCACGCAGGAAACTGTGAAGCCGCTGTCTGATAAGACAGGAGTGCCGGTGACGATCGTGAATTCAAAAGGCACGGCCGATCTGCTCGTTCAAATTCGCGCACAGCACTCAGGGCAGACTATCTTCATTGCCGGGCATAACAATACGGTGCCGGAAATAATTGAAGCGCTTGGTGGCCCAAAGTATCCGACCATTCCAGAGACCGAGTACGACAATCTCTACGTCGTGACTGTCTACCGGACAGGCAAGGCGAAGGTTATGAAGATGAAGTACGGAAGTCCAAGTCAGTGAGTAGCGCAAGTTGTTGACTTGCGTTCTGTGGACGCTGCAGCGGGCAGAATGCCCGCGAACCGCCGGCAAGATGCCGGCGCTCCAGAGATTATGAAAAAACAAAAACGCACATCGATCAATCGTCGTAATTTTGTGAAGCTGCTTCCCGCCGCGGGCGCCGCCTCACTGGTGGTTTCAAAATCGCCGTTGAGCGCCCTGGCGCAAACGCCAACTCCGGTAGCTTCACCGTCACCGCGCCCATCGCCGACGCCGCTACGCGTCACCAAAGAGATGATGCACAACGCCGAGAAACTGATCGGCATTGAGTTGACTGATGCGCAAGAGACAATGGCCGTGCGTGGCGTCAACGGCAATCTGGACAGTTACGAAGCCATTCGCAAGATTGATGTGCCGCTTGACACCGAGCCGGCCATTGTCTTTCATCCCGCGCTGCCAGGATTTCATGTCAAACGTGCGCCGGCGAAAGTGAAATTCAAGTTTGGCAAAAATGAACCGGCCCAATTCAAGTCGGTTGACGATCTTGCCTTCGCGACCGTGCCACAGCTCGCTGAATTGATTCGAACAAAGAAGGTCTCGTCGGTTGAACTCACCAGTATGTATCTGTCCCGATTGAAAAAGTACGGACCAAAACTTCTCTGCGTGGTGACGCTGACTGAAGATTTAGCGATGAAGCAGGCGCAGGCCGCCGACGATGATTTGAAACGGGGGAAGTATCGCGGGCCTTTGCACGGAATTCCCTGGGGCGCGAAGGATTTGTTTGCGACGAAGGGAATCAAGACCACCTGGGGCGCCGAGCCTTATCGCGATCAAATCATTGATTACGACGCGACAATTGTTGAGCGATTGCGTGAGGCGGGCGCCGTGCTGGTCGCTAAGCTTTCGATGGGCGCATTGGCCCAGGGCCCGAAGTGGTTTGGCGGCGTGACCCGTAATCCATGGGTGCCTGATGAAGATCGTCTGGGATCCAGTGGTTCGTCCGCGGGGCCGGCGTCGGCAACGTCCGCAGGTCTGGTTGGCTTTTCAATTGGAACTGAGACGCTCGGCTCGATCGTTTCGCCTTCATCGCGCTGTGGTGTGACCGGGTTGCGTCCAACGTACGGCCGCGCCAGCCGGTATGGCGCGATGGGTTTGAGTTGGACCATGGACCAGATCG
>Ga0193729_1001069_pt1 | contig 14083 bp, 13 predicted proteins | sample U1c2metaG_FD_143036 | JGI IMG/M metagenome (GOLD analysis project Ga0193729, IMG submission 143036) | Soil microbial communities from a riparian zone of the East river system, Colorado, United States - U1c2 | ecosystem: Environmental > Terrestrial > Soil > Riparian zone | place: USA: East River... | reverse complement strand
TTGAAACGGGCAATCAGTTTGTGGGACTCGCCGGGATAGACGAGGCGCACGGCCGTCAGCGGCCGCGCGCTGCGCCAGGTGTGGCGCTCGATCACAAGGCAAGGTGCGCCGATCTCAATGTCCAGGGCCTTCGCTGCCTGATGGTCGGCCACGATGGCGCTGATCGAATGCTCGGCTTCCGTCCATGGGACATGGTGAAGCAGCCACGAGCCGGGCGGCTCGATGGCAAAATCCGCCGTCGCAGCTTCCGGCACCGCATCGAGATCGATCAGTCGGTCCTCGATGGCGAACGGCACCTCATCGGCGCTGTGACGGCACGAAAGCGCGATCACCTTACTGGTTTTCCGTACCCCAAGACGGGTGCGATCGGCGGCGTTGGCGGCGCGGCGCGCGCACCGGATCAGCTCATAGCCATAGCTGCGGCCGAGTGCGCCGATCTCCGCGCGGATGTCGGGGATCTTCAGCACCGCTGACAGGAATTTGGGACGACATACAAAAGTGCCGGCCCGCCGTCGCCGCTCGATCAGATCGGCTTGCGCCAGTTCCGACAGTGCCTTGCTGACCGTCATGCGCGAGCAGCCGTAATCCGCCATGAGTTCGTGCTCGAACGGGATGCGATGACCCGGGGGCCATTCACCGGTCAGAATACGGCGCTCGATGTTGAGCCGTATCTGCTTGTACAGCGTCGGTTTGTCGATGCTGCGGAGTTTGTCGCGATCGGTGGCGAGGCTCATGCTATGAGCCTTCGCATTGCCGCGTTGAATGTCTCGCGCGACTTCTGGCGCAGCCGGTGATGGCCGTGCTCCACGACCTTGCTCCCGCCCGCCCAGACACAATCGACGGCGCCTGCGGCGCTTGCGAAAATCCAGCCGTCGAGGACGGCATCTCCGCGACGTCCGGCAAGCGAGGGATGCGTGGTGTCCAGCGTCACGATATCAGCGCGTGCGCCGGCCTGAAGGCCGACCATCGGCTGCGCGAGCGCCTGTGCGCCACCGGCGAGCGCTGCGTCGAACAGCGCACGACCGGTCGAGGCACCGGCACCACCGGACAGCACATTGCGCTCGCGGTGTTTTAGCCGCTGGCCATATTCGAGCTGACGCAGTTCGTCGGTGACGCCGATCAGCACATTGGAATCGGTGCCGATGCCGAACCGGCCGCCTGCATCGAGGAACTCGCGGGCCGGAAAAATGCCGTCGCCGAGGCTCGCCTCGGTGACCGGGCAGAGTCCCGCGACGGCGCCGCGGTTGGCGAGCGCGATGGTTTCCGTCGCGGTCATGTGGGTCGCATGGATGAGGCACCAGCGCTGATCGACCGGTGCATGTGCGAGCAGCCACTCCACCGGCCGCCGGCCCGACCAAGCGATGCATTCCTCGACTTCTTTTGTTTGTTCGGCGGCATGGATATGTACCGGCCGGCCTTCGGCCAATGGCGCGATAGCCGCCAATTCGTCAGGCGTCACGGCCCGCAGGCTGTGCGGCGCTATGCCGACATTGGCACCAGGCAACGCGCCGACGGCTTGGCGCGTGGCGGCCATCAGTTTGGCAAACTGGTCGACCGAGCAGATGAAGCGGCGCTGGCCGGCATGCGGGGCGGAACGAGCCATGCGCGTAGAAGCTCGGCAGCAGCGTGAGCCCGATGCCGGTGATCTCGGCGGCCCGCGCAATCCGCATCGCCATCTCTGCCGGGTTGGTGTAGGGCGCGCCGTCGCGGTCGTGATGCAGATAGTGGAATTCCCCGACGCGGGTATATCCTTGCTCGAGCATCTCGACATAGAGCAATGTCGCGACGGCTTCGGTGTCCTCCGGAGTCATCTCCAGCGCGAAGCGATACATCGTTTCGCGCCATGTCCAGAACGTATCCGCGGAATCACCACGGATTTCGGCGAGCCCCGCCATGCCGCGCTGGAACGCGTGACTATGCAGGCTCGCTATTCCCGGAATCGCCAATCGATGGCGCTCATCGGAGGTTCCCGCTGCTACGCCGGTCGTAACCTTGACGATGGTCCCATCCGTCACGACCACCTGCACGTCGTCGGCCCAGCCCGAAGGAAGCAGTGCTGATCCGAAATGCAGAGTGGACATGTTTCCAAACCGGCTGGACAGAACACCAAGGTGATTTTATGTATAGACATAACGGGACCTCCGTCAAGCTTCCGCCGCTCCAGGGAATGCTGCATGGCCGAGCGCTTTGATCGTATCTGGCTCAATGCCCGGCTCGCCACGCTGCGGGAGGATCTGCCCGAGCTCGATGCGATCGAGCATGGCGTGATCGCGGCGCGCGATGGCCGCATTGTCTTCGCCGGGCCTCGTTCCGACTTTCCGTCCGATGCCGATGCGGCCGAACGGATCGAATGTGCGGGCCGTTGGATCACGCCCGGATTGGTGGATTGTCACACCCACCTCGTGTTCGGCGGAAACCGTGCGCACGAGTTCGAACTGCGGCTGCAGGGAGCAAGCTACGAGGAGATCGCGCGGGCGGGCGGCGGCATCGTGTCGACGGTCGCTGCGACGCGGGCCGCGGGCGAGGCCGAACTTGTCGCCAGCGCGCTGCCGCGGCTCGACGCATTGATCGGCGAGGGCGTGACGACGCTGGAGATCAAATCCGGCTATGGGCTCAATACGGAAACCGAAATGCGTCAGCTGTCAGCCGCGCGTGCGCTGGGCCGCCATCGGCCGGTCGCGATACGAACGACGTTTCTTGGCGCGCACGCGCTGCCGCCGGAAGCCGATGACGACAAGGATCGCTACATCGACCTGGTTTGCCAAAAGATGTTGCCGGCGGTGGCGCAGGCGGGCCTTGCCGACGCCGTCGACGCCTTCATGGAAGGCATCGCGTTTTCGAAAGATCAAACCGCGCAGGTGTTCCGTGCGGCGCAGGCGCTCGGATTGCCGGTCAAGCTGCATGCGGACCAGCTGTCGAACCTCGGCGGCGCCGCGCTTGCCGCGGAATTCTCCGCGTTGTCCGCCGATCATCTGGAGCACACGGACGAAGCCGGTGCAGCGGCGATGGCGCGGGCAGGGACGGTAGCCGTACTTCTGCCGGGCGCGTTCTATTTCATTCGCGAGACGACGAAGCCGCCGGTCGAACTGTTCCGTGCCCGCGGCGTCAACATGGCGCTTGCGACCGACTGCAATCCCGGCAGCTCGCCGCTGACCTCGCTTCTGCTGGCCATGAATATGGGCGCGACGCTGTTCCGCATGACCGTTGCCGAATGCCTCGCCGGCGTCACGCGCGAAGCTGCGCGCGCGCTGGGCGTTCTCGGTGAGACCGGAACGCTCGAGACCGGAAAATATTGCGACCTCGCGATCTGGGATATCGATCGGCCCGCCGAGCTCATCTACCGGATGGGCTTCAACCCGTTGCACAGCCGGGTGTGGAGAGGACAATGAGCGATAACGATGCCTCGATTGTCGTTTCGCCCGGAAAGGTCAGCCTCGACGATCTGGCGCAAGTGCTTGCCGGCGCGGCCGTGGTACTCGATCCGTCCTTTTGGCCGCGCGTGGAGGCCGCTTCCGCCATTGTCGCGGAGGCCGCGAATGCGGCGGCTCCGGTTTACGGCATCAATACAGGGTTCGGCAAACTCGCGTCGAGACGGATTCCTCCTGACCAGACGAGGCTGCTGCAACGCAACCTCATCGTTTCGCATTGCTGCGGGGTCGGGCCGCCGACGCCCGAACCGATCGTGCGCCTGATGATGGCGCTGAAGATCGTCTCGCTGGGGCGGGGCGCTTCAGGCGTTCGCCGCGAGGTCATCGAACAATTGCAGGCCATGCTGGCGCGCGGCATCTATCCGCTGGTGCCGCAACAGGGGTCGGTGGGAGCCTCCGGCGATTTGGCGCCGCTCGCACATATGACCGCCGTGATGATCGGTGAGGGGCAGGCGCTTGTCGACGGAAAGCTTTTGCCGGGCCGCGATGCGCTGGCCGCCGCCGGCCTCGCGCCCCTGACACTGGGACCGAAGGAAGGTCTCGCGCTCATTAATGGCACGCAGTTTTCGACGGCCTATGCCGTCTCCGGATTGTGGCGCGCCCACCGGCTCGCCTGCGCGGCGCTGGTGACAGGCGCCTTGTCGGTCGATGCGGCAATGGCGTCGACGGTGCCATTTCGTTCGGAAATCCAGCAATTGCGCGGGCACGCCGGACAGATCGCGGCTGGCGCGGCCCTCACAGCGTTGCTCGAAGGCAGCGATATCCGTATGTCGCATCTCGAAGGCGACGAGCGCGTGCAGGATCCCTATTGCCTGCGCTGCCAGCCGCAGGTGGCCGGCGCCGCGCTGGACCTGCTGACGCAAGCCGCCCGTACCTTGACCATCGAGGCCAACGCCGTCACGGACAATCCGCTGGTCCTGGTCGAGACCGCAGAGATCGTGTCGGGCGGGAATTTTCACGCCGAGCCGGTCGCATTCGCCGCCGACCAGATTGCGCTGGCGTTGTCCGAGATCGGCGCGATCAGCGAGCGACGCATCGCCACCCTCGTCGATCCCGCGCTGAATTTTGGCCTGCCGCCGTTCCTGACTCCCGATCCCGGCCTCAACTCCGGCTTCATGATCGCCGAAGTGACGGCGGCCGCACTCTATGCTGAGAACAAGCAGCGCGCCGCGGCCTGCTCGATCGATTCGACGCCGACCAGCGCCAACCAGGAAGATCATGTGTCGATGGCCGCGCATGCTGCGCGCCGGCTGTCTGATATGGCTGACAATCTCGCCACCATTGTGGGCATCGAATTGCTGGTTGCGGCGCAAGGCATTGGCTTGCGTGCGCCGCATTCGACCAGCCCGGCGCTTGCGGCGGTCATTGCCGTGTTGCGCGAGCAGGTACCGCCACTCGCTCAAGATCGCTACATGGCCGATGATCTCGCGAAGGCGACCGCGCTGGTCGAAGCCGGCGCGTTGCCGGCCACCGCGATTTCCGTGCTTGAGAACAACCCGTTTCCAATACTTGCCGAGAAAGGCCATTTGTCATGAACCGCCGACTGGACAACGACCGCACGATCCGGGCCCCGCGCGGGCCTGAGATCAGCGCCAAAAGCTGGTTGACGGAAGCGCCGCTCCGCATGCTCATGAACAATCTCGACCCTGATGTCGCCGAGCGGCCAAGCGAGCTTGTCGTCTACGGCGGAATCGGCCGTGCCGCCCGCGACTGGGACAGCTTCGACCGGATCGTGGCGGCGTTGCGTGAGCTCGAGAGCGACCAGACGCTGCTGGTTCAGTCGGGCAAGCCGGTCGGAGTTTTCCGTACCCATCCCGATGCACCGCGCGTGCTGATCGCGAACTCGAACCTGGTGCCGCACTGGGCGACGCTGGATCACTTCAACGAACTCGACAGGAAGGGATTGATGATGTTCGGCCAGATGACCGCCGGATCGTGGATCTACATCGGCAGCCAGGGCATCGTGCAGGGCACCTACGAAACATTCGTCGAGGTCGGCCGGCGTCACTATGGCGGCAGCCTCGCGGGCAGGTGGATCCTCACCGCAGGCCTTGGCGGCATGGGCGGTGCCCAGCCGCTTGCCGCAACGATGGCCGGAGCGTCGATGCTCGCTGTCGAATGCCAGCCGAGCCGCATCGAGATGCGGTTGCGCACGGGCTACCTCGACCGACAGGCGGGCACGCTCGATGAAGCGCTCGCGATCATCGCGCAGGCGGCGCTGAGCAAGAAGCCGGTCTCCGTCGGCCTGCTCGGCAATGCCGCCGAAATTTTTCCCGAGCTGGTGCGCCGTGGCGTGAGGCCGGACATCGTCACCGACCAGACCAGCGCGCACGATCCGATCAACGGCTATCTGCCGAAGGGATGGACGCTTGCCGAGTGGGAGTCGAAACGCAACGCCGAGCCGAAGGCGGTTGAAGCGGCGGCCAAGACCTCGATGGTCGGCCATGTCCAGGCCATGCTGGATTTCCACGCGCAAGGCATTCCGACGCTCGACTATGGCAACAACATCCGCCAGATGGCGAAGGACATGGGGCTGAACAACGCGTTCGATTTCCCCGGCTTCGTCCCGGCCTATATCCGTCCGCTGTTCTGCCGCGGCGTCGGGCCATTCCGGTGGGCGGCGCTATCGGGAGATCCCGAGGATATCTTCCGCACCGACGCCAAGGTGAAGGAGCTGATGCCTGAGGATAAGCACCTTCACAATTGGCTCGACATGGCGAAAGCCCGGATCAAGTTCCAGGGATTACCGGCGCGGATCTGCTGGGTCGGACTCGGCGATCGCCATCGGCTCGGCCTGGCGTTCAACGAAATGGTGGCGAGTGGTGAATTGAAGGCGCCGATCGTCATCGGTCGCGATCATCTCGACAGCGGCTCGGTTGCGAGCCCGAACCGCGAGACGGAAGCGATGCGCGACGGCTCGGATGCGGTGTCCGACTGGCCGCTGCTCAACGCGCTGCTCAACTGCGCCAGCGGGGCCACCTGGGTCTCGCTGCATCACGGCGGCGGCGTCGGCATCGGCTATTCGCAGCACGCCGGCATGGTGATCGTCGCCGACGGAACGCAAGAGGCTGCGCGCCGCATCGAGCGGGTGCTGTGGAACGATCCAGCGTCCGGGGTGATGCGCCATGCCGATGCGGGCTATGAAACTGCGGTTGCGTGCGCGCGCGACAGCGGGCTCAATCTGCCGAGCCTGGTGTTGTAGCGCGCTGGCGTGCCGTCAGATCGATGATCAAGCCCGATCTCATCATTGGGTATGCGCTAGCTTCTACCTCTCAACGGCCGTCCGCGTTGACTTCGACCGGCGAGAGACGTTATGTATAGACATAAACATGTGGGCGGCCGGGCGATGTCGATCGTTGCCCCACGGCCCCGGCGAACCCCCGGGCAAGGAGCCTCGAAATTGCCGCCGATCTATATCGCCTTTCTGAACCGCCTCGATATCGAAGAGCTCAAGATGACCGACGACGAAATCCTGTCGGCCATCGAGACGAGCCTTGCCAGTCAGAGGCTGCCGGCCTCATTCGGCGGCATGGCGATTCAAGCGACGCACGGGCGTCCCGGCTTTACCTGACCGACCATGGCCTCTCGTTGTTTCGACGGATCAAGACCCATTATGTCGAGCGCGACGAGAAGGTGGCCGGTGCGTTGACCGCTTCGGAGCAGCGTGAGTTCGATCGCCTCCTGGTGAAGATCGCGGATGCCTCGAAGTCATGGGTCTAGCTGGAGGTGTTGTCGAGTACCCGAGAGCGAAATCCTGGAGCTGGATTTCGCCGATTGAAACCTGATGGCCGCTTCGACGCCATTTGGCTATTTCAGTGCAGCCGACTCATAATTGCACCGCAACAGATCGACCAGCTTGCGCGAAAGGTCGGTGTGATCGGAAATTCTGATGCAGCCGACCGGTTGTCGCTCATGGGTTTGGACATAGCAAATCCTTGCCAGCGTTCCATTTCTGAGTTCGTTGAAGACGTGATGGGTCTGGAACGCCGAGACGTGTCGACACACCCTGTGTCGTCCTGCAGCCACCGTCGAACTTGCCGCCCCTTGGCGGAATCATAAGCAAAGAACGCAGCACTCAACGGGTGCGGTCTAGGCCTCGCGCAGCGCTGAGGCTTAGAGCACCCATCCCCCGGACACTTCGATACGCTGAGCGTTTATCCAACGATGGGACGGGGACAGCAACGCCGCAATAACAGGCCCGATATCGCCGGGCACTCCGGCGCGCCCCAGAGCTGTCTGCGACGAGATGAAAGCATTCACCTCGGGGACGTCGCGCAGCGCGCCTCCGCCGAAATCCGTTTCGATTCCGCCGGGCGCGACGACATTCACGGCTATTTTGCGCTCACCCAGTTCCTTCGCGAGATAGCGCGTGAGCACCTCGATCGCACCCTTTAGGGCTCCATATACGGCAAAGCCGGGCAGAGCGACCCGCGCAAGGCCGCTCGACAAGTTCACGATGCGACCGCCATCGGAGATGATCGGCAGGAGCTTTTGCGTCAGGAAGAACACGCCCTTGAAATGAACGTTAACAAGGCGATCAAAAAGCTCTTCCGAGGTCGTCTCGAATGGGGCATCCAGCCCGATGCCCGCGTTGTTGACAAGAGCGTGGATGTTCTGGTGTCCGAGCCGACCCAGCTCGCTGCGCAGAGAGGCAGCAAAGGCGTTGAAAGAACCGACGTCAGTGGTATCCAATCGTAGGGCGACCGCTTTTCGGCCGAGCCCTTCAATCTCGCTCACGACCTCGGCCGCTGCATCTCTGTTGCTATGATATGTGATGATGACGTCGAAGCCGCTTGTTGCAGCGCTTATCGCCGTGTTGCGGCCGAGACCACGGCCACCACCGGTCACAAGAATGATCTTGGGTGCGGAGTTTTGATTGGACATGATGGTTTTCCTGCGCGGTAACGAGAGAAGGACGTCAGACGAGGGTCTGAAGCATACTGAGGCTGTAGGGGACGAAAGGAGTGCCGTTTCGGACGCGATGCGGCCAGTCGGGATTGGCGATCAGCGCCCTTCCGACCGCTACAAGGTCGAAGTCGCCGCGTTCCAGCCCTGCAAGCAGTGGGGCGAGGTTGTTTTCGGGCAAGCTGCCCTCGCCGCGCATCATCTCGGCCATCGAGTTGTCGAGCGTGATCGAGCCGACGGTGATCGTCGGCTTTCCCGTCAGCTTCTTCGTCCAGGTCGCGAGATTTGTCTCCGTGCCGAACTCGCCTTCCCAATATCTACGTTGGGACAGATGGAATGCATCGACGCCGGCCCCTGCGAGGGGGCGGACGATAGCAGCCCATTCTTCCGGGTTGGCCGCGAGCCGCGCGCTATAATCCTGTTGCTTCCAGGTCGACAGCCGCAGCACCACCGGGAAATCCGGCCCGACATTCGCGCGGATCTCCTGAATGACCTCGGCAGCGAAACGGGTTCGGCGGCCGATGTCGCCGCCATACTCGTCCTCGCGTAGGTTGGTTCGATCCCAGAGAAACTGATCGATGAGGTAGCCATGCGCGCCGTGAATTTCGACGCCGTCAAAGCCCAACGCCTCTGCGGTGCACGCTGCAGCGCCATAGGCCTCTATCGCGCCACGAATTTCGTCGAGGGTCGCCGGCCGCCCGACCCGCTCGAAAGGCTGACCGTTCCCTCCGATGATGCCGGAAGGACTGAAGCGGTCGCCGTTGCCGGGACCACCGTCATAGAGACGCCCTACGCCGTCGACTTGCGGCTTGCGGACGAGCCCAACGTGCCAGAGCTGTGCGAAGATCCGGGCTCCAGCGTCGTGCACTTGCTCAACCACCCGCCGCCATCCGTCGAGAGCGTCATCGCCGTAGATGCGGGGGGCGTTTTCATCGTGTCCCGCGCTGGGATGAGGGATGAACGTGCCTTCAGTAATGATAAGGCCGACGCCGCCCTCGGCTCGCCGCCGGTAATAGCGGGCGACATTCTCACCCGGCACGCCTCCGGGCGACATGGCGCGGGTCATCGGGGCCATCGCGATGCGGTTATGCAGTTCGAGACCACCGATCCGAGTCGGCTGGAACAGGATTTCGAGAGAGTCAGAGATTTCCATTTGGACGGCAGACACGTGGTGCTCCTGCAGAGGCCAGGCGCGGATGGAGACCGCCCCTCCTCAAATGCATCTTTATATGATACATTTAAATTCATAAATGCAACCATGTCAGATACATTATCACAGAAATGTGTGCGCGTGCGTTGCAGCGGCGAGGTAAATCTATGATTGATCTACGCTTTTCGACCGCGTTACAGATGGTGCTGAGCGTGGCGCTCGCGGATCAGGATGGCTTCCGGTGCACGAGTCGAACTTTGGCGGAGGGCCTGGGCACAAACGCGAGTTTTATTCGTAAATTGCTGCTCCCGTTGACCCGTGAGGGCATGATCGTGGCAGCGATCGGCAAGGGCGGCGGTCTTCACCTCGGCCGGGCGGCCGAGCAGATCACATTGCGGGACCTCTATCTTGCAGTGATGGAGGACAAGAGGATCTTTGTCGCCCGGGACGATATTCCGAGCCGATGCAGGATCAGCGCCAATATCAACGCGTTTTTTGCAGAGGTCGCGACAGACGCTGAGGCTGCGATGTTGGATACTCTCGGTCGTCGGAACATCGCAGATAGTCTTGCCGAGCTTCTGCGTCTCGATGCCATCCGTATGAAGCGACTGCCGATAACAGCGAACGCCGCCGAATAGCCGAAGTTGGCCGAGCAGTGGCTGATGAGCACATGAGAGTGCGCTCCTTGGGCACGAGCGCCAGAGGTTTCGGATGCTCGAAGTCAGCAATCGGCTCTGTGCGACATGTTGCGCCGCCGCGCTAACTTGGTCCCTAACGGAGCAAAGCGGACCCAGCCTCGTCGCGTCATGCCAACGCGTTGATGGGTACACGGCCTTCTGTAATGGGCCCGATGATGTCAAGTCTCCCGATAAGTGTCGCGCCGCCGAACTCATGCTTCTGTCCGTGGTCAACGTCTTGCCGCCACATCATGCTGTCTCGCCGCGCTCCGGCATGATGGCGAGCTGCCAGGTACGGCCAAATTCGTGAGCCCCGCCTACATCCAGCACAACCCGCTGATCGCAGATGGTTCGATCGCGCTAGGGGAAATCTTCACCCAGGTCACGCGGGAACGCGCCCGGGCCCGCGTCGTCGTCCACCGCATCATCGCCGTCGGCGAATGCGCCTGTTCAAAGGTAAGTTGCCGATGACCGAGACGACGGCATTCCGCAATGGGACTCTCCGAGGAGCCTACGAATTCGCATGCAGACCGCGAGCCTTCAATAGATGCGGCAGGTGGCCTTATGACGTTCAGGCCTTTGGGAGGCCATCCCTTTCCGCCGCTCCCGCTCGCCCGCCTCATCTAAATAAGGCGAGCGGCGCTTGCTAGGGCGACGAAGTCTTTCTGCTGCCGCTAAGCTCCTTCATGCTTTCGAGTGCGCTGGCCAGATGGGAACTATCTTCCTTGCGGCCGAGAACTTCGACGGTCGCAGTTCGGCCTGCCACCAGATCGCCGTTCGCCGGAATATGTTCAAGTGCCACGCGGACTGGCACTCGCTGCGCGAGCCGGACCCAGTTGAAGGTAGGGCTCACGTTGGCGAGCAAATTTGCTCCTTGGCCACGATCGCGATCTTCAATTCCCGTTTCAATGCTCTCGACGCGGCCGTGGAGAGCTCGCGACGCGCCCATTAGTTGCACGTTGACCGGATCTCCGACATGGATACGCGACAACTTCGTTTCTTCGAAGTATCCCTCGACGTGCAGCGTGTCGGTGTCGACCAGTGCCATCACGCCTTTCCCGGGACTGAGATAGGTGCCGGGCCGCAGATCCATATTGGACACCGAGCCGTCGACCGAGGCCCGCACTTCGCTTCGCTCAAGATTGAGTTTTGCGAGTGCCCGGTCAGCGACCGCTTGGTCGTACGCCGCCTTCGCAGAACCCTGAGTGGCAATCACCTGATCAAGCTTCTGCCTCGAAACCGTGGTATCGGGCGTTAGTGCGTTATAGCGCTTCAGATCGGCATTGGCTTCCTCAAGTAGGGCCTGACGCCCCTCCAAGACGGCCTCAGCCTGCTTCAGAGCGATCTCATAGCGAGCCGAATCGATCCGGAAAAGGATGTCGCCGCGCCTGACCGTCTGATTATCTTTGACGAGCACTTCAGTTACAAAGCCTGCGACGTCGGGAGCCACGGGGACCACTTCGGCGCGGACATGACCATCGCGCGTCCAAGGCTCGTCCATATAGTAGTCCCAGAGCCGGTAGCCGACCGAGATCGCGGCTGCGACCGCAAGACCGGTCAGTGCAAAGTGGCGAAGAATTTCCGTTTTTTGTTTCATGACACAAACTCCTTGGAGAGATAGACAATGCCGCCAAGCAGGCAGACATACGCGGAGAAATCGAACAGAGCCCGATGCCAAACGTGGCGGTACAGGCCTGCGCGCGCGAAGATGGTACGCGCGACGAGCGTGAGAATGTAAGCGACGATCGCCCAAAGCAGCAGGCTCGGTAGGATCACTCCAAACAGATCAATTTCATATCTCATGCGGTCAATCTCCCTTGGTTCGATGGAGGTGGCAGGTAAGCCGGCGCGGCGGAGAACAAAGCGCGTCGAATGCCGACTAGGTTCATCAAAGCGTTGTTGCGGCAATCGGCGATGGGCTCGCTCAAAGTGGCGGCCAGCGCGGCGTCGAGTGCTTTAACGAGGCTATATGGGAGCGGCCCATCGTCTCCCGCGTGTCCGGCGGCGGCCAGACGTGCGAGAAAGGCTTCGATGAGCCGAACGATTGCCGGCGCCAGAGACCGCTCGGCGCGGCGCAAGCCAACGATATTCACAGCTGCGCGCAAGTGTTGAAGATTAGCCGCCTCCTCGCGCGCGTCGCGGGAGATGGCGCCGACCCAAGTGGAGAGCACAGCCAATTGGTGAAGAGCCGCGGCGAGCAGGCCGGCGGGACCTTGCCGCGGCATGTTCTCGGCTACAGCTGCAAGAGTAGCTTTGTTGCTCCGCATCAGACGATATTCAAGCGCTTCGCTGCCGAGCGAACGGACCAGGCCCAGGATTACCCCGGTGATTGCGATCCCGAATAGGAGCGCGATATTTGAGTTTGCGAACTGATCCAAGTTGCCGGTGTAGGAAGAGTCCAGCGATAAGTCCGCCGAGAGCATAATCGCTAGGAAGCCCCCCATGCGCGCAGTTGCTGGTCGCGCCGAGAGATATCCGAAAAGTAGGAACGCCGGCATCAAGCTTGCGATCAACATCTCGATCGTCGTAATTCTCGGCATCACCGCAAAAGTGTACAGAAAGCTCAGAACCACAATGAGCCCGGTCACGGCGAAAAAGGTACGCACTCCGGGGATCGGATCATCCTGGCCTGCAAAGAAGCAGGCCGTCACCGCCGAAAGCAGCGCCGCGGACGCACCGTCGGTCCAACCAGTGCATATCCATATGGCACAGCACGTGAGCACGGAAATCGCCGCACCGGTTGCGGCCGAAAGCGCAACTGCTCGATCGCGTTGCGGCACCGTGGCGTTGCCGAGCTTGTGCGTGAAGGTCAGCGTCACACCCGTTGGATCGACGCCGTTGAGCATCGCTCGGTAAATTGCACGGCAATCGCGGGTGACGTCGATAAGTTCCCGCAATCGGAGTGCCAGCGCCGCGACAACGAGGTCAGTCCAGGAACTGTCTTTGTCCAACCGTGGATGAATGGCTTCCAACTCGGCGCGCAAGAGATCAGCTTCGGTGAGGTCCTGCGCGCTCTGATCGATCCATGCCGCGATCCGGCCGCAACTCGAGGTGAGCGCACGCGACGTCTGCAGGCCGGACGAAGTCCCCGCGCCGAGTTGGTCCTCGATTGAGGCGAGTAGCGGCACCAGCGCCAGCATGTGCTGTCGCAGCAACTTCAGGCCACGGACCCTATTGCTGTCCGCTGCTTCAAAGTCGAGATGCGCCGCAAGCGATTCCATTTCCAGGGCTTCCGCCGAAAGCCGCATGCGCTCAAGTTGGTGCTCTTGCTCGGTACCCTCTCCCTTTAGCACTTTGCGGCTCAGGTCATGCGCTCCCGCGAGCCAAGCGTCGATCCGAGCAAGAAGAGCGTCGTTCACTGTGTGAGGTAGCACGAGAGTGGAGACCAGAGTCGCGCAACAGATGCCCAGAGTGATTTCCTCCACCCGGAAGACAGCGGTATCGAAGATCGTCTCAGGCGCCGAAACCGAAGGGAATCCGATCAGCGCAACGGTGTATCCGGCAAGCATGAAGAGGTAGCTGCGCGGTGATCCGTCAACGAGAGACAGGTAAAGGCAAAGGCCCACCCAGACTGAAATGGCGAGGCAAAGTAGCTCAGGCGCATTTACAAGATTGGGCACCAGAACAACCGCAGCGGCGGCGCCTATAAGCGTGCCGAAAAAGCGGTAGATTGCCTTCGAGCACGTCGCGCCTGCCAGCGCGTTCGAGGTGATGTAAACCGTAGTCATCGCCCAGTAGGGCCGCGACATATCCAGCCATTGGGCGAGCACGAACGCCAACACCGCCGCAAGAAAAGTCTTCGCGGTGAAGACGAGGCTGGAGTGGCGAATCCAAAATGAGGGCTGCTGTGTCACGGCTCATGTTCCTGCGGTGGTGTTAGATCGCTACATAGTTTCTATCAGCTTTCTCATGGTGAGCCGATT
>Ga0193729_1001066_pt1 | contig 14094 bp, 14 predicted proteins | sample U1c2metaG_FD_143036 | JGI IMG/M metagenome (GOLD analysis project Ga0193729, IMG submission 143036) | Soil microbial communities from a riparian zone of the East river system, Colorado, United States - U1c2 | ecosystem: Environmental > Terrestrial > Soil > Riparian zone | place: USA: East River... | reverse complement strand
ATTGGTAAAGGCATCGGCGATAACAAGCAGTTCCGTTGGCGTAGTCATGAAGTCTCTCGACTTGAAGGTCTGAGCGATGCCGTTTTCGGATTCGCGATCACTTTGCTGGTTGTGTCACTGGAAGTTCCCAGAACATTTGCCGAGCTAATGCAAGCAATGCGCGGTTTCGGCGCGTTTGCTCTCAGCTTCACGCTGCTGTTCCTGGTCTGGTTTAGTCAATATAAATTTTTCCGCCGCTACGGTCTGCAGGACAACACCAGCGTCGTGCTCAATGGTGTGTTGCTGTTTGTCGTACTGTTCTACGTCTACCCATTGAAATTTCTCTTCACGTTGCTGGCCAATATTTTCACCGGCGGCGGCGGTCAGGTGCGCATGCCTGATGGGACGACCGGACTGATGGTTGAGAATGGCGATCAGGTTTCGACTCTAATGATCATTTTTGGCGCTGGATACATCGCCGTCTTTGGCGTTTTTGTGCTGCTTTACTGGCACGCTTACAGGCAGCGGGAAGCGCTGGAATTGAACGAACTGGAAGTCTTCGACACGCGAGTCGACATTCGGGAAAGCGCGCTGAACGTAGGCATCGCCTTGCTCTCGATCACAATCGCGTTCATTGGGCGGGGTCGATTCGCGTTCTTGTCTGGACTCACTTATATGCTTAACGGAATTCTATCGCCGTTACATGGCACGTTAATGGGAAGGCGACGCAGAAAACTCGAACAGCAATTTGACGCGAAGCTCGGTGCGTCGCCGGCGCCGATTAATCATAGATGATTCATTTGGAGTTCTGGCCTACACTCGCTTTCGCAGTCATGGCTCTCTCGTGGCTCGCATTCGTCATTGCTTTTTTCTTTCACGAAAAACCTCCGTCGCCGCCGGATAAGAAACGTGATCCTTCGTCAATCACAGGCATCGTTTTGCAAGGTGTGAGCTATGGAATTGTTTGGAGCGTTCGCCGGACGTGGTTCACCCCGATGTTTCCAAACAGGTGGCTCGAGATTGGGTTGGCAGTGCTGACGATGGTTCTGGTTGTATGGTCAGTCTGGTTTTGTTCGGCCGCGATCCGCACGCTGGGAGAACAATGGAGCTTGGCCGCGCGCGTCGTCGAAGGACACAAGTTAGTGACAAAAGGGCCTTATAGTATCGTGCGAAATCCGATCTATACGGGAATGTTCGGCATGCTGCTGGCGACCGGACTGGCGGTCAGCCATTGGATCGGACTTGTGATCGCAATTGTGATTTTTGCGATCGGAACTTTTATTCGGGTGCGCAGCGAAGAGAGATTGCTGCGCGAAATGTTCGGCCCGGAATTCGACGCGTATGCGCGAAAGGTCCCGGCTGTGATTCCGTTCTTTATTTGAGACCAACCGGCGTCCACAATTTTGAAAAAAGCAAAGATACTAGCGACGATTGGCCCGGCTTCTCGTGACCCGCAGGTTTTTGAAGCGATGCTGGCAGCGGGTATAGACGGCGTGCGCATCAACATGTCGCACGGTACGCAAGATGAGAAGGCTACCGACATCCAACGCGCGCGCGCGGCTGCGCAAAAAATGGATCGGCCCCTGGCGATTCTGGTCGATCTTTCGGGGCCGAAGATCCGCACCAGCACTCTCAAAGATCACCAGCTGGTTGAACTCAAAACCGGACAAGTCTTCACGATTACTACCCGCAGAATCGAAGGCGACAACACACAGGTTGCCACGAACTATGACGGGATGCCGAAAGACGTTCATGCGGGCGCACGCATCCTCTTAGACGATGGCGCGATTGAATTACAGGTTGAAAGCACAACCGCTACCGTTGTGGTGACGCGAGTAATCAACGGTGGCATGCTCGGCGAACGCAAGGGAATTAATTTGCCGGGCGTAACGCTGCCGATCCCATCGTTGACGGAAAAAGATCGCGATGATTTGAAGTGGGCAGCCCGGCAGAAAGTTGATTACTTTGCGCTTTCATTTGTCCGCAGCGGTAACGACTGCAGTGAAGCTAAGCAACTGATCAAGCAGGCCGGCAGTACGGCGCCGCTGATTGCAAAGATTGAAAAGGCCGAGGCCATCGCTCATCTCGATGAAATCATCGAGGCTGCTGATGGGGTGATGGTCGCGCGCGGTGATCTCGGCGTTGAGACCAGTGTCGAACTCGTTCCGGTTTACCAGAAGCAAATTATCGAACAGGCAAATGCAGCCGGAAAACTCGTGATCACGGCAACCCAGATGCTGCAATCGATGGTTTCGAATCCGCGGCCAACCCGGGCCGAAGCCACCGACGTCGCGAACGCTGTCTGGGATGGATCGGATTGTTTGATGTTGTCAGGCGAAACGGCGACGGGAAACTATCCCGTGGCTGCGATCGCGACCATGGCGCGCATCATTGAAGCTGCCGAAACTCGCCGCGAAGATCGATCGATCATTAACAAATTGGTTGGCCGTCAAACGGGCCGCGTCAGCCGGGCGTTGAGCGAGGCAGCCGCGTTTGCCGCCGATGAAATGAATGCTCGTCTGATCGCCGTCTTCACTGAATCCGGATTGATGGCGCGCCGCCTTGCGTCGCTGCGGCCGGACCAAAGAATCATCGCCCTGACTTCATCGCGCGAAGTCATCAACGAGCTGGCGCTGATCTGGGGTGTCGAATCAGTGCAGACCACACCATCCAGGAGCACCGAGGAAATTCTAAAGATTGGCGAGCAGGCGTTGCTTCATGCTGATCTGGTAGATCTCGGCGAAACGATCGTGATTATGGCCGGCAGGCTTTCAGGTTTGGGATTGTCGAGTTCAGTGACGCTGTACACGGTCGAGGGCGATATTCACGAGACGGTCTAGCCGTTTTCAACGAGTGTAATAACCCTGGCGAGTTTGAATGTTTAGCTTTTGGAATTCCGGCGGCGGATTTGGCGGCAAGGCAATCCTCACTGTAATTCGATGCCATTTATTAGGCACGTCCGATTTGTTTGGCTGAAATCCGAGACGATATTGATGGCGTAACTGAGTTACCACGAGATTCATTACTTCCTTGAGTTCTTTCTTGTCCCGAGGAAATAGGGCCTGTCCGCCGCTAACTCCGGACAGTTCCGCTAGAATCCCCTGCCCTTCCATGCCCAGAGCAGAACCCACATCGGTAGGCGTGTGAATTCCAATAGCATAGAGCGTAACGTCGGAGTTTTTCAGCAACTCGCGCAATTCCTTGAAAGAATGTCGGGACAGATTATCCTGACCATCAGAAATCAGAATCAGCACTTTGCGTGCGTGGTGGCCTGTTCCTAACTTTTCGATCGCTGCAAAGCAAGCATCGTACATCGCTGTATTTTTTCCCACTTGCCCAATGGGTGTCTTCTCCGCGAGCAGGGCCTGACTGCTTTTCCAATCGGTAAGAAAACGTACACTCCTATCAAACGCCGCCAGGAAATACTCGTTACCCGAAACGTCCGCCTGAAAGGTCTCCGAGAGCGCTTCTCCGATCGCTACCGGCCGCGCCACGTCCTTGCTTTCGAAGAGCTGCATTGAAGCAGACGTGTCAATAAGAATGGCCACGCTGCATGAATCTTCGCCACCTTCGAAAAACTCGATCGGGCGCACTTCCTTCTCATCGAGAATTTGGAAAGCTTCGCGATTTAAGCCGGTGGCATACTCGCCGGAACGAACCCTGACCGTGACCGTTAGCATGGTAAGGTCGCGGTCAACTCGACTTGTGGATTGAGCGTGAAGTGGAATCGTGTCGGAACAAATTAGCAGGAACAGGACTAGAGCAGAAAAGGTGAATCGTAACAGCGAGAGATTCATCACTAACCTCAAAGGCCGTTCCTATTCGAATTATTCAACTACTCAGCGCGCAGCACCTGACCCACGTGCTCTTTCTGCGCCTTCTCTTTACGGATTGCAGCTTCAGACATTTGTGGGTCGCGCCAGTTGTCGAGGATGCCGACCTGATGGACGCACTGGATCGTGCAGGTGGGCGCGCACCATTTTTCGGTTTTGTATTCGCGCTTGAAATCTTCCATCGTGTAATCCTCAAGCGGAATGCCGGGATAGCCGCGCTGTTGCGAGCACCAATGGACTTTTCCATCTTCGCAGATATAGAGATAGCGGGAGCCGGAACGACAGCGCCATTCGTAAGGCTTGCCTTCGGCGATGCTGTCCTGAAACCAATTGAGCCGCGCGTGATCTTTGTTGCCGAGCTTCTTCACGGCATGAAAGATCTCCTTCTCTTTTTCAGATAACGGCTTGAGCGTCCCGTCATCATCATGAATCACGCCTACGGTGGTAGAGAAGCCCAGCTCAACGGCGCGCTGCGCGACCGTGAGCGCGTCTTCGGGCTGCTTAATCCCGCCGCCGATTACTGAATTGATGTTGATGTGAAAGTCAGCATGCTCAGCCAGGTAGCGTAACTTCTTATCGAGCACGCGCAGACTCTTACGCGACACTTCATCAGGATTGACGTTGTCGATGCTGATTTGCAGAGCGTCCAGACCCGCTTCATTCAGACGCTTGATGCGATCGGGTGTGAAGTAATAACCGTTCGAGATGAGTCCGGCGATCATCCCGCGCGACCGGATATGCCGAACCATCTCGTCAAGTTGCGGGTGCATCATGGGTTCGCCGCCGGAAATCGTCACGATCGAGGTTCCCAATTCGGCGAGCTTATCCAGGCGCTTCTTCATTACCTCCAGCGGCACCGGCTTTGAAACTTGATCGTATTCGTTGCAATAACCGCAAGCGAGATTGCAGCGCCGCATCGGGATGATATGCGCCAGGACGACATGATTGGTGGAAGCCAGCGCTTTCGTTATGAAAGCGGCCTGTCGGATTTTCCACTTAAGAAAAGTACTTTTTCGCATGGCGTATTACTGCGGCAGTCGAGTTCGAAAAGGATATGCGACCGTCGCTGCGAGCGCAAGCTAACAACCTGGGGTTTCGTGTCAGCGCCCGCGCGTGAGCCAGGGTTTCTTTTGTGGTTCGCTACGCTCCGTCGCAGCCGTCGGTCACCTGACACAATTTGCGCTACAAAATCAGAAGGGCTTCAGTTTCCCGAAGCCCTTCTAAAGAGAAGACGGCAGATAAGAACTTAGCCCCTTACTTTCTTGACGCTCGAGTCGAGCTTTAGTTGGAAGACGCTCTTATCAATTGTTTCGTTCTTTGCCACGTTCGTGAGCCGGATAGTCGTTGAGTCGTCGTTCTTCTCAACCATCTTCGTCTGCACCGGCAAGCCCTCTTTGTCAACCCAAACTTCAATGTACTTGTAGCTGGCAGCGACTTTCGGAGTCGCCTTAAAGTGTGTCGCCGCAACGCCGCCTCCGAGTGTTTCATCGCGCACGTCCTGCAACTCGCCGAATCTTGATCGCAGTTGCGCCGCGGACATATTCAACAACGCGAGCACGTCGCTGTCCTTTTGGCTGTGAACAGAAGCCGTGTTGCCGGTGAGCGCCTGATTCAATCGTGGACGGTAGAGCACATAAGCGCCATTCGCGATTGCCAGAATTTCATGTTGCGGCTTCGTCCATTCGAGACGAACGAAGGCGCTGCTGCCCGACACCGGAATATACCGAACTGTGCCGTAGTAATTGTCCGAATCGCGAAGTTGCGCGTTGTACTTCTGCATATTGATGTCTGCGCTCAACGACCTGAGGTTCTGTCGATTCTTCTCGAGTCTGCTCATGATAGAGCTAACCAATCCTGGCTGTGCGTCTGCCTTGAGAACCGGGATGGCCGCGAGCGAGATCGCAACCAAAACTACAGTCAGAATCGAAGGAAAAAGTTTCTTCATCATAGCTCCTATCTAAAACTTAAGGCCCTTGTGGGCCCCTATGCAAAACCGTGAGTCGCTTCGCTTGATGCGCCTCACGGTGGATTAATCTTCGAAATTATAAAGCATGATCACCGTATGTCAACCTCATATGCAATGAGCTTGCCAGACTGGTCGTACTTCGGAAGGCGAACCATGACTTGACCCGAGGGCAGTTTCAGCTTAGCTCTGGCCACCCGATCGATCTCTGCGTTATCTGATTGATTCCCAACGAGATCAGTCGCCCAGACAACTGTAGTTTGGACCGGGGGACTGCTCGCAAACCAGCTTTTTGGTGTAAGAAAAATAAAAGCGAGGATCAACACGCACAGTACATCCCACTGCCACGAAGTCCGCGAATAGTTCCAAAAGACAATTTTTCTTGCAGTGTCCGAGATGAATCCCATCTTTCGTCCGGAGAGCCTGGTCGATCGCGAGGCTACACGATATGACCATCTCGCATTTGGATGATACGTTGACAGGCAGCGGCTGCCTCAGGATTGTGCGTGATCATTATGATCGTTTGATTAAATCGATCGTTCAACTCGCGAAACATCTTCAAAACCAGTTCAGAGTTTTCAGAATCGAGATTGCCGGTAGGTTCGTCCGCCAGGACAATCGCCGGCCGGTTGACGACGGCGCGCGCCAGGGCGACGCGTTGTTGCTCGCCGCCCGAAAGCTCGAGTGGCTTGTGATGCATCTTGTCTTCCAGGTGCAGCATTCTGAGAATCTCGCGGCGGCGATCAGGATCGTCCGCGCCGTTTCCATGAATGCGCTCGGCCAGTCGCAGGTTGCCTTCGGCGGTCAGTGTGGGAAACAGATTGAAGCGCTGAAAGACAAATCCGATCTTTCGCCGCCGAATGTCGGTTCGCTTCGCATCTGAGGCCGCGGTTAGATCTTCGCTATCAATCAGGATGCGACCTTTGGTCGGAGTCAGAAGCCCGCCCAACAAATGAAGCATCGTTGATTTCCCGCAACCCGATGGCCCCATGACGGCGACGAACTCGCCTTCCTGCACCGCCAGTGAAACGCCGCGCAACGCCGGCACATCGACCTTGCCAATGCGGTAAACCTTTTCGAGATTGTCAGCTTTTAGGATCGTTGCCATTTACTAAAGTTGAAACTTCTGACACTTATTCGTAAGCCAATGCATTTACCGGATCAAGATTCGCTGCGCGCGCCGCCGGATAAAGCGCGCCCAAGGCCCCACCTAATAATCCAATTGCCGCGGCAGTCAGCGCCCAGCGACCGCCGAACTCGAAAATCAAGCCGGTGGCCTTGTGAATGCCGAATCCCGCAATGCCTGCCAGGGCAAAACCAACCAATAGGCCAAGAAGACTAATCAGCAAAGCTTCGCGTTCGATCTCGCCGATGATGTAAGCGCGCGACGCGCCCATGGCTTTTAGGATTCCAATCTCGCGCGTGCGTTCGGTAATCGTGGTATGCATTGCGAGCATGATCACGAGCGCGCTCACGATCGCAGCCAGAACCACCAGCATACGTAAGAAAACCGCGAGTCCGGGGATCGAGTTCTCGATCGTAGCGAACAATTCCCGCGTTGGTTGAATTTTGTTACCGGGAAGTGCTTCGTTAATGCGTTTGGCCACCGCCAGTTGCTCGCTCGGGTTTTTAACTTTCACAAAAATGAAGGTGCATTTGTTCTGCACCTCGAGGGCATCCTGCAAAGAAGCCAACGTCATCTTTACCCGCGCCCCGGATTCGGGAGCATAAATCCCGGCCACTCGATAAAGTTTATCCCCAAAAATCTTCAGCGTGCTTCCCACCGGATGGTTTCGACCCGCTTTGGTTTCATCGATTAGGACGTCATCAGGGCCAGTGGGCGCGTGTCCCTGAATAAGCCGGATGTTATTCATCTTCGAGAAGCTGTCCCATTCAACTCCTTCGACCTGATCAAAACCGAAAGATCCGCTCGGATAAACATGGCGAATGACTGGCGAGACAGATTCGACGCCCTCGATTTGCTGTAACAGCGGCACATATTTGGTGCTGACATTTGCCGAAGATACGGTTATTTGGATCGAACCCGGCCGCGTAAAGATTAGCTCTGCAGTCACGTTTGACGAGCGCTTTTGCAGATCGTCGGACATTCCGTGGGCCAGACCGGTGAAAAGCATCACCAGCGTCACGCCCAGAGCGACACCCAGAATGCTGATGGCCGATCGCAATGGCCGCTGTCGAATGTTGGAAACGACTAGACTGTCCACAGTACTGCCTCTTTCAAACGGGCCATATTAATACAACGGGCGCGGCTAATGCTAACCGCATGCTCCAAAAAGGAATAGGTAAACGCTAGTGCTAGTTCTTTGGCGGAGAGGACTTTTTCTCGTCCAGATTGACTTCGGGAAGATTCGATTTGTTGACCAGGACAAAGGCGTCCGGCTGGTATTCACGGTCCAGCGTCAGTGATTCGGGGGTTTGATACGAGATCGTGATCTTATATTGATCGTGTGGGCGCGTCAGTGAAATCCTGGCGGGTAAGAAGACGTTGCCTTCGGCGCCAAACTTAGTCACGGGACCATACGTAACGTCATTTACCAGTACGCCTTTCTGATCGAAGGTCTGCAGCCGGGCGAGACGAATTCCACCTACTCGATCGAACCAAAAACGTCTTGCCAGGTGGGCCGACTTATCGGCAGTCGCGACCAGCTCATCCAGAAAATAGTAACCGCGCACGACCCGTTTGGTGCTGTCTGTCTTGGACGGATCCACTTCTGATTCGAAGAACTCACTCTGCACATACAGGGTGCCGGCCGCATCAGCATTGATGGGGTTGAGTAATAAAGCGTCGGTCAAATGCTGCGGACGCAAATTTGAAAGCGCATTGACAGTTTGGGCTTCGGAATTTTCTTTGCCTTTCTTGTCTGCCGGACTCGAATTCCCGTCCATGTCCAGCTTGGCATAATCGGCGTTGTTGGTGCCTATGACGAACCGGCGATACTTTTCATCACCCTTCAAGATGGCAATACGAAAATGCTCGCCGTCGGAAGTCATTTGCGCGATATCCGAAGCCACCACCGGCGCTTGAATGGTCAGATAGATCTTTCCCGGCCGTTGCAGGTAAATAGAGCCATCGACGGTGCGATATTTTTCAGCAATGCCGGAGGTCGCAAACGAAGTATCTTCGAATTGGATATCGACCCGGCCGTGAATCGAGCGCACCGAAACCAACTTGTTGACCGCTGAAATCAGATCAGAAGTATTAGCGCTGGCCAGCGGCGTCAAAAGCTTTTCCGTCTCTACGCGCTTATGTACGAGACTGCAGGCCGGGGCCAGAATCAGGCCAGCTAAGATCGAGATGGTGGCAAGCTTTAGTTTTCTCACGAAATGGCGGGTCCCATTGTCCATCAAGGATCAATAATGCCGGCGCTGAGGCAGGCGACCGGCTTTCTGTGCATAGATTATTTGTAAGCTGAGTCAGCTTACAAAGCAGGTTGGCCGTTGTCAACGCGGTGTTACGTTTGCGGTTCTTGACCCGGGATGCTGCGGCGGCAACCAGTCTTCGGCGACCGCCGCGGCTAACTGGAGCAATGATGATCGGTTATGGATTTCCGGCGGCCGTTGAATTGCTTACCGCCAAATTGAAGGTTGTTCCGCTCTCAAGCCGTAGATTGCCTCCCGTCAGGCTGAGAGTCGATCCTCCCTGGGCCGACGCACTGCTGGATTGAGTGATATTCAGTCCACGCAACGAGCCGGTTAGATTTCCGGCAGTGCTGGTCGTGGCGCCGACCGTGCTGCCGACGGCACTCGTCGTTGTTCCGGCAACGTTGCCAACTGTAGAGGTGGTCGTGTTTACCGCGCCACCCACCGTGTTGCCGACGCCGCCCAACAAGCCGCCGCCATTGCTCGTTCGACCAGTTGAACTTGAGCGCGTGCTGCCGGCAGATGATTGACTCATCAAATCACTATCAACGCTCGAATCATTAGATTGAGCGCGGGCATGCGCCTGTGTGATTGAAAGGATGCTGGCCGTGATAGGCATTTCAGTTGAGCCCGACCTCAGCGTGTCGAAGGCCAGCGCGAGATGCGATTCGCCGTTGGATTTGGTCTGTTGCTGAACATCTGTGACGCGACCGATTAACTGTGCGCCCTTTGGAACAACAACCTGGCCGTTCTGTTTGAGGGCCTGCGTAGTTTTCAGAATCACGCGATCGCCGACTTTTGCGTGACGAGCGTCAAGCGCGCTTTCCAGCTGCGCAGCTAATTGAGTGTCTGACTGCAAATCGATTTGACGGCCTTGCTTTTGGGCTGAGGTGCGATTACTCGCCTGGGTGCTTCCGCTGGTACTTGTCGTTTGGGCCACTGCGATTGCAGACAGGGCGACGACTAGTGCCATCGTACAAAGAATCTTATTCATGATGATGTCCTCCGGATTTAAGAAGTCGAAGCTGATTTGATTGCGACTGGTTCGTTGATGGTGGGATTCTAGATGTCGTTGCCGACGGCAGGTGCGATGGTTCTCTTACAATTTGGTTGTAAGGTCACAACACGGCCCACTAGAGGACCCGGCGCCGCCAGTCGGGAGAAATGAACGATCCTAAGCGAGAACTGTTTTCAGGCTCAGCAACCTTCGTGCTCACAGCCGCAGCCGATTTCCATCACCTTGGATTTTTCGGCTTCCTCGCAATATTCACTACAGTACTTGCTGCCTTGTTCGGGCGGGCAATCACACGCTGGGTGCGCGCATTTGCCGGAATCATTATTTGCCATCGCAGCGACCTCCTTAAGGTCTGCGTCGGGTCGAGGGATCTATTCAATTGGAGGGGGTCTGTAGTTATGCTAGGCGCGGTCGCGCGGGTGGTCAAGTGCGGTGACACGCGCATCTGGCGCGTAATCCAGGGGCGGGACGCCGGCGGCCACTTTCACTTCAGCAAGCCTGACAGCCAATGCATGATGTTCAGCGCGATTTGTCGATTGTCGATTCCCGGACGATTCATGCCGAAAGGCATTTTGTTCGGGCCGGCCAATTGCGCGGACAGCATAGCCGCTTCGCCGAGAACGACCACGCGGCCCTTACCCAGGGTCATGGCGATGCCTTGAGCGCGGCCCGCGGCGGATGCGGGATTGTTGTTGACACCAGGCAATGCATCGACAGCAGAGTCAGCCAACTTCATGAAAGCAACACTGTCTGGCGGGCCTTTCAATGACTGGCCGGTGAAGGCGATGATCTTGTTCACGCGTTCTGAGTCGTTGCGGCCGCGGGTAATCGCGTGATCCGCCAGCCGGCCGCTGTCGCGCGTGTAGACGATGAAGCCGGGATTGTTCGACTCTTTGTCGTAGTTCTGGTTATCAACGGTGAACATCTTGCTCATGTTGACGCCAAAACGTTCCGCCAGAATTTGATTCGCCGAACCCATCGGCGCGTGGTCGGCGATCAAAAGCAAATTGCCTCCGCCTTTCACCCAGTCACGCACTGCGTCGCACTCCTCAACTGTGAATGCCGGGTTCGCTGCTTCAGGCATGTTCATCCGCTCTGCGCCAAGCGCGTTTGAGATGACCAGTACGTCAAAGCCTTTCAGAGTCGCCGCAGAGAATTTTTCTTTGTTCGGCGTGATTTGATAACCGTCATTCGTGATCAAATCAGCAAATGGTTTGTAGCGGCCGCCGGCGGTATGAAAGTTTTTGTGGGCTTCGTCAAACAAAACCCTCGGACCATTTTTGGGGTAGGCAGGATGCGCGACCCTGGCATCGAAATTAGGATCGGCAACTTGTTGAGCGCGTGATATGGCGAACAGAAGAAACGACGTCGTGGCAATTAGAGCTGAGAGAATAACGAATCTTTTCATGATCGAAGGACGGTGTTAATTCGTTAACCAGCAGCGGGGCACTAGCCCGACCGTTAGGGAGGGCTCCCTGTTAGCGGAAACGATAACTCTCCCTAACGGTCGGGCTAATGCCCCGTAGCCTGCCAGCGTATTAGCCGCCGAGTTTCTTCAAACGCTCAGCCGCAAGCATCAGCGTTTCGTCTTTTTTACAAAAACAGAAGCGAACCTGCTGCGAGCCTAATGCGGGATCGCTGTAGAAACTCGAGCCCGGAACGCAGGCAACGCCGACTTCGCGAATCAGGTGACGCGTGAATTCAACATCGTCTTTGAAACCAAATGCGCTGATGTCGGTCATGACGTAATAAGCACCGTCGGGAGAAAATGTTCCGAAACCTGCATTCTGAAGTTCAGGCAAAATCAGATCGCGGCGCGCTTCGTAATCCTTTTGCAGCTGATCGTAGTAAGCCGGCGGCAGCGACAGCGCATAAGCCCCGGCTGCTTGCAAGGGAGCGGCGGCGCCGACCGTCAAAAAGTCATGAACTTTGCGAATCGCGCTGGTGATTTCCGGTGAGGCGATGCAGTAACCGACGCGCCATCCAGTGACCGAATAAGTCTTCGACATCGAATTCACGATCACGGTCCGATCGCGCATGCCTTCGATCTGCGCCATCGAGATGTGCGCAATCTCTGCGCCCGCGCGTGGGTACAAAATGTGTTCGTAAATTTCGTCAGTGAAGCAGAGCGCGTCGAACTCCTGGCAGAGTCCGGCGATAAATTCCATCTCATCGCGCGTGAAAACTTTGCCGGTTGGATTGTTGGGATTGCAGATAATGATCGCTTTGGTCCTGGGATTGAATGCCGCGCGCAACTCGTCGCGGTCGAAACTCCAGTCCGGCGCTCTTAACGGAACATAACGCGGCCTAGCGTCAGACAGGATCGCATCCGGCGCATAGTTTTCATAGAACGGTTCGAACACGATCACTTCTTCGCCCGGATCAACGGTCGCCATCATCGCTGAGATCATTCCTTCGGTAGATCCGCAGGTGACGGTGATCTCAGTTTCCGGATCTATTTCAAAGCCCAGATACCACCTGGTCTTTTTGGCGATCGCGTCGCGAAAATCTTTTGCGCCCCAGGTGATCGCATACTGGTTCACGTCGTCGGCGATGGCCTGCATGGCGACGCGCTTGATGTCCTCCGGCGCCGCGAAATCCGGAAAACCCTGCGACAGATTGACCGCGCCGTACTTCATGGCTTCGCGAGTCATCTCGCGAATCACTGACTCAGTGAACTGGCTGGCTTTGCGAGAGACGCGACGAGAAATCGAAGGTGCTGGTGATGTCATTGACTTAGCCACAGATGAACACGGATTAGCACAGATAAGAACGTGCAATTATTCCACTTGGTCCTATCTGTGTCCATCCGCGTTCATCCGCGGCTTAAACCGCCCGCTACCGCAGGCGGTTCTGACTGCGTATCCGTGTATCTCTGTGAATCTATGGCTAATTCAATCCGGCGGTTGCGATTTCAGTTGTTCGACGATCGATCGCAGTGCGGGCGCCAGTGATCCATTTGGCGCTAGTCTAAGATAGTCTTCATACGCGGCGATCGCCGATGTGTTGTTGCCGCTCTTCTCATAAGCAGCACCGAGTAGTTGATAAATAATCGGTTCAGTATCTGCGAGTTGATCGATGGCGATCTTGAATTCGCGCGCCGCCAATTCGTACTGGCCTTTATCTTCATAGACGCGTCCGATGCCTACGTGTGCTTCGGGTTGAAAGCCATGCGCTTCGCGAATGGCCCGATTGAACGCGCCGATCGCTTCGTCGGTTTGTCCGGTCTCGCGATAGATTCGACCTTCGACAGCGGACGCTTCCGGGTAGATCGCTCGCGCGCCCCGCGCCGCGCCAATCTCAGCCAGGGCATTATTCGAATCATTCATATCCAGGAGCACGCGCGCCAGACCAACGTGCGCAGCCGGAAACGCAGGTCGCAATTTGATTGCCTGGCGATAGAGATCAGCCGAGCTTTGCCGGCTGGCATCGTCTCTGGCAGTTTCGCGCGCTGTCTCGGCCCTTTGAAAGAGCAACTCGGCCTGATCATTGGTGCGGAACAGACGAAGCAAAAGACTCTCGCGCTGCGCCGCAGGAATCGGCATGGAGATTTCTTTGAAGCCCGTTGCCCGCGCGCGCAAGGTGTGGGCACCGTTTGACAGTTTCAAAGACCTCAACGCGCCCTTATCGTCAGTCACGCCGCGTTTGATCTCATCTATCCAGATGGTGGTCGCGGGTTCGCTGACAATTGTGATAGTTCGAGCCCCGCTGGTTGTTGTCGCCTGGCGCGGTCGTTGGGCGACAGCGACGCCGCAACAGATAATCAAAATGCAGGCAGATAGCTTCATCGTTACTACCTTTACTCCGAACGATCCGCAACGCGCAAGCGCTTTCAGCGTGCGTGGTCTTCTCATGATGTTGCGCCCTGACGCGCTATGGGTGTAATCTTCGCGCGAAATAACTGAAACCGAATTGGTTCTACG
>Ga0193729_1001065_pt1 | contig 14117 bp, 6 predicted proteins | sample U1c2metaG_FD_143036 | JGI IMG/M metagenome (GOLD analysis project Ga0193729, IMG submission 143036) | Soil microbial communities from a riparian zone of the East river system, Colorado, United States - U1c2 | ecosystem: Environmental > Terrestrial > Soil > Riparian zone | place: USA: East River... | reverse complement strand
AATCCAGCGGTCGATTAGGGTTGTCTCGGAGGGACGCGCTTCCGCGCGTCCTGGACGTGCAGAAGCACGTCCCTCCGTATCAGGGAAATCAAAAAGATTTCCTAGCAAGATGCGGAGGGTATTGCGAATGCGGCGATAGGTATCGCCAAGGCGGGTGAACATTTCCTCCGAGAACGGAACATCGTCTCCAAAATTAATGCTGCTCGCCCACAATCGAATGAGGTCGGCGCCATGCTTCTTTACGAAATGACCGGCGTCCATCGGCTTGTCGTAGGTCCCGGACTTGGAAATTTTCTTTCCATCAAGGTCGACGACGAATCCATGAGTCAGACACATCTTGTAAGGGGCGCGATCGTTCATGGCGATGCTGGTCATGAGCGACGACTGAAACCAGCCGCGATGCTGATCGGTTGCTTCGAGATACATGTCGGCCGGGTCACGCAATTCCGGATGAGTGGCGCAAACCGCGCGGTGCGAAACGCCGCTATCGATCCAGACGTCGATGGTATCGTTGCGTTTGGTGGTTCCTTTCGGCAAGTCTAGCTCGCGCGCGAGTTCGGCGTCGCTTAATTCAAACCAGACATTCGAACCGCGTTTTGCGACAAGATCAGCAAGTCTGCGAATCCAGTCGGCGTTTAATGTGGCGCGTCCCTCTATATAGAAGACGGGCAAGGGGACCCCCCAACTGCGCTGGCGTGAGATGACCCAATCAGGGCGCGATTCCACCGTTCCGGCGATACGGTTTTCACCCCAGGAGGGGATCCATCTTACTTGATGATGAATGGCCTCGAGCGCTTCGCCGCGGATCTTATCTAGGCGGATAAAGAATTGCTCGACTGCGCGAAAGATGATCGGCGTTTTCGATCGCCAGCAATACGGATAGCTATGATGAAAATTTTGTTCGGCCAGGAGCATGCCGCGCTCGCGCAAGATCCGGATGATGTCGGCGTTGGCGTCGAAGACATATTTGCCGACGAGTTCCGGAATCCCGACCTCGTTAGTATAGCGGCCGTGATCATCGACCGGCGAAAGAATCGGAAAGCTGTTTTTTGATCCGAGCACGTAATCGTCTTCGCCGTGGCCGGGCGCGATGTGGACCGCACCGGTGCCACTGTCCATGGTGACGAACTCGGCTGGCAGGACCATGGCAGTGCGCGGCAGAAAGGGATGTTGTGCGCCGATGCCTTCGAGTTTGTCGCCGGGAAAGGATTGCATCGGTTCGCCGGTCGGTTCGAAACCGGTCGCCGCACGAAATTGGGGAACGAGTCTGTCGGCAAGAACGAGAGTTTCTGTTCGGGAGGCTGAGCTTCCTCCTACCTTCGGGCCGGTGAATTCCTGGACGACATAGATTTCTTTCGGATGCACGGCGATGAGCAGGTTGGCGGGCAACGTCCACGGTGTTGTCGTCCAGATCGCGATGCTGGCTTTGTCTTTGAGCGCGCCGGAAATAATTGGAAACTTCACAAAGACGGCGGTGTCGTCGCGTTCCTGATATTCCACTTCGGCTTCGGCGAGGGCGGTCTGGGCGCCGGTGCTCCAGAAAACCGGCTTCATCGATTGGTAAACCAGACCTTTCTCCACGAAGATGGCAAAGGCGCGCAGGATCTCGGCTTCGTATTTGGGATCCATGGTCAGGTAGGGATGTTCCCAATCGCCGAAAACGCCGAGGCGCTTGAATTGTTCGCGCTGAATATTGATGAACTTGCGCGCGAAAGCTTCGCAACGTTTGCGCACTTCCAGTGGGGCGAGGTCGCGTGATTCCTTTACTACCTTGTATTCAATCGGGAGTCCGTGGCAGTCCCAACCCGGGACGTAAGGCGCGCGTTTGCCGAGCATGGTTTGGGATTTCACCACGAAATCCTTCAGAATCTTGTTGAGCGCAGTGCCCATGTGGACGTCGCCGTTGGCAAAAGGCGGCCCGTCGTGCAGGACAAAAAGCTCTGCACTTGCGCGCGCCTTTTGAATCTGCTGATAGACGCTGGTTTCTTCCCATTTCTTTAGCAATTCGGGTTCGCGCTGCGCCAGATTCGCCTTCATCGGAAAATCGGTGCGCGGAAGATTGAGCGTGTCCTTGTAATTCTGCGACATGAAAGAGCGCAGCTACCTAGCACCCACGATTGGACAAATCAACGTTCCCTGGGAATGAGGGTCGTCGCCGGCAAGTTGTCCTGTGGTGGCAGCCGAGTCGGCTGCAAAAAGAGAAGCGCGCGACGCGCGTGCCGCGACAGAGAATCGAACCCGCTACTCAATGATCATCGGAACAGCAACCAATCGAGGAGGACATCTACCCACAATTCAGAGATAACCTTACGAAAGTGTAATATTTTTTTGTTTGACCTTCTCCACAGGATGATCAAAATCGGCCAGCTTTTTGTTTTTTGCCACATGGAACCTAACGGCTCCTAGCCCCGGAACTTTGCGAATAACCCAAGCAGAAATAGAACTAGACCTTTTGATCGCTCCAGCGAAAAGGGAAGTCTCTCTGTCTGCAACTTAAATCCCCAACCCCTATGCGAAGAAATACTAATTCCCAAGCAGCCTTTTTTAATCCACGTCTCTTTGCCGCCTTCCTGCTTTGTTCAGCCGGCGCCTGGCTGACAATCCTCAGCTTCGCTTCTACTCCTTCGAGCGGAACTCTGACCGACGTTTCAGGGCCGCTCACTTACACCGCCGGCCCGTTTTTTCAGACAAACCAATCGCCGTTGGGTCTCGGACAGGTCGATACCGGCCCTCGCTGCGATAGCACAACTTTCCCGTGCGACACCTACACCTTGCACGTAAACATTCCCGCCAGTTACGCCGCGACCCACTGCTTCCCGACCGCTAAAGTCACGCTCTCCTGGATTGATAGCGGTACCGGTCAGTCCGATTACGACCTCTACATCTACAAACTTCCGCGCAACGATTGTTTCGATACGACCGGCAATCCCTCACCCGACTGTTCCAGCACCGATGGTAACGAACCGGCCGATTACCAATCCGCCCAAAGTGGCTACGTTCCTGAAGTTGCGACGATCGCTCCCCTTACCATGGACGGGCAAACGCATGACTACACGATTCATGTCGTACCCTTCCAACCGACGGGCGAGACAGTTAACGTAAAGATCGAGTTGCTTCCCGGCCCGCCTCCCGGCGATCCATTTTGCGGCGCTCCCGGCTTTGGCAGTGCGGATCCAGTGGCACCAGGCACTCCGCGGTACCAGACTTTTGTCGCGCCATCGCCCGATGCCGATGTTGGCAACGGTGAGTTCAATATTGGATTCAATCCCCATACCGGCCGGATCATGACGATGAACTCAGGACCGATCTGGCGTATCACGCCACCGGAAATCCAGACTCCAGCGAAGCCTGAGTGCTGCGAAGGTTTGTGGGAGGACAAGTCGACAACTACCGCAAACATTGGACTCGATCCAATTCTATGGACCGACCAAGTGACCGGGCGCACGTTTGTATCTAATTCGACCGCGGGCGCCAACGCGGTGTATGCCTACACAGATAGCGACGGCGATCCAAGCACGACTCAGCCGACTGGCTGGACTGAGTTCGGGATTGCGGCGCCAAACGGCGGTGCAGACCATGAAACGATCGGTTCAGGACGTTACCCATCTCCGCTCAATCTAGCCTATCCCCCGGGTAATCCGGTAAACCAGGGCGAGGCTGTTTACTATTGCTCGCAAAGCATTGTTGGACCGGCTGCTTGTTATCGCAGTGATACTCTAGGCGCGAGCTGGGGTCCGAGCACGCTGGCCTATACAGGCCAAGGCCTCACGGAGGCAAATCCTCCAATTCCGGGTGGAGATTGCGGTGGATTACACGGCCACATCCATGTTGCCCCTGATGGCACAGCCTGGCTGCCGGTAAATCAATGCGGAGGTTTGCAAGGTGGCGTGTTTAGTACCGACGGCGGTACAACGTGGGTCCAATTCCAGATACCTAACGCCCTTTCGCAACAACAGGGAGCTGATCCTTCCATAGCCATCGATTCTGACAGCACCGTCTATTACTCTTACGTCAACAACGAGCCGGTCTCCGGCGCCAATCCGCCGGAGGGTCACGCACGGGTCGTCGTCGGCCATCGAACCGGTAACACTGTCAACTGGACCAATTACCTCGATCTGGGCGCGGGACATAGCGTGCGCAATGCCGCCGAGATCGAGGCGGTAGGTGGGAGCTCTGGTCGCGCGACTGTTGGCTTCCTCGGAACCGATCGGCCCGGTGACTACCAAGCCATCAGTTTTCCGGGGAACTGGTATGCGTTTATTTCCACGACCTACGACGGCGGCCAGACGTGGACTACTGTTAATGCCACGCCTAACGATCCCGTTCAACATGCTACCGGTATCTGGCAGCAGGGTGGCAGTCACACCGATCGAAACCTGCTCGACTTCAACGAAATCACAATTGACGACAAAGGGCGTGTTCTCTACGGCTACAGCGATGGTTGCGTAACCGAGGGATGCATCGCCGGCACATCAGGTAACGATTTCGTCGCCTATATGCGTGTTGCTCGCCAGAGCGGCGGCAAAACGCTTCTCAGCACCTATGACGGTCAAACCGATCTGCCCGGTGGTCCGGCAAAGGCGCCCAAGCCACCATGCCTTTCTGGCACCCGAGATACCTCGGCGTCGCATCTGACATGGAAAGCGCCGGATAATGGCGGCGCTGCCATAACTCAGTATCAAATCTTCCGCGGCACAACTGCCGGCGGCGAGAATCTGACTACGCCGATCGGTTCTTCGATCACCACGAAATTCGACGACACTTCGACGAGTCCAACTCAAGGTCACTACTTCTATGTCGTAAAAGCGATTAACAGCATCGGTATAAGTAACATCAGCAACGAAATTGACTTGCCGATTGATCTCACGCCGCCGCAGACGCCGTGTGCCTTGCCCGGACTAACAATTCTGCAAGACCCATCCAATGATGAACTGGATATGCTGCCCGCTCACGATGTGCAAAGCCTCTCGATCGCAGAACCCTTTGCCTTTACACCAAACAACGTTGTTTTGACTTTGAAGATGCAAGGCCTCGCCACCGTGCCGCCGAACACGCGTTGGCCCGTCACCTTCACCGTGGGCGCGGTTAATTACACCGTCCAAATGACCGATGCGCCGGCCGACTACCCGGTCGGCTGCACTACGACCGCTTGCATCACTCACACCCCGATCTTTCAATACGGCCCAACGGCGAATCTTGGCCCGCCCAACACTCTGACAACAATCGACCCGACGGCTGCGGGTAATACAAATCCCAGCAACTTCACGCCGGACGGAACTATCACGATTGTGGTACCGAGAAGCGCCATTGGGAATCCTTCGGTTGGACAAAGCCTATCAGGATTCCTAACACGGATTGTCGGGGTTAACGGCACTCTCATCACCCTTACTCCGGATAACATGCCTGATGGCTTAACTCCGGCAGGGACGTACAACATAGTCGGCAACGCTTTTTGCGCGCCGAATACCGCTCCGACGGCTGCTCTCAAGGCTTATCCGGTGAACCAACCCACTCTACCACCGAGCGGAGCTCCGCCGTTTGCGGTTACTCTGGACGGTTCTGGGTCCTCCGATCCGGATGCTGGTGATACCATCGCGAGTTATACGTTCGACTTCGGCGATGGCTCGGCAGGAGTAACGCAATCAGGCGCCACGGTCAGTCACGTCTACAACATGGGCGGGCAATTCGTCGCGAAGTTGAAAGTCACAGATTCTCGCGGCAAGGCGAGTAACAACACCGCCGTGGTCGACATCTACGTGAATACCCCGCCAATGGCGGCGCTTGCGGCGAACCCAACATCCGGGTTCGCGCCGCTCAGCGTGTCATTCGATGCGTCTGGCTCTTCAGACCCGGACTCGGGCGACACGATCGCGTCGTACACGTTTAGCTTCGGCGATGGAAACAGCGTGACCCAATCGACGGCGACGACCTCGCACCAGTACGCCAACCCAGGTTCCTATACCGCGTCACTGACAGTCACTGATTCACGCGGCAAAGCGAGCACGAACTCTGCGACCAAAACTATTACGGTGAATGGCCGGCCGGATCTCATCGTGTCTACCCTGACGGCTAGCAATAATCAGGCGCCTCAAGGCACCAAGGTGACGTTTACGGCGAAGATTAAGAACCAGGGCACAGCTGGTGCTGGTGCGTCGACGACTCAGTTCAAGGACGGCAATACCGTGCTTGGCTCGGTCTCGACTGCGGCGATTCCCGCAGGCCAGACAGTTACGGTAACGTTTAACTGGTACACGGCCAGCGCGAAGAAGGGCACGCATACAATAACGGCCACGGCGGATAGCGGCAACGTTCTGGCTGAAAGCAACGAAGGTAATAACACCAAGCAGATCACTGTAAGTATTCAGGGAAACAAGACCTGATCCCGAAACCAAAAGAACGACTGATTGGCTGAGCAGTAGCTGCAGAACCGACCCTTCATCGACGGTCGCTCCTTGAGGGCGCCGTTAGCCTTTCACCAAGCGGGGCAGCAGTCGAACCGGCATGAATTTTCCGTTCTCGTGCAGTTCAACAAATCCGCGCACGGTCCTTTTTCTTTACAAAGCTGCTGAATATTCATTGGTTCATTTGCATGAATCGGTTGGTCTGCTTCCTTGCTTCACTGTTGCTGTGTACCGGCTGTAAGCAATCCCGTCCACAAATCACGGCTTCTTCTCCTGCTGGCGACGAATCGCCTCAGTCTTTCAGCGCTGCTGAAGCGCCGATTGCGGCCTGTTCGCTAGTCACAACTGAAGAGGTGGGCGAAATCCAACACACGACGATCTCCGATGCGAAAAGCAGTACACAGCCGAGCGGCAATCTTGTTATGTCGCAGTGCTACTACGCATCGACCGGACCAAATTTATCAGTCAGCCTGGCAGTAACGCAGCCCGATCCAAGGAATCCGACGGCGCCGAGCGCTCGTGAACAATGGGAACAAACCTTCGGCCGTTTCGATAAGGAACAAGCAGAGGTAAAGGAAGAGGAAGGGAAAAGAGAGGTGAAGGAAGGCCCGAAAGGAGCCGGCCGAGAGGAGGAAGAGAAGGTACGCCCACCGAAGAAGATAGAGGGCGTGGGGGAAAAGGCATTCTGGTCGGGCAACCGTTTTGGCGGTGCGCTTTACGTCCTGAAAGGCGACGTGTTTATCCGGATTAGTGTGGGCGGACCGGATAACGAGGAGACGAAAATCGAGAAGTCGAAGAGGTTAACGGAAAAGGCGCTGCGTAGGCTGCCGTAGATCTTGGAGGGACGAGCTCCGTCTCGTCCTTAATTCATGTAGCGGCAGCCGTGTCGGCTGCAACGAAGATCTTGCAGGCGACACGCCTGCCACCACAGAAAAATCGTGCACATCGTGCTCCACACGACCGAAACGCGTCCAGCATTCGATTCAAAACCGATGTGGTCGAGCGCTTTAGATTACAACACTGTAATCTTATTTCCCGCGTCAGCGCTTCCACCAAAACCATCATCGCTGAGTACGGGAAAACTCAGCCCGTTCAGCCTCACTCCATGAAGACCAATTCCTCACATCCAATCTCTGCCCGAACCACCCTCGCCGTTCTGTTCTTTCTAGCAGGCCTTACGATGTTATGCACCCTGCCGCTCGTTGGCACACGTGCGCAATTACCATCGAATGTTATAACCTTCAGCGGCGCGTTTGATACCGCGCATGCCTACGGTGCCGGCTGCACGACGTTTTCAGGGCCGTTCGTCGTGCCGGCCGGGCAAGCGCGAATTATAGTTAACGTCGACGCCACGGTTCCGACAAACGATCTCGCCCTAACGCTTGTCTTTGATTATGAGGGCTCCCCAGTTCCAGCTGGTAGTTACAACGTCTATGTTTGCGCATCGGCCAACCCGCTGGCACCATTTCAGCAACCTAATACTTACACCGGAACCTTCACCTACAACGACACGGCGGTCTCTAGTGGGTGTCCGGCCAACTTTACTCCAACATTGCCGGCTGCGCCGAAGGATGCTGGTCCAAAGATCGGATACGAGAACTTCGAGGCGCCGGGACAACTTACGACAATTACGCAGACCAGCTCTGGAGCTTACACCGTCGAGTACCTGGGCCGCAGCGCAGTCGAGCCCTCAATCGGCGCAAACTGGAAGACCGGAGTCATTAACTACAAATCCGATCTCGAAGCGCTGTTTGTAACGTTCGGGTCGAACGGGCTGGCAAACTGGGTGAATCGACGTGCTCCAACCTCGCAGTTTATCGATTCTGACCCAATAGGATTCACAGATCGCCAAACCGGCCGGGTGTTCGTCAGCGAGTTGACTCTCCTATCCCCTGATACGGTCAAGATCTCATACACCGACGACGACGGCCGCACGTGGGTGCCGGACCAGACAGGAGGTATTGGCTCGGCTGTAGATCACGAAACGATCGGCGGCGGAGTTTACCGACAGGACCTTAATGCAGTGCCCCCAGTGGTAGTGCCACCTCATTCTCCCACTTATCCGAATGCAGTTTACTATTGCTCACAGGACTTGGAGACAGCCCTCTGCTCACGCAGTGACGACGGCGGACTGACCTATGGACCATCGATTCCAATGTACGTTGCTACACAATGCGGCGGCTTGCATGGCCATGTGAAAGTCGCGGCTGACGGAACCATTTACGTACCAAACCGTGACTGCAACGGTACGCAATCCATCGTCGTGTCGGAGGACAACGGCGTTACCTGGGCGATTCGACCAGTGAATACCTGTACCTACGCCGCCAAACCCTCTCTCGTGGGCCAGGGCGATGATCCGGCAGTTACAATCGACGCTGCTGGGCGAGTCTATTTCGCTTTTTCGAATTTCGGCACCAGTGCCGGTGTGGCTGTATCTGAGAACAAAGGCAAGACGTGGAGGAATATATATGACGTGGGCGCCGCATATGGAGTCCACAATGTAGCGTTTCCAACGGCGACTTCGGGCGATGCCGGGCGCGCGGCGGTCGCTTTCTACGGATCAACCACGCCGAATGGAGCAACGACCGGCAGCTCCAACGACACCACGTTTACCGGTGTATGGCATCTCTATATTGCCCATACCTTCGACGGCGGCAATACTTGGACCAGCTCGGATGCGACGCCAAACATGCCGATGCAAAGAGGTGGTCTCCTTCGTGGCGGTGGTGGTGATGTTGTCCGTAATCTCGCTGACTTCTTCGACATGACTGTCGATCAGCAGGGTCGTGTGCTAGTTGGTTATGCCAACGGCTGCGCAGGGGGGCCGTGCTCGCAAGCTGCCGCGATAGCACACGGGAATGCCTACACCGTAACTGCGACGATTGCGCGGCAGTCAAGTGGGCGTCGCATGCTCGCGGCGTTCGACCCGACAGCTCCAACGTCGGTCCCTGGGATGCCGTCCGTGACTCAGCGGCGCGTCAATGGCCTCGTCTACTTAGGATGGAACCAGGCTGACACAGGTAATCTGCCGATCACGAAATATAGTATTCTGCGCAGTACAACGACGGGGGCAGAAACCACGCTGACGAATATCTCCGGGTCGCAGACAAGCTATACTGATACGACTGCGACCGATCTAACAAAGACGTATTATTACAAGGTAGTCGCTTTTAACAGGGTTGGGAAATCGCTCCCAAGCAATGAAGTCGCCGCACCCTACATTGGCACGACCTGCGACGGATTGATCATTCATCAAAATCAACCGGATCACCCTGAGGCAACCGGGGGTTACATCTTATCGGTCGCTCCGCAGGGTCCGGTACCAACTCCAGCACCGACGCCGCCGGCTGGCAGCCTCGTGCCGCAGCTACTCATTGATTATATTGCCGTTGCCGAGCCACCTTCAATACCCGGGTACTTCACGTTTAGGATGAAGGTTGGCAACTTGTCGACTCTCCCACCCAACAGCCGGTGGCGAATCGCGTGGGATTATTCACCTAGGACCACCCCGAATACCGAGATGTATTATGTCGGCATGACCACACACGATCCAGGTACTCCTCCAACTTTTGAGTATGGAACATTGGCCGATGCTGGAGTTCCGGCGGTACTATTGCTCGGAGAAACAGCGATTAATACCGCCGCGCAGGGAAGCTATTTACCTGATGGCACGATCACGATCAATGTACCGAAAGCCGATGTCGGTAATCCGCAGGTCGGCGATCTGCTCGGTGCGATCGGAGGCAAAACGATCACTGCCGATACGCCCGAAACGAACAACCTTGAGCGCTCGACTACGTTCATCGATCACACGTTCATCAAGGGCAATTCTGATAATAGCTATCCTGTTGCAACATACACGGTGGCCGGAAATGAGGTTTGCGCCCAACCTACGCCAAGCCCTACGCCCAAGAAGAAACCGCATTAAAACGCAGGTCGTACCTTTAGCTAATAGCTAGCGAGAGAACTTCGGGATAAATCGTCGCGTCTTATCGCGCAGACCGCAGAATTGGCGTCCACTTTATTGCATCGCCTTCGAACAGACGCAAAAGGCACCGGTCGGCTGTAATTTTGGCAGAACAGCGGCAAAATCAAACCGATTACCGTAAGTGGAAGGTTGGCGCGGTTCGACCCGTGCGTTCGACGTCAAGCACAAAAACCTGAAAAAAAGAATAAAAATGAAAGAAAAGTCGTGACCGCGTCCGCCGATTGCCAAAACATCGAACCTTTCAGAACAGCTATCACTAACCCCATGAAAAAGCTTCTTCTCGGCCTTGCTGCAATTTGCACCGGCGGCGCACTTTTCGCGCAGACGCAAACGTTAACATTGAGCGATAATGGCAATTACGGCGGGACCAGCCAATCAGGCTTTTTCAATTCGACCGATACCTTCACCCTTCGAGTCTCTTTAAGCCTCAGTGGTTGGACTACAGCGGATATAAGTGCGATCTCGCTTTCTTACTGGCTTCAAGTGCCGACCGCGCTGGCCCCATATATTACGATTACCGCGAACAGCTATTCCACCTTTACTGACTCGCAAAACCCGGAACTGCCTAAGACGTTCACCGACAGCTCTGGCGCGAGCTCCGGTTTCATGACTGACAAGACAGCCACCAACTCCGGAGACCTTGGCGCACTTCTTGGGGACAACGATGTGCCAATCCAGGACGGCACCTATCTCATAACGACGATCACGTTCGCTCTGAATAACGCTCCATCCGGGCCGAATACTCTGGCGACTACGACACTTCCTACCAAAGTTTCGGTTGTAGGCGACGACACATTTGCCCCTGGGCATGTTATTCCGGAAGCTGATTATACGATCAACGTCGTTGCGGTTCCCGAACCCTCGACGTGGCTCGCTGGTATCGCCTCGCTTGGGGTAATCGTATTCGCAATGCTGCGACGCCTCGCGAGAGTGTAGCGAGTTTTAGCGGTTTTCGAACGCCTCGCTAAAGAGAAGTTCATTGCAATTAAGCTAATGATAGCCCTTGCTCAAAATTGGCAGGCCGGGTACGCACAGCACTTGGCTGGGCGCCACTAGAGCCCGTAAGGATGGGGCCGGTTTGCGGCCCACTCTCTCACGGTAAATGGCTTGTTTGCGATTTTTTGCTTGCTCTGCCACCGAATTCCAATCAGCGTCGGCGTCGATCAACGGCTCTTCCCCAGCAACCAAATGCCTTTAAAAACCAACGCCGCCTTCGCGCTGTATATTGTCGTGGCCGGCACCATGTGCGCGCAAACATCCGTCACGACTGATCCGGTCGGATTCACTACCACGTCATGTCTTTCAAGCTCGGATACTTATGTCGGTATTCCTTTTACGCGTCCACCGGAATTTAGTGGAACCATTCAGTCGATCAACGGAAGCACAATAACTCTCAACGGGTCTCCGGGTTGGGCGAATAATCAGTTTGTGTACTCGCAAGGCACGCAACCAAAACATTATTATGTCCTGCTTGGGAATGGTGGTGCGAGCGATCCAAAGGAGGGCCACATTTATCCAGTGGCCGGCAATGGCTCAAATACGCTGACGGTTGATGCAACAACGCAGAATTTGAGCGGCGTTACCGCTAATACGCAGATCACGCTCATTCCTTATTGGACACCAGCGACGGTTTTTCCGGCTTCTGATGTCGGCGTTTCCTTCACGCCAACGGGTTCTCCGCCCGCTTACCAGACCCTTCTTCGTGTGCCGAACTACTCGGCTCCTGGTATCAACCAGCCCTATGCGGCGGAATACTATTTTAACAACAGCTCCTGGCAACGCATAAGTCCTGCAGGTGTCGGTGACGATGACCCACTCCTGCCCGATGGCTACTTTGTGATTCGAAACGCCAACGCTGCGCCTACGCTTCCCCTCACGGCTCTAGGGTCTGTCCTAATGAAGAAGTCGGCGGTGCCGTTACTTACATCGCGTACTCAGCAACAGGATAATGCCGTGGCCCTGATTCGACCGGTAAATGTATCTTTGGTTTCAACTGGTTTGGCGCCGATCGACGAGTCGTTTACGGAAAATGATCAACTCTTGTTGTTTGATAACAGCCAGGCTGCCTTCGATAAAAGTCCCAGCGCGATCTATGTTTTTAGTAATGGTTGGAGATTATCGACCGATTTGAATACCGATCGTGGTAGCGATATTATCCCGCCGGGTACGGCGCTCCTCGTTCGGAAAGGCCCCACCACCGATGGCACTGTTTTTTCCAGCAACTCACCTACCAACGTTACTCCTCAGCCAATCACAACCTTGCAGGTGGCTTCACGCAAGATGCATGGACCAGGCGGGCCCATGTTTGGTGTGAATCTGCCAACGATTCTTAATCCGGGTCTCGAATGCCGCATGGCCGGCGCTAACAATAGTTATACACTTATTTATACTTTCGACCGACCCGTCTCTGGCGCAGATGGCGCGACGCTCAGCCAAGGAACCGGTAACTTGCCGACCGTTAGCCCCGGACCCGGTCCAAACCAGTTAACAGTGAATCTGACGGGAATAACGAACATACAACGTCTTATGATCGCGTTGAATGGGATCCACGATATGCAAGGCGGAACTTTGCCAAATGTATCAAGTCGTATGGATGTGTTGATTGGCGATACCAACGGTGACGCCTCTGTTAATGCTATTGATACGAGTCAGACCAAGTCGCGAAGTGGTGTTGCTCTGACGAACCTTACCTACCGCAGCGACGTTAACGCCGACGGTTCTATCAATGCTATAGATACTTCGCTCGTTAAGTCTAAATCAGGCACCGCGCTAGGTCCCTAACCAACCAACCACGAAGAGGGCGAACAGCATAGTGTCGGTCCCGCCGCCCATGCCGCAACTCCGACGCTGGTAGCAGCGATTGATTGGGGTAAGACATTTAATTGATGAAAAGTTATCTTCCTTTTGTAATTATTGGCCTGGTCGGATTGATCGCGCTCGGCGGCGGAGCGGTGCTTTATCGGTCAAAACGCCCTGAGGTTACCGTCATCCCCAAAGAAAGTGCTGCTGCCGGACGTCATGCTGAAGAGATCCATATACGCGGGCCGACTGACGCACCGGTCACGCTTGAAGAATACGGCGACTTCCAATGTCCTCCGTGCGGCGGATTAGAGGCCCCTCTCCAGCAAATTGAGCGTGATTACGCCTCGAGTTTACGTGTCATCTTCCGCAATTTCCCTTTTACCAATCATGAGCATGCCCACGAGGCTGCCTATGCTGCCGAAGCGGCAGGTCTGCAGGGACGTTACTGGGAAATGCATGACTTGCTTTATCGCGAGCAGGCGCTCTGGGCCACAACCAAGGATGTCCAGCCGCTGTTTGACTCCTATGCCGGGATGATCGGCCTGGACCTCGAGCGCTTCAAAAAGGACGCGGGCGGCGAGCAGGTGAAAGCCAAAGTTGAGTCCGACCGAAAACGAGGCGAAGAGCTCGGAGTTAAGAATACTCCGACGATCTTCATCAATAACCAGTCGGTCCCTCCCACCTCCCTGAATCCAACCGCCTTGCGCGCTGCGATCGATGCCGCGGTAAAGGACAAAGACAACGGCTCTTGAAATGAAAAACAAACACGCCACTTCAAAGCCAGCAGCCGATACCATCGCTATGCCGCGTTCTCAAATCGTAATTTACTGGATAGTTGCATTAATCTCGTTAGCCGGCCTGGCCGATGCAACCTATCTAGCAGTCCAGGCCTTGACCGGCGAGACCATGGTCTGCGGCGGCTCTCC
>Ga0193729_1001064_pt1 | contig 14119 bp, 10 predicted proteins | sample U1c2metaG_FD_143036 | JGI IMG/M metagenome (GOLD analysis project Ga0193729, IMG submission 143036) | Soil microbial communities from a riparian zone of the East river system, Colorado, United States - U1c2 | ecosystem: Environmental > Terrestrial > Soil > Riparian zone | place: USA: East River... | reverse complement strand
CTGGAACAACGCGTCGGCGAGCGCACGGCTGAGATTGTCAACATCAACAAAGGTCTGGAGCGCGAAATTGCCGATCGCCTGCTGGCTGAAGAGGCGCTCGTCGCGTCTGAGAAAGAGCATCGCAGCCTTTTCGACAACGCGACGATGGGAATTTATCGTTCGACAGTGGACGGAAAGATCGTAAAGGCCAATGATGCTTTTGCTGAGATGCTGGGCTATGACTCCGTCGAAGAAATACTAAGATGCGATCTTGAACATGACGTCTATTACTATCCGGGTCAGCGCGCCAATCTGATCGCGGAAAGATTTCCTTCCGGAGCTGCCGACGGGTTAGAGATTCTCTGGAAGAAGAAAGATGGCAGCCCAATCTGGGTTCACTTGAACGTAAAATCCGTGTGTGATGAGGATGGCAATACCGTCTATTTTGATACTTGCATTCATGATGTGACCAAGCGAGTTCGCGCTGAAGAGTCCCTCCAGGAAGCTAATGAACGCGCCCTCAAGGATTATGAGCAACTCGTCGAACGGATCGCGGCCCTGGGACAGACCCTCGGCAACGCGCGCGATTTGACCGCGATTTTCCGCGCCTTGCGTGACTTCGCGGTTGTGTCCGTACCATGCGATGGCCTGCTAATCTCACTTTACGATCAAGACAAAGAAACTCGTCGCGCCGCCTACTGCTGGACCGATGACAAGGAATTCAATCCCAAAGAAGTCTCCGACATACCGGTTCGCGATGGCATAACCGGCCGCGCCATCAAATCGGGCAATGTCCTCATCGACAATAACTTTCATCACGCTCTGCAAGCGACGCCCACTGTCGTGGCTGTCGGCGATCAGACGGACGATCAAACGCCGCGCTCGGCCCTTTCGGCGCCGATGACGGTGATGGGCCGCATCGTTGGGTGTGTCGAGGTGCAAGCCCAACAGGCCGGAAGCTACCGACAAGAACACGCGACCGCCATGCGTATGGCTGCGAGTCTGGCGGCGACCGCCGTCGAAAATGTCAGCCTTATCGAACGCGAGCAAGCCAAGGAAGAGCAGTTGCGGCAATCGCAGAAGATGGAGGCGGTCGGAAAACTTGCCGGCGGGATCGCCCATGACTTCAACAATCTGCTGACCGCGATCACCGGTTACAGTGAACTGACCCTGCGCGAGCTACCTACCGACAGTCCCTTCTATTCAAAGGTCACGGAAATCAAGAAAGCCGGCGAACGCGCTGCCACGCTGACGCGACAGTTGCTGGCCTTCAGCCGCAAGCAGATCTTGCAGCCCAAAGTTCTGGACCTCAACGCAGTGATTCCGGAGATGGAGAAAATGCTGCGACGCTTGATCGGCGAAGACATCGTGCTTGAAACCGTACTCGACCGCTCATTGGGACAGGTCAAGGCCGATCCGGGACAAATGGAGCAGATACTGCTGAATCTTTGCGTCAATGCGCGCGATGCGATGCCCGGAGGCGGACGCCTGACAATTCAAACCACCAACGTCAGTTTGAAACAGGCATATCGCAATCAGCAGGTGTCCATTCGCGCCGGTAATTACGTCATGCTTTCAGTGTCCGATAATGGATGCGGCATGAACGCTGAGACACAGGCGCGAATCTTCGAACCGTTTTTTACGACGAAAGAGTTGGGCAAAGGAACGGGCCTTGGACTTTCAACGGTCTACGGAATCGTAAAGCAGAGCGACGGAACGATCTGGGTTTACAGCGAAGTCAACAAAGGCACAACCTTCAAAATCTATCTGCCGAGAGTGGACGAAGTTCGCGCTGAAGAAGCGCCGGCCGAGTCGCATATCGTGCCCCGCGGACATGAAACGATCCTGGTCGTCGAAGATGAAGACATTGTGCGCACGCTTTCGACTGAGGTTCTCGAGAGCCATGGCTACCGGGTGCTCGCGGCGACAAACGGCGAAGACGGCCTGCGGCTGTGCAAGGAATTCGATGGGACGATCGAACTGCTGATCACCGATGTCGTGATGCCGCGGATGAGCGGACGCGAACTTGCGGAACAACTGGCGACGATTCGCCCCGAAACTCGAGTGCTCTACATGTCCGGATTCACGGACGATGCGATCGTGCGGCACGGCGTGCTTGACGACGGAGTGTTCTTCATTCAGAAGCCATTTTCCCCTGATGCATTGGCGATCAAAGCGCGTTCAGTGCTCGATCACTTCGCGAAATCCGCCGGCTCCGTGAATCTTGAAACTGCCGTAACACCTGATCCTGGAGAAACAAGCCATGGCCACGCTCCTGTTAATTGATGATGACGCCGCAGTGCGACAGATGCTGGAGTCGCTCTTCTCTGCCACGCACGAATGTCACACGGCGGATCGCGCCGAACAGGCGCTCGAGTATTTGCAGTTTCAGAAATACGATGTAGTGATCACCGACGTCTCAATGCCGGGCCTGGGAGGGGTGGAGATCTTGCAACAGATTAAGGCGCAACGCGACCCCACTCCGGTAATCGTCATCTCAGGTCGTCCGGATGAATACAGAGAAACGGTTCTTGAAATGGGCGCGTTCGCCTTTTTGGGCAAACCGTTTGCGTTGAGTGCGATTGAATCATCCGTTGCCGACGCGATTGCGCAAAGGCAACAAAGCTCAATGACTCTTCCTTGAGTTGCGATGATTGGCGGAAGATCGGTTCGACTTCCGTTCCTGAGCGCGATAAGAATTCACCCGTTTCGAGATCGTGTTGCGATGAATCCCAAGCGCTGTTGCGGTGTGAGTGATCCGCTTCTTGTTGCGCGTGTAGGCTTTCTGGATATAGAGCTTCTCGAGTTCTTCGAGCGCCTCATCCAGCATGATGTGCCCGTCAAGCATATCTTCAATTACAGCTTCCAAGCGGGGGCGTATCTGCATTTCTACTTTGTCCTTATTCTTGGGTCAGCAGCCCGAGCGTGGGCAACTCTAATATTCCGAGCCAACTATAGTGTATCTTGCCCTCCCTCACGGTCGGGCTTCTGACACCAAACTACAACGGCTCACCAACCAGCAATTCATAAGCTTCAAGATAGCGAGCCGTAGTCGCTCTGGCGATTTCAGCCGGCAACTCGGGAGCGGGCGGCTGCTTATTCCATTTGATGCTCTCGAGATAATCGCGCACGTACTGTTTGTCGAACGAGGCCTGCGATTTGCCGACCTCGTAACTTTCGACGGGCCAGAAACGCGATGAATCGGGCGTTAGTACTTCATCGATCAAAATCATCCGGCCTTCACGATCACGGCCGAATTCGAATTTTGTGTCGGCGATGATAATGCCGCGGCCGCGAGCGTAGTCACTGGCTTCCTGATACAGTCGAAGAGAGGCGTCGCGCAGCGATTCCATAACATCGCGACCAACAATTTCGGCCATTTGCGCTTCGCTGATGTTTTCGTCGTGGCCGGTTTCGGCCTTTGTTGCCGGGGTGAAAATCAATTCCGCTAACTTTTCCGAATCGCGCAAGCCGGCAGGCAATTTGTGCCCGCAAACTTCGCCGGTGCGCTGATAATCCTTCCAACCTGAGCCTGAAAGATAGCCGCGCACGACGCACTCAACGGGAAAAACCGTGGTGCGTTTGACGAGCATTGATCGGCCGCGCAACTCGTCGGCGTGCGCGCGCACCGCGTCAGGCATTTCCTCAATCTCAGTCGTGATCAAATGATGCGGAACGATGTGCGCGAGCTTTGCGAACCAAAAGCGCGACAGCGCCGTCAACACTTCACCTTTGCGTTCGATCGGCGTCGGCGAAACGCTGTCGAATGCCGAGATGCGATCGGTCGCCACGATCAAAAGTCGATCCTGATCGACTTCATAAACGTCTCGAACTTTGCCGCGGCGTAAAAGATTGAGATCCGTAAAAGTAGTTTCCAGAACAGGAGCAACCGAGGTCATGAGCGCGTCTCTCTTGTATGGTCCACCCGCTACCGCAAGTGGTTCTGATATCATTTTTTGTGAAGCTGCATCTTGCTCATTCGCTCGCGCGCTGTCAAGAATATGCGCGAAATAAAACCGACTTGAATCTCTAACACAACAAGAAGCCAGTGAGGCTATAACTTGTGCGGCAAGTCTCACCTCAATCTATCGCGACGCCAGTGAGGTTATGGCTTCGCCACTCCGATGCGCGGCTAGTCTTCGACTTGCCGGCATTGGGCCCTTTTTTCAGGTCTCCGACCGCGCTCGTAGACCGTCGGATTAGGAAAAAGCTCTTCTTGGCAAGTCAAAGACTTGCCGTGCATCGAAGGTTCAGATCCATCGGACAGAGTTTCGATGCGGGTGAAAAGTAAATCGGATCAATGCGGGGCTGACGAAGATTCAAGCGGCAACTCAATCCGAAACGTCGTTCCCTTCCCTGCTTCGCTTTCGACTTCGATCGTTCCGCCGTGCAGATCGATGATCTGGCGAACGATCGACAGGCCGAGTCCCGTGCCGCGCTTTTTCGTGGTGAAAAATGGTTCGAACAGACGCGCCTGGGTCTTTTGATCGATTCCGGAACCTTCATCGGCAATGACGATTCGCGCGCGCGTGTCGCCATCTCGCCGGCCGGCAGCATAATTCCGGGGCGCACTGTTCGCCTCAATTAATTCCGTTGAGATTCTCACCGGTGACTTCGCGGGGCTGGCATCGATCGCATTAGCCAGCAAATTCACCAGTACTTCGCGCAATTGCTCCGCGTCCCAATGGCCGCGAATCTCCTGGGCGTCGAAGCCGATCGTAATCGGGGTTTCCTTCTCATGGACCCGATCCATCACCAGCTCGACACTGGAGTTGATCACTTCATGCAAGTCGGTGTCTGTCAATTCGAGCTGGCGATGTCGCGAGAATTGCGTAACGTCCACGACCAGCTTGTTCAGATGATGAATTCCGCGTTCAACCAGAGAGATCGTCTTTTCGGCCTCCTCGTTATTCGTGTATTGACGCAGCATCTCTACGCCGAGCCGAATACTCCCCAGCGGATTCTTGATTTCGTGAGCGAGTTGCGCTGCTGCCGAGCCGACCGCCGCTAAAGACTCGCTGCGTCGCAAGGCAACCTCGGCTTTCGTCGCCTCAGTCACGTCGACCAGCGTCAGGATCTGTCCGTGCTCTCCATCAATTTCCAGCGGCGATGAGTAGACATCGAAGGCGGCGGGCGCATCTTCATGCTCGAGCGTCCAGCGGCCCCGATAGGTAGACCTTTCGACGTGCGACGCGGTGGCCGCCTCCAGCAACAGCACACCCTCACGCGTGGCAATTTCGTCGTGAATTGAAGAGCCGATGGTGGCGTGAGGGAAGATGCGCAAAAATGCGGTGTTAGCGCTGCGAATTCGATCGTGACGCCGCGCGGCTTCGGTACTACGTTTAATCTGGCCAAAACGGCGCTGTACTTCCCATATTGCGCCAATCGCGATTATCAATCCCATTACGAGCGCGACGGTGTTCCAAATGCGGATCGATCGAGTCGCGTCGAGTTGCATCGCTTCCGCCTGACGAAAGATCTGGAGTTCCTCGCTCCCCGACTCCTCGATCAAATTGTTCAAGTCGCTATCAACCTCGCGAAAACTACCGAAGCCTTCCTGAGCATAGCGATTGCGATCGCGCGTGATATCTATGTAGGCGGCGAGATCGGTGTGAAACTTTTTCCATTTCGCAAGGTCAGAAAGCGGCGGATGATCAAGCAATGGAAGCAGATCTGAAACCTTTCCGCGCGCAGTATCGAGCCGCATATCAAAGGGCGGGCGCAACTCATGCCGCGCGTCGGCCTGCATACGGGTTCGCGCCTCGATATCGAGCTGCGTCAGCGCCACGCGGAACTGCAAAAGCAGCGAGGCGCGCGCTGCATACGATTGCTCGAGCCCCAGAGAGCTGCGGCTGGTTTCTTCCAGCCGTCGAACACTGAGATTTCCAATCAGCAATATCAGCAACAGCAAGACTGCGAATCCTACGACCAACGGCACGAGAGCGGGATCGATGCGCCCCGCCCGCGGCGCGCCGGACTGATCGTCAGGCATGACTCGGCGATAGACGACCTCTCCTTCGGGAGATGATGGCTTGTTAGAAGACATTGATCCGTTTGACCAGTCTGGATACTTTCCTGATCCATCCGCTCACGCGGATGGCATTGACTTCTTTCTGCCCACTGCCCTCTGCTTACTGCCTACTAATGCTTAGCGTCCATCCAATTGTCACCGATTCCCGTCTCGGCTATGAGCGGCACATCCAGCTCGACAGCATTTTCCATTTCGCGCTTTAGAGTCTTCGCGACGTGCTCGGCATTGTCCGCCGCACATTCGACTAGCAATTCGTCGTGGACCTGCATCAACAGTTTGGCATTCAAACCTTCACGACGAAACGCCTCGTCAGCATGCAGCATCGCGATCTTCACGATGTCGCTGGCAGTCCCCTGGATCGGCATGTTGATGGCTTCGCGTTCCGCCGCCTTACGAATGTTCGCATTGCGATCGTTGATGCCCTGGAGCGGCCGAATTCTTCCGTAAAGCGATCGCACATATCCCTGCTGCCGTGCCAGCACGGGAATCTCTTCCATGTAACGCCGCACGCCTTTGTAAGTCGCATAATAATCGTCAATCACCTTGCGCGCCTCCTGCCGGCTGATGCCGACGCGCTGTGACAAACCCCACGGCTCAATCGCGTAAGCGATCGCAAAGTTTACAATCTTCGAAAAGCGCCGCGCCTCTTTTAACTCTTCATCGGTCTTCGCGTTGAAGACCAGACGCGCGGTGCGATTATGAATGTCATCGCCTTTCTGAAACGCGTCCAGCATGACTTCATCGTGCGTGATGTGCGCCAGCAGACGCAACTCAAGCTGGGAATAATCCGCTGAGATCAGTTTGTTGCCGGGCTCAGCAACGAACGCGCGCCGAATTCGGCGCCCCAGCTCGGTGCGAATCGGAATGTTCTGCAAGTTCGGATCGCTGGAAGACAGACGCCCGGTCGCGGCCACGGTTTGATTGAGCGAACCATGAATGCGGCCGTCGCTGGCAACCTGATGCGGCAGCGCATCAGTGTACACGCTCTTCAGTTTTTCCAGCTCGCGATATTCGATGATCAATCGCGGCAACTCATGCGTTAGCGCCAACTCTTCCAGCACCGCTTTACTCGTCGACACCCGGCCAGTCGAAGTCTTACGTCCGGAGATGATGTTGAGCGCTTCAAAGCATTCGCCGACCTGTTTCGGCGAATTGATGTTGAATTCGCGGCCAGCGAGTTCGCAGATTCTGCTGGTCAGTTTTTCCAGCTCAGCACCTAAATGTCGCGACAAGTCGGCCAACACTTCGCAGTCGACGCGAATGCCGGCGCGCTCCATGCGATGCAGCAAAGGCGCGAGGGGCAATTCGATTTCGCTGTAGATATTGTCGAGATCTTTTTCATGAATGTGCTCACGCAGCACAGGGGCGACTTGCGCCGTCAGGTCAGCGACCTCCGCAGTTTGCCACGCGGCTTCATTCCACCCGTCATAAGCCGGGCCACCGCCCTCAACGCCGCCCAACTCGCGCGCCAAATCGTTCAGTTCGTATTTGCTGCGCGACGGATCGAGAACATAGGCCGCGATCAACGTGTCGTCATTGACGCCGGCCAACTCGATGCCCAGCGGCGCCAACAAGGCCGTGGCTCGCTTCAAATCGTGCACGGATTTTTCCGCGAGTCCGTTCGTCAGCAGTTCTTTTAAGGCAGCAACTGCAGTGTCCTGGCCTTCCGCGAAATTTTCCAGATCGACGAATGCGGATTCGCCGGTGCTCGTTGAAAAGGCAATTCCGCGCGCGCCGTGTTCATCGCGCGGACTCTGTTGTTGCCCGGCGCCCGGAGGTAAAGAATTCGACAGCGCTACGCCGACGTTTTCCGCTTGCCAAAGCTTTTCGATCAGCCTATCCAGATCTCGCTTGTTCTTGACAATCGAATAGTGACGCTCAGTCGCGCTGACTGTCGCTTTCGCGTCGGCAAATTCGTTCGTGAGATTCGTGAACTCGAGTTCGCGAAATAACTCGTAAGCGGCGGCGCGATCTGGGGGACGCGCCAGCAATTGATCGAGGTCCAGTTCGATATCGATGTCGGTCTTGATTTCGGCCAACTCGCGCGACTTGCGGATCAGCTCTGCGTTGTCGCGCAGCGATTCGCGATAACGTTTGTTCTTGATTTCTTCCCAGTGAGTCAGCGCGTTGTCGATCGATCCGTAATCCTGGATGATCTGCACTGCTCCTTTTGGTCCAACCCCAGGCGCGCCGGGAATGTTGTCGATCGAATCTCCCATCAAACCCAGCAGGTCGACGAGCTTGTCCGCCGGCACCCCAAACTTTTTCGCGACCCATGCTTCGTCACACCATTCGATTGGCGGCACCGGCTCTTTGCGTTTCACGACTTGCGAGTTCTGCCGCATGCAAACGACCAGCGGATCGCGCACCAGTTGGCACATGTCTTTGTCATTGGAAACGATGACGGCCTGCAGACCCTTGTTCGCAGCCTGCAATGCCAGCGTTCCAATCACGTCGTCGGCTTCAAAAGTCGAAACGCTAATCATCGGAATGTTGTAGGCTTCGCACAGCCGTTTGATGTAAGGCATTTGCGCAGCGAGATCGTCGGGCATCTGCACACGATTGGCTTTGTAATCACTGAACGTTTCGTGGCGAAAAGTCTTTTCCTTCGATTCAAAAATTGCGGCGATATATTTTGGCTGCTCATCCTGCAAGAGCTTGCGCAGCATATTCGTGAAGATGTAAACGGCCTGCGTGACCTGGCCCTTGGAGTTCATGAGCGGTGCCGCGCGATTCGCCAATGGCGCAAAAAAAGCGCGAAAGATGTGCGACATCGAGTCGATGAGAAAGACACGATCCGCCGGTTCGTTTCCGCCAGGGAAATTCGGTTGCGGCATTAGGCGTCGATCATAAGGACGGCTTTCGAGATACGCAAGCGGGTGCGTTATTCGACGATCGTGGCAGCGACGCCGCACACGATCGCAAATCCGTTGCTGCCTTGCCACAACGCAACCTCAAACGTATCGATTTTCAACGTTCATCAAACGGAACAATGCTTGCTCGCATTAATCGCCATGAATCTTTCGAGTGCGAAACAGACTACGGTCGCAGAGCCGGTCGAAGTTAGCGGCATCGGGCTGCACACAGGTGTCCCTGTCAATCTGCGCCTGCTGCCGGCGCCGCCGGACACCGGCTATGTCTTCCGCCGCACCGATCTTGGCGGCTTCGAAATTCCGGCTACGGTTGAGTCGGTCGCGCATTGCAGTTATGCGACCACGCTGATGCGCACCGGCGTTATGCTTTCAACCGTCGAGCATGTGTTGGCCGCGTTGCGCGGCTGCGGCATCGACAACGCGTTTGTTGATGTGGATAACCTGGAAGTGCCGATCATGGATGGATCGTCCGAAGCCTTCGCCGAAATGATCGAGCGCGCGGGCGTGACCGAACAATCACTGGCACGTCGCGCGCTGCTGGTAAGAAAAACTATTTCGGCTGCATCAGGCAATCGCAGTATCACGATCGAGCCCTCGGATGTTTACGAGATTGATTGCACGATCGACTTTCCTCATCCCTTCATCGGCGTGCAACGCCGGTCAGTCACTTTGGGTAACGGCTCGTTTGCACGGGACATCGCTTCGGCGCGTACTTTTGGATTCATCGAAGAAGTTGAAGCCCTGCGCCGCGCTAATCTGATCCGCGGCGGCTCGCTCGACAATGCAATTGTCCTGACCAAACACGGCATGCTAAATGAGTCCGGCTTGCGATTCGGCGATGAATTCGTGAGGCACAAAATCCTCGACATCATCGGAGATCTCGCGCTGTTGGGAATGACTTTGCTGGGACGCGTGCGCGCGGAACGCAGCGGGCATTTGCTACACGCGGCGTTGACGTCTTCCCTGCTCCGCAACCGATCGGCCTGGGAAATTGTGGATCTGCCGGCACCCGCTGTTGAAGCCGAGGCGTCTGCTTCCGTGGTGTCAGAAGCCCGACCATGAGGGAGGGCAAACTCCAGCAAGCGCGCCCTTGCTAACGCGCGGGCTTGTGACACGGTTCTAAACCTGCAACCTCTCTGCTAATATTCAAAAGGAGTTGAACTTTTCGCTTTATAGTCGCATCTAAGGCTGCGAACGGACTTGGGAGGGTTTTCCGCTCTTATGAAACAGATAATGCTCGCCTGCTTTTTCGCTTTAGCTCTTGCCGTTGGCGCGACGGCGCGCTTGCAGGCTCAACCACGAACTTCAACTCCAGTCCAGGAAACGGACGACGAGTACAAGGTCACGACGTACAAAAAGTTCACTGAGAATCGCGAGCCTTACCCCGCCGTCGCTTATCAGGCGGCCAAAGATTACATGGCGAAGTACGGCAAGGAAGATGATCAGTACACGCGTTATCTGCGGACATGGATCGCGGCTTATGAAGATGACGCGAAGGCGCTTCGCCTAGCCGCCGAAAAAGCCGATCGTGAGCAACAACTACTCGGCAGTTTCACGCAAAAGGATTACGCGAAGGCTTATGGGATGGCAAAGCAGGTGCTCGCCGACAATCCGAATAATCTAAAGGTCTTGATCGCGCTTGGTTACGAAGGCGTGGGCGCGAGCACTGAAGCTCGTAATGAAAATTTCAACAACGAGGCGGGCGGCTACGCGCAGAAAGCGATTCAGCTAATCGAATCAGGCAAGATACCCGATACGTGGGCCCCCTTCAAAAACAAAGAAGACGTATTGGCGTCGCTCTATTACGCCGAAGGGTTTTATGCGCTAAAGACGAAGCCCGAAACTGCCGTTCCGAATTTTGTTAAAGCCGCCCAGATCGACAGCGATCGGAAATCCGCGCCTTCGACCTATTACTATCTGGCGCTCGCTTATCAGGGCGGCCCCTACAAGAGATTGTCCGACGACTACAGCAAGCGCTTTGGCAATCAGGCTGAGTCGCCCGAAAGCAAAGCTGCGCTGGAGAACATCAACAAGGTGCTCGATAAGCTGATTGATGCATACGCGCGCGCGGTGGCGCTGGCGCAGAAAGATCCGAAACAGGCAACGGCGATGACGCAATGGCGGGCGCGGCTCAGCGACTTCTATAAGTTTCGGCACGACAACTCGGACGCAGGCTTGAATGAATTTATTTCCGGCGTGCTGGTGACGCCATTGCCGCAACCGTAGGAGCCAGGCCCTGGGAGCGCACGCATCCTGCGTGCGGTTCGCCAGGCATCTTGCCTGCGATACCCGCTCGCTATCGGAAGCCGTTCTGTACCACTCCTTGACAACGAGTCGCCAATCATTAGAATCGAATTTCTTTGAAAAGCGGGAGTAGCTCAGTGGTAGAGCATCGCCTTGCCAAGGCGAGGGTCGCGAGTTCAAGTCTCGTCTCCCGCTCCAAATTCGAAAGTTCGAAGGCGGAAGCATGAAGAATCGCTTTTCAGTTTTTGGTTTTCAGTGTTGTGGTCGCTAATGCGTCTGCGAGGCTGAAGACTGCAAACTGACAACTCGATAACTCTTCATTCTTCCGCCTTTTCTTTCGCTCTTTGGGCGGCGTAGCCAAGTGGTAAGGCAGAGGTCTGCAAAACCTTTATTCATCGGTTCGATTCCGATCGCCGCCTCCAATAACAGCCCCAACCGTTAGAACGACTTAGCACAATCGGGTGTTCACACGTCTTAGACTCACAGTGCAGTAAAAGGCTTAAAGTGTGCAAAAGCTTTTGACAGACCGCAAAAAATCCTTGCAAGGCTCCCTCATCAAAACGCACCTGTCGCTCACCGATCCGCACGGACGGGATCTCTCTTTGGCGAACCAATACATATACGCGAGCTGTAGATAACCGCAAAATGTCAGCTACCTCAGTAGCGGTAAGTAAGTTCATCGTCAATCTCCTGATGCGTGTTCAGTTTAGCTTCGTTGAGTTCCGCGAATCTGAGTAACAAATTCCCACTCAACGCAACTTTACAGAGTGATAGTTACTTATTTTTCAATCCTGAAGTGGCTAACGTTGCCCCGCAGAACACAAGATACTTATGAGTCGAAAAACTTGATATAGGTAGTGCTACTTTATTTTCCGATCAACTTACTGCCACGTTGCAGATGATCGGGACGGTTGGGGCTATTTTCGGAAGCGAGACTCTTTTTAGTGGCGAGGCCGGCGTGCGAACGTTGGAGTTAACCGGGCGCGCCTTACGCGATGTGGCTGAGAGCGCGACATTCAGCAGCAACGAGTTCAACCGGCCTTTTGTGCTGATGGAATACTTCGGACACTTGCGGCGCAACCCGAACGATTTTCCTGAGCCGACGCTCGACTACACTGGCTACGACTTCTGGCTGACCAAGTTGAATCAATTCAACGGCGACTACGTCGCGGCTGAAATGGTCAAAGCCTTCATCTCGTCGGAATGAGTATCGCAAACGGTTCGGGCCGCGAAGGTCGGGCAGTTTCTCAAGAGTGCCGATTTGCCTTGAAAACTGAGCTATAAATCGCTTAATCTCCCGTTGCTATCTGTGAGCCCGGGGCGTTGTCGTCGAGACGCAGTATGTGATAGTCACATGTTCAACGTTCCCCCCACATCTCCCTGACGTTTGACTGCAAGGAAATCAACATAGGAGTCCCAATGTCGCCATTCTCGTTCTTCCTCGCGCGGCTTCGCACGCTGTCCGTCATTTCACTCTGCCTAGCTTTTATCGCAGTCGCCTTGATTTGGACCAGTCGTCCCAAAGCCGCGACCACGATCGTCGTAAACAGCCTGGATGACGCTTCCGTGAATCCGGGCAATGGGCTTTGCACATTGCGTGAAGCGATTACTGCGGCGAACACCAACACCCCCTCCGGTTCGATACCCGGCGAATGCACCGCTGGTAGCGGTAGTGGCTCAGATACGATTGATATGACGGGCGTGACGGGAACGATATTTCTTTCGGGTCCTTTACCGGATATCTCCAGCAACATGACGATAACTGGTCCCGGGTCGAGTCAGTTGACTGTGCGGAGAAACACAGGCGGTGACTATCGCATCTTTACAATTACCTCGTCGGCAACTGTCGCGATCAGCGGCGTGACCGTGACGAACGGGAAAACCTCTGATGGCGTTATTGGAACAGCAGGAACCGCGGGTGCAGACGGCGGCGGGATACTTAACGGGGGAACACTGACACTGACCGGAGTAGTTGTTAGTGGGAACCGAACTGGTGCCGGCGGCGTGAGCACGGTTGACTCCGGTGGCACTGGCGGATTCGGCGGAGGTATTTCCAGTTCATCGAATCTGACCATGACGAATTGTTCTGTGACCGGAAATGTCGCGGGACAAGGCGGTTCGGGTCCGACCGGAGGCGCCGGTGGATACGGAGGTGGGCTGTATAGTTCCGGGGGCACGTTAACGTTGACTAACACTTCCTTTACCGGCAATCAGGCGGGAAACGGCGATGGACCAAACGCATCTGGCGGTTACGGCGGCGCGATCGCTTCCCACCATTCTACTACTGTTGTTTTGGCGAACGTCACTATCAGCAATAATCTCGCCGGAAACAGTACTGGTTCAGGAATCGGGGGCAATGGTGGCGGTATTTATTTGGCAGATGGTGTGATGCAGATCAGCAATAGCACCATAAGTGGCAATCAGGCGGGAGCCGGTGTAGGAGTAAGTCATTCGGGAGGAGGTTTGGATCTCAGCGGCACAATTAGCATAGTTGGAACTACTATCAGCAACAATTCCGCCGCTAGTGGTGGCGGAATAATGTATCAAGGTGGCGGAGTCCTTAAGCTATTCAACGACACGATCAGCGGAAATAACGGTAATGATGGGGGTATCAACTCATTCACAACGTCAATGGCGGAGTAGTCGCCAGAGTTGGGGGACCTGTTGTCAGAAATTCGATAATTGCGGCGAACCAACCTGGTCAGGCGGATGTCGTCGGCGCCTTCAGTTCACAAGGTCATAATCTCGTCGGCTACTCATTCCCGGGATCGGGTAGTGGATTTGTCGATGGGGTAAATGGCGATCAGCTTGGCCCGTCAGCGTCGCCACTCGATCCGCATATTGGTCCATTGGCCAATAATGGCGGACCAACGATGACACACGCGTTGCTGGCAAATAGTACGGCGCTTGATGCCGGCGACAACTGCGTGACGGATGTCGGCCATTGCGGCGACGGTAACATCGCTCAGACCCTAACGGATCAGCGGGACGC
>Ga0193729_1001062_pt1 | contig 14125 bp, 9 predicted proteins | sample U1c2metaG_FD_143036 | JGI IMG/M metagenome (GOLD analysis project Ga0193729, IMG submission 143036) | Soil microbial communities from a riparian zone of the East river system, Colorado, United States - U1c2 | ecosystem: Environmental > Terrestrial > Soil > Riparian zone | place: USA: East River... | reverse complement strand
CGTGGACGTCGATCGTCGCGACCATATGGTTCTGGACGAAGAGGGCGGCGCGCGCACTACAGATAGCAAAACGCGCTATCTCTCCACTGGAGTGGCAATACTGCTGGCCGCTGCTGCCTCGCACACGGATGACGAACATGGCACGGTGGACAACGCGGGCGATCCTGGTGTGCGCACCGCGGCCGGCGGCTCTGGCTTCCGTCTGGTGGGAGCACTAATTAGTTTGGGCGCAAAATCTCAACCAGTTTCGATCGCCCTGGGTGTTTACGGCGCGTCCTCATCGGTGTACACCAACTTCCTTTCGCGCGGCCACGAAGTGGTCTTCCCCAAAGACACGCCGCTCGAAATCGGCTTCGGCACCCCCCACTCCGCAGCCAGCCAAGCCAAGCCCTAGTTTTTTCTGCGAGACCAAATCTCCTTTTCTCGGAATACGTCGAATAATTTTGTTGCCAGATTGCGTCGGGTCTGATTGCATAGCAACCGCGTTGATCTGAGTAAGGGAGAAATACCGTGCCGGATAAAGCGAATGATGGACGCATGGATTACATCGAATTTCCAGTGGCGGACATCGCCAAGACCAAGTTGTTCTATGGCGAAGTGTTCGGTTGGAAGTTCACGGATTATGGGCCGGACTACACAAGTTTCGAAGACGGTCGCCTCTATGGCGGTTTTAGCAAAGAGCGTGCGGCGATACCGGGAGGCGCGCTAATTGTGATTTACGCTCACGACCTGGCGACAATGGAGCAAACAGTTCGCAAGGCGGGTGGCAAAATTTCCAAAGAGATTTTCTCATTTCCAGGAGGCCGTCGCTTCCATTTCATCGACCCCAACGGTAACGAGTTAGCGGTATGGTCGGAATCCTAAAGAAGACCGGTTATCTTTCACCGAAGGTTCGCATCTGTTCTCGGCTTCAGTGCTACTTCGTCACAAGATGCTATAGCGAACTGAGCTGAGGCATTAGAGCGGTGCTACGCTAAATTTCGCGATGATGGCTCCGCAAACTCACACCCACCAGGCATCCTCATCAACGCAAGACTCCCCTAGAAATTCCGGCAGGCTCGACGGCGTGGACGTCCTGCGCGGGCTGGCAATTCTGTTCGTGGTGCTAAACCACGTTCACATGCGCCTGGCAATCGCACACATTCCATATGTCGCCGACACTTCCAAACCGCTCATTGCATCTCTGGTCTGGAACGGACAGTTTGGCGTGCAGATATTTTTTGCCGTGTCAGGTTTTCTGATTACGTCTACAGCGCTCCGGCGTTGGGGCACACTGGCAAATATCAGTCTGCGGAACTTTTATCTGCTGCGCTTCGCGCGGATCGCACCGATGCTTCTGGCGCTCCTCGCCGTGCTGACCGCTTTGCACTACGCAAACATCTCTCCATTCGTCGTTTCCGAAAAAACCGGCGGCCTTGGCCGCGCACTGCTGGCCGCGCTAACGCTGCACGTCAATGTGTTGCAGGCGCACTGCGGATGGCTTCCCGCGAGTTGGGGCGTACTCTGGTCGCTGTCCGTTGAAGAAATGTTTTATCTGTTCTTTCCCGTGGTGGCGCTAATCTTCAGCCGTAGAAATCTTTTCCCGGCCATTCTGCTTTGTTTCGTCGCGTTGGGACCATTCGCTCGCACGATATTTGCGCATGGAAGTGATATTTGGTCCGAGCAGTCGTATCTCGGCAGTATGGATGCCATCGCTCTAGGTTGTCTCACCGCGCTGCTGGTCCGCCGTGTTAGCTTCTCGCGTCTCACGTTGCGTGCCTTTGCCGTGACGGGCGCAGCGCTGATCGTATCCATTCTCTTCGGCCTGCGGCTGTTCTATGTGCCACTTATTACCAAGCCCGGCTTGGACATGACCATCATCGCGCTGGGAACTTGCCTGATTATGATTGCCGCCGCGCAAACGCACTGGAAAGGACCGCGCTTGCTTGCGCCTCTGCTGCGGCTCGGCCGACGCAGTTACGAAGTGTATTTGACACACATGTTTGTCGTTTTCGCACTATTCGCGATCTTTGTGAAGTACGGGAGTCCACTCTGGTGTGTGCCGTTGTTCTTCGTCGCTACCATTGTCGTTGCGGCCGGAACTGGAGAAATCGTCGCGCGCTTTTTCTCCGAACCCCTCAACCGGATGCTCCGGGAACGCTGGAGCCACGGCTCTCGAGGGCTAGGCAGCGTCGAATTTCTAGAGTCGCCTCCGCATAGCTCCGAACTTGGTCCCCAACAGATTGCAGCCACGTATCGCAACGTGACCTAGGGCGTCGAGCTGCTCGTCTGTGGTTTGTTCATCGATTTGAACCTGGCTTTCATCTCTTCCCACGCTTGCGGAAGTTGTTCGGGATTGCGGATAACGTTCAGGAAAAAACTCCGCATATCGAACGGCGCCCCGCCAAATTCGCGAAACTCCGATGCGAGTGGTGGTCCATGCGAGCTGCCTGTCTCAGGAATATGATCGGGTAAGTGAACCGCATACATGCTGCCCCCGGCAAGGGGCAGATGCTCATACTGCAGCAGCCATGGGCAGTTGTGGCCGTCCAATATCATATTCGCTGAGACCGCCGCCCACTTTCCTTCATCCGCGGCCGTCGGCCGCTGGCAATCCCAGATGTTCGCCTGCGGCACGTCCACGATGGCATCGGTAAATCCATACTCATCCAGATCGATGCTCTGCAGACCGTGCTGTTCGGCAAAATTTTTGACTTCCGGGAGCGATTGATTCCAATCGAGGTTGGAATCGTTGACCAGCGCATACCCCGGTCGCCCGAATCCTAACGCGTTGATGTACGGGAAATAATACGGGTAGGTGCGCACCGCCGTGAAAAGGCAACTCAAAGTCAGAATCACCGCCACTGCTTCCGCAAGTCGCGCAACATTAGGAGCGAAATAACGAAGATGTTCTAACATTTTTGGTAGGGGAGCCAGCAGCAGAATAAGCAGAATGAGCGGAACGCTGAAATGGCGAATGCTGATATCCAGCCTGCTCAGCAAACAAAAACCCGTAAAAACGAGCAGCGATACCCACAGTACGCGCCAATGAATTGCGAATTCATTGGGGATTGCACGCACGTTTGACTCATCGCTCCGCTTCCGCGTTAGCGCAAGGCCGAGCCCCAGTGCTAGCAATCCGAGAAATCCAAGAGTCGATTTCAAAAAAAACAAAATAGGAAAGTAGAACCACACACCGTGCGGATACGCGTGGCCCAGGATATACGTCGGGCGGCTTCCGGTGATCAGAACTATCAACACACCTCGGAGATAGAGCCAAGGCGGCATAAGTATTCGCCGCAAAGGTTCCGTCGCCGCTCCGTGTCCAAGGCGGTCAACAGCACTCGTCGACTGATTCATGGAAAATACAAAATAAAAAAGATAAACGATAAGCGCCGCCCACAAAATGCCCTTAAGAGTGACGCGCCAGCGAAGCCGCCGCCATGCACGCAGCTCATCTTTAGGAATGGGCTGGCCAGAGACAGCGCGCCAGCGAGTGCTCAGAGCAAAGACCACGAAAGCAAAAAATAAAATAATCGCCGTGAACTTCGAAAGAAGCGCCGCGGCAAGACATAAAGAAAAGAGAACGGCATTCCTTCGAGTAGGGTTTTGCCATATCTCCGCAAAACGCCACAAGGTCATCAAGGAAAACAGCGTCACGGCCAAATCAGTATGAACAAGCGGAGCGAAAGCGATAAACGCCGGCGTACTGACATACACGCTGAGACAAAGCAGGCCGGCCCAGTCGCCGCCAAGCTTTCGCGCATAGACGAATAGAACCCAACCGAGGATCAGCGCAACAACCAGCATCGGCCCGCGTGCCCACGCCAGCGTGCTTACGGGATCGTTCCATTTTGTCAGAACCCGTTCACCGAAGACCCATTGCCCCAGGTACGCCGGGAAAAACGCGTCGCTGAAAGTCCATGAGATGTGGGAATAATCCGCCTGCGTCCCGCGCAAAACCAGCGGCAATGCCGCCAGCACCTTGGGCAGCGGCGGATGTTCTTCATTGAATCGCAAATCCAGTTTTTGTAGATAACTTAGTCCCGCGCCGATGTGCGCCACCTCGTCGACGGTGACTGACTCGCGCAATGCCGCCAGCACCTTGGGCAGCGGCGGATGTTCTTCATTGAATCGCAAATCCAGTTTTTGTAGATAACTTAGTCCCGCGCCGATGTGCGCCACCTCGTCGACGGTGACAGACTCGCGCAATGCCGCGCCGCCCGCCAGCACCGCCATCAGTATCAGCAGCACACCTGCCACGATTGAAAAAACGGCGCCTCGCATATTTTCCTTTGGACTCTCGCCGTCCCGCCACAACTTGGCGCCGATGTTATCTCATCGCAGCTTGAAGTATCACACCAAAGATTTTTGGACTTAGGCCAGGATGCTTCGCAACTTCTTTTGGTGTATTCTATTTTTTCAGTTCGCAAAAACCTCAAACAATCTGGCCAACCAAACAGCTGATACCGGCCATCAGCTTTTTCATGACTAATGTTTCACCACAAATAGTCTCTTCGTCCGCGCTCGATTGGGCCCACCCGGTGGTCCGCGAGTGGTTCCTCACTCGTCTTGGTGTGCCTACCGAGCCCCAACGACAAGGTTGGCCGCAAATTCTCGCGGGAAAAACGACGCTCATCTCCGCGCCAACCGGGTCGGGAAAAACGCTGGCCGCGTTCCTCGCTTGTATCGATCGACTGGTACGCAAAGCTCTTGGGGGCGAGCTGCTTGATAAAACGCAGGTTTTGTATGTTTCGCCGTTGAAGGCGCTGGGAAACGATATTCAGAAAAATCTGGAGATCCCGCTTGGAGAAATCTTGCAGCTTGCCGGCCAGCGCGGGCTCCTGATGCCGGCGATTCGCACGGCGGTGCGCACCGGCGACACGCTAATGCGGGAACGGCGCGCCATGTTGATGCGGCCGCCGCACATCCTGGTTACAACCCCGGAGTCGCTGTACATATTGCTCACCGCCGGAAAAAGCCGGGAAATTTTGAGGACCGTAGAGACCGTCATCGTGGATGAAATTCACGCCGTCGCCGACGATAAGCGTGGGACGCATTTGGCGTTGTCGCTCGAAAGGCTGGATGCGCTGGCTGACAAACTTCCGCTGCGCATCGGCCTTTCCGCCACGCAGAAGCCCATCGAGTTGGTGGCCAATTTTCTCGCAGGAAGTTCACGCCCCGACTCTGTCGTCGTCCAAATTGGGCATCAACGCGAAGTGGATCTCGCCATCGAAGTTCCTAAGAGCGAAGTGGGCCCGGTCACTTCCCATGAATTGTGGGACGAGGTTTACGATCGTATTGCCGCGCTGGTTCGGGAACACCGCTCAACATTGATCTTCGTAAATACACGCCGCTTGGCCGAACGCGTCGCGCATCACCTCGCCGAAAGATTGGGGCCGGAAGCTGTCGCCACGCATCACGGCAGTCTTTCGCGCAAGCTGCGGCTCGCCGCAGAGAATAAACTTAAATGCGGCGAAATAAAAGCGTTGGTAGCAACCGCGTCGTTGGAATTGGGCATCGACATCGGTTCCGTTGACCTCGCGTGTCAGATTGGGTCGACGCGCTCGATTTCTGTGGCCTGGCAACGTATCGGGCGCGCAGGCCACTGGCTAGGCGCCGTTCCCAAAGGTCGGATCTTCGCGACTACGCGCGATGAGTTGGTGGAGTGCGCCGCGCTGGTTCGCGCCATGCGACAGGGCGATCTGGATGCTCTGGAGATTCCAGAAAATGCCATGGACATTCTTACGCAGCAACTGGTGGCCATGTGTGGGAGTGAAGAGTGGACGGAAGATGAACTTTTTGACCGCGTCCGCCGCAGCTATCCGTATCGCGATCTAGAAAGAACCAACTTCGACGCCATCGTGGAGATGCTCTCTGAAGGAATTAACGCGCGCCGTGGCAGGCGTGGCGCTTATCTGCATCGCAATCGCGTAGCTGGGACGGTCCGTGGCAGGCGCGGCAGCCGCCTCGCAGCGATTACTAGCGGCGGCGCGATTCCGGATAACGCGCTGTATACCGTCATAGCAGAACCTGAGGGCACCGTCGTCGGTACCGTCGATGAAGATTTCGCGGTAGAAAGTTTGCGCGGCGACATCATGTTGTTGGGCAACAGCTCCTGGCGCATTCGTCGCGTGCAGGCCGGACGTGTGCTCGTCGAAGATGCGCACGGCGCAGCGCCGAACGTTCCTTTTTGGCGTGGCGAAGCGCCTGCGCGTGCGGCGGAGTTGTCAAAACAAGTCGCCGACCTCCGCGAAAAAATCAGCGCGATGACCTGCGATGTCATTCCCTCGTCAGAATTGCGCAATTTGCCGGCGGTGCGCACAACCGTTGCGTGGCTTCAACAGGAGTGCTGCGTCGATAACGCCGGCGCTGAGCAGATCGTGGAGCACATCGTCGCTGGCCGCGCGGTTCTTGGCACGGTGCCAACGCAGAAGATCGTCGTAGCGGAAAGATTTTTTGATGAAAGCGGCGGCATGCAACTGGTGATCCATGCTCCGTTTGGCGGGCGAATTAATAAAGCGTGGGGCTTGGCCTTGCGCAAGCGCTTTTGCCGGTCGTTTAATCTTGAATTGCAAGCGGCAGCTACCGATGACGGCATCAACATTGGTTTAGCGGAGCAACATAGTTTTCCGCTTGCGGACGTCTTTCGCTTTCTTCATCCCTCCTCGGTCAAGCAGGTGTTGGAGCAGGCCGTGCTTGATTCGCCGCTCTTTACCACACGTTGGAGATGGAACGCATCTCGCGCCCTGATTCTGTTGCGATTCCAGGGTGGCGCGAAAGTTCCTCCTCCTATTCAGCGAATGCGCGCCGACGATTTGCTGGCGTCGGTTTTTCCAGACGCCGCTGCCTGCCCGGAAAATTTAGAAGGCGCCGTGCGCATCCCCGATCATCCGCTGGTGAATGAAGTGATGAAGGACGCGCTCACAGAAGCGATGGACATGGAAGGTTTGCGTCAAGTGCTGGCGCAAATCATTGACGGCAGCATCCGGTGCGTCGCGGTAGATACTCCCGTGCCGTCACAGTTCTCGCATGAAATTTTAAATGCCAATCCGTTTGCGTATCTCGATGACGCACCGCTCGAGGAACGACGGGCACGTGCCGTAGAAATGCGCCGCGTTTTGCCGAAGAGTGTTCTGTCGGATGTTGGCCGTCTCGATGCCGGTGCGATTGCAGAAATTCGCTGCGAAGCCTGGCCAGACGTGCGCGACGCCGAAGAGCTACACGACGCGTTGCAAACGCTCATCGCTCTGCCGCAGATTAGCGACGCCGTCGAAGCTGTCCAAGCTGGCTCGTTGCAAGGCACTGTTCACCGTTCCAGCGGCGCCTGGAGAGCTTTTTTTGACGAATTGGTTCGACAAGGCCGCGCCGGGCGCGCACTCACGCAAGATCGCGCATATTGGGTCACCGCCGAACGAGCAAAACTTTTTGCTGAAATATTTCCCGAAGCCAAATTTGCGACAGCGCTCGCCGACGTGGAATCGTCCGTTCCAACCAAAGAAGACGCGCTGTTGGCGTTGGTCGCCGGATGGACGCAGCATTGCGGGCCTTTTTCAGTCGCATCGCTCGCCGATCTACTTGGATTGCCCGCGACTGAAATCGAGAAAGTAATGCTGCGCCTGGAAGGGACCGGAGCCGTTCTACGCGGCCGCTTCGCTGACCCACATTCGTACGATATGGAATGGTGCGAGCGCAGGCTTCTCGCACGCATTCACCGGGCGACAGTTGGCAAGCTCCGCAAAGAAATCGAATCGGTATCCGCGGCGCAATTCATGCGCTGGCTATTGCGCTGGCAACACCTGACCCCCGAAACACAACTCTTCGGCGAGCACGGCGCGCTGGAAGTTTTGCGCCAACTGCAAAGTTTCGAAGCACCGGCGAACTGCTGGGAGCGCCAGCTATTGGCACGCCGCGTCGCAGGCTACGATCCAAAAATACTCGATCAACTTTGCTTCAACGGCACGGTCGGTTGGGGACGATTGTCGCCAAGCCCGGCGATTGTCGACGATTTATCACAGCGCACTCACAGACTCACGCCGACCGGTGCGGCGCCGATAACATTTTTCGTTCGGGATGACTCGGATTGGATGACGGTACGCCAGCGGGAAATCGATATCGACCGCATGCTGAGTTCCACCGCCAAAGAAGTTTTTGGATTTCTCAAGGAGCGAGGCGCGTCCTTTTTTGCCGACATTCTTCGCGGCACGCGCAAAGAGAAAGACGAAATCGAGGCTGGGCTCTGGGAACTCGTCGCTGCTGGGCTAATCACCGCTGACGGTTTTGACAATTTGCGCGCATTGATCGATCCCAAACCCCGCGATCTCAGTAACGGACGCGATGGCCGTCCACGTTACAGCGCTGGACGCTGGTCGTTATTATTTCCGACCGCGGCCGAGAACCATGAGCGCAGGCTTGAAGCTTTGTGCTGGGTTCTGCTCAAGCGCTACGGAGTGGTTTTCCGCGAAGTGCTGATGCGCGAATCGAATTTGCCGAACTGGCGGGAAGTACTTATTACCTTGCGGCGCTTGGAAGATTGCGGCGAAGTGCGCGGAGGAAGGTTCGTCGCCGGTTTCCTTGGCGAGCAATTTGCTTTGCCCGCCGCTGTAGAATCCTTGCGAGCGACACGCGCAGAGTCACCAACAGGCGAAACAATCACAATCTCAGCAGCCGATCCACTGAATCTGGTCGGAATTATCGTGCCAGGTGCCAAAGTCCTGGCCATTTCGAGCCGCTTTGTCACCTACCGCGACGGCGTTGCCTTGGAAGCCAGCCAACCCCTCGATTACGCCGCCGTCGGCCAAGCCGGCTAACAAGCAATCTGCCAAAGCCCCCGCACCGACAACGCAACCTAGCGCTCTCACGCGCTACTCGCCGCCAATGCGGGTGTGTCGCCCAAATGCCATGTGCCAATAATCTGCCCGTAACACTCACCGCTTAGTGTCTCAGCGGGCGTGTTTCGGCACCGCGCGTTTCGCGCGCTGCAAATTTCACTGAAAATGGAGATACATTTGCATATTCAAGCCAACTCGCTCGTTTATTTTGCTAGGTGCTCTATTTCGCGACGCTCTCTTCACCGTTAAGCGCCGCGCCCGGTAATTCCGACGACTCTCGTGACCATCGCATCGGACATGTCTTCGTTATCGTTCTCGAAAACGAGGGTTTCGATGCCACTTTCGGTCCTGCTTCCAAGGCCCCCTTCCTTTCCAGGACGCTTACCTCGCAAGGAGTTCTTCTCAACCAGTACTACGGCACCGGCCACGTAAGTCTCGACAATTACATCGCCATGCTCAGTGGCCAAGCTGCTACCCCTGATACCCGCAACGATTGCCAGATCTACGCGGATTTTGCGCTCACTGGCACTACTCCCGACGGTCAAGCCATCGGCAACGGCTGCGTCTATCCTTCCTCCATCAAGACTCTTCCTGATCAACTCGATGCCGCAGGCAAAATCTGGCGCGCCTACATGGAAGACATGGGCTATGATCCTAATCGCGAAGCTTCTTCCTGTGGACATCCTGTGCTCAACACTCAGGATCTGACCCATGCCGCGGAGGCTCCTTCCGCATCCGTTCCGCTCGGCGACCAATACGCTTCCCGTCACAACCCTTTCGTCTATTTCCACTCCATCATCGACTCGCCAAATTGCGATGCGAATGTTGTGAATCTCACCAAGCTGCCCCATGATCTGCTTTCGGGATCATCCACCCCCAATGTTGTATTCATCACTCCGAATCTTTGTAACGACGGTCACGACGCTCCTTGCAAGAACGGCCAGCCCGGCGGCCTCGTTTCCGCCGACGCCTTCCTGCAAAAATGGATTCCGCTGATTGAGGGTTCCAAGGCATATCAACAGGACGGATTGATCGCTATCGTCTTTGACGAGGGCGGACTTTCTGCCGGGCCGAATCCGAACGGTCCGGGCCTCCTAATTAGTGCGCCAGGCCAAATTCTGCTGCAATGAGCAGCCCGGGCCAAATCTTGCTCCGTTTCCGCAAACCACCACAATCGCTCCCGGCGTAGTCCTCAGCTTCCAAAGTTACGGCGGCGATCGTACCGGCGCCGTGCTGCTCTCGCCGTTTCTCAAGCCCGGCACCACTTCCGATACGCCGTTCAATCACTACTCCTTGTTGAAGAGCCTCGACAACATTTTCGCCACCGATGGGTATCTTGGTTACGCGGCTGCTCCGGGTCTCGTTCCTCTCTTCGGTTGTGTCACCTCGGATATCGCCGTCAAAGATGGCGACCAGTTCGCCCACTGCGCCGTACACTGAGCAATCACCGATAGGAACACTCCAACTACAATTCATCATTTTGAAACGAAGCGATCTATCAAACGAAACGATACGATTCCCCACTTAAATTTGCGGGAACGGATCGCTTCACTTCTTTGAGCTGAAGTGTTTTGAAGTTGCCTCGAACTATTCCAACTTTGCACACGCCGCTTTCGCAGCCATGGGGACGGGAACATTCGTATCGGCGTCCTTCGATAGCGTGAAGAAATCCTCTACCCCTCGTTTCTCACCGGGCTACTAGAAAACTTTCGCGAGAATGACTTGCCGCATTAATGCCCCAGTCACGTTGCTGGCTGAAGCTACGCAAACCCGACCCCGTTCACTTCAACTTGGAGGAAACTATGCATTCCAGTGAAACAAAAAAATTGCCGACAAAAGTTACTGCTTGCGCGCTAACGTTCGCTCTATTGGCTTTCGGCCTTGGCGTACCCGCCAAAGGCGGAGACGATCTAGATAAGTCCGCTGACACGATCAAGACCGCCACGCCAATCAAGCACGTCATCATCATCGTCGGGGAGAATCGCAGCTTCGATCATCTTTACGCTACCTATGTGCCAAAAAGTAAAAGCGAGAAGGTGTTGAACCTTTTATCCGAAGGCATCATCAACGCCGATGGCACGCCAGGCCCGAATTTTGCCAAGGGCCATCAATTCAAGATCACCTCCGCGCCCAATGGCGGGAAATTCTTCAGCAGCGCTGATTTGGCAAACAAGGAACTTTACTCCACGCTGCCGGCGCCCGATGTGAACGGCGTGCAAAATCCGCCCGCGGCCATCCTGCTGACCCTGGGAGGCGATCCGGGCTTGGCGCCTCAGGATCAATTCCTGATGGGAACCGGGGGCACCGGTTTGGCGTTCAACGAGGGTCCGGATATCCGTATTCCCAACGTCAGCAACCTCCCTCCGGGTCCCTTCCAGTTGACTGGCCCGGATTTGGCGTTCGACGCGTACGCCGGGGACACAGTCCATCAGTACTTCCAAATGGTCCAGCAGGTAGATTGCGCGATAGATGCAGAGCACGTATCAAAGGACAACCCGACAGGTTGTCTGCATGATCTGCAGTCGGCGATCGACACCACCTACAGCACACCTCTCGGTGGCACACCGCATGACACTGGGCAAACCATGGAGTTCTTCAACATGCAGAACGGCGACGCGCCGCTTTTCAAAACCCTCGCTGACAACTACACCATGAGCGACAACTATCACCAGCCCGTGCTAGGCGGCACTGGCCCGGACAGCCAGCCGCTCGGCTTTGCCGATCAGATTTTCTTCAGCGACGGGAAGGGCAATCCCGCCACGCCGCCGGCGAAGACTATTTATAATCCCGATCCCGTGGCTGGCACGCTCAACCTTTATACCCAGCGGGCGCAATGGTTCAATTGTTCCGACCCGACGCAACCCGGCATTGCCGCGATCACCAATTATTTGAGTGCACTGCCCTACGCGGTGCAAACCAAGTGCGACGCCGGTGATTATTGGCAAGCCGTAAACGTAAACCCGGCCTTCACGCCTAAAGGAACGCCGCAATCCGGGCTCGTCGTTCCGCAGACGATGCAGCAGAGCATAGGGGATGTGCTGACCGACCACAATATTTCCTGGAAATATTATGGCGGTGCTTTCAATGCCAGCGGAACGGGCGGCCCGTTGGACGGGCTATATTGCAATATCTGCAACCCGTTCGAGTATGAGTCGGTGTATCCGAGCATGGTTCCGGATCATATGCGCGACGTCACCGATCTGTTCACCGATCTCGCGAACGGCACGCTCCCGGCGGTCTCCTATGTGAAGCCAGACGGCGTCATGGACGGCCACCCAGCATCTTCGAAGTGGGGACTCTTCGAGGCCTTCGCTCAAAACATCATCGAACTGGCGAAAAGCAATCCGAAGCTATGGGCTGAGACCGCGATCTTCGTCACCGTGGACGAAGGCGGCGGCTTCTACGACTCCGGCTTCATCCAGCCGGTTGATTTCTTCGGGACCGGCCCGCGCATTCCGATGATTGCCGTTTCGCCTTTCTCAACGGGCGGCCATATCAGCCACACCTACAACGAGCATTCCTCTTTCGTGAAATTCGTGGAAAGGAACTGGATGCTCCACACCACTCTCAGCAATCGCAGCCGCGATAATTTGTCCAATCCTGATCAAAGCGCTAATTCCTACGTGCCGCGCAACATGCCTGCTATCGGCGACTTGTTCGACATGTTTGACTTTGACGCTCATAAGTAGGCGACGGCTCGAACAGGCTAAGGCCGGATCACCAACGATCCGGCCTTAGCCAAAATTTTCTTTGAGTTATTGAAAAATACCTGACGGGCTGTAAACCGGATTCTGTGCATTCGCGCTATAGGGACATAAGTTACTGCGAAATATTGACGTGCGGATGAACGCCGTGGCGAAAAATGCAGAAAGCAAACACCCGAGCCGCCCTGATCTCTAACTAAACCCACGTCCATCTAACCAACTCAATCAACTCTCTGTCATTGCGGAGGAAGGAAGTACAGCATTGCACCAAGCGACAACACGGTTACGATGACAGCGAGCAAAATAAGCGATCCGCGCTTTATTTGATTTGCAGCGGCTGTCTTGTCATCGCTAGGCCTGACATGTGGATTTGCAACCGACTGGACAAGCATACTTAAGCTCACAAGAAGACCGAGAAGCGACAATGCGAGTTTGCCGGATTTTATCATCTCTGCGTGTTTGCCGAATACAGAGGGTACGAATCGTGCCACCTCCCCTGTCACAAGGCTGACAATAACAAGACCAAAGACCAATCGCTCGCGGAAGCACGTAAAGGCCACTAGCCACTTAACAAGGATTGCCACCACGAGGGTGGCAAAAAGAAGCTCAACGAAGCTGGGGTATTCGGGAGCTTTGTGCAACCCTTTCCAGCCTGCAAAATCCGCAACAGAGAAGTAAGCAACAAGAACCAACGCACTTTTTGTATTCTTAACAGGACAGTACAGCGCGTGAAATTCCTGATTCGATAGCTTTTGCCTCATTCGTAGTATCCCCGACTGGCAACGGCGCACGCCGAGCCGGCTAACGCGCCGATGAACAATGGTTTGGGCATCGAAGAGAGTGGAAAGATTGCGCAGCAACGTGGGCGCAAGATTGTAAATTGTGGTTAGGCAAGTTCGTTATGCAAGCCCAAAATGACTCGCAAGGAATTGAAAAATAGCGGGCGAGCCTGTAAGCCGGATTCTGTGCGGCGTTGCATCGCGCATGGCGCGCTGCAAACCGCGGCAATCATTCCTCTAGGTCCCGGTTCGCACCGGGACTCCAGCAGCCTACCCGAGGGTTTTCGATTTACGCGGCTTGCGCCACGTAAAATGGAGTGCGCTCCTTTACAGGAACGCCGCTCAATGAGCCGGGCCAGCTCTCCCCTCCTATTTGGCCTTGCACCACGCGGGGTTTTCCGTGCCCTCGCTATCGCTAGCGAGGCGGTGGGCTCTTACCCCACCTTTTCACCCTTACCAACAGTGCGAGCATTGCGAGACGTCTCGCAGGTTTTGCCTGCGCGATGCCACCGTGCTGCGCTCCGCCGGCGGTTTAATTTTCTGTGGCACTATCCGTGGCTTCGCTTTGTAACGAAGCCCCCTGGCGTTACCAGGCGCGTTGCCCTGTCAAGAGTTCTGACCAACAAATCGTTGGCCATGCCTCAGGACGGTGTCCGGACTTTCCTCCCGCTGCTGCGCCTTGCGGCCCAGCAGCCAGCGATTACCCGGCCCGCCCGCTATCCTTAGTATAACGCGTGGCGACAACAACCACCTCGTAGCTTTTGCAGCCAAGGCTTAGAATCCGCGTCGTTACCATTAAAGAAAACCTTCGGCTCCGCGAACTCTTAGGCGT
>Ga0193729_1001058_pt1 | contig 14156 bp, 14 predicted proteins | sample U1c2metaG_FD_143036 | JGI IMG/M metagenome (GOLD analysis project Ga0193729, IMG submission 143036) | Soil microbial communities from a riparian zone of the East river system, Colorado, United States - U1c2 | ecosystem: Environmental > Terrestrial > Soil > Riparian zone | place: USA: East River... | reverse complement strand
CAGCGCGTAGACATTCGTCTCCCCAAGGCGGCCGACGATATGGATGAGCTGCAGCAGGATATGGCCTTGCTCGTCGGGGATACCCAGAAGGGTCGGCAGCTCGCCGATGATGATGTGGATCGAGATTCCGGCCAGGAATCCCGTGGTGACCGGAATCGAGAGCAGGGTGGCCAGCCAGCCGGCGCGGAACAGACCGACGGTGACGAGGACAACGCCAACCATGAGGGCAAGCAGCGTGGCCAGTTGGCCGTAAGGCATCGGGCCGGCGACGGCCATCGAGGCCAGCGCGCCGGCGAAGATCGGCGCGATGGTCGAATCCGCCTGGACCGACATGAACCGGTTGGCGCCGAAGGCGGCGAAGGCGAGCGATCCCGCGGCAAAGGCATAGAGCCCCGTCTCGGGCGGCATTCCCGCCAGCCGGGCGGTGGCGAGCTGGCCCGGGATGGCAATCGCTGCCAGCATGAGCCCGGCCACCAAATCGCCTGGCAGCCATCCCATCCGGTAGCCACGTAGCGAGGCGAAAAGCCAGTGGGGCATGGCGGCACCGCTATCCGGCGAGTTGCAGGAAGGGCTTGATCGCCTGCCAGAAGCCTTCGGGATCCTGGATGTGCGGCGAGTGCCCGCACTGCGGCAGCTCGACCAGCGCTGCGCCGGGAATGCCGGTGGCAAGTTCGTAGGAGAGGGCAGGTGGCGTCGCCGTGTCGCGCAGGCCGACCACGACCAGCGTGGGATTGCGAATCGTGCCGAGTTCGGCGCGTCGGTCGAATTGCGCGAGCGCGCGGCAAGCGGCGGCGAAGTCTTCCGGCCTTGCAGCCCGCAGGCTCGCTTTGCGCTCCTCCGCGATTGCCTGGTGCGCGGCGAGAAAATCATCGGGAAACATTCGTTGCAGCGCCGTCGCGAGAACCGCTTCCATGCCGCCACTTTCGACCCGTTCGGCCATGGCGTGAAAGGCGCTTTTGCCTTGCGGCGGAATGGCGGCGCCGGTGTCGACCAGGACCAGACGGTCGAACAGGCCGCCGTGCCGGACGGCCAGCTCCACCGAGACGAAGCCGCCGAAGCCGTTGCCGAGCAGGTCGGCATCGCCGGACAGGCCGAGCTTCGGCAATTGCTCTGCGATGCGGTCGGCCATCTGCTCAAGCCCGGGCCCGGCGGGCACCGAAGCGCCGAAGCCGGGCAGATTGACCAGCCAGACGCGCCGCTCCGCCGCCAGACGCGGCGCGATGCGATCGAAGGCGGTGCGATCGGAAAGCAGCGAGTGCAGCAGCACCAGATTGCGCCCCTTGCCGATCTGCACGACATCGAGCGGGGAATTGTCGGAGGTCATTCACGCGGGCTCATCACAAAATCGAGATAGGCCAGGACCGGCAGCCCGTGACATTATTACTGTGCGCGCAACGACGTGCACAACGGTCCGCGGACAATGATCCAATGAGGGCCGCCAAGAAGAGCGTTTCGGGGAGACATCCAATGGCGTCTGCGGTGAATACCGGCGCGCGGCTCGACCGGCTGCCGATATCCTCGTTCCACTATCGCATCTTCTGGCTGATCGGCGCCGGCATGTTCTTCGACGGCTACGATCTTTATGTCGGCGCTTCGGTACTGGGCGCCGCGGTGCAGACGAAATTCGCCGTGCTGGCCCAGGTCCCGCAGTTCATCTCCTGGACCTTCGTCGGCATGACCATCGGCTCGGTGGTTGCCGGCTTCCTGGGCGACCGGTTCGGGCGACGCTTCACCTACCAGTTCAACCTGGTCGTCTTCGGCCTCGCCTCCTTTGCCGCGGCGGCGGCGCCCAGCATGGATTGGTTGATCGCCGCCCGCTTCGTGATGGGCCTGGGCCTCGGCGCCGAGATCGTGGTCGGCTATTCGACCATGACCGAATTCGTGCCGCCCGCCTCGCGCGGCCGCTGGATGGCTTTCATGGCCTTCATCGTCGTTGCCGGCTTTCCCGCCACCTCGATCATCAGCACGCTCGTCATCCCGGACTTCGGCTGGCGACCGATGTTCGCGATTGCCGGGGTCGGCGCGCTGATCGTCTGGTATCTGCGCAAGAAATTGCCCGAGAGTCCGCGCTGGCTCGAGAGCAATGGCAGAGCGGCAGAGGCGGAAGCGCTGATGCAGGCGATCGAACGCGAGGTCTCGGATGGCAAGCCCTTGCCGCCGCCGGTCGCCGCCGTCCCGACGCCTGATTGGACCTTCGCCTCGCTGTTCAGCCCCGCCTTGCTGCCGCGGCTGATTGTCGGCTGCGTCGTGCTGATCACCGTCAACACGCTGATCTTCGGCTTCGTCAATTGGCTGCCGACTTTCTTCGGGCAGCAGGGCATCGGCATCACCAGGTCGCTGACCTATACGATGGTGCTGGCCGGCGGCTCGCTGGTCGGCTGCGCCGTCGGCGCCTGGTGCGCGGACCACTTCGGCCGCAAGCCGACGATCATCGGCGCTTCCGTGCTGAGCATCGTGGCCGGCGCCATCTACCCCTATATGGTCGACCCCACGCTGCTGCTGGCCGTGGGCTTCGTCCTGATCGTCGGCATCTATGTCCTGACCGCCGTACTCTATGGCGTCTACACCACGGAGCTGTTTCCGACGGAGGTGCGGCTGCGAGCCAATGGCCTTTGCAACATGTTGGGGCGCGGCGCCACGGTCGTCTCGCCCTTCATCGTCCTGGCGTTGTTCAAGAGCAACGGCGTCGCGGGCGTCCTGGGTCTCATGATCGGCTTGCTCGTGATCCAGATCATCGTCGTAGCGATCTGGGGCATCGAGACCAGCCATCGTGGCCTGGAAGAGCTGGAGGCCTCGCCGCGACCGGCTTGAGCGGCAGCAAGCCCGATCAGGCCTTCGACGGCGACCAGCCGTAGACCTTCTGCAGCGTGCCGCCCATCAGCGCTGCCCGGTCGCTGGCGGAGAGGCGGTCGGTGACGCGAAACGCCTCCACGCCCTCCTTGTAGGTCAGCAAGGCGACCGCCCGGGTCCAGTCGGTTCCCCACATGCAGCGAGCGAAGCCGAAGGCGTCGAAGATACGGCCGAGCGGATCCCAGATGTCCTTGTAGGGAAATGGCTGGTGGCTGAGCGTGCAGGCGCCCGAGATCTTGACCCTGATATTGTCGTGCGGCGCCAGCGCCAGCAGCAGCGGCAGCTCGGCCCAGGGCTGGGGCGGCGCCGGCGGCACGAACGGCTGATGCAGGCCGAGATGATCGACCACCAATGTCGTGCCGGGGTTGCGCGAGGCCAGCTTGCCGACCTGCTCCAGGCGTCCGCGGGACATCAGGTTGACCGCGAGGGAGTGCTTGGCGGCGGCGGACAGGACGCGATTGATGCCGGGGTCGGCGTCATCGGTCGAGACGCTGGGATTCATCATGATGCGGACGGCGACCGTGCCGTCGATCGCCGCCCATTCGGCGATCGTGTCGGCGACCGCGGGATCGTTGAGATCGACCGGCTTCACCAGCCCGAACCGGCCGGGGTGGGCGGCATGGACGGCGAGCGCGTAGCTCGCGTCGTAGCGGTACATGGCATACACCGAGGTCAACAGCGCGCCATCGACATCGACGGCGTCCATGGCTTTCACCATGTCCTCGCCCGTGACCTCCGGCGGACCGGCCAGGACCTCGGTCCACGGGCGGCCCGGATGATTGCGCTCGTAGCAGTGAACCTGGGAATCGATCGTCGCCATGAGATGGGGCCTCCCTGGAAGCTGTCGTTCAGCAAAGGCGTGAGCCATTCCCTGGCGAAATTGGCTGAGCCTGCACGTCATCGGCAGGCTAGGTTGCGCCGCCTTGCGAAGGCAAGCGCCTTGACGCCCTTACCACAGACCGGCGCACAATCAGCCACCAAAGGGGGCTATCGCATAAGGCGACTCCCGTCGTCTCGACCGAGGCCCGCAGGGCCGAGCGGAGAGACCTTCTCTCCACAATAAGCCGCTTATTGTGGAGAGAAGGTCTCTCCGCTCCGCGCTTCGCGCTCCGGTCGAGACGACGGGAGTGCCCTTTGCGATAGCTCTGCCATCCAAAGGGGAGTGAACGATGAAAATCGGCGCGGTGATGTTCTTTACCACGGACTCCATGCAGCCTGCCGCGCTGGGGCGTGCGCTGGAGGAACGCGGCTTCGAATCGCTGTGGGTGCCAGAACACACGCACATCCCGTCCACCCGCAAGACGCCCTATCCGGCGGGCGGGCCCTTGATCCGGCCGTACTACGACATCATGGATCCGTTCCTGGCGCTCAACACCGCGGCCACGGTGACGACCAAGCTCAAGATCGGCACCGGCATCGCCCTGCTGACGCAGCGCGATCCCATCGTCACCGCCAAGGTCGTCTCATCGATCGACCAACTGTCGAACGGCCGCTTCCTGTTCGGCGTCGGCAACGGCTGGAACCAGGACGAGATCGAGAACCACGGCACTGTATTCGCCAGCCGGCATAAATTGGCGCGCGAGCGGATCGAGGCGATGAAGACGATCTGGACCGAGGAAGAGCCCGAGTATCACGGCGAGTTTGTCAACTTCGACAAGATGAAGCAGTGGCCCAAGCCCAAACAGAAGCCGCACCCGCCGATCATCGTCGGCGGCGCCTTTCCCTATGCCGCGCGGCGCGCGATCCGCTACGGCGACGGCTGGATTCCCCGCGCCGACCGGCTGGAGAAGGACGGCGTCGGCGTGGTCATCGAGAAGTTCCGCGCGATGGCGAGCGAAGCGGGCCGTGACCCCGCCACGCTGCCGATCAGCATCTTCCGCGTGCCCGACAAGATCGACGGCCTGCGCTTCTGCCAGGAGATCGGCATCGACCGCGTGACCTTCACCTTGCCGGCGGAGAAAGAGGACAAGCTCCTGCCGATCATCGACCGCTGGGCCGAGCTGAAGCATCAACTGGGCGACTGACCATGGCACTGCCGAAGTTCGGCATCGCGCTCAGCTTCCAGGTCCATCGCGGCCTCGGCGAGTCGTGGGATTCGTCGTATCGCGAGAGCATCGAACTAGCCGGCGAAGCGAACCGGCTGGGCTTCGACTCGATCTGGGCCAGCGAGCATCACGGCGAGGCCGACGGCTACTGCCCGTCGCCCGTCGTTGCCTGTGCAGCCCTTGCGGTCGCCGCTCCCAACTGCCGCATCGGCCAGGCCGTTGCGTTGGCGCCATTGCACGGCCATCCGTTGCGCCTCGCCGAGGATCTGTCGGTGCTCGACAATCTCTCGGGCGGCCGCGTCGAGATCGGCCTGGGGCAGGGCTATCGCCCCGCCGAGTTCGACATGTTCGGTTGGCCCTATGCCAGGCGCACGACTGCCTTCGAGGAGTCACTGGACATCCTCGGTCTTGCCTGGCGCGGCGAGCGCTTCGACTATGAGGGACGCATATACAAGGTGAAGGGCGGCCTGCTGCGTCCGCCGCCGGTCAGGCCCGGTCCGCTGCCGCTGTGGATCGGCGCTGCCGCGCCGTTGGCCCGCGCACGTGCCGTGCGCCACCGCGCCGGACTTCTCGTGGCGCCGCTGATCGAGCTGGGGCACCTGGTGCGCCAAATACGCTCTTTCGACGAAGAGGCGCAGCGCCAGGATGCCGGCCGCTTGCCGCATGCGCTGATGCGCGAGATCCTGATCGGCGATTCGGCGGCCGACGCGATCAAGCGGCACCAGCCCTATCTCGATCATGTCTACCGCGTGCAGTACGCACCGGAACGCACGGGCCAGACCTGGATCGATCCCGCGACCGGCGAGCGCAAGCCGCTCACCAACGACAATCCCCACTACCTGTCCGAAGCCTTCATGCAGGACCGCTGGTTCCTCGGCACGCCCGCCGAGGTCGCGGCGAAGATGGTCTCCTGGCTGCCGCGCCTGGCGCTCGACCACGTCATCTTCCAGGCGCGGCAGCCCGGCATGTCGTTGCGCCACGCGGTGGACAGCCTCGAAGCCATCGCCAAAGGTGTCATTCCAGCCGTTCGCGACGGGTTGGCAGTCCGATGACGACGCGTCGGCGCCTGATGCGGCTTGTCCCTGTCGCCGCCGCCGCGATGGCCTCTTCCAGCGCGGCGCGCGCCCAGGCGTGGCCGCAGCGATCGCTGCGCATCATCGTTCCCTACGCGCCGGGTGGTGCGACCGACATCGTGGCGCGCGTCGTGGGCGCCGCCATCGGCGCCGAGTTCGGCCAGCCCGTGGTCGTCGACAATCGCTCGGGCGGCAGCGGCAACATCGCCATGGAGCAGGCGACCCAGGCCGCGCCCGACGGCTATACCTATGTCGTCTCGACGGTGGCGCAGGCGGTCAACATGACGCTGTTCCGCAAGATCGGCTACGACCTCGAGCGCGGCTTCGCGCCGGTCGCCTTCCTCTCCTACTATTCGTTCATTCTCGTCGTGAACCCCGACCTTCCGGTGAAGTCCTTCCAGGAGCTGGTCGCCCTGGCCCGCCAGCGCGCGTTGAACTATGCCAGCTCCGGCAACGGCTCCGCCCCGCACATCGGCATGTCGCTTCTGTGCAACATGGCGAATATCGAGATGACCCACGTGCCCTACCGCGGCAGCGGTCCAGCGGTTGCGGATCTGATCTCGGGCTCCTGCCAGTTGATGTTCGATAGCCCGCCCAGCGTGTTGCCCCAGATCCGGGCCGGCAAGTTGCGGGCGATCGCCGTGACGGGCCTCGAGCGGATTCCCGAGCTGCCGGACGTGCCGACGGTGGCGGAATCGGGCCTGCCGGGCTTCGAAGTGCTGGGCTGGAACGGATTGCTGGCGCCGGCGGGAACGCCGCCCGCCATCCTGGCGAAGATGTACGAAGCCACGGCGCGCACGCTTGCCGATCCGCAGGTCAGGGAACGCTTCGAACAGGCGGGTGCGCGCACGCGGCCGATGTCCCGGGATGCCTTCGGCGCGTTCCTGCACAACGAGGTGGCGAAGTGGGCCGACCCCGTGCGCAAGAGCGGGGCCCAGGTGGATTGAGACGTGCCGCTACCTGGAAGGAGGTCTGCCCTGCGGACCGCCAAGCGACAGGCCATAGAAGCGCACGGCGGTACCGCCGAATATCGCGGCATGTGTGGCCGTCGGCAGCAGCGCCGCCGCAGCCTCGTGCCACCGCCTGTAGTTGCTCGCCAGCGTGACGACGGGCCAGTCGCTGCCCCACATCAGCCGGTCCGGCCCGAACGTCGACAGCAAGTGGTCGACATAGGGACGCAGATCCTCGATCTGCCAGTCCGCCCGCGCCTCGGTGACGAGCCCCGAGACCTTGCAGCACCACGGCGTCTCGCGGGCGAGGCGGGCCATGTGACGCGCCCACGGCTGGAAGGCGCCGTTGGCGATGTCCGGCTTGGCGGCGTGGTCGATCACCACCGGCAGGTCGGGATGGCGCTGGGCGAGCGCGCCGATGACGGGAAGGTGGCGCGGCTTCAACAGCGCGTCGAAGCGCAGCCCGTGCCGTGCCATCGCCGCGAGCGCCGGCTGCACCGCGGGACGCAGGATCCAGTCGGTATCCTCGATATCCTGCAGCATCGGCCGCAGGCCCTTCAGCAGCGGAATGCGGGCAAGTTCGGCGATGCGGACGGGCGCGCCCGGGGCCGCGAGGTCGGTCCAACCGACCACGCCCTGCACCAGCCCGGCCGAGGTGCGCGCGACATCGAGCATGAACGCTGTCTCGGCCTCGCTGTCGGCCGCCTGCACCAGCACGGTGGCGGTGATGCCGGTCAACAAGGGGCGCAGGTCGTCCAGCCCGTAGTCGCGGGCAATCGACAGATCGGGCGACATCCAGCCATAGTCGCCGCGCGCGATCGTCCAGACATGATGGTGGGCGTCGACCCGGATCATTTTTCGGGGGTGGGGGCGTTCTCCGGCAACAGGCCGGCGCGGCGCAGATCGGCCCACAGGGCGGCCGGGATCGGCGCCTGCATCAGCCGGGCGTTCTGCTCGACTTCGGCGGCGCTGCGCGGGCCGGGGATGACGGCGGCCACGGCGGGGTGCGCCGCGCAGAACTGCAGGGCGGCGGCCTTGATGTCGATACCGTGACGCGCGCAGAGCGTGCGGATGGAGTCGGCGCGCGCCACCATGTCGGCTTTCGCGGGTTCATAGTTGAAGGTCGTGCCGCCGGCCAGGAGGCCGGAATTGTAGGGCCCACCCAAGACGACTTTCACGCCCTTGGCGAGGCAGGCGGGGAACAGCTGCCCGAGTGCGGTATGGTCGAGCAAGGTGTAGCGCCCGGCGATCAGGAAGAGGTCCGGCTTCGCCGCCTCGAGGCAGGCGAGCGCCGGTGCCACCAGATTGAGCCCCATGCCCCAGGCGTGAATCTCGCCGCGATCGCGCATGGCGCTCAGCACCTGCGCCGCGCCACTCATCGCTTCGGCGAAGCGATCCTTCCACGCCGCACCGTGCCAGTCCTCCGAGCAGTCGTGGATGTAGACAATATCGAAACGGCTGAGGCCCATGCGCTGATGGCTGTCTTCCAGCGAGCGAACGGTGCCGGCGGCGGTGTAGTCGAAGGTACGGCGGAAGGGCAGGGCGTTGAGGAAGCCCTGGTTCATGGGCCTCCTATCCCCCGAAGCATGCAGCAGCCGGCCGACCTTGGTGGAGAGCGTGAAGCTGTCGCGTGGGCGGCTGCGCAGCGCGTTGCCCAGCCGATGCTCGGCCAGCCCCGCGCCATAATGCGGGGCCGTATCGTAGTGGCGGATGCCGGCATCCCACGCGGCCTGCAGGCAGGCGATGGCGGACTCCTCCGGCACCACGGTGCCGAGATTGCCTAACGGCGCCGTGCCGGCGCCGAGCGGGCCATGCGGAGTGTAGTCGGTCATGCCTGCTCCTCTGCGCTGATACCAACAGGATTCTGGGACAGTGTGAAGACGAGATCCGCTGGACGGCTAGGCAATGCCACCATTACCATCGTGAGGATTACTTGGCGGAGCAGGCACATGTCGGTCGGACGCAATGTTCTTATTCGGCTTGCGGCCAAAAGATATGCGACCGCCCTTGGTCCCCAGCTCCTGAAGGGGTACGGAGCGAGTGAGTTCTATACGCCCCAGCAAATTCGCGCCGCTGCCTATAGAAGCAAACTTCCCAGTCGGTATCTCAAGATCGGATATGCCGCATTTTTGCGTCTTGACGAATTTCTCTCTACAATTAGCGACTCGTCAGCGAGCGACTACGAGGCACTTCGTGCCCTCTACAGACGTTATCTGCCATCAGGCGCGCCGGACTCCTTTGCCCCGGCGCCTATAAACGCATACGTGGCCCAATCGCTGGGACTGTAGTGAAAGCTTCCAGAAGCCAGACGTAGGGCATCCGGCCGCCCTCCTTCGCCAAGGCTTCGCAGGGCATCCTGCTTCGCGCGCTCTTCGAAGCCAGGATGGCGGTGGGCGCAGTCTGCCACGAACCATTCTCCGTGACCCGCGCCAGGTAACAGGGAAAATAACAGGGATTTCCTTCTAATCGCAGCCGTCTTAGCGCCCTGTCCGGCGCCCCCGACGCGTGCCTGGGCACGAGTCGCCATCCAGTCCATAAGATGGAATAGTCCGAGCCGTCTGTTCGGGATTGCCGAACATAGGAAGGGCGGATGGTTGAGCCGAGTCTTGCCGAGGCCAGTGCCTTCGTGGCCGTGCTCGAACAGAAGAGCTTCACCAAGGCGGCCAGGTACCTGAACCTGTCGCCACCGCGCGTTAGCGAGATGCTACGTCAGCTTGAGGAGCGGCTGGGCGTACGGCTGGTCGAGCGCACGACGCGGTCTGTGGCGCCGACCGTCGCCGGCGAGCGTCTGCTGGCGAGGTTGCGGCCCGTGCTCGACGACTACCGTGCGGCGCTCGACCTGGTGAACGATTTTCGCGACAAGCCCGCCGGCGTCGTGCGCCTGACCGTTGCGCCGCCTGTCGCCTATCTGGGTCTGGTATCCAACATCAGCCGCTTTCTCGTCGCCTACCCGCAGATCAGCGTGGAGATCTCCGCCGACAGCTCCCTTACCGACATCGTCGCCGGCCGCTTCGATGCCGGCATCCGCCACGCCGAGCGGCTGGAACGCGACATGATCGCCGTACGCGTCAGCGACGAAATTCCGGTCGTCACGGTCGCGGCGCCGTCCTACATCGCCCGGCACGGCAGGCCGCAGACGCCGCACGAGCTTGCCAAGCATGACTGCATCCGGATTCGCTTCGGCAGCGGTGCCCTCATATCATGGCGCCTGCGGTTGAATCGGCGCGTTGTCGACGTACCGGTCGAGGGACGCTTCATCGTCAACGACGATCGGATGGCAATGCAGGCGGTTGTCGAAGGCGCCGGGCTGCTGCAGATGCCGCGCACTTCGGTCGAGAGAGAGCTCGCGGCCAAGCGCCTGGTCACCGTGCTCGACGATTTCCAGCAGCCGCCTCTTGCTGGTTTCTTTTTATTCTACCCCAGCCGCCGGCAGATCAGGCCGGCGCTCAAGGTGCTTGTGGCCTTCCTGCGCAAGCGCGACAAGCGCTCCTAGGCTAATCGGCGGCCTCGGCGACCGCTCTGCCGGTCAGGCGCTCGACGTGCGCCAGTGCCTTGCGCCGCTTCTGGCCCCATGGCCAGCCCTTCGAAGTGAACGAAGGTCACGTCAGTCATGCCAAGGAAGCCGAGCACCGCCCTGAGATACGGCTCCTGGAAGTCGAAGGCGGCATAGGGCGTGCCCTTGCTGTAGACGCCGCCGCGCGCGCCCAGCACGAACACCTTCTTGTTCCTGAGCAGGCCCTCGGGGCCCTTCTCGGTGTAGCGGAAGGTGCGGCCGCGACGCGCCACGTGGTCGATCCAGGCCTTCAGGGTCGAGGGGATCGAGAAATTGTACATGGGCACCGCCAGCACGATCGTGTCGGCGGCCTCGAGCTCGGCGATCAGCTCGTCCGACAGGGCGACCACTTCCTTTTGCCGGCCGTCGAGGTCGCCCGCGTCGGTGCCCATCGCGGCGAAGGTCTCGCCGTCGAGATGCGGCATGGTGTGCGGGGCAAGCACCCGCTCGACCAACGAGCGATGCGGATAGCGCTTCAGAAAGTCGCGGGCGAGGCCGAGCGATTGGGACTTCTCGCCGAACACGCTGGAATGGATCAGGAGGACGTTGCTCATGGCGATCTCCGTGTTGTGATGCAAGGCAAGATGGGCCCGAGGCCGCCTGCGCATAAGCCGGAATAGTTGGAATGAGCTATGCGGGATTCCAAAACAATTGAACGCAGGCAATTGTTCTGAATAGCCGAAAGGCTCGTTCGGACTATTCCATATTATCGATCAGCCTTCCTGGTCGCATCCTTGAGCGATGGACGCAGCGTGGCGCCCACGCTCGTAGCCGGGGAATGGTGATGTTGCAGCTCAGGTCCAAGGAGACGCTCGATCGAGGCGATTACGGCTGGCTCACCGCGCGCCACCACTTCGTCGTATCGGCGAAGGGCAACCTCGTGAACGGTCCGCTCGGCGCCCTCGTGGTCTGGAACGACGACGAGATCGCCCCTGGCACCGGGTTCGGCCGTCACACCCACACGGACATGGAGATCGTCACCTATGTCCGCCAAGGCGTTGTTACGCACGAAGACAGCGCGGGCAACGTCGGCCGCACCGTGGCGGGCGACGTCCAGGTGATGAGCGCCGGAAGAGGGATCAGTCATTCAGAGCACAACTACGGTGAAGACCCACTCAAGCTGTTCCAGATCTGGCTGCTTCCGCGCCGTCGCGGCGGAGCGCCGCGTTGGGACAGCCGCAGCTTTCCGAAGGCGGATCGAGCAGGACGACTGATTGCGCTCGCCAGCGGCAACCCGAAGGACACCGAGGCCCTGCAGATCCGCGCCGACGCTCGGGTCATGGGCGCGACTCTTCTTGCCGGAACGTCGGTCACGCACGCGCTGGACCGGTTCCGGCATGCCTATCTCGCCCCCACCCAGGGTGTGATCCTCGTCAACGGGCAACGGATTGCAGCTGGCGACGGCATCGCCGCCACCGACGAGGGCGCACTCACCATCACGGCCGAGGAGGATGCGGAGTTCCTCCTTGTCAGCGCCGCCTGACCTCACCGCAGCAAGGAGCAAATCCCATGAACGCTACCCGTTATCTTCCCTTCGCCGGCCGCGTGTTGATCGGCCTTCCCTTCGCCATGAGCGGCCTCGGCAAACTCGGTGCCTACGGGCTGACGACCGAGATGATCGGTGCCGTGGGATTGCCCTTCCCGCCGCTGGCTTTCGCCGTCGCTGTGGTCGTCGAGCTCGGCGGCGGCATCCTGTTGATCGCCGGCTTCCGGACTCGCCTCGTCGCGGCCGCGCTGGTGCTGTTCTCGCTCGCCACGGCGGTGTCGTTCCACAGCAACTTCGCCGACCAGAACCAGATGATCCACTTCCTCAAGAACGTCATGATCGCGGGCGGACTGCTGCAGATCGCTGCGTTCGGCGCGGGCGCCCTCAGCATCGACAACCGCGGCCGGGCGACCGCCAACGTCGCGCAAGCCGCCTGATCGCGGCCAACTTCACTTTTGATCAGGAGACCAGCCATGGACTCGCTCGTTCACGATGTCGGAGCTCTGCGGCCGATCATCCACCGCACCTCCGGCCAGACGCACGGCCCGATCACGCGCCTGGCCAGCCCGGGCGACCTGGGCGAAGTGCTCAAGCCGTTCGTCTTCGTCGACCTGTTCGACAACAGCGGGCAAGAGTTCCGCGGCTTTGGACTGCACCCCCACTCCGGTATCGCGACGTTGACCTACATGGCCGAGGGTAGCACCAGCTACGAGGACACCAACGGCGCTCGCGGTCTGCTGAAGGTGGGTGGTGTCGAGTGGATGCGGGCCGGTCGCGGCGTGTGGCACGGCGGTGGCGCGGGCGAGCCCGGTCCCGCCCGCGGCTTCCAGCTCTGGGTGGCTTTGCCGCCGCATCTCGAGCTCGGACCATCCGTCAGCCTCTATCAAGGGTCCGAAGATGTGCCCGTGGCCGGGCCTGCGCGTGTCCTGCTCGGCTCCCATGACGGAGCGAGCAGCGCGATCGAATCCCCGGCGGAGATCAACTACCTTGCCGTCCGCCTCGCCGCCGGCGAGCGCTGGCGTTACACACCGCCAGTCGGGCACGAGGTGCTCTGGATTGCCCTGGGCAACGGCGTTGTCAGAACGCCGGACCGGGTCAGGCGGGGCGAGCTGGCGGTCTTCGCGCCAGGCGAGGCCGCCGTCGAGTTCGTGGCCGAAGCGGACACGGAGTTCATGCTGGGTTCGGCGGTGCCGCATCCTCACGATCTCGTGCTGGGCTACTATTCCGTTCATACCAGCGCAGATGCGCTGGCCAAAGGCGAGCGGCGGATCCGCGAGATCCGCGCCGAGCTTGTTAGGGAGGGTCGGCTTTGACGCTGACCCTCGCCGCATGAACCTCTTGACTAAGCATCGCCAATCGTCTTCCATGGAAGATATTGGAAACCCAGGAGGGTGAACCATGCTTCCACGCAGTGACAATGAGAGGATCTGTCGGGTTGGTGCCAGCACGCCGATGGGCGAGGTTTTCCGTCGCTACTGGCTGCCGGTGTGCGTCTCGACCCAGATCGCCCGGCCCGACAGCGATCCCCTTAGAGTTTCGCTGCTGGGCGAGCGGTTGGTGGCGTTCCGCGACACCAACGGAAAGGTGGGCGTCCTCCAGGAGCTCTGTCCGCACCGCGGGGCGTCATTGGCGATTGGCCGCGTCGAGGAGTGCGGCATCCGCTGCCTCTATCACGGCTGGAAGTTCGCCGTCGACGGCACCTTGCTCGACACGCCCAACAACCGGGACGAAAACTTCAAGAAGCGGGTGAAGGCCACCGCCTACCCGGTGCAGGAAGAGGGTGGACTGGTGTGGGCCTATCTGGGCCCGGCCGACAAGATGCCGGCTTTCACACGCTACGCCTTCATGGACGCCGCCGACGATCACCGCGTGATCCTGCGGGTGAACACCAAAGCCAATTATCTCCAGCTGCTGGAGGGCGGCTTCGACAGCTCCCATGTCGGCATCCTGCACAGCAACGTGGCGCGGCCCGGCTGGATGGAAGACGCTGTGCAGCGCAGCATCGACGAGACCAATCCCGCCGCGCTTGCCGTTGACGACAACGCCCCGACGCTTGATCCGGAGAACACCGACTTCGGCTTCTACTACGCGGCTTTCCGTCAGGCGGGCGACGGCAGCGGCACGATCAATGTGCGTATCGTGCCGTTCATCATGCCCTCGACGCGAATCATTCCGGCGCCGTCGCTGGACTTCACCGTG
>Ga0193729_1001057_pt1 | contig 14159 bp, 10 predicted proteins | sample U1c2metaG_FD_143036 | JGI IMG/M metagenome (GOLD analysis project Ga0193729, IMG submission 143036) | Soil microbial communities from a riparian zone of the East river system, Colorado, United States - U1c2 | ecosystem: Environmental > Terrestrial > Soil > Riparian zone | place: USA: East River... | reverse complement strand
AAGTCACCGGGCTTAAAAGCCTCGGTGTTAATGAGACTCCAGGGGTAGCGCTTTACTGCGCGCCCTGACCCGACCTCATCCGTGTTATCCGCGTGATCCGCGGTTGTCTGCATATGAAAAAAATCGGAATTCTTTTTGGCCAGGAACACAGTTTCCCGCCGGCATTTGTCGAGCGAGTGAATCAAAAAACCGGCGGCAAAGACATCGCCGCAGAATTCGTCAGGATCGACAGGGTGATTCAGGGCGAACCGTGTGGATACGACGTGGTGATCGATCGTATCTCGCAGGACGTGCCGTTTTATCGCGCCTGGCTCAAGAACGCAGCACTCACCGGAACGGCTGTCGTAAATAATCCGTTTTGGTGGAGCGCCGATGAAAAATTTTTCAACAACGCGCTGGCGACAAAGATCGGCGTTGCAGTTCCGCGCACCGTGTTACTTCCATCAAATCAACCGCCGCCCGATACGAACGACAAATCTTTCCGCAATCTCGGCTACCCGCTCGATTGGGAAGCGATTTTCGATTACGTAGGCTGGCCTGCGTTCTTCAAACCGTTCGCAGGTGGCGGGTGGAAAAATGTCTATCGATTGCACAATCGCGACGAATTTTTTCGCGCTTACAACGATACTGGCGAGTTGGTGATGATGTTGCAGGAGGAAGTGAAATTTGACATGTACTTCCGCTGTTATTCGATTGATCAGCGGCACGTCCGGATCATGCCCTACGAGCCGCGGCAACCGTTTCATTTGCGTTACCAAACCGAATGGCACGCGCCAAAAGAAATTCTGCAAAAAGTTGAGGAAGGCGTGTTGCGATTAAATCAATTTCTCGGCTATGACCTGAACACAGTGGAATTTGCCATTCGCGATGGCGTGCCGGTCGCGATCGACTTTTGCAATCCCGCGCCCGATTGCGAAGCGGCGTGGATCGGACAACCCAATTTCGAATGGGTTGTCGAAGCAATTTCGGAAATGGCCATCCGCAAAGCGCGCGAACACGTTCCCGGCCGCGACAACCTGAGCTGGGGGAAATTCCTGCAAGCCGCAGTGACGCGGCGTTCGCTCAGCGAACTCGCGTAGATCGGAAGACAACCTTCCAGATTGTCTTGGCCGAGAAGCATCTTGCTTCGTCGACCTTACCCCGACAGGCTGGAAGCCTGTTGGCCGAGTCTGGCAAGATGCCTGACTTCCCGTCGCTCAGAGTGACAGGTTGGCAATTTTGAGAGACAGTTATCATCGGTAATGAGCGCGAAGGACCACACGTTCACTCTCGGGATTGAAGAGGAGTTCGCCATTATCGATCCGGAGACGCGCGAGCTGCGTTCGCACATTCAGGAAATCCTCGAGGGCGGCAAGGTCGTGCTCAAAGAGCAGATCAAACCCGAGATGCACCAGTCCGTGGTCGAGCTTGGCACTGAGATTTGCGATTCCATCGAGCACGCGCGCACACACGTCCTTGATCTTCGCAGCAAATTGGCCGAGCTCGCCGGCAGGGCAGGGCTCAAGATCGCCTCCGTCGGCACGCATCCGTTTTCACACTGGCGCGACCAGCACATCACAGAAGGGGAACGTTACAAGCAGATCATTGAAGACATGCAGCTGCTCGCTCGTGCGAATCTTATTTTTGGATTGCACGTGCATGTAGGTATACCCGATCGCGAAATGGCCATTCACGTGATGAATCAGGCGCGCTATTTTTTGCCGCATCTTTATGCGCTGTCGGTTAACTCGCCGTTTTGGGTCGGCGAAGCCACGGGATTGAAAGGTTATCGGCTCAAAGTGTTCGAACGTTTTCCGCGCACGGGCATTCCCGATTCGTTCGAATCGCTTTCAGAGTACGAAGATTATTGCAAGCTGCTGGTCAAAACTGGGTGCATCGATAACGCGAAAAAGATCTGGTGGGACATCCGCCTGCACCCATTCTTCGATACATTGGAAGTCCGCGTGTGCGATGCTCAAACACGCGTGGACGACACACTCGCAATCGCGGCGCTGATCCAGGCCATCATCGCGAAGCTTTTTAAATTGCTACGACAAAACACCACTTTCCGGATTTACCGGCGCCGTCTTCTGGATGAGAACCGCTGGCGCGCTGCGCGCTACGGAATCCATGGAAAACTAATCGACTTCGGGAAGGAAACCGAGGTGGAAGAACGAAGTTTACTGAACGAATTGCTCGAGTTCGTAGCCAGTGAGGTGAGCGAGTTCGGCACGCATCGCGAAATGGCGCACATCGAACGCATCATGCGCGAGGGCACCGGCGCAGATCGACAGCTCGCAATGTACGAACGCACGCGCGACATCAAGGCAGTAGTCGATCATATCGTCGCCGAAACGTACGAAGGGCTTAGCATCGAGGCTGTGCAATCCTAACTGATTTGGTTTCCGCAATTGAGAGACGGTTGATGCGACAAATGGTCGTCGGTTCCTGGCTCGTTTCAATATTCCGTATCCTCGCGACCGAAGATTAAGCTGACTGTCAGACCCAGAAGGCTGACTGCCGCCATCATTCCCAGTACCGCCGGAACGCCGAATTTGTTCTTTAAAATTGGCAGGACAAAGACGCCGAGAGTCGCTCCGATTTTGGCGACACCAGCCGCGAAACCGCTGGCCGTCGCCCGCAATTGAGTCGGAAAAAGGATGGGAGCCAGCGTAAATGTTGTGGAATTAGGTCCCGCGTTCATTAAGAGGTTGAACACGATAAATCCGGTGAACACCAGTGGGATGTGCAAGCTCGAATTCGAGAGGTAAAGAGCGACCATGAGCAGGATCATGCCGCAAGTCATGCCGGCGAAGCCGATGACCTGCATACGGATGCGTCCGAACTTTGGAACTGCCCAGATTCCAACAATGAAACCGAACAACAAGAACAAATCGATTGCACTGCTTCCCTTGGCGACAACCAGATCGTGAGTAATTGCGCCGCCTCCGCGCCCGGAGATATCAACAGCACCTAAGATAACAGGGGTGAACAGTCCCACGCCGTACGTGGCGATATCCATTAAGAACCATGGTACCGAGACAAGCACTGTACGAGCTCGATAGGTGCGCGAGAAAAGAATCCGAAGCCCTGGCATTCTCGTGTGCGCAATCGTACTTGCGAGGTTCTGGTTTCCAACGTGGCTGGTAACTTCCAACACTGCCTCGCGTTGCTCAGGCATGATCCGGATGAACGCCTGCGCAGCCTCGGCAAATCTGCCTCGGGCCATCAACCAATGCGGACTGTCTGGCGCTGAAAGACGGAGCAAAAAAAATAGAAAGGCGATGACGCCTTCGCTCGCCAGGAAAAGTCGCCAGTTCTGCATGCTCTCGACGGTTTTCAGCAGCACCAGCGTAATTACAGCCGCGACCAACATACCAAGCGATTGGCACGCAATCGTGGCGACCATCAATCGCGCACGATCGCGTCTTGGCAACACTTCCGAAACGTAACTGCTACTGACGGGGAAATCGATGCCGATTCCCACCCCGACGAGGAATTGCCCGATAAACAACATCGCCGGTCCCTTGGCTAACGCGCTGGCCGCCGCGCCTGCGCAAATAATTATCATATCGGCGAGCATCAACGGCTTCCGACCAAAGCGGTCAGCGATCGGCCCACCGAGTCCGGCCCCAAACACGGCACCAAGGACCAGACTTGCGCCGATGAGACCTACAACATCGGGCGTGAGATCAAACACAGCAATAATAAGAGGCATCGCCACGCCAAGAACGAAAATAACAAAGCCATCAAGCAGCGTGCCGCCGGTCGATAGCACCCAAAGCCATCGCTGGATCCCGTTCAGCGGCGACGCGTCTAATAACAGCGTCAGACGTTGCGAAAGCGTGATTTCGCCCAATGTTACCGCTTCTTGTGCCGGTTTGCTTTCCCAGGGCCGGCCGCCTCATGGTACTTGCGGCGAATTTCGGCCAGGTTCACCGTTGGTTTCGGAAACTGCATTCCCATCGCTTCCATCTCCCGAACAATGATCTGCGAAATGGCCAGATCGCGAAACCACTTATGATTTGAAGGAACGATAAACCAAAGGGCATGATCCGTGCTCGTTTTGGTAAGCACATCCTCGAATGCCTTCGTGTAGTCATTCCAATACTCTCGTTCTTTGTAATCCGATTCACTGATCTTCCACTGACGAGCGGAGTCATCCAGTCGCTTTTTAAACCGGGCAAGCTGTTCTTCTTTCGAGATGTGCAGGAAGAATTTGAGAATCGTTGTGTTGTTCTCGGTGGTTATTAGCCGTTCAAAATCATTTATTTCATCGTAGCGCTTAGACCAGATCTTTTCGGGGACCAAGCCATGAACTCTTGCCACCAGCACATCCTCGTAGTGGGAGCGATTGAAAATCACAACTGAGCCTTTGGCGGGCACGTGCGGATGCACGCGCCAAAGAAAATCGTGCGCCAGCTCCTTCGGGGTCGGTTCTTTAAAGTTAACAGCCATACAACCCTCAGGATTCAGCCCAGTGAAAACGTGGCGGACTACGCCGTCTTTGCCGCCCGCGTCGAGGCCCTGCAATACAATGAGAAGCGAATGCTTGTTCTCCGCATACATGAGATATTGCAGTTCGTCCATTTTCTGCCGGTTCTCCTCAATTTCGGGCAAGGCTGCTTTGCGTGACTCATGCTTTCCGTGATAGCTGGGGTCGAAATCTTTTAGCCGGACCTTGGACCCCGGCTTCACGGCGAGTTTTTTCCAATAGTTTGGCATGCTCGTTTTTCTCTTCTTGATTTACCGCACCGCTTTTTGCGCACCAGTCACGGGAACTCCCAGTGGCTCGAAAAGCCACCTCTTCCACGAGGAAGCGGGATCCAGAATGCCATAGAGTCCAAGCTTCACGATGTCCTGCGCTATCATCCAAAGCAGGTTGTAGCCCCAAACAAAACCGATGATTTTCCAGGGAAGCGGCGGCACGAGCCAGCCCTGACTACACATCAACACCGCAGCGATTTGAGTCGCAGCAATTGCAAAGAAAAGCTTCGAGCTTGGATAGGGCGGCCTCCAAAAGAGCCCACGGGTGCGAGTCACAAATAACATGAGGTGCCCGCCGGCAACGAGTTGCAGAAACATCATCGTCTGCAGTTGTGGTCGGTCCAGGTGATGAAGCGTGTCACCTAAGTACAGCAATCCAAAGCTTTGAATAACTGCGAGCAGTCCCAGGACTGACGAAATCACTAACACACGATCCAACTCCCATTTCACGGGCTGAGGCGGCACGCTCGCATTATCAAACGCGATGGTCATTATGGGAACATCATCCAGGAGGGCAAGCGCGATAAGCATAATCGCAGTTAGAGGAAAGAAGTGGTAATAGATCGACGCTAGTACGACGAACACCATGATCGCGATAGTCATAGCGATCCGATACAAAACGTAGCTCGTCATTCGCTCGAAGATGCGTCTCGCTTCCGCGATCCCTTCGATGATCACAGACAGGCCTGGTGCAGTCAGAATTAAAGCCGCAGCCGCCCGAGCTGCCTCTGTTGCGCCGGAGACAGCAATCCCCACATCCGCTTGCTTTAGCGCAGGAGCATCATTGACTCCGTCGCCGGTCATTCCGACGATGTGGCCGTTCTGCTGGAGTATTTTTACGATCGCGTATTTGTGTTCCGGGAAAACCTCCGCGAAACCGTCGGCCTCCTCGATTTTTTCGGCAGCGTCCAGCGGGATCTGGCCTTTTGTGACATCGCCAGGAAAAAGTTCAGTCGCCGGCTGAATATTTGCGCCCATGCCTAGTTGTAATGCGATCTGCCGGGCAATGGCGACGTTATCGCCGGTAACCATCTTCACCTTAACGCCGTACGCACGAGCGTCTGCTATGGTGCTCTTAGAATCGGGTCGGGGCGGATCAAGCAGTGGAAGAATTCCCTGGTATATCCATGGGCCATCGCCTTGGGCGACAGCAACACCTATGGTGCGGTAGCCACGACTGGCCAAACTGTTCACTGTCTGATTAGCTTTCTCAAAATCCGAGCCAGAAAGCTTCGCCAGGCCGAGAATCACCTGTGGCGCGCCTTTAGTAACTCTAAAAATTTTACCAGAGGCATTCTTGATCGTTGCCTCGGTCCGTTTGTTGACCGGATCGAACGGAACGTAATTTTCCTGTTGATAGCTCTTAAGTATGGAGGGGTCTTTCAGGCCATCCATTACTGCGAGATCAATCGGGTCGTTATCAGCTGCGCGTGAGGCTAAGGACGCCATCAGAATCAATGTTGCTACGTCGGTTCCGGCCCAGGGTTCTGCTTCGCCGAGGGTCAGCTTGTTCTGGGTCAACGTGCCGGTCTTATCGGAACAGAGCACATCGACGCCTGCCAATTCCTCGATCGACTCCAAGCGGGAAACGATTGCCTTACTCCTGGCAAGAATTCGTGCTCCCAAAGCCATTGTCACCGACAGTACGGCAGGCATCGCCACCGGCACTGACGCCACCAAAAGGACGAGCACTACTTCGGCGAGCCTTAACAGTGCAATGCGATCGTAGTCGCCCCGCATATCGAAAAGACGGCTGGCCACCAGAATCACAACCAAGACCAGTGCCAGGATAACCAGGAAGTTACCGATCTTCATTACGGCTCTCTGGAAGTGGGAAACGCTTCCGGCGGCAGCGACTAATTTTGCGGTTCGCCCAAAAAAGGTATTCGCTCCGGTCGCCGTAACCACTGCGACCATTTCTCCCTGTTTAACGACGGAGCCGGAGTACGCCTTCTCGCCCGATTTTTTGGTGACTGGCAGCGATTCTCCTGTAAGCGCCGATTGGTCGATGCTGATGTAGTCGCCTTGGATGAGATTGCAGTCAGCAGGTACAACGTCGCCGAGGTACAGGCGAACGATATCTCCAGGCACGAGCGTACGGGCGTCGACTTCCTGCCACTCTCCACTGCGAAGGACACGTGCTTTCAACGCCAGCGAGTTCTTCAAGGCATCGAGCGCATTGGAAGCTTCATGTTCCTCCCAGAACCCCAGCAAGGCGTTGAATAGCAAGAGTGAGGCAATAATCGTGAAGTCACCCCAGTCTCTTACGATCAAGGCCATCAGCGCAGCCGCCTCAATCATCCATGGGATAGGGCCCCAGAAATAAGCCAGGAAAGCAGAAAGCGCGCTTTTCTTTTCTTCCGCGAGCGCGTTCGGGCCGTACTTTTTCAGACGTTCCTGTAGTTGGGCGGCGTTCAAACCGTTCTTCGGGTCGGTCTCGAGCTTCGCCAGAATTTCGGCAACAGTAGAACTAACAGATTCGGTGACGTCTGAGGTTGGCATAGCAACTCCTCGCTTACGTTGCAGCAGGACGTGATAGCTTGTCGCGGCCAGTAAGACTAGGAAAAAAGCTGCCGGCGGCGATCGCGAAGGGCGCGGTTCGGGCGACGAGACCGAACCGTCTACAGCGCTTTGTAATCCACAGTGATGGTGCGGTAAACGAGCTTATCGTGTTGCGCTGAGAAATAAAAAAGCTCAAGCATCGTCGCGCCGACCATCCACTGATATCCGACCAGTGTCTGAATCACGTCCGTGTCGTTATCGCGAGAACGCGAAACAAGTTTTCCCGTTCCGTACTTTTCGTCGAAGTACTTGCGAATCTCTCCCATTCGTTGGTTGTAACGTTCGATCGACCAATCCGGGTATTCGTATTGTAATTCGATCGCCACAAGCGCCCTCTGCTTGAACGTGAACACCGTACGCTTTAATCCAGGATGGACGAGCCCTTCCACAGTCCAGATTTCACGGTTCTCTTTTTTCTCCCGCGAGGCAATTTTGGCCTTTGCGCCGTGCAGGACGGCGTCCACACGCGCCATCGAGTCGGTCCAACGAAAGCCGAACGGCGGAACCAGTTCATCAACCGGAAATGCGCACGGCGCAGAAAGAAAAAGCGCGATCAGGCCAGTGAGAAAAATTCGGCGCATCGCGGACCGGTTGGAATTGCCGGTACGGTTCTCCTGCCAGCTCGTCATTTCCGCGTGCATTGGCTGCATTTTTGATTCGGAGAGCGATCCCTCGTGGCACTCTGGGGGCCGTCAAAATTGCGCATGCAGGCCATTCCGGTCAACTCGGGAGCCCCATACGATGCAACGATTCCGAGCAGTTCGCCGGGGCGATTGCTAATTGGGGCGGCCAAACGTCGCGGCGAAATTTGCGCGAGCAACTATTTTCGGTTCTTCCTCGGACACGCGTGTTTCGGTTTTCTAGTCAAGAAAATTTTTCTCGGCGATTAAAAATAAAATTCATTTTTTTCTTGTCGATTTTGAGACCGGTTTCTAGTCTCAAGCCCGCTGGCGAGGACGGGAACAAAGCGGATGTGAATAAGTTGTGAACATTTCTGAGAAACTTTCATCGGCGAGAATGAACAACACCAAAAGTTCATCGAAAGAACAAGTATGTGCGCATGCGCGGCAGGTTGAACTCACAGTGATGTTGAAGCGTGCGTTTGTCCGTTTTCCCTCGTATTTACACGTTTTTGACTTTTTTTTTCGGCATTCCCCCGGCGGATCACACCGGGCGATAGCTCCATCGCACCTTGGTTTCACCGAGCAATTTCCCACGCGCCAATGAGTGTGGCATTTGTGTAACACTGTTAACAACTCTGCTATGGATAAAAAATGTGCGCAGCTGTGGCATCGGTTATCAGCTGCGCTCAAGCCGCAGATTAGCGCCGATAGTTTCAAGCGCTGGTTTTCTGCTGTCGAGTTGATCGATGCAAAAGACAAATCCCTAACGTTTGGCGTCCCAAACAACATTTATCAATTTTGGATTGAGAGTAATTACATGCCGGCGTTGGAAACTGCGATCGTCACCACGTTTGGCAGCCCACGCTCGGTGAAGTTTTGCCTGCCGTCAGGGCCTGGCGCGCAAGCAGCCGTGGAAGATCCCATGCCGCTGGAAGAAGTTTTGCCGCCCCCTCCTGGCAACTCAAAACCAGGCACAACGGTGCCCGGCCTCAATCCACGGAACACATTCGAATCTTTCGTGGTCGGCCCAAACAACGAAATTGCGCACGCGGCAAGTCTCGCGGTTGCGCAGACGCCGGCGCGCACGTACAACCCGCTGTTCGTTTACGGCGGGGTAGGTCTTGGCAAGACCCATTTGATGCAGGCCATCGGTCAATACGTTTGGGCGAAGAAAAAAAACGTGAAGGTCATCTATGTCTCGAGCGAACTCTTCATTAACGAGTTCATCGACGCGATCCAGCACAGCAATCTGGTCAAGTTCCGGAAGCGTTATCGCCAGGCCGATCTGCTTTTGATTGATGACATCCAATTTCTGGGTGGCAAGGAGCGGTCCCAGGAGGAATTCTTTCACACATTCAATACACTTTTCGACGGGCACAAACAGATCGTCCTATCCAGCGACCGGCCGGCCTCGGAAATCGCAAATCTGGAACACCGCCTGGTTTCGCGGTTTGAATGGGGACTTACAGCTGAGCTTCAGCCGCCGGACATCGAGACACGCCTGGCAATCTTGCGGAAAAAAGCGCGCACGATGCAGATCCAATTGCACGATGACGTTTTTCAATTTCTCGCCAGCCGCATTCGCACAAATGTCCGCCGTCTGGAAGGCGCTCTTATGCGGGTAGCCTCGTTTGCGTCACTCAGCGGTAAGGAACTAACGCAGGAAGTCGTGGAGCATTTGTTAAAGGATATTTTGCAGGAAGAAGGGCGGCATTCCGTCACGATCGAACAAATTCAGCGGCGCGTGGCCGAACAGTTCGACGTGCGTGTGGCCGATATGACAAGCAAGCGACGTCCGGCCAGCATCGCCTTTCCGCGACAGGTAGCGATGTATCTGGCGCGCGAGCTCACCAAGGCTTCATTGAATGAAATTGGCGAGGCCTTCGGCGGGCGCGATCACGGCACGGTCTTGCATGCGTGCAAGTTGGTAAAGAAACGGATGACCGAACAGGACAATATTCGCCAGACGATATCGTTCATCGACAGTTCTCTTCAGCGTTGAGCTTACAGCCGGCCCGTTTACAGCTTGCGATTCCGGTCATGGCAAGTTACAAACCTGCCTCACGTCAGAGAGATTGCGGTTGCCGAACAAAATCCGAAGCGCTACATCTTAAACGCTTCTGTTCATCATGAAATTTAGCGTTACGAAAGAAAAACTGCTCGAAGGTCTGCAACAAGTCCAAAACGTCGTCAGCACCCGCACGACACTTCCAATTCTTTCCAACGTGTTGCTGCAGGCCGCCGAAGATGAAATCCATCTCACCACAACCGACCTTGATGTCGGGGTGCGCGGCAGTTGCGAGGCGCACGTGGACAAAACAGGAGCGACTACTCTGCCGGCACGGCGTCTTTTCAACATCGTTCGCGAACTGCCTTCGAGTGAAATTCAGGTCGATGTGGATGGGAAAAACGCCGCTTCGATTCGCAGCGGCCAAAGTTTCTTCAAAATTCTCGGATTGCCCGAGGACGAATTTCCGCCGTTGCCGAAATTCGAGGGCGCGAAAGTTGTCACGATTCGGCAGAAGGATTTGCGCGACGGTCTGCGCAAAACTTCCTATGCCATATCGACCGACGAGACCCGTTACGTGCTCAACGGCGTTTTGTTCAGTTTTAAGGACAACAAGCTTACGCTGGTTGCAACGGATGGGCGCCGGCTGGCCATGGGGGAAATCGAACTTGAATTTCCGCGCAGCCACGAAGCGGACCTAATTATTCCGACCAAAGCCGTGACAGAATTGCAACGCCTGCTCACGGATGACGGGGAAGTCAAGGTGAGCATGGGCAGCGGACAGATCGCGTTCGATCTCAACAAAACGCTGCTCGTCTCAAAATTGATCGAGGGCAATTATCCAAACTATCGGCAGGTCATTCCGGGCGAAGCAAAGGAGCGAATAAAACTCGAGCGCGAAATGTTTCTGAACTCGCTGCGGCGCGTATCGCTTTTGGCCAGCGACAAATCGCACTCGATCAAATTGAATTTCAGCAAGAACAACATCGACATTACTGCCAACACGCCGGAGGTGGGCGAAGCGAAGGAATCGCTCGCCGTCGCCTACAAGGGTCGCGAGTTTTCCATCGCGTTTAATCCGGAGTTTCTGATGGCGCCACTGCGCGCACTGACCGAGGACGAGGTGTTTCTCGACCTAATCGACGAGATGAGCCCGGGCGTTCTCAAAATTCAGACGCCGTTCCTGTACGTGCTGATGCCGATGCGCATCAGCTCCTAAGCTGGGTTACAAAACCCGACGTTGCGGCATCGCCGAGTGCACCATCATCAGTTCGGTAACGTTCTCGGGCGTGAGCAAGCCGACCAGGCGCTTCATCCGATCAAGCACGGGCACTGCTGGGCAGTTGCACTCCTGCATGATGCGGAATGCGTCTTCGAAGCGCGTGCCAGTTGTCACCGTTGGAATATCGCGTCTCATCACGTCACCCACGCGCAGACCGGGATCGTTCTTGCGCAAGGCAGCGATGAGATCGTGACGCGTCAATAAACCGGCAACGCTGCCGGTTTCATCAACTACCGGAAAATCGTGTTGCGAAGTCGCAAGCAATGCGTCCACCGCTTCTTCGAGGGTGGTATTTTCCGAAAGCGTCCGGAACTCGCGCACCATCGCGCTGGAGACTGGAAACCGGCGCGAGACATCTTTCATCTGCGCCAGCGCCGCTTCTTGCGACGCGCCGATATAAACGAAAAGCGCAATGAAGAGCAAAAATGGATTGGGACCAAAAAGCCCGAGGAAACCAAAGATAAACGCAAAACCCTGTCCAACGGTCGCGGCGACTTGCGTAGCGCGCGCATAGCTCATCCGCGTTGCGAGCAGCGCGCGCAACACCCGCCCGCCATCCATTGGAAACGCCGGCAACAAATTAAAAAGAACCAGGATGATGTTGATGGTGAGCAACTGAGCGATGAGACCGCCGCCTTCGACCGTCGACCGATTAAGCAAACCTTGTGCTCCGCCAACCACAAACAAACCGAGGGCGATCACGACATTCACCAATGGCCCCGCCACCGCGATGATTAATTCCTGCACCGGTTCCTCTGGCATGCGTTCCAGTCGCGCCACTCCGCCGATGGGTAGCAGGGTGATGTCTGGCGTATTAATTCCAAAAGCCTTCGCGGCGAACGCGTGCCCGAACTCGTGCAGCACCACACACAGAAAAAGAAGCAGGACAAATATAACCCGACTCGCCGCCACCGCGGAACCGCCTTGCGAGTAATAGCCGAACGCCAGCCAGGCGATCAACAGTAAGAACGTAATGTGAATCCGTAATTGGATACCGGCGACGCGAAAGACTGGGAGAGACCAGCTCATCTAAGTTCAATTTGCTCTCGTATTGAATCGCACGCCAGCGCTCATTAGGCGTTGAGAGTTCAGCGTTAAACGTTGAGCGTTTCTCCGCAGGCACGAAATGGAAACGTTTGATGTCGCAATTGTAGGGGGCGGCCCCGCGGGATCGAGCTGCGCCGCGTTTTGTGCGCTGGCCGGTCTGCGCACGCTTGTTCTTGAGCGGGAAAAATTTCCCCGTGAAAAGGTGTGCGGCGATTGTTTGAATCCGTCATGCTGGGCGGTGCTGGAACATCTTGGTGTTGCTCAGCGCGTCCGCGATTTGCCGCATTCCAAGCTGGACTCGGTCGAGTTTATCGCGATCGACGGACATAACGTGGTTGTCGATCTTCCAACCGGCCACAATTGCGAAGTATCGGTGAAACGCAGTCTTTTCGACGATCTTCTGCTAACGCGTGCTCGCGATGTCGGCGCGGACGTTCGCGAGGGAACAACGGTCACGGCATTGGCCAACAGCAATGGCGAGAAGATCTGTAGCCACGGGCCTGTGGCCCGTCCCGACCTCGACGCTCCACAGGGGCGTGGCTACAGCTGCGCCTGGAACATCGAGACCGACGGCGGAGAGATTTTCGTCGCGCGGATTTTAATCGGTGCAGACGGACGCAACTCCACGGTCGCGCGCTTGCGCAACTTGCTGCCACGCCCCGCGCGCGAACGCGTGGCGCTGCAAGCGCACATCCCGCTGCCGCGAAATTTTGGCAGACGCATCATCCTGCAATTTCTTCCAGAGGGTTACTCCGGCCAGGCGCCGGTGAATGAAATGCAGCTAAATCTTTGCCTCGTGGGCACGCCTCCAACAATTTCCAGATTGCGCAAATGGGCGGAACGCCATTTTGAAATCACTCCCGATCAACCTTGGCGCACGATCACGCCGCTTACCCGGTCGCCCGTTCCTTGCGCACGCGAAAATCTTCTCTTCATCGGCGACGCCGCCCGCGTGGTGGAGCCATTTACCGGTGAAGGAATTTACTACGCCCTCCGCTCGGGGGAACTGGCAGCAGACGCGATCACGAAAATCATTCGGGGCAAAGATCGACAATCAGCTTTGCGCGAATTCACTCGCGCTTGCGCCCAAATGTATCGGGGAAGACTGTGGATCAACCGGCTGGCGCGCGCTGCGGTATTGTGGCCACACGTGGGATCATTCTTCGTTCACGCCGCTCGCATTCAACCGGCGATCTTGAAGCTCCTCACCGCGAAAATTGTTTCACGGGAGTTGTAGCCACGGCCCTGTGGGCTGCCTGGGGATGGACGTGCCACAGGCACGTGGCTACAGCGATTGGCTTGCGGCTTTGACCGTGTTCGCCATCAGCATCGCAATGGTCATGGGTCCGACGCCTCCGGGGACCGGCGTGATGGCACTCGCCTTTTTCGAGACTTCGTCAAAGGCGACATCGCCCACGAGGCGGTAACCACGCTCGCTTCCTGCATCTTCGACACGATTGATGCCGACATCGATGACGACCGCGCCTTCTCGCACATGATCGGTTGTCACAAATTCCGCGCGTCCAATTGCCGCCACAACGATGTCAGCCGAACGCGTAATCTCCGCGAGATCGCGACTGCGCGAATGCACCACAGTGACTGTAGCGTTTCCGTTTTTGTTTTTCTGCATGAGAAGCAGAGCGAGCGGTTTACCCACGATCATGCTGCGGCCAAGAACCACGACGTGCGCGCCGTTGATGTCGATCTTGCTTTCGATCAGCAAACGCTGCACGCCAAGCGGCGTGCACTGCACAAAGCCGCTTGGATCGTCGAGCACGAGCTTTGCAACGTTTTCCGGGTGAAAGCCGTCCACGTCCTTGCGCGGATCGAGCGCGCGCACGATTGCTGCTTCATCGATATGCTCGGGTGGCGGCGATTGAACGAGAATGCC
>Ga0193729_1001056_pt1 | contig 14162 bp, 7 predicted proteins | sample U1c2metaG_FD_143036 | JGI IMG/M metagenome (GOLD analysis project Ga0193729, IMG submission 143036) | Soil microbial communities from a riparian zone of the East river system, Colorado, United States - U1c2 | ecosystem: Environmental > Terrestrial > Soil > Riparian zone | place: USA: East River... | reverse complement strand
TGTTGAATTTCCGCGCCAACAATGTCGCGATGGGTGAGAACGGAAGCGAGTTGAAGATTCCGAATCCCGGGGTTGTCCGGGTGACAGCGAACGTCGCCGCGTTGCTCGATGAAAAACCGAATCCTGCTCTCCGGAACCGCCGTTACAACCAACAGCCTTATTGGGCCGTCGAGCGGGCACGCCTGGGCGATTCGCGCACCGTCCCGGTCGAATTGGTGATGAATGGGTATCCAGTGGCGACCCGGACGATAACGGCAGGCGGGAAAATGGAGGACGTTGCCTTCGACGTAAAGGTGGAGCGCAGCAGTTGGCTGGCCTTGCGAATCCTTCCCTCATCGCATACGAACCCGATTTTCGTGCTGGTGGATGGCCAGCCGATCCGGGCATCGCGGCGCAGCGCAGAATGGTGTCTCAAGGGTGTGGACCGATGCTGGTCGCAGAAGGAGCGTTTCATCAAAGCCGGCGAACTGGATGAGGCGAAGCAGGCATATGAGCATGCCCGCCAGGCTTACCGTAGCTTAATCGCGGAATGCGTGGCGGACTGATCCCGCGTTCTAAAGCTTCCTCAGGCGATAATAGGTGCTGGTATTGGAAGTCATGGGAGCGGAAGCGGTATGGACGTTCTGACCGCTCGAGAAAGCAACCTGGGCAGCCGCGACTTCCGTCCACCCGATGCCAGGGGAAAGCGTGGGGCTGGACTCCAATACCCAGATACCGTCAAGACTCGCCGACCAGGAGACGACCGCTGTCCCGGAACTTGGGTCAAGTGACAGACTCGGCTCGGCTGCCGCCACATAGAAGTTATCAAACGTGGCGCTGCAAGCATGAGAAGGCGAGTCGGACGGGTGGTCCGCTACGATCAGGCCAACGAAGCCATTCGTGAACATCGTCAGCTTATCGATCGCCAGAATCCTCTTCACCGGGTTGATGATGTCTGGCAACAGGTAAACGCGCGCCTCGAAATTAAATCCTTTGCCGATGTACACCAGACGATAACTGTTGCCATTCGTCAGGTGCATGCCGCTATTTTGCCCCGGAACATCACCCTCCATCTGATGGGCTTCGGTCCCACCCTCACCTTGTATTCGAAGCAGGTCGAAATCGCCGTCGGTCGAATTCGGGAGCGGCGCGCTGCCATCTTCCCAGGTGAACAAATATCCGCCGGTCGTGCCCGGGCCGGGAGTATTGATGCGAGCGGCGATGCCGAAAAGTTGATGAATGGTGTCGTCCCAATTGATCACATCCACTGAAATATAAAAGTCGGACCAGACACTTTCCTCCCTGAGGGTGGAAACCCGCGGGGAGCCCGCGGCATCGACACAGGGCAGCGGCGAAAAGAGGTGGTAGCCGCCGCTGGGGAACGTGAATGTCGCCCCCGTGTAGCAGGGAGCCGGAACCCCTGCCTCGGCGATCGGGTCCTCGTGAACCCAGGCCGGCGCAGGAGCCGTGTCGTTGCCATCGTTGAAATCATCCGAAAACGCCGTCGAAGGAGCATCCGGCCGGGCGTAATAATTATCGAACGTGACATCCACTGGACCGGCATAGGCGGTCCCGGACGCATCCGCGACATTAAAAGCAAACACTCCACATTGGCCGCTGGTGTGTTGGATTGTGTCGCCGGCCGTATTTCCCGAAACGACGGCAATGGGGGTGTGAATATCGGGAAGCTGATAGATCCGGCCTTCGAGATGCGTGCCCTTGCCGATCAACACAAACCGATATTGATTGGCGGGATCCAGGTTAACCCCGTGAAGCTCCGCAGTCGTGCCCGACGAGCCGGTAATGCCACGGGTCTGTGCATCATTCTGCAGCCGCGCGATCGCGATGAAATTATCAGACCCGGGAGCGCTGGCAGCGCCATTGACGTAGATGAACATATATCCCCGGGTGGTTGGAGACGAAGGCGTGCCGAAATTGCCCGCCCTGGCCAGCAGGCCGAAGGCCTGGGACCAGTTGTTGCTCCAGTTCACCACATCCACGGCGGCGTAAAAGTCGGTGTAGGTGTTTGTCGGGAAGCTGGAAACTCGTGCCGGCCCGGCGGTAGCGGGAGCGGGACTCGGGCTGGCCTGCAAACGATACGTGTTGCCTCCCGGGAAACTCCAGGTGTCCTGTGGCGGTATGTTGTAAGGCGGTCCGCCGAAGATACTGTTTATGCCGTCATAGTGGGTCCACCCAACCGGCGAAGTGTCGTTGCCATCGTTGAAATCATCGGATTGGGCCGAGGCATTCCAAAGCCACCCGATGGGTAGTAGCAACGCGGCCAGGGCGCCGAAGTTACCTAACAATGAATACGCGGACTTCTTGTGGTTGCGAAGTCCCAGGGAAGCGATTTTTGTGGGGTTTCTCATAACAGAACATTAACCGGCATTGTTCGTACACGATTTTGATGGGGGTCTGTTGATCCTTAGTATGGAGCGACCGGGCCTTATGTCAAGGAAAGTCAGTCGAAAACCTTAGAGCCTGTTTGAAAACTGCGAGGGGTCCAGTTTTTCGCGGAAAAAGCTGAATGGCAAGACGCAAACAGGGCGCAGCCCCGCTGCTGGCTTGTAACCGAGGAGCAACGAAGGCCAACGTCTTTTTGGATGAAAACCCTTCGGGCGGCGGCTCTTTTGGCTGTGGCCGGCGTTGGCTCGGCCCTTACAGCCCGCTGCGGGGATGCTCAGACCTCGCCGCCTTGGCCGCAGCCAAAATCCCTCGCCGCAGAACCACTCGGAGTTTTCAAACAGGCTCTTAGAAGCCACCAACCTACGAAAAAACCCCTCACCCCGTCCCAGTGACTCGCTCGCGCCCGCTTGCTCGGCCCGAAGCGGGCCATCCAAACTCCATTTTTGGAAACACATTCCGAGTTGTGACAAGAGCCCTCTGGCAACCCTTCGACGCGAAACAATTCGCGCAGGCGTTGTTTGAGGAAAAAATAGAATCAATTCTTTGAGTTAAGAACGACAGGCAATGAACGACAAACAAATTAGAGTGGCAGTGCATCAGAAATTATTTCGCCATTACTCGCCCGAACCATAGTGTTCCATTAAGAACTCCGTCAGCCTTTCCGGGTCATTCGACATTTGTGTGACGCTCAGGGTTTCGCCGCCAACGAGGCGCAAATCAGCTCCTCGTCGTTGCGGGCAAAGATGCAGCGATTCACATAAACCGGCGGCACCCACGCGAGTTTTCGTTTCATTAAATCTGAAGTTGGTTTGATCAGATGCACACGGCTCAGCTCGTGGTAACCGTCGGGAGTGAGCCGCGCGATAATCAAGTTCCCTTCGTCTGTGAATAGAAACGTGACATCACCATTGGGCGTCAGGTGGATGCTCGCGCCGAATTTGGACTCCGTCACGTTGGTCGTCCCCCAGAGCTGCTTGCCCCTGCTGGCCTCAAGGCAGACCAGTTCGCCGCTGGATTTCGCCGAGTACACAGAGTCGCCCTGCAACATTGGGCTTGAGGTGTTGCTCAAAAGTCTTTTGGAGGGAGCCATCGAATCCGGCCAGAGCACCTTGGCGGTTGGCGCGTCGGCGTTTAATTCAAACATCAAACCGGAAATCAGCAGCCGGTTCTTCTGAATCACCGGAGTGGGAATCGAATCGTTGCCGCTCGTCACCATCATTTCTCGCCAGTAAGTTTCGCCCGTAGCGGGGTTCAAGGAAGTCACGGACGAGCCAGTCCAGACAATCAACTGCCGTTTGCCGCCGGCCACGACGATCAACGGTGAACTGCTGGACTTGGGGTCATCCAAAGCCTTCCAAACCTCTTTCCCCGTCCGCTTGTCGAGCGCGATGACACAGCCACCCGGCTTGGCGCCGGCGACCAGGATCAAAAGATTCCCTTCAATCAACGGTGACCCACGGACACTCAGTATCCCGACTGTGTATTTCGTGTCCAAATGGATTTCCCAAATGACTTTGCCGCTCCGCGCGTCCAGACAATCCACCTGACCGCTTCGGCCCTGCCAGTAAACTTTTCCGGCCTCGACGATCAGTGTCGCGGCCGGACCGCCGCCTTGCTCGGGGTTGAACGCAAATTCCGGGTAAACCAATTCATACTCACGACTCCAGAGCAGCTTGCCGGTCGATTCCTTAAAGCACAGGATGCGTTCCCAAGCCTTGGGCTTATCCAACCGCATATCGGTCAGGTAAACACGGCCTTGGACCACGACTGGGCTTGTCCAACCCGGCCCCACCGGTGTTCGCCAGCGAAACCTCAATCCTTTGTCCGGAAAAGTTCGCAGAATGCCGGTTTCGTTCCAGACGTTGTCGCGGTTCGGCCCGCGCCACTGCGGCCAGTCCGCTGCCCTCGCTGACAGGGACAACAGCATGGCCAACAAAGTTGCCAATCCAAATCTGGAATGGAAGTTCATCGAGTCGTTTGTGAAGTGCATGGTCATTTTGTCCGGACGTTCCGGGGAGGATACGCCTCTGGCGTGTCGTTTCCGGCGTCGCGCCGAAAACATCGTTCCGCAAACTTTTTCGCACCCGAAATTCTGAATATAGTGGGTAACGACAGTTCGGGCGCCACGCCCGAACTAACACGCGGGACGCGTGTGCTCCTCAGTACTTTTTTGAAGTTCGTGCTCAATCATGTTCTTTTCAAAACGCTTAATCCTCCGCGATGCAGTAGAGGTGCCCGTCGGTGCGGAGGAAAATCTGACCGTCGGAAATGGCTGGCGTCGCGTTGCTCGGCTCGCCAAGGTCATTCATGGCCAAAAGTTCGAACTTCTCCGGATCGGGCCGAAAAACGGTGGTGACGCCTCTTCGGCTCGTGACATACAACCGCCCGGCTGCCATCACGACCGAACCCCAGCTTTCTCCGCCGTCGAGCCGCTCGGTCCACCGGATTTTTCCGGTCTGGCATTCCATACATTGAGCGGTCCCTGGTCCGGCGTTGACTATGAAGACGAGTCCATCAACGACCACACCCGAGCCAATCCGTTGGGGCTGTCTCTCCAGCCACAGCCGGTTGGAAGCGGTCACGTCGCCAGCCCCGCCCAGCTTGAAACCAAACGTGGGTCCGTTGACATAGCCCGAAAACGCGACGCCGATTTCGCCGGAGACGACGGGCGAAGGATATATCAGAGCAGTCAGTGGTTCCGCCAATCCCTCGCAAAACCACAAGCGGGCACCGGTGCAAAGGATCTGATCCTTGCCGCCGACCTTGGCGACGACGGGCGTACACCACGAGCCCCAATTTCCTTTGAGAAGGGTTTTCGGACCGCCGGGTTCGTCGTATTTCCAGAGCAGTTTGCCCGTCTTCAAGTCAAGCGCGGCCAGAAAGGCGCGGTCGCCCGGACCGAAGTTCAAGATGATCTTACCGCGATGGAGGATTGGCGAGGAGCCGTAGCCATATTCATTGCGCACTTCACCGAGGTCCGTTTTCCAAAGTTCCTTGCCGTCGAAGTCGTAGCAAAAGACACCGGCGGAGCCGTGCCAGACCACCACGCGCGCGCCGTCGGCGACAGGAGTTGACCCGCAGTAGGGATTCGATGGATACGTTGGTTCAACGATGGGAAACTCAACGGTCTGCATCCAAAGTTGTTTGCCCGTCCGTCGGTCGAAGCAGTACAGGTTTCGCTTTTTGCCCGAGTCTTGCGCACAAGTGACAAAGACGCGACCATGCGAAACGATGGGGCTGCTGTTACCCGGACCTGGGAGTGTCGCCTTCCAGCGGACGTTATTCGTCGGTCCCCAATGGAGCGGCGCTTTGTACTCTTGAGCGACGCCATTCCCGAGAGGCCCGCGGAACTGCGGCCAATCCCCTGCCCGCACTGTCAGGGACAACAGCAAGGCAAGCGCAGCAGCAGTCTGAAAAAATACTCGGCGATTCATGTTCAAGGCGAGGCGCCCGAATCTGACGATTCGTCCCGCGATTGCGAGGCTAAGCGAGTTCATCTGTCGCTTCTGGCAGGTGCGTATTCCACGCGCCAATCCTCTGAGTAAGAGCCTTTGCTCGCACTAAAGGTTATCGGGATTTTTCACGTATCCAAGAAAGTTTTATGGTCGCCTGTGATGGCTGGTGCCATGTCGTTTTATTTATACGCGGACATGTAGTGGCTTTAAACATGACGCTCCCATGGAGCTTACGCCGCGAACGGATGGCGGCAGTATCAAGATGCGCCCGTCGAAACCTTACGCGAATCTACGCGAATTTTGATCGCTTGAACAGGCATCGCAAACCTCTACCCTGCGGCATGATCAAAATATTCACACTCAAACTCGCGCTCCGATTCCGAAGCCTTCTGCTCGTTTTCGTCCTGGCCGGCTCCACTCTGGCGGACTGCGCGCGGGGGCAGTCGCAGGACGCCCTGTCCGGAAAAACTGGACTTCGAGCGGCGCCGGGGACGCGCACCGCACTGGACAATTATGTCGCCCTGCCTGACACGAATTATTCCTATCATTTGGTGAACAGTCTTCGCGGCCAGGGCGAGACCACTTTCATCCTGGATATGACCTCCCAGGCCTGGCTTACTACCAACGAGGTCGATCGACCACTCTGGAAACATTGGCTGATTCTTGTGAAACCCGATGAGGTCGCCGCCTCCAAATCGCTTTTGTTCATCTCCGGCGGCGCCAACGACGGCAAGGTCCCCAACTCCGCGGACGGCAACCTCGCAAGGATCGCTTTGGCAACCAAATCGGTCGTCACTGAATTGAAGATGGTTCCCAACCAGCCGTTGGTATTTGCCGGCGAGACCGAGGGCCGGACGGAAGATTCTTTAATTGCATATACGTGGGATAAATTCCTTCGCACGGGTGACAGCAAGTGGCCCGCCCGGCTTCCGATGACTAAAGCGGCTGTCCGCGCCATGGATACCGTCACGGCGTTTTGCGGCAGCCCCGAAGGCGGCAACGCAAAAGTGGATGGATATGTCGTGGCGGGAGGTTCCAAGCGCGGCTGGACAACCTGGACAACCGCGGCGGTGGACCAGCGGGTGGTGGCAATAATCCCGTGTGTCATCGACCTGCTGAACATCGAGCCTTCCATGTTGCACCACTACGCCGCCTACGGTTTTTGGGCGCCTTCGGTTGGAAACTACACGGCGTTTCGGATCATGGACTGGACCGGCACGCCCGAATATCGGGCGTTGATGAAAATCGAGGAGCCCTACGAATACCGCGAGCGCCTTACGATGCCGAAATTCATAATCAACGCCGCCGGTGATCAGTTTTTTCTTCCGGATTCCTCGCAATTTTATTTTAAAGATCTGCCGGGCGCGAAATATTTGCGCTACGTGCCCAACACGGATCACTCGCTGAAGAGTTCCGACGCTTATGAGACGCTTCTGGCCTGTTACCATGCGATCCTCAACCAGGTTCCGCTGCCGCAGTTCTCGTGGACTGCGGAGCAGGACGGCTCCCTCCGCGTGACTTCTAAAGACCGGCCAACCACGGTCAAGCTTTGGCAGGCGACCAATCCGGATGCCCGCGATTTCCGCATGGAAACCTTCGGACCGCATTACCAGAGCACGACTCTGGCCCCTGTCGAGGACGGTGTGTATGTCGGCAAGGTGCCGAACCCGCAAAAAGGGTGGACCGCATTTTTCGTCGAACTCACCTTTCCTAGCGGCTGCCAGGTGCCGTTCAAATTCACGACGCAGGTTCGAGTTGTGCCCGATACGCTCCCGTACAAGTTTGTCTCCAAGGGGCGGCCGCAGTAGCCGGGATTTATTTCTGCTCCGGAGGACTTACGTCATCCGGTGGCGCGCGGGACATTTAAGGAAAAAGAAATGCTCCTAATGCGAAAATGCGGAGGCCGGGACGACTTCTTTCGACACGGCGTCGGTTTTCCACGATAAGACGCATCCGGCTCCGCCGTCATTTTCATTTTCAAAGTAATCGATTTCGACCGTGTGCTCGCCGGCTTTCAGAGTGGTGGCGTCAGATTGTTCCTGCATGTCATGCAAACCCCCGTTATCCACGATTGTTTTGCCGTCGATCTTGAGGCGTGAACCGTCGTCCGATTCCAGAAAAAAAGTATAATTGCCATCCTTGGGAATTTTGATGGTGCCGGTCCAGCGAATGGCAAATTGGTTGGTCAATTTTGTTTCAGGAAAACTCGGTCCGCTGCTGCGGAAATTGATTGTTTTGTCGGCACGCGTAATGACCGGCTTTTTGCCTTCGAGTTTGGGGAAATCGTCAACCCAAACTCCGAGATCGAAGTATTCACCCAGCAGACCAGGCTCTGCGGCCGCACCCTGAGCAGGAGCGGGTATGAGTTCACACGCGCACCAAAGCGCAAACAATAGGGATGCGATCTTGTTCATAAGCGGCAAAGGCGGCTCAGGGAATGGTGAACACATCCGAGAACGGTGAAGTTTGACCCGAACCCGAACCGCTTTGAGGATGGTACGCCACCCGGTAAAACGACATGTTGGCCGGAGCAGCAAACGTCGCGGTCGTGCTGGCTGTAGTCGCGACGAATGTATAAGAACCATCTACAGTGGGAGCTCCATAAACATCGAAAGGCGGCGTCCCGTTGCCGAAGGTAAGCGTCGTGCTGCCACCGCTATGCCGGATGGAGGTAATGGTCGGCGGGTCGGTGATATAAGTGGCGGTAATCGTCACTTTGGTGCCATGGGCAATCCCCAGGCTGGCGATGTTGAAGGAAAACGCGCCCTCTGCGGGGTTGGAGTCCGCGCCCGAATTCTCGACAAATTTTGCCAGCCATTTTTTGCCCTGGGGTGGTGCACCGGAGGTAGTGTCGGCTTCATAAAGGTCCAAAACCACTTTCGTGTAACGAGTGACCCGGTTGCCACAGGTGCCCGTTAAGGTGGCCGTCGTCGTGGCGGCGCCAATGACCGGAATAATCGCGAGCGTGCCTGAGCTGGTATCAATGAAATTCGCATACGTATCCAATCCTGTGTTGCTGGCCTGGCCGTCACCTAGTGGAGGCCTGGTACCTGATGGAGTGGTCGTGTTCACGAGCGAATTACCGCGGAACGAAACCCAATGCGCGTCGGTCGTCTGGCCCGCATCCGAGTCAAACAATACTGAATCTACCACGGTGTTGGCTTCCAGGGCATCACTCACGCCGTTGAAATCACTGCCGAACCGCACCTGGCCATTGTCCCTATTGAAATGGTGAACCAGCTTGGTGTCCTGGCCTACCCCAAACGAGTTGCCGTGGATGTCCACACCGAACGTATTTCCGGCAATCACGGTTTTGCCTTGTGAGCCGTAGAAATACACCGACAGGCCGCCAACCTGGTAAGAACCAAAGAGATTCCCTTCATCGGCATCATTCACGCCATCGCCATCCGTGCCAATGAGGATATCGTGAGAACCGCCAAATTCAACGAATGCATCGCCTTCCTGCGTGCCTCCATTAAGCTCCGAGATGTCCGCGAGGGTGGTGCCATCGGGCAGCACGCCCCAGAAATTTCCCGAGACCCGGAGCGGCCCTCCCTGAGAATCGAAGCCGTAACCGGTGACAAAGACGTTAAATTCGGCGCGGGGATTAGGGGAACCGGCAGCCACGCCTATTGTGCCGGGCCCGGGCTGAGTCTCAATGTTGGGAAATCCCGGGGTGCCATTGGTGCCGGTGCCATAGGTGGCAATGGAGATCGCGGGCGTGGCTACGGTGACGCCATCGGACATGTAAGCCACTTGCCTGGTGGCCGGATCAACGCCGAACCAGCATCCGCTAACGTGAAAATTTTGGCAGGCCTGGTTGCTGACGTCCGGGGCATCCATAGCAAAGCAAATGGTCTTGCAGTCGCCGCCGAGATATTGACTAGTCGAGGTTGAGGGCGCCGCAAGAAACGCCACGCCTCTGACCCAGGCGTTACTGGCCCTGAAGAAACCCAGGATTGCCTGTTCGCTATCGCCAAAACCAAGGTTAGGATAATCAATTCCCGCTGAATTCGTGACCGCACTGTACATGGACAAAGCATTTCCGTTTTTCGAACTGAGGCAGATCTTTAGTTGCGCGTTGTTCGTCTCATGGAGCGAGGCGGTGTTGGGTGAGGCGATGGAACCGGCCTGCTGCTGGCTATATCCGTCGATCGTGATGTTGTTCCTGGTGATGAGCGGATAACCATCGGCTGGCGTGTCAATGGTATGGACGCCGGCGCCCGGGATCGCAAAGTTTATGGTGTCGCCATCCGCCAGAAGGCGGAGGGCAGAAACGAGGTTGGTGTGGCCTGCGCTGAAGTCCGCATTGTCCACGGTGTTCACAACAATTGTTTTCGCATTGGCGATATTGATCGATGCGACGAGGGTGGTGGTTAGGAGGCAGATGATTCGACTCTTCATAATTCGTGCGACGGAGTTTGGTGGAGTAGTCGAAACCAAATCTAAAATGTTTGCGGTCCGAAAGCAAACACAAAAGGAAAAGAATGAGAATCGTGACGTTGGGTGAAGACCTTGCTCACGAACCGGGCTGAATCAGCTTCTCCCAAACTGTTGAATCCTGCGCATCTTGCTAATGTTGGGCGCCCCGCTCGGCGGGACGAGGTGGGCCAGCGTAGGGTGCGGCTCCGCGCGGTGATTTTGCTTGATTGGAAACGGAAACCGCCTCTGGATCGAGTTTTTCTGGCGCTTCAATAAAACCATAGTACCGCCCCATCCAATAATCTTCCAGCCATCCCACCGGCGGCGTGACCGCTTTGCCATTCTCGCCGCCGTCGTACTGGAGGGGTGATCGGTCGCCCCATTTAGCCTCTGATTCACGAGGAGAAATGACGCGGCCGCCACCGCTGTAAGGCACGTGCCCATGCGGCGCCGCTAAATCGCTTCGATGCGAGTTACGATAGCTGTGGTTCACCAGGTCCAGGGACCATTCCCGGAGATGTTTCACGGCCTGCGGAGCCTCGCAGTCGTTGCCGGTCAGCGCGCCATAACTGAAGTTGAAGAACGGCAACTGGTGGCGGCGCAAGATTTCCCAGGTCCGCTCGAGGCTGCGCAGATAGATCGAGCGCAGCTCGGGATCTTTGGCGTAACGCAGCAGCGGATGGTAACAAAAAAAGGCCAGTTCATCGTCCCACGGCGCCAGTTGGTCCGGCGGGAAGGTCACCCGTTGCCGTACCGTGTAAGTGTGATACCGCCATTTGAGGAGTTGCTCCAGGCCTTGCTGGAATTTCGCGTTCCCGGTTAAAGCATAGGCGGTGTGCATATAAGTCTGTGCCTCCATGCCATTGAGCCCGCGCGACTCGAATCCATAGGGACGCATCAAGTAATCCGGGTCCCAGCGACCCCAACGGGTTGGGCTGCCGTCCATATCACGCAGCACCCAGCCGTTATCCATGATGTGGGAGGCGATATTCGCGATGTGGCGGCGGGCCAGCTCCTTTTCGGAACCCTTTGCGGCGAGCTCATAAAAGAAGGATATCGCGTACATGTGGGCATTCACTTCGTCGCTCGATGTGTCCCCTTTCCAGAGCCACAATCCATCGGCGGTGGGATACCATTTGGCAGGCAACCCGCCCGAGCCTTGCGTTGCTCGCTCTCCCTTGTCCCCCTTCACCGACCAGATCGCCCGGGCAATGAACCCCGGTTTCGGCGTAATTTCTCCCAGCCAGATCATCGCTCTGAACGCCTCTTCCGCCTCGCGCCGCACTTGCTCGTCCCCGGTGGCCGCATACTTGAACGTAAGCGCTGCGAGATAATGGGCCGTATTGCCGCCGTCGTTGTCGCTGATCTCTCTGAGCCAACCGTCCTGATCCCCGCCCCAATAAAGTTTATGGACGAAACCGAGCCTTTTCATGCCCCATTCGTCGAGCTCGCGCTCAAACCAGGCAGCCTTCTTCGCCAGCGTGAATGGTTCGTAGCGAATGATTCCCAGGCCGGCATCCGTTGCGATGTAAACCGTCCTTTCCCCTACTGCAATATCCCTCACATAATCGCCGGGCAACCAATGGTGAGCCCCGAAGTAGTGATACTCGCTGCCGCTCTGGCGAATCGCTCCCGCGGTCGTGCCAATCCATAAATCGCCATCGAAACCCTGGGCCAGGCAGGTCGTGTCTTCGTATGGCAGGCCATTCGGACCCCGCAACGCCGTCATCGCCATGCCTCGCAACACGGCCAGGCCCCGATCAGTGGCGATATAGAGACGGCTGCCCTGAACGACCATGTCACGCGTTACGGGTGATGGAAGAGCGCCCCAATCCACGGGGTCCGGCACGAAAGTGTTCCCTTCCATTAATGCCACACCGCCAGGGCGCAGAAGGTAGAGCGTTCCGCTGTAAGAAGCGATGCGGTCCACGGGTCCAACTTGTACGGGGTCGGTCAGCACCTGGCTGAAATCCTCACGCACCAGCGTCGTATCAGTGGAGAGATAGCCGTTCGCGGGCCGAAGATCGACGAAGCGATCGTTCTCGAATCGAAATAGAGCATCACGCGTCGCACCACATACGTGGCCGAGATGCATGCAAAAATCTGTAAAGGGGCGCGGGTCAATCCGTACCCACTCGCTCCCGGTGAAGCGAAAGGCACCGTCTGGCGCGGCGGCCCAAAGTTCGTTGCCGATCGACCTTAGCCGACGCACGTCTTTAGGGGATCCCGGCGAGTCGCGCAGAACGCCCGCCTGTAATATCTTCAGCGCGCCGCCAACCACCGCGTAAAGCGACTTATCATAAACGGCGACACACGTGACGGATTTTTCCGTTGGGATCTGCTCGCCGATTTCCTGAAGGTACACTGAATCTGGGACTGGCTTCCACAAATGTTGCGTGTTGGAAGTACTCCCCTGCGAAAATGATTGCGACGTTGGACCCGCCGCGAGCGCCGCCGTGGTCAGGCAAAGCGAAACCGATCCCAGCGCCTGGAAGATAGATCTGGCATTCTTCATCACAAACCGGGTTAACGCGTTAGGAGCAGAACATCTATTCCAGGTCCTGCATGTTCAGTGGCTATCTGCCGACTTCGGCTGCGGTGATTCCTCAATGAATTTCAGGGCTTCCTGGACGAAGATTTCACCGGTGCGCTCCCCGAGGCTCGTGCGCGAGATGTACGCGTAGCGCTTAAAACTGTCGTAATCCTCTTTGGTTAAAATATAGCCAAAGGCATCATTGGTGAGGCCGAAAAGCAGGTTGTGCTTCCCATGCATCTTTCGTTTTAGATAGTAACCGATATTGGGCAAGGCTTCGCCTGGGATAGTCAGGATCTGAGCGTCGCCCAAATTAATCAGGTTCATTTGAGTGGTTACCTTTCCTTCCGCGGCTCCGGTGGACCCGGGCAACTCCTTAATCAAGGCGCGCATCAACGGCGAATCCACGGGCAGGGACAACTGCCGGGCGGCACAGTAGAGCCCCGGAGAGGTTTGCTCGGGCGCGTTCTCAACGATGCGCAGGGCCTCATCGGCCAGCAGTTGGCCGATCCGAACGCATTCCTCCCACGTCCGCGCTTCGCGCCCATCCGGCTGCCGGTTGTCGGCGGTCACCATGCCGCCCTGGGCGCTGTTCATGAAAATACCCGTACCCCCGCCCTTGGAGGCGATGCGGTCATAAAGCGGCCCGACCAGGTCCGGGCTGCAAATTCCGACGCTGTTGCCTAAAACTTCAGGATGAATAGCGTAATTGACCAGCGTGGCAAACGGCCGTCCGGAGGCATTCAATAGCTGGATGATGTGGCACCGTGGATCGTATAACTGTTCCGCATAATGATTATAGGCAATTTTGCCGATGGCTTCGCCGGTAGCAATTTTCACTCGTGCTGGTTGGAGGCTGGCGGCGGCTTGCCTGATCGTTTCTGCCATGCGCTCACAGACAGTTTTCAGATATTTAGGATCACTCGCGGTTCCCCCTTTGCCGTCCGGGAACCCGTAGCAATCCGGTCCGCTGTGAGTGTGCGTCGCGCCAATCAAGATATTCCGGGCCGGAATCTCCGGCACAGCGGCGCGGACCTGGTTGCCCAGCCAGCCTGGGAACCCCAGGAAATCTGCGCTAACAATCGCCACGCGGGTACCTTCCTGCTCAAGCACCAGCGCGCGCACCGTCAATTCTCCTTCCTTGCGCGTGACGGGCTTGGACGGTCCGACCCCACCGCTGACCGGCAGCAGGGGGTCCGGCGTGACAACGCGGACGGCGATGCCGGCGCGGAATTCGGCAGCGGCGTTGAGCAGGGAGGCGGCCAAACAAAGCAGAAGCGTAAACAGTTTTAGGTTCATGGCATCAAATCGCTGGATTTGCCTCGCAGTGAGACAGAGGATGAATTGAAAAACAACACCAAATCCGC
>Ga0193729_1001055_pt1 | contig 14195 bp, 10 predicted proteins | sample U1c2metaG_FD_143036 | JGI IMG/M metagenome (GOLD analysis project Ga0193729, IMG submission 143036) | Soil microbial communities from a riparian zone of the East river system, Colorado, United States - U1c2 | ecosystem: Environmental > Terrestrial > Soil > Riparian zone | place: USA: East River... | reverse complement strand
CACCGGGGCGGAAATCGTCTCGCCGCGCGATGAACTCGTGCAGATGTACAACACCGGTTCCGGCAGTTTCAAGGCGCGCTGCACCTATGCAATCGAGGACGGCGAGATCGTCATCGACGCGTTGCCCTTTCAAGTGTCGGGCAGCAAGGTGCAGGAACAGATTGCCGCTCAGATGCAGCAGAAAAAGCTGCCCATGGTCGAGGATCTGCGCGATGAATCGGATCACGAGAATCCCACGCGTTTGGTAATCGTGCCCAAATCGAATCGCGTCGATATTCCGGCATTGATGGCGCATTTGTTCGCCACCACCGACCTGGAGCGCAACTACCGCGTCAATCTCAATGTGATCGCGCTGGATGGCCGTCCGCGCGTCATGGGCTTGAAAGAATTGCTGCTGGAGTGGCTGGAGTTTCGCAAGAGCACGGTCACGCGGCGCCTGCAGTATCGATTCGAGAAGCTCAACGCGCGGCTGCACATCCTCGATGGCATGCTGATCGCGTTTTTGAACCTGGACGAAGTGATCCGCATCGTGCGGACCGAAGATCAGCCGAAGCCGGTACTGATCAAGCGCTTCAAACTCTCCGACGATCAAGCCGAGGCCATTCTCGAGACCAAGTTGCGCCACCTGGCGCGGCTCGAGGAGATGAAAATCCGCGATGAGCAGAAGAAGCTCGCGGAAGAGCGCGACGATATCGAAAAAACGTTGAAGAGCAAGACGCGGCTCACCAAGCTGGTGCGCGAAGAGCTCATCAGCGACGCCGAGGAATACGGCGACGAGCGCCGCACGAAGCTGGTGGAGCGCGAAGCCGCGCAGGCGATCTCCGAAACGGAACTGTTGACCAGCGAGCCCACCACGGTGGTGCTGTCGCGCTTAGGCTGGGTGCGCGCCGCCAAGGGGCACGACATCGATGTGCGTGCCTTGAGCTACAAGGGCGGCGATGAATACCAGGCCTCCGCCAAGGGCCGCAATCTGCAGCAGGCGGTTTTCATCGACTCCACCGGCCGCGCCTACAGTCTGGACGCGCACCAGCTTCCCGCGGCGCGCGGCTACGGCGAGCCGTTGTCCGGCACCGTGGATCCGCCCGACGGCGCGACTTTTGCGGCGGTCCTGATCGGCGAACCGGACGACTTGTGGCTGCTGGCGAGCGATGCCGGCTATGGATTTGCGGTGCGATTGAAAGAAATCTACGCGCGCAACAAGAAGGGCAAGTCGGTGCTCAAGGTTCCCGAGAATGCGCTGGTGTTGCCCGCGCAACCCTTGACCAGCAAACAGGCACTCGCGATCTTCGTCAACAACGACGGCGAAGCGCTGGCGCTGCCGGTCAATCAGGTCGAAGAAATGACCGCCGGCAAGGGGCAGAACTTGTTCGGCATACCGGGCAAGAAATCTGCCGAGCGCGACGAGTACCTGGTCGCGATGGCGGTGGTGGGGCCCGGTGAGGTGTTGACGATCTACAGCGGCAACAGTGCGCCGATGAAGCTCAAATTCGAAGAACTCAAACAGTTCCAGGACAAGAAGGGCCAGCGCCGCCAACGGTTCTCGCGCGCCTACAAGCAGATCGACCGGCTAGAAGTGGCGGCGGCTTAAGGTGGCGGCGGCCTAGCGCGGGCGGGTTAGCCTGGCGCGGGGGAGCCAGTTTGGCGAGGGCGGGCCGGCTTAGCGCTCTCCCGACATGGTCACATCCTCGGGCGCGTTCACGAAGTAGCCTTGAATGAACTCGATGCCCAGCTGCCATAGCACTGCCATGGTGTTGGCATCTTCGACGCGCTCGGCCACCGTTTCGATGCCCTTGCGTTTCGCGGCCTCGACCAGGCCCTTGACGCGCTGCTGCTGGATCTGATTGGTGGACAGGCCCTGCATCAAGGAGCCGTCCACCTTGATGAAATTCATTTCGATATCGTTCAACAGTTTGAGCGGATCGCGGCCCGTGCCGAAATGCTCCAAGGCAAAGCGGAAGCCCAGCTTGCGCAAGCTCTCAGCCAGCTCCTTGGTCTGCCGCACGTACTGATTCGCCATCTCCTCGGTGACCTGCATGCACAGGCGCTTGGGTTCGATTTTCAGGGATTTCAATTGTGTCTCGAGCCAGGCCAGCAGGCTCTTGTCCAGCACTGTGTCCTTCGACAGGCGCACGAAAATACACGCCGCCTTGCGATTGGCGGCGAATGACATCGAGGCGCCGACCACCCAGCGATCGATGTTCTTCATCAAGTCGTTGCGTTCGGCAGCCGCGATGAACTCGGCCGGCAGGACCTCGTTGCCCTGCTCATCCAGCATGCGCACCAGCACATCGAACATACCCTTGTCCTCGCCGAGCAGGCTGGCGATCGGCTGCTGCACCAAGCGGAAGCGATTCTCCATCAAGGCGCTCTTGATGTGCTTCACCCATATTTTGTCGTATGCCTGCACGCGCGTATCGGTGTCCGATTTGTCCACGACGTACATTTGATTGCCGCCCAATTCCCGGCCGCGGCGGGTGGCGCTGACGGCATCGGTGATGGCGGCGCCCAGATCGGGATTGGCCGGCGGCAGCAGTCCCAAGCCCACGGTGACGGTGGCCGACAGGGTCTTTTCGTCGAGTACGAACACATGGGCGTGCACGCGCTTGACGATGTTCTCTGCCCAGGTCTCAACATCTTTGGCGGTGCCGCGGTCGAGCATCACCAAGATACCGTTGCCGCCGAAGCGGCCGCACAGGTCGGTGCTGGTCAATTGGGAGCGCAGCAAATCGGCGAGCTGCGCCATGAAGTCTTCGCTGGCGAGCACGCCGATGGAATGCTGGATATCAATGAAGCGATCGGGCTTTAAATGGGCAACCTGGCGCACGCCGCCTTTCATGCTCTGCGCCGCGCGCTCGCGCATCGCGGCGATCAGATAGCGTTGCTGCAGGAATTGCGTGGTGGCGTCGTTCTTGACGGCACCCGCCAGCTGCACTTCGAGATCGCCGGCCTTTTTGTGCAGCGCTGAGATGGCGATGCGCACCGCAGGCTCGTTTTCGTAGTCGGCGCTCTGCAACACCAATTCGAGCGGCAGGCTGGAGCCATCCGACAACAGGGCCTGCACTTTCAGGCGGTGGCCGCTCCACTTACCCTGCAGGCATGCCACCAATGCGCCTTTGAGCGCGGCGTGGGTTTCCTGGTCGAACAGGTCCATGAGCGGCGTGCCGTTGAGTGCGTCGTTTTCGGAATAGCCGAACAATTCGAGCCACGCGCGGTTCGCATCCACGATGATGCCTTCCTGCACATGCGTGATGGCATCGGCCGAGCCTTCCAGGAAATTCTGCAGCTGTTCGCGATATTCGCGCGCCGAGGACAGCGTCGTGGACAGGGCGCGTTCCAAGCGAAAGGCGCGCAGCTCGCGGGTGACGACCGCCTGCAAGCGGCTGCGATTCACCAGCGTCACCACGTCTTGGCAGCCCAGGCGCATCGCCTCGGCGATCGCCGCCTCATCGACATTTTCGCGCACGATGAGTACCGGCATGCCCGGCGCGTTCTGCTGCTTCACCTTCATGACCGAGGCGAGATCCACACTCAGTTCATCGATGAACGCGATCAGCATTTCCGGATTGAGCTGCGTCAGGGCATCGCCCAGATCGCTGGCGTCGGGAAGCCAGGTGCAATGCACCGGATGACCGGCATTGCGCAGAGTGCTGTTAATCGCCTCGACGTGGTCCTGGGACCTCGTCATGACGATCATCGGAACGGCCCCCTGTTCACTCACCTGGCAAAATCCTCGTAAATTGGGTGCGAAGTGTAACACCTTAAATTTTCGCTATTCTGGGGCCGGCGTCAACACTGGGCCATGTATTAGCGACTAACTGGCCACACTCTTAAGTTGCGGCTATGATACGCGCCCTTCAACTCGAGGCCTTCGATGGCTAACTACAGCACGAACGAATTCAAAGCCGGCCTGAAGATTCTCATCGACGGCGACCCATACGCCATCGTGGAGAATGAGATGGTCAAGCCCGGCAAGGGACAGGCATTCAACCGGGTGCGGGTGCGCAACCTGAAGACCGGGCGCACGATTGAGCGGACCTGGAAATCCGGCGATACGGTGGAGGCGGCCGACGTCGTCGATACGGACATGCAGTACCTGTACAGCGACGGGGATTTCTTCCACTTCATGGTGCCCGACACCTTCGAGCAGCTCACCGCATCGAAGCAGGCGGTGGGCGACGGCGCTCAGTGGCTGAAGGATGGCACCATTTGCGTCGTCACGCTGTGGAACGGCGTGCCCCTGCAAGTCACGCCGCCGGCGCACATGGAACTCAAGGTGGTCGAGACCGATCCGGGTGTGCGCGGGGATACCGCGACCGGCGGCTCGAAGCCCGCCAAGCTGGAAACGGGCGCAATGGTGCGCGTCCCGCTGTTCATCAACGAAGGCGAAATCCTGCGCATCGATACGCGCACCGGCGAGTACTTGTCGCGCGGCAAGGGCTGATCGGCGGCAAGGGCTGATCGGCGGAGCAGCGCTCCGGGCGCAATGCCGCCTAAGCGTTGTCGATGCTGAACGACATCGCGTCGGCCAGCCGATTCGTCCCCAACGCGATCGCGACGAGGCGGTCAAAACCCAGGGCGACGCCCGCGCAATCGGGCATACCATGCTCGAGTGCGGCGAGCAGGTTCTCATCCAGCGGCGGTTCAACCTGGCCGCGCGCGCGGCGCAGCGCCAAATCTTGGACAAATCGAGCCCGCTGTTCCTTGGGTTGCACCAGCTCGTGGAATCCATTCGCCAGCTCCAAGCCGTCCAAGTAAAGCTCGAAGCGCGCGGCGACATGCGGATGTCCTGGTTTCAAGCGCGCGAGCGCCGCCTGCGACGCGGGGTAGTCGCAGATGAAGCAAGGGCCGTCGCGTCCCAGCCGAGGCCCGACGATCAGCCCCATCAGAAGATCCAGCTTGGCATCGCGGTCCAGTTCAGCCTCGCAGCTGATGCCCTGACGCAGGCCTGCGTCCAGAAGCTCAGCGTCGCTTGCGTTGAACGGATCGACGCCGGCGTGGCGCTGCAATGCGGCCGAGTAGCTCAAGCGCTCCGCGGCCTTGAGGGTGCGCATGGGCGCGAACAGTCGCCCGATCAGCATTTCGACCTCGTCCATCAGGGCTGCATCGTCGAACCCAAGGCGGTACCACTCGATCATGGTGAACTCAGGGTTGTGCCACCGGCCCCGCTCGGCATCGCGAAACACCTTGCCGATCTGGTAAATGTCGCCGCTGCCGGCCGCCAATAGCCGCTTCATCGCATATTCGGGCGAAGGGCAGAGGTACGCGCTGCCCGGCATGCCGGCGACTTTCGTCGCCAATGACTCGATTTGCAGATCGCTTACCGCAGCAGCGCTCAATATCGGCGTCTCCACTTCCAAAACGCCGCGAGATTTGAAGAATTCGCGGGCAGCAGCCAGCATTTCCGCACGCCGCCGCAAAGCCGCGTTCGTGGCCGTCGGGCGCCAAGTCACTTGAGCGATCCTAACGATTGGCCCAGTCTGACGATTGCGCCGGCGCGCACTTCGCCAAGCCAACGCGCTCGATCCTGCTGGAACAACAAAATGACGGTGGAGCCCATGTTGAAACGGCCCAGCTCCTCGCCCTTCTCGAGCGACACGTGCGGCGCAGGCAGCCTGGTCATCACACGGCGCGCAGCGGGCGTGATGTCACCCGCCCAGACGGTCGCCATGCTGCCGACGTTCAGCGCGCCGACCATGATCAGTGCGACTTGGCCGAAAGCCGTGTCGAACAAGGTCAGCACCCGCTCGTTGCGCGCGAAGAGTTTCGGCACATGCGATGCGGTGATGGCGTTGACGCTGAACAGGCGGCCGGGGACATATACCGTATCCTTCAGGTCCCCGCGCAGCGGCATGTGTACCCGATGGTAGTTGAAAGGCGCAAGGTAAATGGTCGCAAAGGAGCCGCCTTCAAAACTCTTCGCCCAGGGTTGCGCAGCCAGCAGCTCCGTCAGCGTAAAGCAGCGGCCCTTCGCCTGTAGCAGCCGCTCGCCGTCGATTTTGCCCGCCTCGCTGATGGCGCCGTCGACCGGGCAGGCGATAGCCGTGGGATCTGCCGCGATGGTGCGTGCGCCGGGCTTCAGGGCGCGCGTAAAAAACTCATTGAAGCTGGCAAAGCTCAATGGATCGCTTTGTACGGCATCCGTCATGTCGATCGGATAGAGCTTGAGAAAGCCGCGCACCAGCCAATTTTTAAACCAGCGTGTACGAACTCGCGTCGCGCGCAGAACGAGGCGCGACAATGCGTGCTGCGGCAGTAGATGTTGAAACCACACGAACAGCCGGCCGGAGCTCATGCGCCGCCGGTCACGATGCGCTTGAAATCGCTCTGCAAAGCATCCACGGTGAACGGGCCGCCCAGAATGGCTGCGATGTTGCCCGCAGGATTGATGACGAACATCGCACCCGAGTGATCCACGGTGTAGTTGCCGTCGGATGCGGGCTCGATGATCACGGCGACGCCCCATTTTTTCGCTTGTCGCTCGATGGCCGGCTGATCCGCAGCCGTGAGACCGATGAAATCGGGGTCGAAGTAGGGCACATACTTGGCCAGCTGCGAGGGCGTGTCGCGCTTCGCATCCACGGACACGAAGATCACCTGGGGCGGCGCGACGGACTTTGCCGCACGCAGCCGCTTCTGCATGGCCGCGAGCGTCGTCAGCGTCGCCGGGCAGAAATCAGGGCAATTCGTATAGCCGAAAAACATCAAGGACCAGTGGCCGCGCAGATTTGCCGCCCCAAAACTGCGACCTTGGTTGTCGATCAAGCTAAAATCCGCCAGCGCGCGGCTGGGCACGAGCACGGTACCGGTTGCCAGCACCACGGTTGGTTTGTGGGACCAAATGAGGGCCGCAGCCACGCCGGCAACCGCGGCGACACAGAGGAATACGAAGGACAACAGTTTCGAACGAGCCGTCATGCCGCGATTATCCCACACAGCTGTCAAACGCGTCCGCGCCGCCAAAGTTCGCGCGGCCAAAGTTCGCGCGGCCAAAGTTCGCGCCGCCAAAGTTCGCGCGGCCAACGATCGCGGGGCCGAGAGCGTCGGTGCCGCCATCGAGCGATGCGCGCGCGCGCTGCGTGCCGCTCGGGTGTATTTCGGTCACGGCACCACCGAGGCGCGCGACGAAGCGGCTGAATTGGTGTTTTTTGTCGCGGGGCTTGCGCATGAGCTCGGGGCAGAGGCCTATGCGCGGCCGCTCAACGAGCGCAAGGTGGCGCGAATCGACGCGCTGCTGCATCGGCGCATCGCCGAGCGCATGCCGCTGCCGTATCTGACTCATCGAGCTTTCTTTGCGGGTCTGGAACTGTATGTTGACGAGCGCGTGCTGGTGCCGCGCTCACCCATTGCCGAACTCGTGCTGCAGCGCTTTGCGCCATGGATCGGCGGCCGCGTACGCCGGGTATTGGACATCGGCACCGGATCGGGCGCCATCGCTTTGGCTTGCGCCAAGGCTTTTCCGCGCGCGCGAGTGGATGCCGCGGACATATCCGCCGCGGCACTGCAAGTCTGCCGCCGCAACGTGCGCCGGCTTGGGTTGGGGAAGCGCGTCTCGGTCTTGCGGTCCGACTATTTCAGCGCCGTTGCAGGCCGGCGTTACGATATCATCGTGAGCAACCCGCCCTACGTGGGGCGCGCGGAGATGCGCGCATTGCCGCCTGAGTATCGGCATGAACCTAGGTTGGGTTTGGCATCAGGCGTCGATGGCCTCGATTCGGTACGGGCGATTTTTGCCTCGGCCCGAACTCACCTCCAGGATCAGGGCATCTTGGTCGTGGAAGTCGGCAATACCGAAGCGTCTCTGCTGCACGCTTTTCCGCGACTGCCGTTTATCTGGCCGCGGATTGCGATGGGCGGCGGCGGCGTGTTCGTGCTGAAGGCTGGCGATCTGGACGCGGCAAATTTAGGCGCGGAAATACAGCGGGAAAGGAGAAACTAGAACGTGGCGGGCAATACTTTCGGTCGGATATTCGCCGTGACCAGTTTTGGGGAGAGTCATGGCCCCGCGCTGGGTTGCGTGGTGGACGGCTGCCCGCCGGGACTCGAGCTGAGCGAGGCGGATTTGCAGGTCGATGTTGACCGCAGGCGGCCGGGAACCTCGCAGTACACCAGCCAGCGCCGCGAGCCCGATACGGTTCGCATCTTGTCCGGCGTGTTCGAAGGCAGGACCACCGGCACGCCGATCGCCTTGTTGGTGGAGAACGAAGATCAGCGAGCTCGCGACTATGAAAAGATCAAGGATCGCTTTCGTCCCGGCCATGCCGACTACACCTATCAGCAAAAATATGGTTTTCGCGATTATCGGGGCGGCGGGCGTTCATCGGCGCGCGAAACGGTGGTGCGGGTGGCGGCGGGCGCCATTGCGCGCAAATATTTGCGCGAGCGGCTCAAGATCAGCATCCACGGGTATCTCGCGCAAATGGGTTCCATCGTGCTGGAGCCGGTGGATGCGCAGGCCGCGTACGGCAACCCGTTTTTCTGCCCGGATCCGGCACGCGTCCAGGAGCTCGAGGATCTCATTTGGCGCATTCGCGAGGCGGGCGATTCCATCGGTGCGCGAGTCACCGTCATCGCCCATGGCGTGCCGCCGGGCTGGGGTGAGCCGGTGTTCGAGCGGCTCGATGCCGACCTGGCGAGCGCGATGATGGGCATCAACGCGGTGAAGGGTGTGGAGATCGGCGCAGGATTCAAGTCGGTCGAACAGCGCGGATCCGAGCATCGCGACGAAATGACTCCCACGGGCTTCAAGAGCAATCACGCCGGCGGCGTGTTGGGCGGCATTTCTTCCGGCCAAGACATCGTGGTGAGCCTGGCGTTGAAGCCGACCTCGAGCATTACGCTGCCCGGCCAAACCATCAACATTCACGGTGAGCCCGTCGAGGTGGTCACGACGGGACGCCATGATCCGTGCGTCGGGATTCGGGCCACACCGATTGCCGAGGCCATGTTGGCGCTGGTGTTGATGGATCACTACTTGCGGTTTCGCGCGCAGTGCGCCGACGTGGTTTCGGCCACGCCGGTCATCACCCGATGAACGCCGCCACCCCTTTGCCGCGCATCGCAGTCGTCGGCGTGTCGAGCTTGATCGGCGCGGCGGTGATCGATGAGTTGCGGGAACGAAAAATGGCGGTGGCCGAACTGCACGCCCTCGATGATGAGCGCAGCGCCGGCAATCCGGTCAGCGATGAAGGAGAAAAGCTGACGGTGGGCGATGTCGCCGCATTCGATTTCTCGCGTGTCGATCTGTGTTTTTTTTGCGGACGGGCGGCGTTGTCGGAACGCTATGCGGAAGCTGCCGCGAAGCATGCATGGGTGATCGACGGATCCGCGGCTTTTCGCACTCGCGCGGACGTGCCGTTGGTAGCGGCGGACGTCAATCCCGAGGTGCTCGAGTCGGTGGGGCCGCGTGGTTTGATCGCGCTGCCTGGAAGCGCGAGCGTCGCACTTGCGACGGTGCTCGCGCCGCTGCACCGGCTCGCCGGGCTGGTGCGCGTCGACGTTGCAACGTATCAGGCGGTATCGGGCAGCGGCCGTGGCGCCATGGACGAACTTGCCGGAGAGACGGTCGCGATGCTCAGCGGCAAGAAAGCGCGGGGCCGCGCGTTCGGCCGTCAAATCGCCTTCAATGTGATTCCCCAAGTGGATACTTTGGAAGCGGACGGACTATCGCGCGAAGAGCGGCGATTATGGGAGGAGACGCGGCGTGTACTGAATTTGCCCGCGCTGGCCGTCAATGCCACGGCGGTGCGCGTGCCGGTCTTTTTCGGCCATAGTCTGGCGGTCCACGCCGCCTTTGAGCGACCCATCGGGGTGGGGGAAGCCCTGCACGTGTTGCAGCGCGGGAGCGGTTTGAGCGTCATCGACCCGGAATCGGTTGCCGAATTTCCGACGCCTGCCACACTGGCCACGGAGCCGGATCAGGTATATGTAGGCCGCATAAGAGCCGATTTGACCCGTGATCGAGGTCTAAATTTTTGGGTGGTGGCTGATAATGTTCGGAAATGTGCGGCACATAACGCAGTTTCAGTGGGCCAGATTTTGGTAAATAGATCCCAGTGAGATATAGTTATTGGCTTATGTAAAAGGCAAGTGAGAATTCGCGTCCAAGCCCCTATAGCACAATGAACTTTGTACGCTTGCCCACCAGTATTCTGGGAGTAGAAATGTTTGTGACCCTGCCTCGCCTAATGCTGATGGCGTGCCTGTTGTCCCCGTCCTTGACGTGGGCATTGGGCCTAGGTGAGATCCATCTGAACTCATCGCTCAATGAGCCGATGAATGCCGAGATCGACCTCATTGCGGCCGGCCCGGAAGAGTTGGCCGCTTTACGCGCCACGCTCGCCGCCAAAGACGCGTTCACGCGCTATGGCATCGACCGTCCGCCGTTCTTGTCGACGCTGACATTCAAATTGGGCAAGAGCAAGGACGGGCGCGACGTGCTGCTGGTTCGTTCGAGCGAATCGATTCCTGAGCCCTTCGTGACATTTTTGGTTGAGGTGAATTGGGCCCGCGGACGCCTCATGCGCGAGTACACGGTATTGCTCGATCCGCCGGTGTATTCGCCCGGCGAGCGCGCGAGCACGGCCGCACCCGTGACCGCGGCGACCACCGCACCGGGATCGGCACCGACTGCACGGGCGAGACCCGCTCCCGCTGCAACGAGCCCGGCTGCCACCGCCGATGCCACCACCGCCGCCCCGAGCCGCCCAGGCCGCGCGGCGCGACGCGCCTCGAGCGCAGCCAGCAGTGCGTCGAGCCCAAGCGGTACGGAAACATCCACTCCGGTCGGCGATGGCTATCATGTCGGCCCAGGCGACACGCTGACCAAGATTGCGCGCAGTTTACGCGCCGGCGGATCGAAGGCCGACATCGATCAAAGCATGATCGCGATGTATCGCGCGAATCCCGATGCCTTCGGCGGCAATATCAATATTTTGCGCCGCGGCGCTGTGCTGCGCGTTCCGGGCGCGGATGAAATCGCCGCGCTGAATCAAACCGAGGCGACCAGTGAAGTGCGTCGTCAAATGGACGCGTGGCGCGGAAACAGTGGTGCAGCGCCAAGCGGTCACCTGCGTCTGGTTACGCCCGGCGCCGGCGGCGGCACCAGCAGCAGCGCCGGCGACTCCGCCTCCAGCGGCGAAGCTCAGGCGCTGAAAGGACGCGTCAAGGATTTGGAAGCGCAGCTTGCGGATGCGCATCGGCTGCTTGACCTCAAGAGCAACGAATTGAGCGAGCTGCAGCGTAAGCTCGGTACGCCGGCTACGGCGACTCCGGCACCCGCGCCGCGACCGCAAACGGCGACTGCGCCGACGCCGGTTCCGACACCTGCGCCGGTGGAAGCAACGCCTCCGCCCGTGGAAGCGACGCCGCCCAGCACAACCGCGTCTACGCCTACGCCGCTGCCCACGGAAAGCGCGCCGACAGCGACGCCGACGCCGGCGCCGAAACCCGCACCGGTGGCGGTCAAGAAGCCGGCAGCAACGGATTCAGGATCCTGGCTCGACTGGGCGGCCGCCAATTGGTGGATGCCATTGGGCGTTATCGCACTGTTGATCGCGGGCCTGGCAATCGCCTCCTGGCGGCGCCGGCAAGCCAGCGGCGGCGGCGGCGACTTCCCCGGACTGGATTCGACCGACATTTCCGAGTTCCGTGATCCGACTGCCCGAATCGCCGGCGGCCGCGGCGGCGACGACTCATTCGTCGTCGAGGAATCAGGCGAGCATCGCCTGCCGGATTTCAATGAGACCGCGGAGCCGCGATACGGCGAGACGACCGGGGACCTCAAGGCTTCCGACGACACGATGTCCAGCGAGAGCTCCGTCAATCTCGATCAGGGCGATCCCCTGGCCGAGGCGGACTTTCATATGGCGTACGGCCTGTACGACCAAGCAGCCGATTTGGTGCGCATTGCGCTCGAGCGCGAGCCGGATCGGCGCGATCTGCGTTTGAAGCTGTTGGAAATCTATTTCGTTTGGGGCAACAAAGAAGCATTCCTGCAGACCGCCAAGGGTCTGGAGTCCACCCGCGACCGCGCGCCTGCCGGCGAGTGGGACAAGATCGTCATCATGGGCAAGCAGATATGCCCCGACGAGCCGCTATTCGCGTCCACTGCGGGCAGCGGGCGTGGCGCCGGTGCTCTGGTCGACTTGAACCTCGAAGGCGGTGAAAATCGCGTCGACATCGATTTGTTCGGCGATCCCGAAGGTGAACACAGCATCGATCACCCCATCGCCAAGGATAGCGACGACAACGCCACGACCGGCCAGTCGCATGGCTTGCACCCCGCCTCGGATCTCGATTTCACGTTGGATCGACCGGAACGTGGCGCGGATGATTCGCCGACGCGGGAAATGCCGCCGCGCGATGAGCCGACCGTGGAATCCGAATTGATGAATTTTTCCGACTCGCCCACAGCCGAATCGCCGACCTTGAAACCCACCGATCTGCGCGGCCGGATTTCTTCGAAGCTGGACAAGGTGAACAAAGCGGATCAAACCGCCGAGCTGTCGATCGACGATTTGGGTCTGGATATGGACCATCTTGATGGCGCCAACGGCGCGTCGGTCAGCATCTCCGGGCTCGAGGAGACCGATCATCCGTCGGACGCGCCCACCATGCTTGCCGGTCTCGACAATAAATCGCGCCGCATGATGGCGGAAGCGGAAAGCCGGGCGCGCGACAAGGATTTGACCGAGCTCGAACGCGAATTGGAAGCCTCATTCGTTGCCGACCTGGGTAGCGACCACGAGGAGATCAAGACCGCCGTATTGGGCCCCGAATCCGCGCCCACGGTGGAGATGCCGCGCGGTACGGCTCCGGATCCTGGGGCCACGTCAAAGTTCAAATCGCCGGAGTATTCCGACGTTCAGGAACCCGATCGGGTCGGCGACATCGATTCCACTTCCAGATTGCGCGGACTCAACTCGGACAGCATCGACTTGGATCTGGATCGCCTGGCCAACGCGTTAGGATCCGGCGACACGGTCGAGCAACCGGAAGATGAAGTGTTCTCGACCGAAGTGTTCGAGGCCAGCCAGCGCAACCGCAAAGTCGATTTGGATGTGGGCGAAGCGCTCAACGGCGCGGAATTGCCCGCCACCAACAAGTTGAAAGCCATTTCCACCTCCGCCACCACACGCACCAGCAAGATCAAGACCGAAGAGCTTGCCCTGCCGGAGCTCGAGCCTGTCACGATGAGCGAGGTCGGAACCAAGCTGGACCTGGCGCGTGCGTATATGGACATGGGCGATCCGGAAGGTGCGCGCAGTATTCTCGAGGAAGTCGTCAGCGAAGGTTCTGCAAGCCAGAAACAGGAAGCGCAGCGCTTAATCGAGAATCTGCCCGGCTAGGCTCCGGGCTCCGTGTGACCGATCTCGGCCGCCGCGTCGCCGCCCTCATCGAGTATGACGGCACCGACTACGCCGGCTGGCAGTCGCAAGCGCACTCCACGTCGATTCAGGACGCGGTCGAGGCCGCGCTCTCCTTCGTCGCCGGTCACCCGGTGGTTGCCATTTGCGCCGGCCGTACCGACACCGGAGTTCACGCCGTCGGCCAAGTGATTCATTTCGACACGCGTGCGATGCGCACGCCCCGAGCGTGGGTCTTAGGCGCGAATACCAAGCTTGCCCCCAGCATCGCGCTGCAATGGGCCGGCGAGGTGACCATGGGATTTCACGCGCGGCACAGGGCCATCCGCCGCATTTATCGATACGCCATTTTGAATCGCAGCGCGCGCTCGGCGCTGCAACGCACGCGGGCTGCGTGGATTCACCGGCCGCTGGACGCGGCGGCCATGCATGAGGCCGCGCAGGCGTTGATCGGCGAGCATGATTTCTCCGCATTTCGCTCCGTACAGTGCCAGTCGAAAACGACGATCAGACGCGTCGATGCCATCGAAGTCATTCGCGAGGGCGACTACCTCTGGCTGCAGATCACCGCCAATGCCTACTTGCACCACATGGTGCGCAACATCGTCGGCACGTTGCTCGATGTGCAGCGCGAATCGAATCCTCGCGCGGCCATGGCCAAGGTGCTCACGGGCGCCGATAGGCGATACGCGGGCGCCACCGCGCCGGCGGCGGGCTTATACCTTTGGCGAGTCGACTATCCGGCGGTTTATGGTATCCCCGCGCCCAAACCTCAATTTGGGTTAGAATTCACCGATGTCCTGGTTTGAGCGAATTGTCCCGTCGCGGATA
>Ga0193729_1001054_pt1 | contig 14202 bp, 10 predicted proteins | sample U1c2metaG_FD_143036 | JGI IMG/M metagenome (GOLD analysis project Ga0193729, IMG submission 143036) | Soil microbial communities from a riparian zone of the East river system, Colorado, United States - U1c2 | ecosystem: Environmental > Terrestrial > Soil > Riparian zone | place: USA: East River... | reverse complement strand
GCACCGGCGATGCGATCGATGTATTCCAATTCCGCTTCGCTCTCGACATTGAAGCTGTAAACTCCTTGTTCGAGCGCGTATTCGATTTCCTCACGTGATTTGCCTACGCCGGCGAAAGTGCATTTTGCTCCCGCACCTGCGGGACCCGCCGCGAGCACGCGAAAAAGCTCGCCACCGGAAACGATATCGAACCCGGCGCCCGCGTCTGCGAGCAACTTCAGAATCGCGCGATTGGAGTTCGCTTTGACTGCATAACAAATCAGGTAATCCAGCGGCGCAAGCGCGGCCTCCAGCCGCGTGTAGTGGTCGAGGATTGTTCCCGCGCTGTAAACATACGTTGGCGTGCCCAGTTCCTGAGCGACGCGCGCCAGATCGACATCTTCACAATGAAGCTGCCCGTCGCGGTATCGAAAAAAATGCACGTAGGACTCTAGCGCACGGGTCCCGCGTTGTCTGGGGAGCACAGGCTGCCAGCCTGTTGTCGTCCCAGCTTGCCGACGACTTCCAACGCAAGAGAGAACCTGAGCGAAAGGAACGTGCAATGAGCTTTTCGGCAGGCTGCCGAAAAGGACAGGCTGGCAGCCTGTGCTCCCCAGAATCAAACACGTGCGCTACCCAACCATTCTCAACGCAACATTCAGAATCCCGATCAATGCCACTCCCGCGGAAAAACTTATCAGCACAAGTTGTTTTCCGTGCTTCAACATTTCTCCGAGCACCGCGTGCGCGGCCAGATAGATAAATCCACCACCAACCTCCGCCATGATCAAGCCGAGCCAAAACGTCGAAATGTTCGCCAGAAAAAAATAACCGATCAGTCCGCCGAGGAGCGTAGTCGCTTCCACAGCAGCTACCCAGCCGAGCGCGGCTGTGCGCTCGAATCCGGCGCCGATTAAAAGGCTGCCGAGCGCAAGGCCTTCGGGAACCTTGTGAATGCAAAGAGCGGAAAACAGCGACCATTTTGTGGCGGTTATCGCAGGAATTTCGCCCTGAATTCCCAATGCTAAACCGTCGGTCGCACTGTGAATTGACAATGCGACGATCAGCGCAGTCGCAATTTCGCTGAAATGGCGCGTCGCATCTGCATCGAAATGACTGGCCGCGCAAGCAGGGCACACGTGATGCACATGTTTACTGATGAAAAGGAAAAGCGCGTATCCCGTTGCGAGCGCGAGCAACACCGCCCACCAGGAGCACGCGCCGAAACTTTCCGGCAAGATCGCAAAGATTGTTACACCCAGGAATGTTCCGGCCGCGAAACTGATCAGCGCGCAAAGCGGCCTGTGCGACAGTTGCAGCGACGCACTGATCCACCCACCGGCAAGAGCGAAAACATAAGCCGCGACAACCTGCCAGAGTGCGTTGGCCATTTAGGAGCCTGCGCTTCCCGCAGCCGCGGGATGATCTTCGCGGCAAAGATGCGTCTCGATCGTCACGTGCGCCAACTCGCTATGCCCGCGAAGCAACGCTCGATACGAATCGCAGCTCTTTGGCTCGTGCGCGACGATCGAAATCATCGCGGCGAATTTTCCGATGCCGACCTGCCAGACATGCAGATCGGTCACCAGCGAATCGCCATCGCTCTCCACGGCGCGCCGAATTTCATCAGGCAAATCCGAGGATGCAGGGGTGCGATCGAGCAGGATGCTGCTGCTGTCGCGCAATAGTGTGTAAGCCCACGAAAAAACTACGCCGCTTCCGACAATTCCCACAACTGGATCCAGCCACGCCCACCCGAAAAACTTGCCGCCGGTCAACGCTGTAATCGCGAGCACCGAAGTGAATGCGTCGGCCAAAACGTGCAGGTACGCGGCCCGCAAATTTAAATCATGGCTGTGTGCGCTGCCATCGCCATGTTCATGATGCCGGTCCGCCAGGAGCAGCGCGCAGCCCAGGTTGACCAGCAGCCCAACGCAGGCGATGCCGATCGCCTCATTAAAATGAATTTCTAACGGGACAAAGAGCCGGTGCACCGATTCGCCCGCCATCAGAAAAGCCACGATCGAGAGCACGACCGCGCTGGTGAACCCGCCGAGCACCCCAATTTTTCCGGTGCCGAAACTGAAACGCGCGTTGCCTGCCTGCGTTCTTGCAAAGTAGTACGCCACGGCCGTTATCAAAAATGCAATCACATGCGTGCTCATGTGCCAGCCGTCGGCCAGCAACGCCATCGAATGTGACATCAACCCAGCGGCGATCTCCACGACCATCATCGCCGCAGTAACCGCGATCACAATCCGCGTGCGCTGTTCCGCGTGAGAAAAATCCGGGACGAAATCGTGCGCCTTCCGAAAACGAGAATGATCTGTCCGATGCATCAGCCGAAATTACCGCGACAAGCAAAGGTTATCCTTAAAAATCGTAGACACAGTGCCGTAAAAGTCGTGGCGTTGTGCAAATTGCGGAGCTCCGATGCTTCGCATCATTTGTAGAGCTTGTCGGCAAAGCTCGTGAGATCGAAACGAATAGTGACCGAAGCTTCTTCCGTTGAAAACCAGCAGAATCATTGCGACGGTTTTCGCTCGCCGCCTTTGTCCATGGCGAGCAACTCAGAGACGGTCACGAATTTGAATCCTTTTGCGAGGAGGGCGTCAAAAACTTGCGGCATCGCCGCAATCGTCGGCGGGTGGATGTCATGTGACAAAATGATCGACCCGGGGCGCGCTCCCGCGATGATGCGTTGCGCGACGACGTTAGAGCCGGGTCGCTTCCAATCGAGTGGATCAACGTCCCACAGGATGACTTTGTAGCCGAGCTCGTGATTCACCAATATACGCTGCCGTTTCGTCAACTCACCATATGGAGGACGCATCAACTTCGGTTTTATACCGGCTGTCTTCACGATAATGTCTTCGGTCCGCTGCAGCTGGCTTCGAACATCCGTGTCCGAGAGTTTCGCGAGATTAGGGTGCGACCAGGAGTGATTGCCGATTTCATGTCCTTCCGCGACCTCCCGGCGGAGAACATCCGGGTTCTGCTCGACGCATTCGCCAAGCACAAAGAAGGTGAGTTTGATGTGCCTTTTCGCTGCAATCTCCAGCAGCTTGGGCGTGTTGGTCGCGTGCGGGCCATCATCAAAGGTCATCGCGATATATGGTCCATCGACGTTAACTTCCGTGAACGTAATTTTCTCAGTGCTCGAAGGATTCGGCGTAGGCGAAGTCGCTGCTGATATCGAATCTTGCGCCTCCGCCGTGGCGGCGTAGGCCGACAAGATGAGGATGAGAGCATACATAAAAGGTCGGATCATAAGCGTGACAATCAGCGAGCCACCTCAAAACTCGTAGGCCACGGTGCCGTAGAAACCGCGCCGCTGGCCAAATTGAGGTGCGCCAACGCCGATGCCGCTGCCGTCACGCAGTTCGTAGATAGTGTCGAGAATGTTGACGACATCGAAACGGATTTTGACGGCTGTCTTCTCCGTAATCTGGATCCGGCGCTGCAAGCTAACGTTAAATGTCTCGTAGGGATGGTTCTTTTGGGTATTCGCAAAACCGCGGCGTAACCCGTTTCCGTAAAGCCCGTCGATGGACGCCTTCCAATCCTTCCATGTGTAGGAGATCCCGGCAGAACCGGTGAAGCGCTGATCGTGATCGAGGAAGACCCAGTTCTTCTTGATGTAGGCGAACTCAGCTGGATCGAAAAGAAATTGTGCGGAGCTGACGTTCGTGCCGCGAGCCCACTCATAGGCCGCATTCAGATACGCAGAGAATCCACCCTTGTCATAGTTTGCTGTGAATTCGCCTCCGTAAATCTCGCCGCGCTTGTAATTGAACGACGAAAGAATAAGCGCCTCGCCGAATTGCCCTTCGTCCAAGACCGAGTGCGCACTTTTGTAAAAACCATCGATGCCCACATTGAACCCCTCGGCAATTTTCTGCGTCACGCCGGCATCGAAATAATGCGCGCGCTCCGATTTCGTGACGGAATCCTTTTGAATGGCGGATTCGTTGGTTGTGCCGTTGAACTTTGAGACCGTGCCTTGCTCGACATTTTCCAGCGGCGGCGGGGTGAAATACCGCGCATAACCGGCGTGCAGCGCGGTCCCTTTAAATGGCTCATAGACGATATTGATCCTGGGACTGAGCTGGTTCTCGTGCGCGAACGCGTCCACGATGTCGAACCGGCCACCGAAATTGATCGTGAGTTGTTCGAACGGCTTATATTCATCCTGCAAATAGACTCCGTAGAAATAGCCGTACTTGCCGGAGTTATCGACAATACGCAGGGGAATGTCGCTGGTCTGGTTGCCATTGGAATCGACTGGGAAAACCAGTGTTGACGTCCCAACGGTGGCATGCTGCGCGTTTATAAGGAATCCCCCACGCAGCGTGTGTTGGTCGTTAAGTTTGTAGCTCGCGTCCAACGCGATGCCATTCGAGAAAATGTCGCGATCGACGCGTGAGGCGACGCCATTGAAGATAAGATCGCCGGTATTATCGGGCCGAAACAGGACCGAACTGTAAAGGGTAAAAACCGACGCCTGCATATTGAAGTCGTCGATCTTCTTTTGATAGGCGAGAATGGCATATGCATCTTGCTCGACCTGGGTCTCATCGAGCGCAGCGGAATTGAACTTCGATCTTCCCATGTCGATGAACTGCGGCGTTTGCCCGGGATTATTCGGAATCTCGAAATCACCGTGGTAACCGCTGGTCAGCAGCACGAATCGGCTGGTGTCGTCGAGAATGTAGGAAGAGTACCCAAACATTCTATATTGATCGGTGTCGTCGTGGATCGGGTTGGCCGTGCGCGTCGGATTTTCGATCCCAATACCGTCGTGCAGATAACTCCCGGTGATGTAGTAATTCAGCTTCCCCGCCACGCCGCCGTACTCAAGACTCGGCCTAATTGTGTCGAAGCTTCCGCCATAGACCGATGCATCACCCTGTTGGAAAACGGCGCCGCTCTTCGTATGGATGTCGATCACGCCGGTATTTCGAAATCCGAACTGTGCGGGCAGCGCGCCAGTAATGAGCGAAATGTTGTCCGCGAAGCGGGTCTCCAGTACCTGGCCAAAACCCGGAATACTTTCCGGCAGAAGCACGTCGTCGATGCGGTATTGTAGATTTGCATGTTCGCCGCGGACATGAAGCTGACCGAACGAATCCTGCGCGACACCTGGGAAACGCAATAGCGTTTGGTTAAACGGCGCGTCTTCGCCTTGCGCCTGTGAATCGAGTCGGTCGGGGCCGACCGTGTAACGCGTTGCACCGAGACTCGGGACGATTTGCTCACGCGTGATGTCCATCTCCTGACTTTGGACGATCACGCGCTCTACTTCTTCCGTGCCCGCGGGTGAAGGGCTTGGACTGGTCGATGCCGGAGCGGCGTCTTGACCCAAGGTAATGTTGCGGATAAGCGACACCGCGAGTGATGTGATCAGAAATTTTTTCATTGGTATTGTTGGAAGTGAGTTTCGAAATTGAACGGTTCGATTGCCTAACAAATCGGTCAGGCAATGCGCGAAACGGCGTCTGCACGAGCCGGGTAGCCGCGTCGCTGTGCGACGCGCTGTCCCGAGCTATTAATCACCCGCGCGTCGCGTCGCCCATAGGGCGACGGCTACAGGGTACGTGCTAACCGCGCGCAGGCGGCGCATGCTCGAAAATGCACGCGCCAAGAAACGGCGATTGAACCCAGCGTGAGGTCAACGCCCGAATTTTCGAAAACTGAACCGCCGTAGCAGGTGCGTCCGCCAATGGCGATTGAGCAGCATGCTCGTAGCTGCCAGAGGTTATCATCGTCACCGCGCAATTGTGCTCGACGCGACCAGCATCCTTGTGGACGCGCTGGTGGAATTGCGGAGACGCACTCAGGGCGAGCGCCCAAAGGAATGCCGCGAAAACGCAAACTGCAACAAATGCGCGCCCGTGATTTCTTGAACGCGCGAACCGGCTCATTGGCCTGCGAGCTTGCGACCGCCCCGAGTGTTACGCAAGAAATTTCTGCAGGGTCGGCGCGACTCGGCGACGTGAAACTGATTTTTTGTAAATTCGAAAATCAAATTGATTGCAAAAGACCAAGGAACCGTTCAGCCTCGACGGAATTATAAAAACAAGAAGCTCCCCCCCGCATTTCCGTCCGCGCTCTTGGTTCTCAAAATCAGGCATTTTATTTCGAACCATTCAGCTCATGCTCTCCTGGCTAGTACTGGCCTGTGTCGAGACAGCATTTGCGACTTCTGTGGAATCACCTCCACTGTCGGAAGAACAAGACTCGGGACCACCGCCTCCTCTTGGGATCAGCTCAAACCCTGGCGCCGTTAATCAGACAACCGGCACAGGACAATTGGGTGAATGGCTGGGATTCACAAAAGATTCGGGCGTCTTCCTTGGCGGCGTATGGGCGGGAGACACAAACTATTTGATCTCGGGCGGCGAACAGCCGGGTTCTTGGAGCTGGGACAGTTTGCTTATTCTCAGTCTCGGCCTGGATTCCGAGAAGCTCGTCGGTTGGAAAGGCGGAAAATTCGGTATCGATTTTTTGCGCTTCGACGGGGATCCTACGAATCAACGGGCTGGCAGCGTACAGGGATACAACTCGTTGCCCGGCCCACTGCCATTACATCGCTCGGAACTTTATCAATTGTGGTGGCGGCAGGAGCTGTTCGACGGAAAGCTCATCGTTCGCGTCGGAAAAATGGTGCCAACGGCTGATTTCAATAATGTTCTGCGCCCCGTTCCGACGCAGGACCAATCCCTTTTCATTCCCTCAGTATCCGGCCTGCTTTTCACGCCTGTTTTCGTGAATCCTACACTGCTTGGCGTCATGCCTGGATATTACAACTCCGCCTGCGGAGTGACGACCACCTTTGCACCGACGAAAAATTTCTATTTTTCCTACGGAGTGTATGACGGGAATATCGCCAACGGCACGCAAACCGGGACGAGAGGGCCGGAGTTTAATGGGTATTATTTCAATATTTGGGAGGCGGGCGCGGCCTGGCAGATCGGGAGCGACAAGTTGCCGGGCTCATTTGGCATCGGCTTATGGAATCAGTCGGGCCAAATGCGCGCGGGAGACGTAACCGAATCCGGCGCGACGGGTGTTTACCTTTTCGGTTCCCAGCGAATCTGGCTTCGCCATCCGGGGAAGGACAACAGCGGCATCTCGGGTTTTTTTCAGTTTGGCGCGAACAACTCGGACACGCTTCCCGTGAATCAATATTTCGGATCCGGCCTGACAGCGTTCGGACTTGTGCCGGGAAGATCGCAGGATTCCGCGGGCGCTGGCGTGGCGTGCTCCTGGCTGAACGGAAACATTTTTCACCGCAGCAGTGAATTAATGTTTCAAGTTTACTATCAAGCTCATATTGTCGCCGCCACTTATGTCGAACCGGCGATCAGCTACATCCCGACGCCGGGGACCAATCCAGATCTCGATGCCGCGTGGGCAACCACATTGCGAGTCACTGTTCTCTTTTAATTCGAACGCGAACCGCATATTCAGCAACCTCTCAGAAAACAAATCATGAGCACCCCAGCCATCATCATCGCCACCGTCAAGCTTCGGCCCGGAATGGACGCCCAATTCACCGCCTGGAAGGCACACAACGATCTTGTCATCGGAAAATTTCCCGGCTTCGTCAGCAGCGACATCATTCCGCCAACGCGACCTGACAGCAACGAATGGACGATCATCCTGAATTTTCGATCCAAGGAGGACCTCGTTGTCTGGCAGAAATCCAAGGAACGAGCGGAAATCATTGCCGAAGGGGTTCCGCTTTTTGAAGGCGGCAACTTCGGCGAAGTCGTGCAAATCGGAGAGAGCGGAGAGCGTCCCGACGGTAATGTCACCGAGGTGATTTTTTCCAAGATCAAACCCGGCAAGGAGGACACCTATCGGGAGTGGGCGGCGCGCATGCAATCCGCCCAGGCCAAATATCCTGGTTACAAAGGCACGTTCCTCCAGCCACCGGACGAGAAGGGCGGATTTTGGACGACCATCATGCGCTTCGACTCCGCCGCGCACCTTGAGGGATGGATGAACGCTCCGGAACGCAAAGAGATGTTGAGCGAGTCCAAAGCTTTCATCGAACACGAGCAGCTCACGCGCCTGGCCACGTCGTTTCCCGGATGGTTCCCGACAGATCCAACAACGGGTAAAGGGCCGCCGAATTGGAAAGCCGGTATGCTGGTGCTGCTGGGGCTTTTTCCAATTGTGATGCTCGAAAGCTTCTTTCTCAGTCCCCGCCTTGCGAGCCTGAATTTTTCACTGGCCTTGTTCATTGGCAATTCCATCAGCGTCGCATTGACGACATATCTGACGATGCCGTTGTTCGTCAAGACGCTGAAGTGGTGGCTTTTGCCAGAGCCGGATGCGCCGAAAAGCGTGCATTGGAAAGGCACACTCCTTGTCTTTGCGCTTTACGCGTTATCCGTTGCGATCTTTTGGAAATTTGTGTGATATCCGAGCAGGCCGCGAATTCATCTGTTCCCCTTCTTCGAGAAAACAACAAACTACCCCCCATTTCCCCTCTAGAACAAAACCAACACAAACCCACAACCTACAACCAGCCACAAACTACGTGAGCACACCAAATCCCGACCACGAAAAATTCCTGCGCCGAGCCATCGATATGTCGCGGCGCGCATCTCTTGAATACTGCACCGGAGGCGTCTTCGGCGCGGTTCTCGTTTGGAAGCTTCTGCCGTGGTGAAAAGGATGAGTCATGAACGGAGAGAATTCATTTTCGCGCCGCGGCTTCGTGAAGGGCACCGCGGCGGCGGCCGGCGGCCTGCTGCTTGGCCGCAGCGGCCGCGCGGAGACTCCGAAAGGCGCGCCCATGGACATTGACGCGCTGAAGAAAGCCTGCAAAGGCGTCGTCGCCGCGCGGGGCGATGCGAACTTCACCGAATTGATCCACGGCAACCTGTGGAATCGGCTGATTCCCCACCGCGCGCCGCAGATCGTGATCCGGGTCAAGGACGAGCAGGACGTCATCGCCGCGATTCATTTCGCGCGGGAAAACAAATGGAAGGTCGTGGTCCGCGGCGGCGGTCACAATTGGTGCCAGCCCACGCTGCGGAATAGCGGCTTGCTCATCGACCTGAGCGAACTGAACAAAGTCATCTCGATCGATGTGGGGGCCCGCAAGGCCGTCGTGCAGCCGGTCATCAGCAACCGGGACATTCAAAAGGTTCTCAACGCCAAAGGCCTCGCCTATCCCAGCGGCCACTGCCCGCAGGTCAAGCTGAGCGGCTATCTGCTCGGCGGCGGCATGGCATGGAACCAGGGCATCTGGGGCTCGGGCACGGAAAGCATCGAGGCCATCGAGCTCGTGACGGCGGAGGGAAAACTCATCACGGCGAGCAAGGACGAGCATGCGGAATATTTCTGGGCGGCGCGCGGATCGGGTTCCGGATTCTTCGGCGTCGTCACGCGATACCATCTCAAGCTGTATCCGCTGCCCAAGGCGATCCACGGCAGCACCTATTATTATTCCATGGACGACGCCGCAGCGGTCGGGGGCTGGCTCGGGGAAAACGCCGCGAAAATTTCGCCCGCCGTCGAACTCAGCCTCTTCCTGCGCGAAGCTCCCGCGGATCTCAAGGAAAAGACTGCCGCGCAAGGCGGCAAGGTCGCCATGGTGACAGGGGCGGCTTTCGCGGATTCTCCGGAGGAGGCCAAGGCCATGCTGAAGCCGCTGGAAGACTGCCCGCTCCGGCCCCGATGCCTCTCGAGTTCGTTCGCCACTCCGTTTGTTTTCGAGCAACTGTTCGATGCGTCGGGAGCGCTCTGGCCCGAGGGGCTGCGCAATCGCGTGGAGGCCACTTTTTCAAACACCTCGCCGGGCGACCTCGCGAAAGCGGTGAGCGGTCACATGACGAAATGCCCGTCTCCGATCACCGTCATTCTCTTCACCATTTTCACCGGCCCGAACGTTCCGGCCGTTCATCCGGACGCGGCTTATTCCATGAGCTCGCGGGTTTACGGCGGACCGTGGACGATGTGGAAGGATGCCGCAGACGACGCGGCAAACAGCCAGTGGCATGACGAATGTACCACACTGCTCAGGCCCTTCAACATCGGCTATTACGTCGGTGAATCGGACACCGTCCACAGGCCGTCGAACGCCGTCCAATCCCTCTCGCCGGAAAACTGGAAACGGCTGGCCGACCTGCGCGACAAATACGATCCGGACGGCGTGTTCTTCGGCTACTTCGACGGTCTCCTCGACCCAAAGCCGTCATGATTCAGCGATTTCCATTCCGCGTTCTTGCAGCAGCGTTGGTCGCGGCGGGCGTCGCGCCCATGGCCTTCGCGTCTTCGCGCTTTACGCGTTATCGGTTGCAATCTTTTGGAAATTCGTGTGATATGAACTAGCACGCCACGAATTCGTCTGTTCCCCTTTCTTCGAGAAAACAACAAAACCACCCCCATTCCCCTCTAGAACAAACCCACAGAAACCATCAACACCATAGAAGAATACAAACACATGAGTACTACAGATATTGAAAGCGACGAGTATAAGAAACAATTCGCCCACGAGGCGACCCGGCTAGCCATCGAGTCCGTCGAGAAAGGATGGGGCGGACCGTTCGGAGCCGTCGTTGTTAAGGACGGCAAGATCATCGGCCGGGGCCAGAACCGGGTCCTTATCACCGGAATTCCGATTTATCACGCCGAGGTGACAGCCATCATGGACGCCTGCGCCCGTCTCAATCCGAAATACCTTATGGGCTCGGATTATTATGAGGGGGTGTTGGAGATGATTCCCCGGCCCGCAGGCTCTCCCGACCCGGTTCCGGAAAGGGCGAAGATGCTCAAAGGTTGCGATATTTACATCAACGGAGCTCCGTGTCCGATGTGCATGAGCGCGATCTATTGGGCGCGGATTGATCGGGTGTATTTCGGCACAAGATTGTCGGACACGAGCAAGATCGGCTTTGACGACGAGTTTCAATACACCGATTTCAAACTCCCATGGGAGGAGAGAAAAGCGATCAAATGCTTTCCCGATTTTGAACGGGAATACGCCCTGAAATCCTGCGAGGCCTGGCAAAACAAGAAAGACCGGCACCCTTACTGAGATAAACTAAGTACGGCGATGCCAGAGATCACCATCGAGCTGAACGAAGGACGGTCCATTGAACAGAAGCGCGCACTGTGCAAGGGGATCACCCAGGTCGTGGTCGAGACCTGCAAAGTGCCGGCTGACCGGGTGGTCATTACCATTCACGAGTCGGAACTGATGAACAAGTCCGTTGGGGGCGTGCTCTTCGCCGACCACGTCCCCACGGCGTAACCGTCACGAGCCACACCATCGCGCTAATGACCAACGCGGTGGGGTATATGGTGGAGAGAGCCAGCTTCACGGCAAAAATAAGCTTGCCTTGCGAAAAGAGCGCTTGGCAAACTCCGCGCCATGTCTAATAGCGAACACAATCAGGAGAGAAAGTTTGTGTAATGATAACGGTGTGGCGGACCGACGCCGAGTACGAGGCTACGCGGCGTCGAATGGTTTGGAACGATCGTATCCCTGAGCGGTTTCCCGGCGTCATCGTTTCTGTCACGTCTGATGCCGACGTGATCGAGGCGATTCGGCGGCGGTATAATCCCCAAGGCGTGTTCTACGGCACATTGGCCAGGCGTGAGCCGCGAACTTAAATAGATGGACTTAAACACAATCATCGAGGTTCAGCGTCCCGCCAATGCGGATGCAGTCACAAAATGGGAAAATGGTTTTGCATGGCTCGCCGGCGGAACATGGCTCTTTTCGGAACCGCAGATAAACACCCACACACTCATTGATCTTGAGACGCTCAAGTGGCCCTCTCTCAAAGCTTCGAAGGATGGATTAGAGATTGCTGCTACTTGCAAGGTTGTCGAACTCGATCAGTTCGTAGAAAAAGCGCCATCGGATTGGACGGCGGCGCCTCTTCTCCGCGAATGTTGTCGCTCGTTCCTTGCATCTTTCAAAATCTGGAATGAGGCCACCGTCGGCGGGAATATCTGCATGTCGCTCCCGGCAGGCCCGATGATTTCCCTCACAACGGCGCTGGAAGGCGTTTGCACACTTTGGCCGCGCAGTGGAAAGCCACGCGAAGTGCTCGTGATTGAATTTGTCACCGGCAACCATGCCAATGTTCTTGCGCCCGGAGAGCTTCTGCGCAGCATTCATCTGCCTGCGACCGCGCTGAAAAAGACCTTTGCGTTTCGACGCTTCACTTTGACGCATCTTGGCCGATCCGAAGTCCTGCTGATCGGCACGCGGTGTCCGGAACAAGGCACCTTTCTCCTCACCATCACTGCCGCCACTCTCCGGCCCGTGCAACTCCGTTTCAAAAGCGTTCCTTCCTCGAAAGAGGTGAAAGACGCCATCGATAAGGCTGTGCCCTTCGATCTTTACCTCGACGATACGCACGGCTCGCCGGCTCATCGCCGGCATCTCACTTATTATTTCGCCGAACAAATTCGCGAGGAGCTTTCAGCCTGAAAAATCCGATGAACTACAAAATCAACGGAAAATCTTTCGATGCTGAACCAAGGCCGGGGCAATGTCTGCGAACCTTCGTTCGCGATCTCGGTTGGTTTGGTGTCAAAAAAGGCTGCGATGCCGGCGATTGCGGAGCCTGCACGGTCTGGCTCGATGGCAAACCCGTGCATAGCTGTCTGGTTCCTGCGTACCGCGCGGCTGACCGCGAAGTGACAACCATCGAGGGTTTAAGCAAAAACGGAGAGTTGCATCCAATGCAGCAGGCTTTTCTCGATGCACAGGCTTTCCAGTGCGGCTTCTGCGCCGCGGGAATGATCATGACCTCCGCCAGCCTTTCCGATGAGCAGAAAAAAGACATTCCTTTCCGGCTAAAGGGCAATCTTTGCCGCTGCACCGGCTACCACGCCATCGAGGATGCCTTGGCGGGTATCGGCCATGTCGAGAAGGATCGCGCGGGCCACGCCTGCGGCGCCAGCCTGCAAAATCCGCTGGCCCATTCCATCGTCACCGGCACCGCTCGCTACACCGCCGACGTAAAGATGGAGGGAATGCTCCATCTCAAGGTCCTGCGCTCGCCGCACGCCCATGCGAACATTGTAGCGATCCGAACGGAGAAGGCCCGCGCCCTGCCCGGTGTTCACGGGGTGTTTACCTGGGAGGACGTGCCGCGGCGTCCGTACAGCTCGGCCTTGCATGACGATTATCGGGTTGATCCGGACGACACCTATATTCTCGACAACGTCGCCCGTTTCGCCGGTCAGCGCGTGGCTGCGGTGGCGGCGGAAACCGAGGGCATCGCCGAGGAAGCCTGCAGGCTCATCGAGGTGGATTACGAAATTCTGCCGGCTGTGTTCGACCCGGAGGAAGCGATGGTTCCGGGCGCGCCGATTTTGCACGACAAGGAATTCTCCTCCCGCATCCAGCAGGCGGGGCGGAATATTTTTCTCCAGATCGAGAGCGAATACGGAAACGTGGAGGAGGGCTTTGCAGAGGCCGAGGTCGTCGTTGAGGGCACCTACTACAGCAACAAGATTTCCCACGCGCATCTCGAGACGCATATCTCGATTGCCTCGCAGAGCGAGGATGGGCGCATCCATGTCCGCTCGAGTTCGCAGGCTCCCTTCCAGGCCAAAGCCAAACTGGCCTACCTCTTCGGCATCCCTCTCCCGCAGGTCCATGTATATGCCGAGCGGGTGGGTGGGGGATTTGGCGGCAAGCAGGAGATGCTTTGCGAAGAGCTGTGCGTGCTTGCGATGCTGAAAACGGGCCGCCCCGTGAAATGGGAATTCACCCGCGAAGAGGAATTCATCGCGGGGGTTTCGCGGCATCCCATGAAGACCAACATCAAAGTGGGAGCAAAGAAGGACGGCACGCTCACCGCGATTCAAGTTCGGGTGGTGTCCGCCACCGGCGCCTACGGCAACCACGGCGGTGAGACGCTGGCCGCCTCGCTCAGCCAGTCGCTCCAGATCTACCGCTGTCCGAACATGAAGGGCCTCGGCTACGCGGTTTATACCAACATCCCGCCCTCGGGCGCGTTCCGCGGCTACGGATCGTCGCAGACCGTTTTCGCCGTGGAATCCGCCATGGCCGATCTCGCGCGGAAGCTCGGCGTGGACCACATGGAATTCCAACGCAAAAACGTCGTCGTCCCCGGCGATGCCGTGCACAGCATCTGGGAAGGGCCTTCCGATGCGGAGATGGGAAGTTACGGCCTCGATCAGTGTATGAATTTTCTCGAAAAGGCGCTGGCCAGCGGA
>Ga0193729_1001053_pt1 | contig 14208 bp, 6 predicted proteins | sample U1c2metaG_FD_143036 | JGI IMG/M metagenome (GOLD analysis project Ga0193729, IMG submission 143036) | Soil microbial communities from a riparian zone of the East river system, Colorado, United States - U1c2 | ecosystem: Environmental > Terrestrial > Soil > Riparian zone | place: USA: East River... | reverse complement strand
AAGAGATGCGTCGCATTGGGAAGTCTCATGGCCCATCCTTTTTCCGGGTTGTGGTCAATTGCCCACCATACAGAAAGGCAATGTCTTATTTAAGATGTGTTACTTGATGTATCAAGTTTCTCAGGCAATTCATTGCCCGAGTGTAGGGACCCGATGTATCGCGTCCGTGGGGCGGGGCGGGGCAATACGCTTGCCACTCAGGACCCTCCTGCTTTCTTGTCCTGACATGCTTATGGGATGTTTCCGCAGAGTCATTTATCGCGTCCGCTGGGGGAGGGCGGGGCAACACGCTCGCCACTCAGAAACCTCCTCCTTCCTTAGTGACACTCCGCAGGGGTTAAAACCCCGCAGCTTCTGACATTCCTCTGTACGCGATACTCTGAGAAATGTAGCGTAGCTACGACTCGGCGAACATCGTAGTTGAGTAGGAATATCTGAGAGGGACTCATCCATCCTGAGCATCCTCTCTTGAGCGGTGCCATGCTCGTTGTGATCCCCATGCCTTGCGCCTCCAGGAGATGGCTGGGTCCCTACGCTTTTGGCTTCTTGGGAGATGACAACACCCGCATCTTTCGATGCTGTTCCCTTGGGAACATACCCACAAGGGCGGAGGCTTTTCCTTGAAGAGTTATACCCTCTGCATTCTTCAAACCGATTACGCGCCTTGGGCCGTGGATTGGATACCCGTACCTTCAACCGTTTGAATACTGCATCTATCTTCTACTATCTACAACGTTGTCTATTCAAATAAGTAACATTGAATTTCTTGTATAATAAGGTAAAAACTTTCATCACATAGGCTCATGGCTAAAGCCCGCGAGAAACCCGCCTATCCGCCAGAGGTTCAAACCTCGCGGCTTGCGGCGGGTTCATTTTTGTCAGTATAGAAGAAGCTTGCCTATTCTTCCAGGGGAAAACAGGGACAAATGGTGGCGGTGAAGGGGTCATTTTCGAATCCTCTTCTATGTCATGATCGGTAGAAGCTGCCATTCAAGAGTGAAAACTGTCCCTCTTTTCCCCTATCGGAGGGGACAAGATTTCTGCTAAAATGAGTGTATAGCCATCTTTATCTGAACAACCACAAACCTTTATGTAGGCTGGCATTTGTAGATCGAAATCATTGTATGTGAAGTGACGGCATTGTGTAACTGAAAGGTCCTTTTTGAGGAGGGAGTTCACCTCATCTGGAGTCAGTTTCCGCTCCTTTTCTCAGTGAAGATATACCCTCAGAAATGTGCATGGTAAGGAAAAGAAAATTTGAGAAGGGAGGTAAGAGAGGTGATTAGACAATGTTAGATAATCGATCCGACGTGGGCCCTAAAAATCCCACGCGCCCTTCTAGTAGCAGACCTCTTCGGGATATTACAAATGTGTCTTCTAGCCTGGAAACGGGGCGGCGGACGCCCTTTCCTGATTCGGCGCGTAGTATATCGGATGCGGAGCGTCGAGCGTTTCTCCATAACCTAGAAGTGCGGGCGGCCGCTCACAAAAATGATTCCAGATTAGCTAGCCCCCTCCGGGCTGCGGATCGACCTGTAACTCCAGATCAGTCCCTCAAACCTCCCGATATCAAGCAGCATGATACACTGGAAACACCGAAGGCGCAAAAGCAGCGCGTAAAGGACCTTGCAAAGGAGGTCTTGGGGCGTGAATACAATGGAGAAGAGATCCGTAGGGTTAATGATTCTTTTTGGTTTAATTCATCTTCAGAAAATTTCAAGAATCAATTGGAAGGGCAGTTCGGTAAATTATCAGAAGATAATCAAGCAAAACTGCTTAGGAACGAGACATTTGACTTTTTGCACAATGGCTCGAAATATACTGTAGAATCTCCTAGTTTAGATAAAAATGTGCAAGATCTAACAAAAATGCAAAAAGAGTACACTGAGAGCATAAAAGAACTTGCAAAGGAGGTCTTGGGGCGTAAATACAATGGAGAAGAGATCCGTACGGTCAATGGTCATTTTTGGTTTAATTCATCTTATCATGCATTCATAGATGAATTCGAAGAGAACATCGGTGGTCCGTTATCAACAGCTAATCAAGAACAACTGAAGAGGGGTGAGCCATTTGACGTTTCGGGCAGCCAGTTCACTATAAAACATCTTGATTTAGTTCACAGCGTCCGAGAACTAGAGAAACTGCATAAGAAGAAGTATGAAGAAATTATACAAAAACTTCACAAAGACATGTTTGGTAAAGATGTCAAACCAAAAGATGCCTATGGCTATGTGGTTGAGGTCAAAAACAGTGAATTGAAAAAAGCTCTTGGAATGGAGGACACTGAGAAGAAGAAGTTCTTTACAGTTGACGAATTCAATGCCTTGACAAAGCATTACAAACCGTCACGGGCTAAGAAGTATGATAATCAGGTAGCTAAGATAGCTGAGATGGTGCCAGATGACCCATCTTGTAAATTTGATCTTCCTGGCGGGGAAATTGAAGTAAGACGTGTTAGATTGAATCAAACACAGCGAGAACTGAAAAAAAAGCAAGAAGAGATAGATAATCGCACTGCAGAACTTACGAAAGGAACGGATGTCTATGGCTATCGAGTTATTAAGGTGGTCGATAATAAAGGTGGTAAGCGCGGGAAGATTAAGCAAGATACGATCGAGGTAGTTACGGATAGACCGAAGGAACAAGATAAAGTTCAGCAAGATTATTCCCTTGAAGCAGAAGATAATAAAGATCTAGATGATGTTAAAATAGGTGAAAAGATTAAATATAGTAGTAAAGGCGAAGATGGAAGTTATATCGAATATCAACGTATTGGATCGCATGAATTAATGGTCGAGCTGGAGGGCAGAGATGTTTGCGACACCATAAACAACAACAACACAGACAAGAACAATCCCTCACTTCTGTCCCAGTACTACAATGCAGATATGGTCACTAAGGCTGAGCCAATCCACGTTGGTGGCGATAACGATTACAAAAACTGGAAGACTGCCTATGCTGCTGAGGTCGTAGAGGAGGTCAAAGGGAAGGTTGAACGTAAGCTCATGTTTGCTAAGGATGAAAAGAGCATGAGAGCCGAATTCCCTGGTAAACATATCGAACGCCTTAGCAAGGGTGAGGCAAAGAAACGACTAGAGAAACTAATAGAGGATAGGAAAGCTCTTAGTGAAGTGTATGATGCTATGGAGGATAAGATAAAGGAGGCGGTCAAGAAGGCAGTGCCAGGATCGCACTGGACCGACGCGAAAGGGAACCCCGTAGAACCCCACGTCAGCTTGAAGTGCCAAGACCTGGGTAAGTTCTATGTCTTTGAGCACGCAGATGGACGGTGCTACTATGGTCGTAGCCTATACGCAGCAGCAGAACATTTAAACATAAAAGCTGACGATCTAAAGAAGCTGGAGATAGGTAAGGGAGGGCTGTGTTCTACGAATTACAATCGTCACAACGGGAAGATCTGGAAGCCCTGGACGTACCACCGTTTCACGGAGGATGCGGTCAAGTCTCCGATGTGCAAGGTAACACGGCGCGAGTTAAATAGTGATGAACGGAAAAAACTAGAGCAAGGAATAAAGAGAGGCGAGATTGAGGTAGTACTCCCAGAAACGATGTCTCTGTACCAAGACAAAAAGAGTGGTGCATTGACTATTACTGATGATCAGGAGGAGTATGACAAGAATTTCACCGATTATAAGTTGGTAAAGCAGGTATCTGGAAAGGATATTAGTGATAACATGAAAAAGCCCGACCTGCCTGATACTCCACAAACCCACGTTGATATGGTCAACGGGCTTGAAGATGACGAGATGGAGAAGATGTGCGATGATTATGAGAAATCTCTCGAAGATGGCGATAACCTACGTGAAAGCTTGATTTCATCTCTAGAAGATGGAGGTCAGGACGGTGTGCCAAGAGCAGAGACAGAGAGAATTTTAGGAAGTGTCCAAGAACTCAGTAAAAACATTCCTGAAGACTTGCAGGATGATGCCTCATTTGTAGAAGAATTTACTGAAGCAATTAAAAGGTATCTTACATCCCGCAAAGGATTTGAAGCTATAAAGGATAGGAATGGAGAACCAAATGATAAACTTGAGGGCGCTAAAAAAGTATATTCTGCTTTACAGGGAATAGAAAATATTCTGTCAGCGAGGTGAAGATATGATTCCTGGTTTTGATGTAGAATCTCTAAATGTATTAGGAAAGCTGATCGGCAGACTTGAACGCTTCCACCTGGAAGGCGCTGTACCACAGGACTTCGATCCACAGGATATATTAGAGGGAAGTGAACAAGCCTTCTTTTGCATTCAAGGATTATCCAGCTTCTGGACTCCTGAGGCATCCAATCGTTCCTCTGGGGGTGCTGCGAATTTTGGGCAATACATGGCCGACCTAGTAATGGCAAGCCACAATCAACATCATTCTGATCTAACCTTGATCATATTGAGTGCTCCTCGACAAACCCGGCTCTACCTGTCTTTAGGCACAGAGAAAACGACACGCAGTATTCTGGAGGGCCTTTTCCCTGGAATTGAGCTTGATCCTATTTCTGTACGAGACCTGACAATGATGTTGCGCCAACACTTTGTTGTTAAGGGAGTAATTACAGGTATTCCGAGCAATAAGGGCTTTGGCGCAGGCATCGATGCCTTAAGTGCTTCACAGCACACTCTCAACTCAAATGTGGCTTCCCAGCAGAATCAGGACCAGTCGCAACAACAAGTGGAACGTATCATACGTGGTATGTATGGTGCCACCTGGGGCTATATCGTACAGGCCCATCCACGTCCCCGGCACAAAGTCATAGAAGAGCGTATGAAGGTTATCGACCTGCTCACCCAAGTCACCAACCGATCACGTGTTCAGTGGCAATCAACCAAGAATGATAATCAGCAATACACAACCGATCAGTCGGGAGGTGACTCACAGACCTATAGTGGTGACGTAGTCAACTACCGTGCACAATACCTTATTCAACAATTGGAACGCGACCTAGAGCGCCACGATCAAGCCATGGCAGGCGGACAATGGACGGTGAAGACCTTTTTCGGGGCCACTAACATCGATGATACACAGCGCTTGGCTTCCCTCTTGGTGGGAACATTAGCAGGAGCTGATTCCCGTCCAGAGCCACTGCGTGCTACGCTTTGTAGGCGAGGAGGACTTGCTTTAGATGGTTTTCATACGTTCCTAAACTCTCACGAAGTGGGCACGCTCATCCGCTTGCCGCGCGAAGAGGTACCTGGCTATGCCGTCCATGACCATGTCCACTTTGACGTTGATTTTAACACTCCCGATTCAGAGTCGCTAGCACTCGGCCACATCCAGCAAAACGGCCGCGATACCCCTGAAACCTACAATATCTCCATGAATGCTCTCGCCAAGCATGCAGTAGTGATTGGTGTCACTGGTAGTGGTAAGACGACGACCGTCATGAATTTGCTCGATGCGGCAGTCGAGGCACAAAAACCATTTCTGGTCATCGAGCCTGCCAAGACGGAATACCGCGCCATGCACAGTGCACTCCACCCCAGGGCTGAACTGCATGTGTATACACTGGGCAATGAGATCGTCTCCCCTTTCCGCATGAACCCCTTCGAGTTTGAAACCAATGAGGAGCCAGGAAGCGTGTCGTTACTTGGGCATATCGACTTCCTCAAAAACGTCTTCAACGCCGCCTTCGCCCTCTATCCCCCCATGCCACAAGTACTAGAAGCCTCACTCTACGAGGTCTACGAGGACAGAGGATGGGACCTCACCAGCGGCACCAATCACCGCCTCAAAAAATGGGAGGAGCGCCACAAATATCCCATATTCCCAACCATGACTGACCTCTACTATAAAACAGAAGAGGTCACCAACCGCCTTGGCTATCACAGCGAGATAGAAAGCAACGTCAAAGCTGCTCTCAAATCCCGTATCGGCTCGCTGCGCATCGGCTCCAAAGGACTCATGCTAGACGCCGCACGCGGCATCCCCATGGAACAGTTGCTCACGACACCAACCATCTTAGAGCTAGAAAATATCGGCAACGATGATGAAAAAACCTTCATCATGGGACTATTCCTTGCCAAGCTCTACGAATATCGCCGCCTGCAAGCTTCAACAGGAACGTTGCCTCCGGGTCTTCAACATTTGATTGTCTTTGAAGAAGCTCACCGTCTCCTCAAAAATGTCAACAGTCAGGTCAGTGACGAAGGATCGAACCCGCGAGCACAGGCCATCGAAGTCTTTACCAATATGCTCTCGGAGGTACGTGCATATGGACAGGGAGTGGTGGTGGCAGAACAGATTCCTAGCAAACTGGCACCAGATGTGTTGAAGAACACCAACCTGAAAATTGTGCACCGACTCATTGCAAAGGACGATCGTGAGAGCATCGGGCAGACCATGAATTTAAACGAGGACCAACAGAATCACCTCGGCGTACTCACCCCAGGTATGGCAGCCGTTTACGCCGAAGGTGCCGACCATGCTTACAAGGTGCGCCTTGAAAACTACAAACGCAATATCACACCACTTGTGGAAAAAGCACTCAAGGAGATGAGCCACAAGTATGCTTCTGTCAAGCCGTTTCAAGCGATTGCCAACTTAGAGGACTATGATGTCCAAATGGCCGACACAGGTGGTCCAGAACCCGGCATCTTTCAGGCCGCAGGCAAACTGCTCGATGCACCAAAAAGCAAGTGGCTCTGGGGAAACATCTTGCTCCGCCTTGTAGCAAGTCCGACTCATCTGTTTGACATGCTCTTCCGTTTTTCAGAACATATAGAAGCAGAGATGTCCTATTTACCCCCGGAGGACCATACCGAACTCCTGCAGATGCTCATCGTAAGGGGAACCGCCGAACTCTTGCAACAGAGAGGAGCACAGTTTGGTTGGCATTATCCAGAGGTAGAAGAACTGCGTGATGTGCTTACCCACGGTTTGATCGGCTTTGCCCGCGCGTATACCAAGGCACGTGAAATAACCAGCCTACACGTAGAAGAACTAGAAACCAATTTTCTCGCAGAAATGCAGTATTCAGGCAAGTATCTTGAGCAGTTTACCAACCAGTATAGGTCCCTAATGGAACGCCAACAAGGGCCTTTTGCAGGCTGCGCCCACTGCCCGGCAAAATGCCTCTACCGCCCAGAGGTGAAATCGTTATTAACGCCGAAAAACCGAGAATGGATTTCTGAAGAGCTTTCCAGTGACTCACATGGCGCGGAACTAGAACGTTACGCTTCAGTGGCAAGAGCTGCAACACATATTGTGCAAAGCTGGTTTGGCGACGAGCCAGGTGCCTCTGCCGATAAGAACATTGCAGGCGTAGGCTATTGCGCAACTCTGCACACCATAGCAAGTCCTGATTATACGGAATATGAGCAAGCCTTGCTCGGAAATAACCTCCAGATACACTTCTTCAAGAAGGAATAGCCACTCTTAACAAAAACCTTCCCTCTTTCCGACTAGCATTCTTCATGAGCTTGTTCTATACTATCTATATTAGGAGTGCTCTTGCATATGTATTGAACTTGGCTGAAAAATGCGAACATATCCAGGTAATTACTTAACCGCAATCACTTAAACTGCTCCATAAAGATTTCTATAACTAGTTATTTAAGCAAACAAGGAGAAATATATTATGAATTACCTAACGAGGAATTATACTGCTTAGAGATGCAAGAGGAGAAAATCTCGTGTCAGCAATAAAATGTCCATCTTGCGAGTATCGCAATTTTCATGCATCAGGGATGTGTATCAATTGTGGAACACCATTAGACTCACCAGGACCTGGGACAAGGCAGCCATCGTCAAACAATAGGTCCTCCCCCAGGAATAGGCCCATATCCAGTGAGGAGCGTATCCCCAGAAATAAGCCTCTACCCGATGAGGAGCGTATCCCCAAGCCCACACCCAGTGAGCAACCCTCATCTAGGAATAGACCCATACCACCTAGTGAGCAACCCTCATCTAGGAATAGACCCATACCACCCAGCGGGCAGCCCTCATCTAGGAATAGACCCATACCACCCAGTGAGCAACCCTCATCTAGGAATAAGCCCATACCTAGTGAGCAACCCTCATCTAGGAATAAGCCCATACCCAGTGAGCAGCCCTCATCTAGGAATAAACCCATACCACCCAGTGAGCAACCCTCATCTAGGAATAAGCCCATACCCAGCGGGCAGCCCTCATCTAGGAATAGACCCATACCACCTAGTGAGCAACCCTCATCTAGGAATAAACCCATACCACCCAGTGAGCAACCCTCATCTAGGAATAAACCCATACCACCCAGTGAGCAGCGCATTCCCAGGAACAGGTCGTACTCCAAGGTTGAAGCGACAGAGCAGAACCTCGAGGCTAGGGCAGAGGTTTACTCTGCGGTTGACCCATACGTCTCTACTGATGACCTATCCCGCGAGACTAAGCCTGAAGCGTACTCCGAGGATCATGAGGTATATTCCGAAGATGGTGGGACGTACTCCGAGGATCATGAGGTATATTCCGAAGATCATGGGACGTACTCCGAGAATAGATCGTACTCGAGGGAACTTGTCCCATACTCCCTGTACCAACCAGGGAATTCCGGACTAATACCGAGTTCAAGTACTGCTCTTGAGCTTTACAAGGTCAGTACCGCTATCGAAGAATACCTGCCTCAGGGTATCTTGCCCATGATGCCTACCTTTCCCAAAGAAGAACCCCCTTCCCTGAACAAGAAAAAATTACCCTGGGGACTTCCAAAGCGGGACCCCGATGTAGCAGGCACGATTATTCAGATCCAACAGTCGCAAGAACTACCTGAATATCCAAATCTTATCATAGGCATCACCAACATGCTTACGGAGCTAATCTGGTTGATTCCAAATGACACGATGAAAAAAGAAGAAGAACGATTGCAAGTCACGACTGTACGCATTCGTTGCAACGATGCTGAAAAAAAGGATGCACGCCTTATAGGCTATCTCAGAGGAGCCAATCTCACACTGGGAGATAATGTCTGGTTCTGGGGATGGCACCGCAAAGGCAGCATAATTGTCAGAAAAGGATATAATTGGACTTCGGAAGCTGTAGTGACTACACATACTCTGGGTTTAGTAATGCCAGCATTGACCCTGCTTATACTGCTAGGAATTGGGTTCTTAATGTTCTTGGCTTGGCCTTCCATGTCCTCTGCCTTCGGCTCCTTCCTCCGATTAACCAAGCCATAGGCCGCCACCCCAAGGACGCGATAAATCGGGTCCCTACACTCGGGCAATACCCATGAAGGGCACAGGTGAATTGCCAGACAGAAGTGTTTTAAGCCCTCGTTCTTTGAGGGCTTATCGCACTATGAATATAGCTTTACCTGAGATTGAAAGAAAGGTTATAAATCTTCCGGTGGCAAGACCTCAGGGAGAAGCAAGTATCCATAACCGAGAACACAATATACATAGATGCCTGTACCCCGCAGCTTACCACGGATACGGTCTATATGCTTATCCATCATTATACGCACCTTCTCATCTACGGTGCAGTTGTAGACGATATAAGCTAGGTCAGAGTAGGTAACAGGTACACCATGCCGTAAATGGAACAGGAGCCGATACTCTGTCGCCGTTAATGTAACCATCCTATGTCTGACAATAATCGTATGCTGCTGAGTGTTCCACTGAAGATCCTTAATACGAACTGGTGAACTGATGTCTTCATGCAAGAAAGTCGATATCATGCTGTCTCCCTCCTCGAAACAAATACACAAGGCCGGTAACTAATCAAGTTCTGTTCATGGCTCTGTCCGCTCCTAAGAGAGGACAGAGAGAAAAAGAGCGGGGACAAGCTTGTCTCCCCAAACCTCTTTCCCCTACGCACTAACTCAAGACATGGCGTTGTTAGCGGCATAGTCCCAAACCTCGGGTTCAGGAGTATACCCGCTGGGGACAAGTTTGTCCCCAGCATCTCTCTTTCAAAGATCGACAATAATCGTAAAGGCGATCCATCATCTGGAAAGTTCACTTTCTCCTGTAGCCCCTAATATTAGGGGTGTTCAACGTTGTCAGAGAGTTGGTTCAAGTCCTCGGCAATCATCGCCATTGCCGTATCCCCTACCAAGTCATGTAACTCTGTATGAACCTTCCACATGTTTTCCATTTTAGCTGTGATGAATTTGTGCTGCGAAGTACCAAATGCTAATCCAGAGAGACCCCACTGTGCTGCTTCGTATTCAGCACGAAAGCGAGCCAGGAGGCCCGCGACTTCACTGTCGTGTTTTTTCATTTCTAGCATCTGTTTCCTTCTCTTTCCGTGCACTTTTCTGCACTCACTATGAAAGCGGTAAGAGCGACTCGAGAGATAAGCGCCCCGCCCGTAGATGGGAAGACGAATTGCTACCCATCAAGACAAGCACAGTGGGCTAGCCATCTCCGGTACCAGTAGAACCTTCAAACATCATAAGATCTATAAATCTCCTCGAGTTATCCGTATCTGTGTGAAACGCGTTTGCAATCCATACATCCTCTACAGAAAACGCGTTTGCAATCCATACATCCTCTACAGAATGGGATTGCAAATGCATTTCATGGGATTGCAAATGCGTTTTCCAGTGGATTGCTTGACCGTGGAAAGTAACACCACGATGTTCACAATCACATCAGACATACAAAACCTCCATTTTTTTGCCAGAAGCTTTTATTGATACAACCCCCTCACTCCTCTTGTCTTTGTAAAGAACCAAGCAGTGAAAAGTACTTCTTGTTTACAAGTATGACAGACAAGCGCTATATGGTACAATGACAGGTAACTGCCAACTAACGGACAACTTTACTCTGTCTTGCAGACATGTTCTTTTTTAGCAGAAACTGACAGTAAACATTACGCCTTATAAAGGCAATAAGTGCACTGGAAAAAAGCCACGCTGCAAGAAACGCGTTTGCAATAAACGTGTTTGCAATCCATACAACCTCTTCAGAGTGGGATTGCAAATGCGTTTAATACATCCTCTCTAGAATGGGATTGCAAATGCGTTTTAGGGAGGATGTCAAGGTATGATATCTCATCTTCGTTTACAAAGAGAACGGCGCGGCTGGTCGCAAGCAACACTTGCCAAAGTGCTTGGAACGACAGTGGCTACCGTGGCAAAATGGGAGGAAAGCCTCTCGATTCCTCCCCCATCTATACAGGAGGTGCTCCATCTGCTGTTCGGAACGGATGATGAGGTCTTCGAGCACGCCTCCGAGGCTGCTGATGCGACGCCGCATCAAGGATTGGCCTTTCTCTTGCTTCCCCATTGCCCCCCTACTCTGTCCTCACCACATGAGGGATCTGATGGGATAGGCATATACGATCCCGTACTTCCTCCCCCCTTGACGGGTATGAACAGATTGATTGGACGTGATTCTCTGCTTGAGCAACTCAAAGAACAGTTGTTAGGCCATTCTAGCCTTGCGCTCTACGGTCTACCAGGGGTTGGCAAAACGGCCTTAGCCCTAGCTCTGGCCCATAATCCTGAGATACGCACTCATTTTGGCGATGGGGTGTTATGGGCAGGTCTGGGATTGCATCCGCATGTACCTGGTGTACTACGTCGCTGGCGAACTCTGCTGGGAGTAACCACAACTGAGGAGGAAACTAGGAGTCGTCAAGAAGACTGGATCCAGGCACTACAAGCCACGATAGGAAAGCATTCCTTGTTGCTAGTATTTGATGATGTATGGCATGTAGAAGCGTTAGACGCTTTGATGATAGGCGGACACAAATGCGCCTATTTGCTGACGACGCGATTTGCCCATATCGCTAAGTATCTGGCAGCAGAGAAGGCTATTCAGGTTCCCGAGTTGGAGGATGCCGATGGCATACAGTTGCTAACTCGCTTTGCCCCGGAGGTCTTGCAACACGAGCACGATACAGCCTTGACTCTGGTTCGCGCTGTCGGCGGGCTACCCTTAGCACTAACGCTGATGAGCAAGTACCTGGGCAGTAAAGCCTCCACCCGACAACCACGTCGCCTCCATGCAGCTCTGACCCACTTGCATGATACAGAGAAACGTTTACGGTTACAAGTGCCTCAGGCTCCAATTGAGCGCCCTCTCACACTTGCCGCAGGGGTAGAAGTGTCTATTGAGTCCGTAGTGGCCGTAAGTGATTTCCTGCTACCTCCACCAGCTCGCAAGGCACTACGAAGTCTATCCATTTTGCCCGCCAAGCCCACACTCTTGACACGGGAGACGGCACTTGCGGTTGCAGGTGTCCCAGTTGAAGTTCTTGATATTCTTTGTAATGCAGGGTTGCTCGAACGATACGGCTCCGAGCACTACATGCTGCATACCCTGATCGCCGATTATGCTCAGGCGCAAGGGCCAGAGCTGGAAGCATGCATCCGACTGATCCAATATGGGATTGGCTTTGTCGAAGCACATCACACAGATGCATCTACTCTAGAGAGCGAGAGTGCGATGATACTCGCCGCGCTAGACCAAGCCTGGAACGTGAAGCAATATAAGGAGCTGATCAGGGGATGCTGCCTGTTTGCACCATTTCTCTTCCGTTGGGGCTGGTATACGCTGGCAGAGCAACTCTTGCAGCGGGCCTCGATAGTTATCGCTCAGCAAGAAAAAACGCATTTGCAATCCATACATCCTCTCCAAAATGCGTTTGAAGCCGTACATTCTCTCCAGAGCGGGCTTTCAAATGCATTTCCAAATGGGATTACAATGCGTTTCAGGCAGGACAAGATTCACATCCTGGAAAATCTCAGTACCCTGTCTCACCTACAGGGCAACTATGCTCAGGCAAGGTCTTATGCCCAAGAGGGATTGGCCCTAGCACAACAGGAGAGGAATCAAGAGAAGATCATAGGTCTGCTAACTGCGCTAGGAGTAGTCGAACAAGAACTGGGAGACTACGCACAGGCAGAGATTCACTACCAGAAAGGACTCGCACAGGCACGACAACGAAACGCGTGTGCAATCCATACATCCTCTACAGAAAACGCATTTGGAAGCCATACATCCTCTACAGAATGGGCTTCCAAATGCGTTTCATGGGATTGCACATGCGTTTCAGGGCTTTCAAATGCTTTAAAGGTACAGATCAGCACTCTCCTCAAAAATCTGGGCGTGCTCGCCAAAAAACGTGGGAACTATACCCAGGCCCATACATACTATCAGGAGGGGTTGACCCTGGCACGTCAGATGAATCATGGCGATCTGACATGTTTGCTGCTGATGAATATAGGAGTCGTTGCCACTGAACAAGGAGACTATACCCAGGCTCAGACGTATTTCCAGGAGGGATTGGCTTTGGCGCAACAGTTAGGTCACCGTGCGCACATTTGTGTCTTACTCTCCAACTTGGGCGTCGTTGCCGATGCCCAGGGAGACTATACCCAGGCGGAAGCATATTTCCACAAAGGGCTTACCCTAGCACGCCAACTGGGGCACCGCGAACGTATGAGCTTGCTACTCCTCAATCTGGGTGTAGTCGCCAATCGACAGGGCAATGATATAGGAGCGGAAGCCTTCCTGAGCGAAGGGCTTACCCTAGCACGCCAACTGGAGCATCGTGAACGCATCAGTTTGCTGCTCCTCAACCTAGGCGATGTGGCTATGGAGCGAGGACAAGATGAACAGGCGCAAGCATACTTCAAAGAAGGGCTCGCGCTGGCTCACCAACTGGAACACCGCAAACGGATTAGCGACTTGCTGCTCCACTTGGGAACTCTGGCGATGAAGCAGAATGATCCCACGCAAGCGGAAAGGTATCTCCAGGAGGGTATAACCTTAGCTCGCGAACTCAATCATCCACAATTGATCTGCCGCCTGCTGGCCGCATGGGGAGAACTGTATCTCCAGCAGGAGCACATAGAGGCTGCTAAACACGCCTTTTCAGAAATGTTAGCACTGGTTCCCACAGGCAACCAGACCCTTATCGCCCACGCGCAGTACGGATTAGCATGCGTGGCTGCGAGCCAGAGACAGTTTGATAAGGCACGGACACTCGCTGAACAGAGTTACAAGATCTTCGAGGCTCTGGGACATCGTAAGAAAAGTGTCGTCCGTACCTTTTTGGAACGTATGTCAATGAGTAAGGAAGGAGCACGAGATGGAAACCCATCACCCACTGAAAATTGAACGGAAACTGCGCGGCTGGTCCCAGTCTAGGATTGCTGAGGCTCTAGGGATCACTACCAGGACCGTGAGTCGCTGGGAACAGGGTCTGTCTGTGCCCTACCCCTACTATCGTGAGCAACTCTGTGCTCTCTTCGGCAAGAATGCCCGAGAGTTA